>Ga0187883_10002875_pt1 | contig 10286 bp, 6 predicted proteins | sample June2016WEW_20_1_2_FD_132966 | JGI IMG/M metagenome (GOLD analysis project Ga0187883, IMG submission 132966) | Peatland microbial communities from SPRUCE experiment site at the Marcell Experimental Forest, Minnesota, USA - June2016WEW_20_10 | ecosystem: Environmental > Terrestrial > Soil >...
CGCAAGGACGGGCCGTCTGGGGCGGTCCAGGGGAATCCGAGCGGGCCGCCTCTACAGGTAGCACGCGGCTACGACAGTCCGCGTGAATCCACGCCGATCCGGGGCGGATGGCTCCCGGGTTTGGCTCCCGGCTCCCGCTTACGACAGCGCGGGCCGCCGCATGCGCACCAACACAGCGACGGCCCTATGTCACCCATCAGATCCGACCGGAAGGACAAGCTGATGAAGACGGTCTCATAGGACCGCGTAGCCGCTGAGGCGGTGCGGTCGATCCCGTGCCCGGTCTGCTGGGCTGGTGCCGGTGGTGCCCTGAGCGAGGACTGCGGCATCATCCCGGCTGACAATCACTTCGCCCGGTGGGCGCAGGCCCGGAGATGTAGTGGCGCCGCCAGCTCGCAAGGACCACGGCGCTCGCCAGCAAAGGCCGTGAGCCGATGATCCAATAGACAGCACAAGAGGCCGCCAGCCCGAAGGCTGGGCGCGCCTCTTGTGCTTACTTGATGGCCGCTGGAATTCTCGCTATGGCCGCCTAGGGCCTAAATCCCTACAGGTAGAAGCCCACGTTGCCTATTGCGTGCCAGGGTGGTCCGCCTTTCCACGCACGTACACTCGCGCTAATCGTCGCTGCGGGAACGCCGTCGAAGGTCCAATGAGTTCCACCACGGGGCCAACTGCGGTTAGGGCTGTTAAAGTTGTTACAACCAGCTATCGAGCACCCAAATGTCAACTCGAAGTGCCCCGTGAATGTGTACGTATTCGCCCACGCGTTGATATTCTGCACATCACAGTGTGCACACTGGCTCTGTATGCAGACGTCGCCCTGGCACAGGATTGCACCATAGGCGTCCGGAACGGCAGCGGATGCTTGTGGTGCCGCTTCGGGAGCGACACTGCTCCTGGCCTTTAGCGCATGGCTAGAGGGCTGAACGGTAGCGGCGCTTGCCGCCGATGCGGCGGCTGCTGAGAACGAGAGACAGGCCATAGCGGCCACGAATACCGCCGATGTCCTACCGATTCTGCGCATGATTACTCCTTCAGTCTGCGAGGTTGGGGTGGGGCCGACACGGGCGGGAGTCCGTCTCGTCACGCGGGTCGCGCTTGGGCAGTTTCCACAGTGTGTTATGCCGTTATAGCCGACCGCGCAAGGACAGGGACGGTGTGCGTCGCCTCCCGGCGTGGCTAATGCCGTTAACGGCAGCCCGTGTCACGTGCCATGCCAGTTCAGCTAGCAAGCCAAAACAGAAGTCCGTTTGGGCTGGCTCACACCCTCTCTGGCCTGGAGCGCGAGGAGTGTGGCCCAGACACCAAAAAAACCGGCCCCGCTGCCAGCCATATCGGAAGCACATACCGGGGTCCGGAGTACTATTTGGAGAACACTCAGAATACTCTCCTTTCTCCTCTGCGACCATACTTTCCGCTAAATTTCCGCAGCTCCTTTAGCGCGCCGGGCAGAGTGTCCTCCGCCTCGATGCTCCCTGCTGCGGGGCCCGTCGCGTGGCTGTATGCGACGGAGACGTGGGGGCGCCAGGGATCGGTTAGGCACCGCTCGCGACCTGGATCCGCTGGCGCGACCTGGATGCCGCCGCGGCCGGATACCCGCCGCTGGACAGTCAGGCGAGGCTGGGGCAGTGGGTGTTGCCCGGCAAGGCGGACGCCCTAAAGCCGGTGCCGCTGGCCGGGCGGGATCGGGCAGGGCAGGGTGCGCCACAAGACGCCGTCCTGGGTGATGACGTGCATGACCTGGCCGTCGAGGCGGATGCGGGCTCGCTGGCCGGCCAGCGGGGAGCCGACCTGGACGAGGTGATTGCCGAGGGTGATGATCCCGGCGGAGTTCACTAGCCGCTGGACTTCCACGCAGCTGGTGGCGGCCAGGGCTCCGGGCGCGTTGCCGGCCGGGGGCGGTCCTGCCGGGCGGGCGCCATTCTGGCGGAGGCGGGCCAGGTCAACGGCCGACAGCCGCGAGGGGACGGTCTTGATCCGCCATCCGCCGATGCTCAGGTGCACGGTGGTGGTGTCGATCCAGAACCTGACTTGCTGGCCGACCCGGCTGGTGCCCAGCCAGAACTGCTGGGGCGCGATGGTCATGTTGCCGTGACCCCGGGCAGGACAACAAGGCGCCTGTCAGGATCTGCCCAGTGACGGCCCGCATGCTTTGACGACGGCTGTCACGCAGGGTGAACTTCCGCTCGACGCTGGCACCGGGCGCTTGCGCCGATCGATCGCCGAATATTTGCGCTGCCCTTGCTGCCCAATCCTCGTGCTGAGGGCACGCAGATTATCAATTCGGTGCCTCTGACTAAGGAGACTCACAGCCGTCGGCGCAGTCGGGTGGAGAGCACGCCCAGCGAGGCGGTGAGGACGACCAAGGCCGCCCATCCCCCTGCCACGTGAAAGAGATAGTCAGGCGGCCGCGCGCGGCGTTTGCCTGACCTCAGCCGACTCGCGCCATCCAAGCTGACCGCGACGTTTGACCGAGCTTTCGAAACCGGAGAGCCGACCGTGCGGGGCTCGCGGCGGTGACCATCACCGACACTCAACTGCAGCTCAGGGACCCTTGCCCCGGTCAGGCCCCCTTCTAGGGGAGGGGTCCTGAGCGCCAGCCAGCGCGATGCGGGAGACGGCTGCCGCGCGGCTGCTCACTCCGAGTTTGCGGTAAATGTGCTCGAGGTGCTTGGCGATGGTACGGGGGCTCACCTCGAGCTTGTGGGCGATGGCGATGTTGGTGCGGCCTGCGGCGACGAGCCGCATGATCTGGATCTCGCGGTCGGTGAGACTGGCAAGCCCGCTGCTAGCCAAGGCGCTGAGGACCTGGCCGGCCTGCTGGCGCCTGCGAGCGCGCTGCAGCGCGGCGATCAGCGGGGCCCGGAGCGCGCTGAGCAGGGCGCGATCGGAGTCGCAGAAGTCGCGGCGGGCACGGCTCAGTGCGACGCCGATCACTTGCTCATCGGGGCCCGGCAGGCTGATGGCCATCTGGTGCTCGACTGGTATGCCGCGGAAGAACTCGGCGTACAGGCCCAGCCGGTGGAATCGCTGCCGGCTGAGAAAGTCGCTGATCATGACCGGTTCGCCGCTTCCCGTGGCACGGTAGTGGTTGACCAGCGGGTGCTCGTGCACGTGTGCGGCGAATACCGGCTGGGTCGCCGGGTCGAGCGCACCGGCCGGGTAGTCTGCGTAACGCGTTTCTCCCGGGGCTGATCCGATCTCGTTGTAGGTCAGGACATCACAGCCCACCAGCGTGGATAGGCCGGGAAGGACGATCCCGGCGAAACAAGCGGGGTCGTCGAGCTGGGCGAGGCTGTCCACGAGCGAGACAGCCCGCCGCAGGGTCTCCAGCGAGACGTACATGGCCGCACCCCCGGCAGACGCGCCCGGTGCGCAATATGCGTATAGACACTTGCCCCGGTCAGGAGGTTTTGTCAAGCACACGCGCACAGCGACGGCGCGGGGGGTGGCGGCGATGACGGCCGTGGATGAGAGCAAGCAGATGGACTCTATCGGCCAGGTCAACGGTTATTGGGAGGCGATGGCTTCCGTGCCGGTCGGAGAACTTCTGGGACTGTCGCGTGCCATGGCCGGTGGCCGCCGGGCAGCTCGCATCCCTCGCCAGCCGGCATGGGGCCGACGCCACGTGTGTGGGCGTGAATTGGCTCCGGCCAAGGGCTCTGTCTGGCGTCTCGGCCATCCGAGCCCCTTGATACAGCAACCAACAGGAGGTCAAGATGCCAGGTCTTGTTCGCAAGAGCCTCGACAAACCCGAAGAGACCCGCCCGTTCGAGGGCGGGACCGGCCAGCTTGAGCTGGTGAACCTGGAAGGAGGCGCTGTAGGCCGGGCGACGTTCCTGCCTGGCTGGAGGTGGTCAGAGCACGTGAAGCCGATCGCCAAGACCGACAGCTGCCAGGCCGCCCACATGGGCTACTTCGTGTCCGGGCGGATGAAGGTCGTGATGGACGACGGCGAAGAGATGGAGTACGGCCCAGGCGACTTCGCGATCATGGCGCCCGGGCACGACGCGTGGACGGTCGGGGACGAGCCGTGCGTCGTCATCGACTGGCAAGGGTTCGCCGAATACGCCAAACGGTGACCTGTCATCTGCCCTGCCAAAGCCGCGCTGAGCCCCTGATGATGGCTTCCTCGCCATCATCAGGGGTGCAGCCAGTTACGCAGGACGGCCTTAGCGACGCACGACCGCCTTGGCGATGGCTGACCTGTCAGCAGGAAGTTCACCGTGGTGGGCGGCCGCGGTGGAGGGGAGGCGTTGATGGGCGCCGCGATCCGGGCAATTCCGCCCACGATCGACGACCTGCTTGCCCCGGCCGACTTTGTGACAGCGCGCCGATATCCGCAACCTCGACGTCGAACGCGTCGATGAGCTGTCAACCGACTCATGAATGAACCGGTCAGCAATCGCTGAGCGAAAGGAGCACGACATGAGCCGCAAAGTCGCCGACTGCCGGGACTTCCACAGCCAGACCAACTGCACCCTCACCATCTCCGGTGAAGAAGACGAAGCCCTACACAGCATGCCGTATCAGTCTACGGACACCAGGACACCAGCGAGGTCCGCGCCTGGTGATCGGCGCTAGCTGTCGTGACCGACCGGACGGGAGCGGCATGTCACCGCTCTCTCAAGGCGGTAGCGCCGGTTCAAATCCGGTCGGGGCTACTCACGGAGTAGCAGGTCCTTGATCATTTGTCACTGGTTTGTCACTGAGTTCTGCCGTCACCGGGCGGCAGCGGGTGCTACTGCGTAAGGCCCATTGGCATCTATGCTGGGCCTGGACCCGGGCTGGCATGAACATCAGCGCGCACTGCTGCGCTCGTCCCGTGCCGGGGCGCCGCCGCCATATCAGTTTCCGGTCTTCTCCAGCGCCGCCAGCAGTGCCTTCATCCAGGGGCCGAGGTCGGGTCCTCGCCGCCGATCCCCACCCCGAGCGAGAGCCGGCCAGGAGCAAGCTGCGCGAGCGTAGCGAGCTGCCGGGCGACCGGAACCCGATGGCGCAACGGCAGCAGGTAAAGCCCGACGTACACCCCGCAGCTCAGCCTGGGCGGCGAGCATCGAGGTCGCAGTGATCACCCCGTCCGAGCCCGCCCCACGAAGAAGCTCACATAATAGCCGACGCAGATGTGGTCGACGCCCTCCTCGGCGACCCGAGCGAGCATCGCATACAGCTGCTCCGGACCGCCGGTGAGGGGTTGACCGTCAGGAGGAACAGCCCGACGCGGACGCCGGCTCCGCCTGGTTAACGACGTGTGAGCCAGTCCCGGCCACCGCTCCTTCCGTTTCGTGCCTTGGGCGACGATGAACGGTCGCCCGGCCGACGATGAGCGGCCGCACGATCGGCGGCATTCCGTGCCACGGCGTTTCGCATGTCTGTTCGAGTTCCAGCCCGCAGGTCACGATCAGCTCCGCGGTGGCGCGGTTGCAGCGACAGCCTCGTGCAAAGCGACGCCACGGCCCGGCTAGTCGGTCCTGCCAACGGGCGAGCGTCGGTGACTCAGAGCGGACGTGCTCGAGGAAGAGCAGCTGACCGCCGGGCCGCAACACCCTCGCGATCTCCCGCAGGGCAACGTCGGGGGCGTCGACCGTGCACAACACGAGGGTCGAGACGACCGTGTCGACCGATCCGTTGGGGAACGGCAGCCGTTCCGCCGGCGCGTCAACCAGCCGGGTCCCCCGGCCGCTGCGGCTCAGCCTCTTCTCAAGGCGGGAGCGCATTGCGGCGTCTGGTTCCGCCAGGACCAGATCGTCGAGGTCGTCGGGGTAGTGCGGCAGATTCAGGCCGGTGCCGCTGCCGATCTCGAGCGTGCACCCGCGCGCGCGGCTGAGCAGAGCCCTTCTGTGGGCGCGCAGTCCGGTGCGCTCGCCCACCCAGATGAAGGGGTCATACAGGAGCGCGAAAGCGCGTGCCCAGGCCGAGTCGCCCGATGGTGGGCCTTGTGTGACATTGGCTTCCATGCAGGCGACGGTACGGACGAGGAGGTTTCGGCCGCATCGCTCACCGGGGCCATCTCACCAGGATGGCCCGTTCGGGTGATCGGCGTCAGAGCAGGCCCAGGCGCGCTGCCTCAGCGACCGCCGCCGTACGCGAACCGCGCCCGAGCTTAGTGCGGATGTTCGCGACGTGGCGGTGCACGGTGTGCTGGCTCAGGACCAGCTGCTCGGCAATTTCCGGGTCGCTCAGCCCCTTCGCCACCAGCGCCAGCACCTCGCGCTCTCGGCTGGAGAGTAGCACCGCCGCGGGCTCTCCGGCACCATGGACCGGAGCTTCGGGTGCCAGCACCGAGCGCATCGCGCGCGCCACCGACTGCGTATCTCCGGCCCACGGGAAATGAGCGGTCCCCGTGAGCGGGATCAGCGTCGCCTTGGGGATCCCCGCCGCGAGCTCGCGGCCGAGGTGGTAAGGGATCGCGCGGTCGCCACGACGGTGCACGACCAGAGCCGGGGCGCGCACCCGCGCCAGCTCTGCCCGGACATCGTTGCGGTAGAAGAGTTCCAGCAACGCCGCCGCGGTCTGCGGGCTCGCCGCTGCCCGCTGATGGCGCGCCAGCCGCTCCTGCTCAGCACTGCCGGCGTCGCCGAGGAACAGGTCAGCAAGCAGACGCGAACCCAGCCCCCAGTGCGAGCGCACGGTTGCGATGATCGCGTCGCGCAGTTCCGGTGAGGCGATCGAGGAGCCGTCGGCGTACGCGCCATAAAGCAGCAGACGATCCACCCGCTCAGGGAAACGAGCCGCAAACGCGACCGCCGCGCAGCCTCCCGACGAACCGGTGACCAACACGACCTTTTGCAGTGCCAGCTCGTCGAGAACAGCACCCAGCAGCGCAACCTCACTGTCGAGCGTCAGGTCCTCGTCGCGCAGATCGCGATCAGACATACCGACACCGAGCCGGTCATAGCGCACCGCGGTGTAGCCCGCGCCAATCGACTCCCACAGCCCCCGGAAGGCCTGATCCTCCCAGTCGAGCTCCAGGTGACTGACCCACCACGCCGGGGCGACGAGCGGCGGCCCGGCGCCGGTCACCGCGTAAGCGACACGACGACCAGCGAAGTGCAAGAACCGGATCTCCGCCCCTCTTGTCATCGCTGCGAGAGTACATGCGCACGAACCGCTTCGCATGCGGTCGATGATCGGGTTGTCGTCGGGCAGGACGATGCTGGTTCCGCTGCGGCGCAAGCCGAGTTGCACACTACGCTACAGTCCGGCCGGGCTGACGGAGCAGTTCGAACTGCCAACCGGTGAACCGTTCTCGCATCTGCTGGATCAGCTGCCAGGTCATTCCCTAGAGCAAGACGGGCCAGAGGCGATTGAGCCAAGGCGGCTTGGCCCTCTTGCCGCTGAGGGTTGACCCATAGTCAGCCCCCCCCGGCGAGCTTGCCACGCCCGGCGGCTTGCCCGGGGTCCAGCTCGGCCGAATGACAGCAGCGCGCCCAGCGCGCTGCTGCCGGCTCCGGATCGGACCACTTCGCTGTGCTCGCCCGAGAGGCCAGGCGTTCCGCTCTGGCGGCGGTCATGGACGCCCTGGCATCGGGAGCTGGCGCGCCAGATCGAATGTTTCGGTACTGCGAGGACGACCGCGATGATCGAGCGGACAGCCGATCAGAACGGCGGGAGTGTGCGCTTCGCTCAGGTCGAGGACCAATCACATCGCGTGAGCAGACGCATCAGGTCGCCGAGTTTCTGATCTGCTGAATAGGCGCTGGTCCTCTGTGGATCCAGATTCTCGCAGTTGGCGTTCAGATCCACCGGTTCTGGGCGCTCGCAGCTACGCGGCTCCGCGTGGCCAGTGACGCGCCTGCGCTTGCCTGCGCTAGGTGCAGGCGCGGGTCGAGGTCTGGTAGATCTGGCGCGGGTCACTGGGTCTCCGCCGGCACCGGGCTCTCACTTTTGCCGGACGGTGCCTCGGGCACCGCCGCCCGCGCGGTCTGGCGTCCGCTGAGGCTTTACTCCATTTTGTGTACCGGGTCGACGTGGTTCCGGGTAGCGGCGACAGTCCGCTACGAGCTTGAGGGCGCGCCCGGCTGCCGGGCTTCGCCGCTTACGAGCCGATATCAGGCGAGCGCTCGGCTTGGTACTGGCCCTGGTGAGGATGCCCGAAGCGGCCCGGGCCTTGGCTCACCGCACAGGTTGAAGTTGCGCCTGCCTGCTGAGCACGATCTTGCCCTGGGCTTTGCGGTCGGCGATTGCGCGCAGGGCGCTGCGGGCGTCAGCGAACGGGTATTGCTCAACGGGAGGATCGGGCAGCGTTCCGGCCCGTCGCAGCTTGACCAGCTGGGCCCACAGGGCGGCCGCCGTTGGCGGATGCTGCTCGAAAAACTCCCGGGAGGCGGCGCCCAGCACGCTGGTGTTGCCCAGCAGGAGCCGGTTCACCTTGACGGTGGGGATCTCGGCCCACTGAACGTCATCGGGGCCCGTGAAGTCCACGATCCTACGAGCGAACACCTGCTGCTCCCCTCCCGTTGTGAGCCTGGCCCGGTTCCCGGACGGCCCTGTCAGGAGAACCGGGGCAGGCTCATTGTGCCCAACGTCCTCCTCGGAGTGTCTCGGCCATGATCCACTACCCGCGTTTTGAGCGGGCAGCTATCTGCCTCAGGCGCTGATCGGCGGGGTCTCGGGGCACCTTCGATCAGGATCTGCCCGGCGTCGCCGGGGCCGGTCGGCTGAAGGCGCCCAGGCCCGCGCCAGGTTTTAACTGCGGGACCGGCCCGGCTCGGGGGGTAGCCGGGCCGGTCCCTGGTGGGCTAGCTCTGCCGGATGGCGGCGCGGGGAGCTAGTCCGGCTTCCTGCCGCTGAGTGCCAGGTGGCGTGCGGCTGCCATGGCGGGCGCCGGGCTGGCCGGGGCGGGTGGCTGGGTGGCGGGCTCGATGGACAGGTGCGGGAGGAGGCGGTCCAGCCAGCCGGGCAGCCACCAGTTCGCGCGGCCGGACAGGTGCATCAGGGCCGGGACCAGGACGGTGCGCAGGATGAACGCGTCGAGCAGGACCGCGGCCGCCAGGCCGATGCCGAACTCGCCGGTGATCTGCTGGCCGGACAGGATGAACGCGCCGAACACCAGGATCATGATGGTGGCGGCGGCGATGATGACCCGGCCGGTGCTGCCCTGCCCGGTGCGCACCGCCTGGTGGTTGTCGCCGGTGGCGGCCCATTCCTCGCGGATCCGGGAGACCAGGAACACCTCGTAGTCGGTGGACAGGCCGAACAAGACGGCGAGCATCAGGACCGGCAGGAACGATTCGACCGGGCCGGCCTGGCCGAGGTTGAGCAGCCGCAATCCCCAGCCGTACTGGAAGATGGCGACCAGCACGCCGAAGGATGCGCCCGCGGCGAGCAGGTTCATCACCGCAGCGACCGCGGGGATGAGCAGGCTGCGGAAGGCCAGCAGCAGCAGCAGGAACCCCAGGCCGAGGATGACTCCGATGAACAGCAGCAGCTTGTGGCCGATGACGGCGGCGAAGTCGCCGTTGGTGGCGGTGATGCCGCCGACGTAGACGCGCAGGCTGGTGCCGTGCTCGGCGGCGGGGATGACGGCGTCGCGCAGGTGGCCGATGAGGGTGCTGGTGGCTGCGGCCTCTGGCGAGGTGGTAGGTGTCACGCTGATCACCGAGGCGCCTTGGCCGGGGACGGCCGCGGAGACCGCGGCGATGCCGGGCTCGGTCTTCAGCGTGTCGGCCAGCCGGGTGAACGCGGCCGCATCAGCGGGGGTGCTGGTGGTGCCGGCCAGCTGCAGGGGCCCGTTGAAGCCGGGGCCGAAACCGTCGGCGAGCAGCTGGTAGGCGTGGTGGGTGGTGGAGGCGGCCGGGTCGTTGGCCGCGTCGGAGGAGCCCAGCCGCAGCGACAGCACCGGGATGGTGAGCGCGACCATCACCGCGGCGGCTGCGGCAGCCAGCGGGGCGGGGTGGCGCTGCACGAACCCGGCCAGCCGGGCCCACCGGGTGGACGCGCCGTCGTGGGCGCGGCGGCCGGCTGCCAGCCGGCGGCGTTCCCGGCGGGACAGCACCCGCAGGCCCAGGAAGCCGAGCAGCGCGGGCAGCAGGGTGGTGGCGGCGGCCACCGTGAACAGGACCGTGATCGCCGCGGCGATGCCCAGGCCGGAAACGTAGCCGACGCCCAGCACGAGCATCCCGAGCAGGGCGATGCACACCGTGGTGCCGGCGAACAGGACCGCGCGGCCGGAGGTGTTCAGCGCGCGGACGGCGGCGTCCTGGGGGGACATCCCGCCCTTGAGGTGGTTACGGTGCCGGGTGACGATGAACAGCGCGTAGTCGACGCCGACCCCGAGCCCGATC
>Ga0187883_10002879_pt1 | contig 10280 bp, 9 predicted proteins | sample June2016WEW_20_1_2_FD_132966 | JGI IMG/M metagenome (GOLD analysis project Ga0187883, IMG submission 132966) | Peatland microbial communities from SPRUCE experiment site at the Marcell Experimental Forest, Minnesota, USA - June2016WEW_20_10 | ecosystem: Environmental > Terrestrial > Soil >...
ATATCGGCCGCCGCTGTCCGTTCTTTCTTGAAACGGAGCGACCGAAACCATCGCTACGGCTGCGGCCGCCATAATTCCCTCGTATCCTCCTCAACAGCGCCACAAGCTGAGGCTTGTGCTACCAGCCGGCCTATCGTGTTCATCCGGCTTACATTTAAAGAAACGAGGCTTTATCATGATAGGTTCATTTTTTCCCGGACGCCAGGGGGAAAGCGGGGGCAGGCCCGGCAAAGCTCCGGCGACGGCGGCCTGCGAGGCCGCCGCAGGCTGCGAGCCTGCCCCACGAACGAATTTCGGCCACGCGGGCTGGACTTCAGTCGTGCGGCGCTATCGTGTTAGGCTCATTTTCTCCTGGAAATGAGGCGTTCCCATTAAACGCAACTGGAAGTGGCTGGTGCTGGGGGGGGTGGGCCTGGCGGCCGGCATCTGGCTGGTCGGCTTGTTCCTCAACAGCCGGGGGTTCGACTGGCGGGCCTTCCGCGCCACGTTATTGTCGTTGAAATGGTGGTGGCTGGCGGCGGCCAGCGGGTCGGTGATTGCCGGCTATTACGGCCGCGCGCTACGCTGGCGCGTGCTGATGCGGCCGGTTAAGGCGGAACCCAGCCTCTGGAACTTGTTTTCGGCCACGGTGATCGGCTTTAGCGCCATCACCGTTTTGGGGCGTCCGGGCGAATTCGTGCGTCCGTATCTGATTGCCGCCAAAGAGAAAGTTTCCACATCATCGCAGATGGCGGCATTGGTGCTGGAGCGCATATACGATGTACTGATCGTGCTGGCCATATTCGGTTTCGCGCTGGGCCGCGTGAGGCGTTCCGATGTGGCGCTGGGGCCGGCGCTTTCCTGGGTGTTCGCCACCGGCGGATGGTTCGTGGGAGGTTTGTCGATCGCCGTTTTGGGGCTGTTGGCGGTCTTCCGGCATTTTTCCGCGGCCGTGCGGACGCGCCTGCTAAACGCGCTGGCGGCGCACGGCACCCCGCCGCATCTTTTCAAGAAGGCCGATCGACTGATTACGGCGTTTGTACAGGGAGTGGAATCCACCAAGAGCCAAAAGGCGATGCTGTTGATGGTGTGGTACACCGTTCTGGAATGGGCCACCATCGCCGTGACGACGTTTTGTGTGATGCGGGCGTTCGGCGGCGCGCTGCGCTTCGGCTGGCTGGATGTGCTAATCTTCTTGGGCTTCCTGGCTTTTGGGGCAGTCGTGCAGATTCCGGGTGTGGGTGGGGGGATGCAGGTAGTTTCGGTGCTGGTGCTGACGGAACTTTTCCGCGTCCCACTAGAAATTTCTACAAGTGTAGCTTTAGTGCTTTGGTTTATTTCATTTGTAGTAATTGTGCCCTTCGGTGCGGCTCTGGCCCTGCACGAAGGCATCCGCTGGCGTACTCTGAAGCAGTTGGACCCAGAGGTTACCGTATGAAGTGTCCTTTCTGCAACCATATAGAAGACAAAGTGGTGGACTCGCGCGAGAGCCGGGAAGGCGACGCCATCCGGCGGCGCCGGCAGTGCTTGGGTTGTGATCGGCGCTTCACCACTTACGAGCGCATCGACGAAGTTCCTTACATGGTCATTAAGAAGGATGGCCGCCGGGAGAAGTTCGACCGTCAGAAGGTTTTGTCCGGGCTGCTGAAGGCGTGCGAGAAGCGGCCGGTGAGTATGGGACGGCTGGCGGAACTGGTCGATCAGGTAGAGGCGAAGGTCACGGATTCGGCTGACCGGGAGATATCTACTATTGAAATAGGAGAAATGCTCATGGATACGCTTCGGGATCTGGACAAGATCGCCTACGTAAGATTCGCGTCGGTTTACCGCGACTTTCAGGATGAGCAGGCGTTCTTTAATGAGTTAAAGAACTTGATGCGGCACAAAGTACCCTAGAGTCGTATTCTTGTAACCAAAGCGCTTCTGAAACATCTTTAAAGATAGGACTTAACTTTCCAGGTGATCGGTGTTATCATCAGTTGATGTGCCGATGGCGCTGCCAGCGCCTGGCAACGGCATGTCAACCAGCAAGTCCGAAGCTTTTCAGGAGCCCCAGAATCTAACCAAGCGCACAGGTAATTTCCCAAGGTTGTGGATTGGGGGAGGTGAGTCGAACGGTGGATCAATTCGAAGATCAGTTTCTAGCAGATAATCCCGAAGCCTTGGGTCTCAATTTTGAGGAAGATGCCAAGTTTTTCGATCCCGAGGCAGGCCACGAGGCCGATTTCCTGCATCCCACGCCGGTGGAAGAGTCCATCTACACGGACGATCCGGTACGCGTGTATCTACGTGAGATGGGGGCAGTTCCGCTGCTGACGCGAGAAGGCGAAGTAGATTTGGCCCGGCGCATGGAGCGCGGCAAGTTGCGCATGCAGAAGGCCATCAGCCGCTCGGCCCTGGTGCAGCGGGTGGTGGTGGAACTCGCCGAGCAGTTGAAAAAAGGTACCGACGAAATCGACAACGTAGTAGACGTAGGCGATGTCGAGGAAGGCACTCCGGCCGATCTCAAGAAGCGTGCAGATCTGCTGAAATTGTTCACCGATTTGATCCTGGTGTACCGCAAGCTGCAGCAGGTGACCGACAAGCTGGAAACCGTGCCGGTCAACATGAAGAAGCAGCGCAAGCGCTGGTGCAACCGCCTGAACCGGACCAAGGTCCAAGTATCTCAGGGAATTCGAGCTATCCCCTTTCGCGCCCTCAAATGGAAGGAATTTTCCAAGGAGATTGAGCGCGCGGTCGAGGAACTCGGCCAACTGGACCGCGAGGTCAAGAAAATCGAAGTGAAGGCGCCGGGTCAGCCGCAAATCCAGATGCGGCTCAAGGACTTGAAGAAGGAGATTCGCAAGCGGGAAATCGTGGCCGGCGCGGCACTGCCGGACTTGAAGCATACGCTGACCGTAATCCGTCACGGGGAAGCCGAAGCCGAACGCGCCAAGAAGGACTTGGTGGAAGCTAATCTCCGCCTGGTGGTTTCGGTGGCCAAGAAGTACGTGAACCGCGGACTTCATCTGCTGGACCTGATCCAGGAAGGCAATATCGGCCTGATGCGCGCGGCCGACAAGTTCGAATACCGGCGTGGCTACAAGTTTTCCACTTACGCCACTTGGTGGATTCGGCAGGCCATCACGCGCGCCATTGCCGACCAGTCCAGGACTATCCGCATTCCCGTTCACATGAACGAGAGCATGAATAAGTTCCTGCGCGCGTCGCGGGAGCTGGAGAAGGAACTGGGCCGTACTCCTACAAATGACGAAATTGGACGCCGCATGGACATCCCGGTGGAGAAGGTCCAGAAGCTGAAGACCATTTCGCGCGATCCGGTCTCGCTGGAGACGCCGGTCGGGCGGGATGGCGAATCGGCCCTGGGCGACCTGATCGAAGATCGCTGGGTGGGTTCACCGGTGGACGCCGTCATCGAAACCAATGTCCGGGATGAAACGGCCGGCATTCTGAAAACGCTTTCTCCGAAGGAGGAGAAGGTGATCCGGCTGCGGTTCGGGATCGGCTGCGAGCGGGAGCACACGCTGGAAGAAATCGGGCAGGAGTTCGACGTCACGCGTGAGCGCATCCGGCAGATCGAAGCTAAGGCGCTGCGGCAACTGCGCGCTCCAGAGCGAGCGCGGCGCCTGCGCGCCTTAATGGCCGCCCGGTAGATGGGGGGCGGGAGTTCGCCTGCCGCAGAGCGGGTTCTGGAGAACCCGCGCAGGCCTGGAGGCCTGCCCCACTGCTCGCCCTGTGCTACCAGCCCCGCTTTCCCCAACCAAGCAGTATCCACACCAGCGATCCAGTGATCGCCGCGCCACTTATCCACCGCGCCAGCCGCATCTCCGCGCCGCCATCGTAGCGCAACTCGATTACACAGTTGGCGGCGCATTCCGGAATCACCGCCATCAATCCCAGCTTGTCGGCAAACACGCGGCGAGGCAAGCCATTCACCGCCGCGTGCCAGCCGGCATTCCAGCTTTCCTGTACGCTTACGATCTGGCCCGTCCGCAGATTGCCTGTTATCGCGATGGTCTCGTTGTCGGGCCAGCGCACCTGCAAAGCCGGCGCGTCCGGCCGATCGATGGCCGCCACGTAAGGAATCAACGGATCGGTATCCACGCCGTGTACGGGCGTGCGCGCGACCACGTCGCCCGGTTCGATCGCGTGCGCGATGGAATAGTCCCGCCAAGGCACTTCATAGATTACATCGTCGCCATCGCGCCAAAGCACGGGCCATCGGCCCGCGAATTTTTGGGGATGGCGGAACGGCTTGTACACCTCCGTACTGCGCGGCCCTGAAACCGCCACCGCGCGCACTCCCAACGCCTTGAACCAAAGCAAACTGCTCTCGACGGCGCGATTCTCCGCCGTAAGATCCGTATCGATGCCATAAATCGCGATAGGAATCGTCTGGGCCGGCAAGCTCTGCAGGCAGCATCCTTCCAATTGCGGCGTATCGGTGAAGGCGTTCAGCCAGAAGGTGGTGGAACCGGGCACCATGACACGGCTGTCGGGCATGTGCCCGCCGAACCAGCGCGCCGTCTTATATTCGCTGGTTTGGGTGATATCGATGCCCCGTATCAGCCGGCGGGCGTAACTGCCGTATTGGACGAACTGAAAGGTGCACAGGATCGCAAACGCCACCGCGATGGGCCGTCGCAACCACTCCGCGAAGGTCGCGGCTCGGCACTGCAACAAATGGCGCACCGTGAAGACCAGGCTCAGTGTAAAGCCCATTTCCATCGCCAGGTGGAACCGCCACGGCTGTGCCAGCAAGGTGAGACCGAACCAGTAGTGGCCCAGCGTGACGGCAGCCATGCCAAAGAAGAATAGAAGAAAGAAGCGCAGGTATCCGGGCGCGCGCGCGGCCGAAAGGAGGCGCAGCAGGACCCAGGTGCACACCGCCAGAATCGCCAAATAAGCCAAGTGGTGTGGATTGAAGCGGTAGGCAGGATCGAAGCCCTGCACGGCGGATTGAGTGGTAATGATCGCCGATGGCGGCAACCACGGGATGACCATGGCATACGCGAGCGCGCCTACGCCGGCGGTGCGCGCCCATGTGCCCAGCCGGCCGGGGACCGCTCCCTTACGGTCGCGGCTCGGTACGGGGTCGCGGCTCGGTATCGGCATGCACAGCCCGTAAGCTCCGACGGCACACGCTAATACGATGGCGCCCGGCCAGTTCGTTAGCGGGACCGCCGCCAGGGCGAGCGCGGCGGCCACATAGTAGACCGGCCGTCTGCGTTCCAAAGCCACGTCCAACGCCAAGATCGCCAGCGGCACCAGCGCGAGCGATGCGACGTGCGGGTTATCCCCATAAACGGCCATAGTATGCAGCCGCCGGTCCCAGAATAGGCTGCCCAGATCGCGGCGTATGACCGGCACCAGAAGGGCGGACGGCGAGACCAGCGAGCAGATCAGGCCCGCGCAAAAGCTCCAACCGGCGGAACGGGTCAGCCGATGCGTCATCCAAAAGAGCGTGACCGGACCCAGGCAGTACATGAAGGCCACGACGATGTGGAACGCCCGAGCCGCGCTGAGATGCCCGAAATACGAAAGGGCGGCCGCGGCCAGCGGCGCCGCAGGCACGTAAGCGTTTTGAAAGGGCACGCCGTCGAACCAAAACCGGCACCATCCCCAGTCCGGCCAGTGGTCCCGCGCGTATCGCGCATAGGAGACGATCAGGCCTTCGACGGTGCCGGTCTGCGCCAGGTACTCGACCCGGAAGAGGGGCCACGCGACGGCGGCGTTCACCATGAACAGGGCGGCGGAAAGCCAGGGCAGGGGGTGGTGCCGCCAGCGGAGGTGAACGCCGCGCATAGCCTCGATTCTGGCATATTGCAAATTGTGGGCGGGCCTACGAGGCCCGCGCAGGCTGCGAGCCGGCTGCGAGCCTGCCCCACGGTTCTCGTTGGTTAGCATATGGTTAACATGCTGGCGGGTTACTGCGGCGCGCCAGCCAGCCGGCATGGTATCAAGAGTCTATAGATGTCGCAATCCGCGCAACTCTGCGCTACGGCTGCGCCCGGCCGCGCGATCGCGGACAGCGGCTTCATCCCCCTACTGCTGTTTGGCGGCGGATTCATTTCCATCGCTTTGCAATCTTCCGGGGGCCGCTTGGGAAGCGGGTATGAGATCGTGGAGACCGCCCGCTGCCTGGCGTTGCACGGAACCTTCGCCAACCCTTTTTCCGTGTTGCCGACCGGGCCCTCGGCGCACTGCGCGCCGCTGTATCCGGCTTTTCTCGCTCTGCTGATCCGCATTTTCGGATATTCCACCGCTTACGCGCAGGTCGCGTTCCTGTGCTCCATGGCCATGCACGCCCTGCATGCGGCACTTCTGCCGTATGTCTCGGAGTTGTTTTTTCGCGATCGGCGGCCGGGAATCTGGGCCGGGGCGATCGGCATCGTGTTTCCGGTTTTCTACTTCTTTCCGCAGTTTGAGATCATGTATGCCGCGGTCGGATTGATGCTGTTCTGCCTGGCGGCCACGCGCCTCGCGCGCGGCGCCGGCGTATGGCGTGGCTTCGCCTGCGGACTGTTGGCCGGCTTGCTGGCGCTGTTGAGTCCCGCCACGGTCATGATCACAGGGCTATGGCTGGTCTTTCTGGTCTGGCGGCATTCCGTAACCCGGCCCTGGAAATTCTTGGCTTGGGCGGCGCTTGGCGGCGTATTGACGCTGTCCCCGTGGACGTTCCGGAATTACCAGGTGTTCCATATGCTGGTACCGGTGCGGGACGACATGGGTCTGGAACTGTACGTGTCCAATAACGATCTGGCGGAGCCCAGCTTCAGCCTCAACGGCGCCAGCCACGAGATGAAGCATCCCAACGGTTCGCTGCCGGAGGCCCGCGCCGTCCGCGCGATGGGCGAGGCCCAATATAGCCGCGCGCGGGGCGCCACGGCGCTGGCATGGATAAGCAGCCATCCGGCGAGGTTTCTGCGGCTGACCGCGACGAGGGTGCGCATGTTCTGGCTATCGGAGGCGCAGGATTATCCGTGGCACCACGCGTCGATTATCTGGACCACTTTGGCCTCGGCGCTCGGGCTTCTTTTGCTGGCGATACGGCGCGAACCGGCCGGGATCTTCATTGCCGCCGTATCGCTGATGTATCCGCTGCTGTACTACAGCGTGCAGTTCGATCCCCGTTACAGGGTTCCCATACTGTGGCTGACGTTGCTGGGAGCCGGCTATTTGCTGTCGAGCGTTTGGGATCTGGCCGCGGGCCCGAGGCCACAGGCCCGCACCGGCGCTACCCTAGATTGATGACGTAGCAGGAATCGCATGCATCTTCAAAGCAGGGCGGGGTGGGTGTGCCTGGGAGTGGGCTTGTTGGCTCTGGCGGTGCGGCTGGCGCTGCTGCCGGTGCGGCCGATCCCCCCGCCGACGGTGCATGACGAATTCTCCTATCTGCTGGGCGCGGAGACCTTCTGCCTGGGACGCGTGACGAACCCGCCGCACCCCATGTGGGTGCACTTCGAAACCTTCCACGAAAATTTCCAGCCCACCTATGCCAGCAAGTATCCCCCGGCGCAATCGCTGTTCCTGGCACTGGGCTGGAAGGTGTTCGGGCATCCCTGGTACGGCGTGTGGCTGAGCTGCGGGCTGATGTGCGCGGCGTTTTGCTGGATGCTGCAAGGATGGTTGCCGCCGCGCTATGCGCTGCTGGGCGGCTTGATGGCGGTGGCGCAATGGGGAATCGCGGGGTATTGGGTCAATTCCTATATGGGAGGCGCGGTGGCCGCGGCCGCTGGGGCGCTGGTGGTAGGCGCGCTGCCGCGGCTGGCGCGGCGTGCCACCGCGGGCGTGGCGGCGTTGGCGGCGTTGGGGCTGGTGGCGCTGGCCAACAGCCGGCCTTACGAAGGCGCGGTCACGGCGGCGGCCGCGGCGGGCGCGCTGTGGATCTGGCGGCGGCGTGGGCGGCGGCCATTCGGGGAATTGCTCGCTTGGCGAGTGGTGGCGCCGGCCGGCGGGATACTAGGCTGCGGACTGGCGGCCATGCTCTACTACAACTACCGCGTCACCGGCCACCCACTGCTGATGCCCTACGCCCTGCACCAGGCATATTATGGCGCGTCGCCGATCTTCTGGCTGATGCCGTTAGGGCCGCCGCCGATCTATCGCCACGAGGTGATCCGGCGGTTTTGGGAGGTATGGGACATCTCCTTCTATCATTTGGCGCGATCCTTCCCGCCGCGCGTGGCGCTCTCCTTTCTGGGCGCGCTGCGGTACTTCCTGACACCGGTCTCGGCGATGGCGTTGTTTACCGCCGTGTTTCTGCGATGCGGACGAAAGGTGCGCATCGCTCTCGCGATCGCGGGAGTGGCTACGGCCGGATTGTTGCTCGAGAGGTACTCCAATCCGCACTACTTTGCGCCGGCCGCCGGGCTGGTGCTGCTGCTGGTAATGCTCGGCGCGCAATACCTGCGCGTCAAGTTCGGCTGGCGGGCGCTGGCGGTGTTCGCCGTGCTGTTCTTTGGCCTGGCGGCGATCAAGGCATCTCGTCTGACCAACGACGAGTATCCGCATGCGCTGTTCAACGCGCACCGATCGAGTGTGATTCACCGGCTGGAGAGCGAGGGCGGGCGGCACCTGGCGATCGTACGGTATGCGCCCGATCACAGTCCCCTTGAAGAATGGGTCTACAATCACGCCGATATCGACGGCTCGGCGATTGTGTGGGCGCGCGACATGGGAGACGCGCGCAATCGCGAACTGCTGGAATACTACAGGGGCCGCAAGGTCTGGCTGGTGGAGGCGGACGCCCCGGATCCGGCGCCGGCGCCTTACGCGCCGCGATAGCGCAGGGAGGGCTTCACTCCGATGCGGACACGATCGCGAGATCCAGGCCGGCGGCCTCGGCGAACGCTCGGAAGTCCCGGTCTCGCGTGAGGAGGGGAATCCCGTGGTCGATACAGGTTTGGGCGATCAGGGCGTCGCCGAGACGCGCTTTTCGGCCCTTTGCCAACACCCGTGCGCGCAACTGGCCCGCCCGTTGCCAATAGCCCGGCCCGATTTCGAGGAGCGGCAGATCCGATAGAGTTTGCAAAACGTCGGCAGGCAGCTTCGGATCGCTCACGACCTCGGCAAGCACCACGGGCGCCATGAGCACCTGCCGGTCCTGTAGCGCCCGATCAAGCAGTTCCGTGTCCGCACCGGCATCTCCTTCGAGGAAGGCGATCCAGGAACTGGTGTCGACCGCGATCATCGGTCGGCCTTCAACTCGGCGGACGTGCGCGCGAACTGAACCTTGCCCCGGAGTTGGCGCAGCCGCGCGTAGGCCTGCGATGCCGCAACTAGTTGCAGGCCCGTGCGCACGGTTTGGGTGATGCCGCCGCCGCTGGCTCGTTGGGCCTTTTCGAGAAGCTCCGCCGGCACTTCGACGGTGATTTTGCGTACTGTCGGCATCACGTTCAACATACCATATCGGGCACCAGCATTGAATATGGGGTGCGCGAAAAGAAAGTGGCGGCGGCTCTTGTGGGGCAGGACTCCAGTCCTGCGGCCGGCATCCACGCCGGCCGGTGCGGGCACCTACGCGAAGAGCGGGTCCTGGAGGACCCGCGCAGGACTGGAGTCCTGCCCCATATAATCGCGCGCCCTTGCATATGGACTTAGCTCTCTCCGCAAGCCTAGAGACCGCGATAGCGCGCCACGGCCACGGTCTGCCATCCCCACGGGTGCGTCAGGTTCAGTCGGAACAGTGCGTCGAAGATCGCGCCGGCGAGGCGCATGGGGCGCGAGGGGGCGCGGGCGGCTGCGGCGATCATTTCGGGCCCGCGGAGCGTGACCAGCATGCGGTAGAGGTTGAAGAACGGAAATCCGGCGCCGGAGGCCAGTTGAACGGCGAAACCGGCGCTATCGAGCAGTTCGGTGAGTTGCGCCGGAGTGTAGTGGCGGCGGTGGCCGATGTGGCGGTAGAAGGCACTATACCAGCCGCCCGGCACGGTCACCACCAGTCTGCATCCGGGCGCCATGTACGCGGCGGCATGGCGCAGCAGCAGACCGGGATCGTCGAGATGCTCCAGCACATCGGAGCAGAGTGCGTGGGTGGCGCCGAAATCGGGGCTGTCGCAGGCAACCAGGGGCGCCAGCAAATCGCGTTGCAGGAAGCGCGCGGCGGGGGCGCGGCGGGCGGCGATCTCGACACCGGTGCGGCTTAACTCCAGGCCGAGAAACCGCGCGCGCGGCGCACGCGCCAGGAATTCTTCGGCAAACTGGCCCGCGCCGCTGCCAATCTCCAGCATGCGTACAGAGGGGTCCGGCCAACGGATGCCCACAAGCCGGAAAGCCAGCCTGCGGCGATAGCGGGTGGC
>Ga0187883_10002893_pt1 | contig 10250 bp, 9 predicted proteins | sample June2016WEW_20_1_2_FD_132966 | JGI IMG/M metagenome (GOLD analysis project Ga0187883, IMG submission 132966) | Peatland microbial communities from SPRUCE experiment site at the Marcell Experimental Forest, Minnesota, USA - June2016WEW_20_10 | ecosystem: Environmental > Terrestrial > Soil >...
AACGGCAGGACAAGCTCACCGACGACGTAGACGCGATCCTGGACGAGATCGACGAGGTACTCGAGGAGAACGCCGAGGAGTTCGTCAGGTCCTACGTCCAGAAAGGCGGCGAGTGACTGCTCGCGGGCCGGGCTGACCGCGCCCGGCGCGGATGCAGCACCGGCCTGGCTGAGTCCTGGCCCAGCAGTATCGCGGCGTCGCTGCCGCAGTAGGGTCGATCATGTACGCAGACTGAATAGCGGAAGGAATCGCGGTGGGCCCCGACACTGATAGGTGGGACGCTGATGGCCGGCGGCCGCCGGCATTCCTGACTGCGGGCACCTCGTCGTTCGCCAGGTTCCTCACCATGGCCGCGCCGGAGCTCCTGCCGGGGGCCAGGCCGGCGAGCGCGGCGGCCGCCGCAGCGGCCGGCTACGAGCTGCCGCACGGCACGACGATCGTGGCCGCCGCGTTCTCCGGCGGCGTCGTGATGGCGGGTGACCGGCGCGCCACGGCCGGGAACATGATCTCTCAGCGGGACATCGAGAAGGTGTACCGCAGTGACGAGTACTCCTGCATCGGCATCGCCGGGGTGGCCGGCATCGGCATTGACCTGGTCCGGCTGTTCCAGGTGGAGCTGGAGCACTACGAGAAGCTGGAGGGCCGGGCGCTGTCGCTGGAGGGCAAGGCCAACCGGCTGGCCGGGCTGGTCCGGGCGAATCTGGCCGGGGCCATGCAGGGACTGGTGGTCGTCCCGCTGTTCGCCGGCTACGACGAGGACCGTGCCGGCGGCCGGATCTTCAGCTACGACGTGGCCGGCGGCCGGTACGAGGAGCACCGGTTCTACTCGATCGGGTCGGGCTCTGTCTTCGCCCGCGGCTCGCTGAAGAAGCTCTACCGCGAGGGGATGTCCGCCGCCGACACGATCCTGGCCTGCATGCACGCGCTCTATGACGCCGCCGACGACGACTCCGCCACCGGCGGTCCCGATCTGACCCGGCGGATCTACCCGAAGGTGCTGACCGTGGACGCGGACGGCGTCACGCAGCTCAGCGATGATGAGGCCGCTACTTTCGCACGGGCGGTGGTCGACGAGCGGATGCAGTCGCCCGACGGCCCGACCGCGCCCCTGCAGTCCGTGATCCCGAACCGATAACGCCTCCCCGCCCGTGGCCTTGCGGGCCAGCCCGCCAGCCGCCTGATGCCCAGCTAGCCCGACCACTCACGTAAGGGAAACTCCAGCGGTGTCGATGCCGTTCTACGTCTCGCCAGAACAGGCGATGAAGGACAAGGCGGACTACGCGCGCAAGGCTATCTCGCGTGTCCGCAGCGGCCTCGTGATCGACTACGACGGCGGCATCCTGCTCATCGCGCCCAACCCATCCCGCGCCCTGCAGAAGTTCAGCGAGCTGTACGACCGGATCGCCTTCGCGGCGGCCGGCCGGTACAACGAGTTCGAGCGGCTGCGCCAGGCCGGCGTGCGGTACGCGGACCTCACTGGCTACCAGTACGACCGGCAGGACGTCACGGCCCGCGGCCTGGCCAACTGGTACGCCCAGCTGCTCGGCACCATCTTCACCGACAGCAACAAGCCGCTGGAGGTCGAGATCGTCGTCGCTGAGGTGGGCGAGACGCCTGATCGCGACCAGATCTACCGGATCGCCTTCGACGGCTCGGTCGCGGAGGAGCATGGCTACGTGGCGATCGGCGGCCAGGCTGACCAGGTCGCCGCGGTGCTGAAGGAGCGGTACAAGGCCGGGCTGACCCTGTCCGAGGCGATGGCCGCGGCGCTGGCGGCCATGGCCAGCCAGGGCAACGGCGAGCGCACGGAGGTGTCCGGGGCGGCGCTGGAGGTCGCGATCCTGGACCGTACCCGGTCGCATCGCACGTTCCGGCGGCTGACCGGGGCCCGGCTGGATTCCCTGCTGGCCGAGGCAGGCGCTCAGCCGCCGGCCACGCCCCCGGACGAGCTCGGGCGGGAGGCGGAGCCGGGCTAGGCCGGCCGCCGTCCGGCCGGCCGCCAGCCGCGCCAGGCTGACTTTCGCGCTTCGCGTTGTAATGTCGTTCACAAGTGCCCGGGCGGGCGCCCGCAGGAGCTTGGAGGAGACGTGGCCAGCGATCTGGCAGCCGTAACAGGTCTCGAGGTGCCGACCGGCCTGCTGCTCGGCGGTGAGTGGTCAGCCGGGAGCGGCGGCGTGCTGCCCGTCATCGACCCGGCCACCGAGGAGCCGATCGCCGAGGTGGGCGACGCGAGCACCGAGGATGCGCTGGCCGCGGTGGCCGCGGCCAGCGACGCGCTGCCCGGCTGGGCAGCCACGCCGCCCCGGCAGCGCGGCGAGTGCCTGCGGCGCGCCTTCGAGCTGATGACCGAGCGCGCTGAGCCGCTGGCCCGGCTGATGGTGCTGGAGAACGGCAAGGCGCTGCGGGATGCCAGGGCCGAGATCAGCTACGCGGCCGAGTTCTTCCGCTGGTATGCCGAGGAGGGCGTGCGGAACCTCGGCTCGCTCTCGGTGGCTCCGGCCGGCGGGAACCGGATCATGGTGCAGCATCAGCCGGTCGGCGTCAGCGTGCTGATCACGCCGTGGAACTTCCCGGCCGCGATGGCCACCCGCAAGATCGGCCCGGCTCTCGCAGCCGGGTGCACGGTGGTACTCAAGCCGGCCAAGGAGACCCCGCTGACGGCGCTGGCGGTGGCCCAGATCCTCGCCGAGGCGGGCGTGCCGGGCGGCGTGGTCAACGTGCTGCCGACGACTCATCCGGGCGCGCTGACCAGCGCGATGCTGGCCGACCCGCGGGTGCGCAAGCTCTCCTTCACCGGTTCGACCGAGGTCGGGCGGCTGCTGCTGAAGACGGCGGCCGACACGGTGACCAACTGCTCGATGGAACTCGGCGGCAACGCGCCCTTCCTGGTCTTCGGTGATGCCGACATCGATGCGGCCATCGAGGGCGCCCTGGTCGCCAAGATGCGAAACGGGGGAGAGGCGTGCACCGCCGCCAACCGCTTCTACGTGCACGAGTCGGCCGCTGACGAGTTCTCGGCCAGGCTCGCCGAGCGGCTGAGCGGGCTGTGCGTCGGCCCGGGCCTGGAGGACGGCGTGGACCTCGGCCCGCTGGTGAACGAGGACACCAGGTCGAAGGTCGCCAGCCTGGTCGAGTCGGCGGTCAAGGACGGCAGCCGGGTGCTGACCGGCGGGCGGGCGCCCGAGCGGCGCGGATACTTCTACCAGCCGACCGTGCTCGACGACGTGCCGCCCGACGCCGGCATCCTGGGCGAGGAGATCTTCGGGCCGGTCGCGCCGATCGTGCGGTTCGCTGACACCGCGCAGGCGATCTCGCTGGCCAACAGCACGGAGTACGGCCTGGTGTCTTACGTCTACAGCGGCGATCTGCGCCGGGCCCTGCAGGTCGCCGAGGCGCTGGAGTCCGGCATGGTGGGCATCAACCGGGGCGTGGTGTCTGACCCGGCGGCTCCGTTCGGCGGTGTCAAGCAGTCCGGTCTCGGCCGCGAGGGCGCGCACGAGGGCCTGCTTGAGTTCACCGAGACCAAGTACATCGCGGTGGACTGGTAGCGGGCGCCGATGGACAGGCGGATCTTCGGGCTGGAGAACGAGTACGGCGTCACCTGCACGTTCCGCGGGCAGCGCCGGCTCTCGCCGGACGAGGTGGCGCGCTACCTGTTCCGCCGGGTGGTGTCCTGGGGCCGCAGCAGCAACGTGTTCCTGCGCAACGGCGCGCGGCTCTACCTGGATGTCGGCAGCCACCCTGAGTACGCGACGCCAGAGTGCGACAGCCTGGTGGACCTGGTCGCGCACGACAAGGCCGGGGAGCGGATCCTGGAAGGGCTGCTCGTCGATGCCGACCGGAGACTGCGCGAGGAAGGCATCGCCGGGGACATCTACCTGTTCAAGAACAACACCGACTCGGCCGGGAACTCCTACGGTTGTCACGAGAACTACCTGGTCGGCCGGCACGGCGAATTCGGCAGGCTGGCCGACGTGCTGATTCCCTTCCTGGTCACCCGCCAGATCATCTGCGGGGCGGGCAAGGTGCTGCAGACGCCGCGCGGCGCCGTCTACTGCGTCAGCCAGCGGGCCGAGCACATCTGGGAAGGCGTCTCATCGGCGACCACCAGGTCGCGCCCGATCATCAACACGCGCGACGAGCCGCACGCGGACGCCGAGCGGTTCCGGCGGCTGCACGTGATCGTCGGCGACTCGAACATGAGCGAGACCACCACGCTGCTCAAGGTCGGCGCGACCGACCTGGTGCTGCGCATGGTGGAGGCGGGCACGGTGATGCGCGACCTGACCCTGGAGAACCCGATCCGGGCCATCCGGGACGTGAGTCACGACATGACCGGCCGCAGGAAGGTCAGGCTGGCCAACGGCCGCGAGGTCAGCGCGCTGGATATTCAGCAAGAGTACCTGACGAAGGCCAGGGACTTCATCGACCGCAAGGGCGGCGGCGACGCGGTCACCGAGCGGGTCCTTGACCTGTGGCAGCGGGCGCTGCGGGCGGTCGAGACGGGGGACCTCAATCTGGTCGCGCGGGAAATCGACTGGGTGACCAAGTTCCAGCTGATCGAGCGCTACCGGGCCAAGCATGACCTGGCCCTCTCGGCGCCCCGGGTGGCCCAGCTTGACCTCGCCTACCACGATGTGCACCGCGGCCGCGGGCTGTACTACCTGCTGCAGCAGCGCGGCTCGGTCGAGCGCGTCTGCCGGGACATCGACATCTTCGAGGCGAAGTCGGTGCCGCCGCAGACGACCAGGGCCCGGCTGCGTGGTGAGTTCATCCGCCGGGCCCAGGAGCGCCGCCGTGACTTCACCGTGGACTGGGTCCACCTGAAGCTGAATGACCAGGCCCAGCGCACGGTGCTGTGCAAGGACCCGTTCCGCTCGGTCGACGAGCGAGTGGAGAAGCTGATCGCCGGCATGTAGCAGTGATTACTTTCTGCTCTCGCCGACATACCCAGAGTTGCTAGGCTGCTGACGCGCCTGCCGGGACTGGGCTTCCTGCGAGACCATCCGGCTTGCTGCGCGCGCGAGCTAGAGCCGGGGGGTTAGTTCGTTGAGGGTCCGATGCATGCCGGGCTGACATGAGCTGGACCCGGATCAGGCCAGTCCGATGGGAACTGCGGCAGCTGAGATGGCTGCCGCCCGGGCGGCCGGGGCTCCCGGCGGCCCCAGGCTGGCTGGCGCGGTCCCGGCCTGCGGCCTGGTTCCGCCGTCCCGGCCTGCGAGCAGCCTTACGCAGCCCGGAACTGCGCCGCGCGCTGCCGGGCCCGGCCTGGCCGCTGCCCCGGATTCCCAGTCCACCCTGGCGCTGGCCGCAGTTCCGCCGGCCTGTGCTGCGCCGGCCGGGCTGGCGCTGGCCGCGCTGGCGCCGGCCGCGGATCCGCCGCCCGCAGCTGCACCGGCGCCAGCTGCGCCGGCCGCGGTTGCGTCTCCCGACGCTGCGTCTCCCCACGCTGTGTCTCCCGACGCTGCGTCTCCCCACGCTGGGCCGCCCGCGCTGGCTGCGCCTTGACGTGCTGGTCGGCCTGGTCATCTGGTGCCTGGCCGGCCTCGTCCTGTACACGTGCTACCTGCACGTGTCGCGGACCGTCCCGGTCAACTCCGATGGCGCCTCCAATGCCCTGCAGGCCTGGGCGATGCTGCACGGCAACCTGCTGCTGCGCGGCTGGCGGCTGTCGGACGTCTCCTTTTACACGACCGAGCTGCCGCAGTACATGCTGGTCGAGCTGTGGCGCGGGCTCGGCCCTGACGACGTGCACGTCGCCGCGGCGATGACCTACGCGCTGCTGGTGCTGCTGGCCGCGCGGCTGGCCAAGGCACGGCGACCGGCGGCGAGGGAGTGGCGAGGGCCGTGATCGCGGGCGGCATCATGCTGGCGCCGCAGCAGAGCGCGGCGCCGGTGCTGCTGCTCTCGCCGGATCACGCCGGCAGCTCGGTGCCCGTGCTGGTGGCCTGGATCCTGCTCGATCACGGGCGCCGCCGCTGGTATGCGCCGCTCGGCGCCGGGCTGCTGCTGTCGCTGGCCGTGATGGCGGACAGCATCACGATCATCACCGGCATCATGCCGCTGGTCGTGGTCGGGGCGGTGCGGGGCTACCAGGTCGTCATCCGGGAGCGCAGCCGGCTCAGGTCGGCGTGGTACGAGCTGGCCCTGGTCGCGGCGGGCCTGGCCGCGGTACAGGCCGCCAGCCGGGCGCTGGCCGCGATCACCGCGCACGGCGGCTTCTACGTCTATCCCGTGGACAACCAGCTGGCGCCGTTCGGCCAGCTGCCGGGTCACCTGTCCCTGCTGGCGCAGGGCATCGCGCTGCTCTTCGGGGCCAGCTTCTTCGGCGATACCGCGGGCCTCGCGGCCGCGCTGGCCATCCTGCACCTGGCCGGCGTCGGCCTGGCCGCCTGGGCGGTCTGCGCGGCACTGCGCCGGTTCGCCGCGGCTGACCTGGTGGCCCAGCTGCTGGTGACCGGAATCCTGCTGAGCCTGGCCGGCTACCTGTTCGGATCCAAGGCCGGTGACCTCGGCACCACCAGGGAGATGATCGCCGTGCTGCCGCTCAGTGCCGCCCTGGCGGGCCGGCTGCTCGCCGGGCGGCTGATCCGGGCGCGGCTGCTGCAGGGCCTGCTGGTCGTCCTGGCCGCCTTCATCATCAGCCTGGTCCAGGTCGTCGCCCAGCCGCCCGTTCCCGCGCAGGACGCCCCGCTGGCTTCCTGGCTGGCCGCGCATCATCTGCGGTCCGGGCTGAGCGGCTACTGGCAGGCCAGCGGGACCACGCTGGAAAACGACGGCGTGCGGATCCGCCCGCTGGCACAGGCCGGGGGCACCATCGTCAGCGGCGACTGGGAAGCGCAGTCCGGCTGGTACAGCCCCGCGCGGCAGCAGGCCAACTTCGTCGTGCTCACCGACTCCGGTCCTGGCGGCAGCATGTTCCCCTCGCCCGCCAGCCTGCGCACCGCCTTCGGCCAGCCCGCACGGATCTACTATGTTGGGCCCTACGCTGTCCTGGTCTGGAACAAGAACCTGCTCGCCGGGCTGGGCTGAGGCGCCGCGAGCGGGGAGGCAGGCGGCCGCTGCGCTCAGCGTCCTTTCAGCTTGCCGCGGCCCGTGAGCGGGTAGGCTGGCGGGGCTCCAGACCCTAAACCCTGAGGATTTTCATGCGACGCACGGCCGCTGCGCTCCTGGTACCTTTGCTTGCCTCCGTGGCCCTGGTGGGCTGCGGCTCGTCGTCGTCGGGCGCGAGCGCCAATCAGTCGGTGACGGTATCCGGGTCCTTCGGTAAGTCGCCCAACGTCACCATCCCCAAGCAGGACGCCGGCAGCAAGCTCGCGGTGAAGACGGAGATCCAGGGCAGCGGTCCCGTGCTGGCATCGACCAACACCGCGCTGGCCAACCTGGCCATCTACGTCTGGAGCGGCAAGACGCACAAGCTGCTGGACAGCACCTTTCAGTCGGCTCCGCAGCTGGTGCCGGCGCAGGTCGGCCTGCCCGGGCTGGCCACCGCGCTCAAGGGCGCGAAGATGGGCAGCCGGATCCTGGCCGTGCTGCCGCCCAAGTACGGCTACGGGACCTCCGGCAACTCGCAGATCGGCGTCAGCGGCTCGGACACGACGGTCTGGGTCATCGACCTGATCAAGCAGTTCGCGCCGTCCGCATCCGCGTCCGGCACGCACGTCTCGAACGGCGGCGGCGCCCTGCCGACGGTCAGCGCGGCGAGCGGCACCGCCCCCGTCATCACCATCCCGAAGACGTCGCCGCCGTCCAAGCTCGCCGTCACGACCCTGATCAAGGGCTCCGGGCCGAAGATCGCCAAGGGCCAGACCATCGTCGCCCAGTACGTCGCCGTGAACTGGCGGACCGGCAAGGTCTTCAACTCGACCTGGCCGGCGGCGACGACGGCCGGCCAGCCGTTCGCCTTCCAGCTCGGCGGCCAGGTGATTCCCGGCTGGAACGACGGCCTGCCCGGAGTCACCGTCGGCAGCCGGGTCATGCTGGTGATCCCGCCGGCCTACGGTTACGGCAAGGCCGGCAACTCCCAGGCCGGGATCAAGGGAACGGACACCCTGGTGTTCGTCATCGACATCCTGGACGCGGAGTCGCCGACCGCGTGACGCCCTAGTCGCTGGTCAGGCCGTCGATCATCAGGCTGAGCCCGATGCCGAGCAGCCACGCGTCCTTGGCCAGCGGAATGCCCGCCTGGGTGGGCCGCGGGCTGCCCTGCTCGTGCAGGCCATCGGTCCGCCAGTACAGGCCGAGCAGCGTGCCGGAGAAGGCCGTCAGGGCGGCTCCGGCCACGGCCTCCGGCACGAACGGCAGCAGCAGGATCGTGCCGACGGCGATCTCGCCGGCCGACAGCAGCCGGGCGAAGTCGGCCGGCTTGACCTGGCCGAGGAACGGGTAGGCGGTCACGGCCATCCCGTGCAGCCCGCCGGCCGTCTGCTCATCGGCCGACCACTTGCCGATCCCGGAATTGAGGATGAAGGAGCCCGCCGCGAGCCTGGCCGGCAGCTGGCGGGCTATCCGAGCGAAGCGCATCTCGACTCCTCGGTGGTGGCTGCTGGACCGGAAGGTCCAGGTCCGGCCCGGCCGAGCCGGACCCAGTCAATTCTTCCGCGCCCCGCCCGGCGGGCACGGACCGGGTCAGTTCCAGCGCTCGAACGGCTCATCGATGTCCTCACCGGCCAGGAAAGCGGGCAGCAGGGCAGGCAGCCGGCCGGGATAGAACCGCTCGGTGCTGGCCACGATGTCGGCGACCTCCCACCAGCGCGAGCCGACGTACTCCTCCAGCTCATTCGCGGTCTGGCCGGCGTGGCTGATCTCGGGCCGGTGGCCGGGAACGTCCGCGCGCACGACCACCTCGTGCTGCAGCCGCCGCAGGCCGCGGCCATACCAGGTCGCCGAGCGGCGCCAGCGCGGCGGCCCGAATCGCTCGGGACCGACCTGCAGGCCGGTCTCCTCCCGCAGCTCGCGCACGGCGGCCTCCAGGTACGTCTCGCCCGGGTCGATCCCGCCGCCCGGCAGTTCCCACCAGCCGACGGGCGAGCGCGACTCCAGCACCGCGCGGAAGAGCAGCACCCGGCCGCCGGCGTCCTGCAGGACCACCCGGACCGCCGACCGCTCCAGGTCGAAACGCAGGTCATTCACTCCGGGCCAGTCCCTTCGCTCTCATTCGGTGCCAGCGCGTTCGGTACTGCTGCGTTCGGTGCGGCTTCGATCAGTGCCGCCGCATGCCGGCCCGCGGCCGCCGCGCCGAGGAAGTAAGCCAGATCGTCCTCCAGGCCGCGGCCCATGGTGGACAGCGGCACCGGACATGCCCGCAGGATCGCGGCCAGGCCCTCGACACTGACCCGGACCAGGTTGTGCCGGGTGCCAAGTACCGCGGCAGCGGCCCGCACCTGCGCGCCGAAATCGCCGGGCAGGTCGGGTACCACGACATCGGCCCGGGCCAGCGCCACCCGCCCGTACGCGGTCAGGCTGTGGTGCGAGACCGCCCGGTGCCGTTCCCGGCGGTCCGCCTCGCTGATCCGCAGCGAGGCGACCGGCCTGCCGCCGAGCACGGCGGCAGCGTTCACCGCCTCGCCTGCCGCGACGCCGGAAAACCCCCACCGGGTCCCGGTGCCCAGATTGCCCGGCCCCTGGGCGACAACGGCCATCTCGGCACCGAGCACGTGCCGGGCCGCTAGCAGCCCGCTGTGCAGGGTGACCGCCTCGAGGTCGCCCCCGAAGGCCTGCCCGACCGTCACGGTCCCGGCCAGCCAGCCGGCCTGCGTCAGGCCGGCGATCGTGCGGGAGAACCATGCGGGCAGCGCGGCGCCATCCTGCATGACGTAGCACGCAGTGCCTGACCGGCTGACGGGGCCCGATGCGCTGCCGGGGCCGGGGCGGCCGGCCTGGCGGGGGCGTTCTGCATAGTAGGCGGCCAGCACGGCCGGGAGCGCCGAATGCAGGTCGGCGACCACGACGGGCATCCCGCCCAGATTATCGGCGTCCCGCAGCAGATCATGGTGCGGCGAGCCCTGCTCATCGGCGCCCGGCACGCAGGCCTGCAGCGGCGTGTACCTGGCCTTGATCAGGTGGCCGCCGCCGGGCTGGTCGGCAGGCAGCCGATCCGGGATCGCGATGACCAGCGCATATCCGCCAGTGCCCAGCCCGAGATCGAGGGCAGTCGTGTTCAGCAGCACGCGGTCCCCAGGCCGCGGAGTGCCGGTCAGCGCCGGGTAGGCCAGCGCGCGGATCAGCTGGCCATCGACATCCACGTCAAG
>Ga0187883_10002901_pt1 | contig 10240 bp, 8 predicted proteins | sample June2016WEW_20_1_2_FD_132966 | JGI IMG/M metagenome (GOLD analysis project Ga0187883, IMG submission 132966) | Peatland microbial communities from SPRUCE experiment site at the Marcell Experimental Forest, Minnesota, USA - June2016WEW_20_10 | ecosystem: Environmental > Terrestrial > Soil >...
CGGATTCTCTTCACCGACTACCGTCGGCCGCTGAAGACCTTTGGTTCATCATTCCGCGCCGCAATCGGACTCTACTTCTTCAAAGAGAGTTTTGCATAACCCTCCATGTATCGCTCTGCAGTTCCGCACCCCCAGGTAGATCGTCTGACCTGCGCGAACACGAGCACACGCTGGCACTCACGAGCGCCGGACGAGCCCACGCGAGCGTCATTTGCCACTCAATCTGCCACTCGGATTGATCTTGTAGCGCGATCCGCACTCAGTTCACAGTTAATCCCGTGGCGGCAGATCGCCCGGATGCGCGACCACCTCGCCCAGCGATACTTCGATACCGCACACGCGATCTTGCAGGCCACCGTCGACGAAGACCTGCCCGACCTCGAACGCGCGGTCCAAGCCCTGACCCAGTCAGCGGAGAAAGACGACCCAGTCACGCGCCCCAGCACGACATAAGCGAGCATCTCGGATCCCCCGGGCGGCTCCCGCGCGTAGCCGCCTGATTGGGCCGACTGGGAGCCCTCGATGATCATCGGTCTAGGCGCATAGATGAGGTCGCTCTATGCGCTCGCGTCGACCGGATCTGCTTGATAGGGAGGCGATCGTGGGATGTCTAGACCAAGAACACTGAGCCTCGATCACCTCCATGATCAGGCGTTATGTGGCCCGAAGGGCGCAGGTGACCGAAGGTCACCCACATAATGCCGAGATGAGTATCGGCTGCGCATCCCACACCGCGACCTTACGTGGGCTTGATCGCTACGAAACTTTGATGCGCTCAGGAAGCCCCGAATCAGTCTGAATCGGCCATATTCCGGTCATTACGGAGACTTCACTCTATTCAGCGGCATGCAGTACGGTGCAGGCATTAGATTGAGATATGGTTAACATCCTTATAGGTGTTTCGCATCAGGGCAACGGTGATCTGATTGGTATTAGAAGGACCCGCCCACGCCGGAGCTGTGGGCTTTTCCGGTGACACAAAAGGGCAGCCCGAGGCAATGCAGGATTCTATATGGGTGTTTTAGGCCAGAGATTCATGCTTACTTCGCCTGGGCATTCGTGGTAATATTTTCTTTGGTTGCTCTAGCGATATATAAGGTTAACGTCAAGCGCTCAAGATATCGGGGTATATGCGACCTCGAGAAAGGCGCCTCAGTACACTGCGAATTGCTACCGTCAGGCGGCTGTCGGTCCCTGGCAGCGAGGGGGGTTTCTATGAACATGCAGGCTGTTTCCTGGATGCGCGGGCGCGCAGGACGATACGCGGCGACCGCGCTGGGGGCCATGGCGGTGCTGGCCTTTGGCGCTTTCGTCCCCGCCGCCGCCCAGGCCGCCGCGCCGACGACCTTGTACGTGTCACAAGGAGGTCTCGACAGCGGTACTTGTACCTCGGCGAGTCCCTGCGCCACGGTCAGCTACGCCCTCACCAAGGCCGCCTCCGGCGCCACCATCGAGGTCTCGGGCACGATCAACGACCACCTGGCCATCTCGCACCCGGTCACCATCACCACGTGGCCTGGCGGCCCGGCCGGCTCACCGGCGGTCCTCGACGGGACGGCGAGCGGAACCGTCGTCACCGTCGGCTCGGGGGTTACCGGGGTAACTCTCCACGATCTGACTATCGAGAATGGGTCTGCCAGCTACACCGGTGGCATCCTCAACAGCGGCACCATCACACTCACTGATAGCACCGTGTCAGGGAACTCGGGGAACGGGGACGCAGGCGACGGAATCTGGAACTATGACCTGGCCACCATGACGATCATCGACAGCACTGTCGCGAATAACTCGGGCTTTGGCTACGGCATTGCCAACAGCGGGACGATGACGGTGATCGCCAGCACCATCGCGGAGAACACATCCTCCACCAGCGGCGGCGGGATCTACAGCGGCGCGGGCCACCTCACCACCCTGGCCGGCACCATCGTGGCCGACAACACCGGGAGCAACTGCGTCGCAGCCGCCGACGGAAGCCTCGCGAGCGCCGGGTACAACCTGACCAACGACAAGACCGACACCGCGTGCGGCTTCACCGCCGCGACCGACGTGGTGAACAAGAACCCGCTCCTGGGACACCTCGCCGACAACGGCGGCCCGACCCAGACCCTGCTGCCCGCCGCCACAAGCCCGGCCGCCGACGTGATCCCCAATCCCGAAACCTTGCACGGAGTCGCGGTCTGCCCAGCCACCGATCAGCGTGGCGTCACCCGGCCCGGGCCAGGCGAGACCCGCTGCAGCATTGGTGCGGTGGAGGTGGGTTTCACCAAGCTCACCACAGCGTCGGTGACCGTGAGCCCAGCGAAAGTCACGGCTGGCGCCAGAGTCGTCTACCTGGCCGTAGTGACCCCGAAGTCGGGCACCGGCACGCCGACCGGGACGATCTCGTTCACGACCGGCTCCACGAGCCTGTGCACGGCCATCCTCTCTGGTGGGGTCGCCGCGTGCGGAGCCACCAACGCTCCGGTGGGGACCGACACCGTGACCGGAAAATACTCCGGTGGTGACGGCTATGCCAGCTCCTCGGGTACCGCAACCCTGACCGTGACACAGGGTTAGCGCTTCGCCTGAGCCATCAGCGGGCTCGCCACTTCTCGCCGATGCTAGCGCTAATGAGGTCCAAGGCCGGGGAGTTAACCTGCGGGCTGCTGTCAGGGGCCCGGTGAAGATCGGCAAAGCGGCGGAGGTCCTGCAGGACGGGTAATCGGCCAAGATCATCCCGTTCTGAGGACCTCCGTTGCGCGGTCCCCGGGCCACTGGTTCTGCCGTTCGTGACCATGACCAAGACGATGACCCTGCCGATCGCGGCCGCGATGGCGAAAGCGACCGGCGTGCGCGCCAAACCGTGGCTCTGAGCCCGTTCCACTCGGCTAACCATGCATCACACCGCCCGCGCGAAATCGGCGATCTGTTGGTGCGGATGACGCTAAGCCCAGAGCATTCCCGCATGACATGAGATAGCTCTACCTGTGTGCACCGAGTGCCGAGCAACCCAGGACCTGTTCCCCAGGTAGGAGTCGCTCTGAGCGGCCCATCCCGCAGCAAATCGCCTGGTCACAAGCACCCCTCCTACGAGGCGTTTGCCACTCACATGCCACTCGCCCGAAGAAGGTGCTCGGTTTCATGTTCGAAAAACGCTCACAACCTGGAGCCCCCTTACGGAATCGAACCGTAGACCTTCCCCTTACCATGGACCACCAGAGCGTCGCTGCTCCGTCCATATGGGCCCTGACCAGCCCTTACACTGGCTGCCGTCAGCGCACGCTAGCGTGCACTGGCCCCCGGGGGCTGCATTCTGCCCCCTGAACTCCCCCCCGAAATGATCTTGGCGGAATCATCCATCCGCGTGCTCAGACCTTCGAGCAGATATTCGCATGTAGAGGCAGGAGCCCTCGGTTGGTCAGAGTCGATTTAGTGCCTTGTGCATGCCGATCTCCGCCTCGGTGCCGAGCCGGTCGAAGGCGGCCCTGAGCAAGGGGGCGAGCAGACGGGACGGACCCTTGAAGGTGAACTCGGCTGTATAGGTCACCTCTGTGGCGGCGCCGACGGTGCGGAAGGTCATGGTGTCGACGGCGATCACCATCTTGTTCTCTCCGCACAGCTGAACGCGCTTGCCGGGGATGAAGTCACGCACGATGTATGTCAGCTGGGTCTCCCGGCCTAGGAACTTCGAGGTGTTGAGGTAGGTGGTGCCGACTCCTCCGTCCCCCTGGCGGTTCACGGTGACCACCGTGCCCGGGTCCCATTCGGTGGTCGTGGTGAAGTCGGCGAGGTAGGCGAACACTGCGTCCAGCGGCTTGTCGACGACGACGGTCTTCTGCACTTTCATGGAATCCTCAGATCTTCTTGGTCATAGCGGAGTGCTCGGCAAGGGCGGGTCCGGTGATTGAGGTGCGCGCCCACAGGGCCGTCCAGATGCGAGCGGGGACAAGGCGTGCGGCCTTCATCAGCAGGGCCATCGGCACAGGGAAGACGATCTCCGCACGCTCGTGCTCGAGGCCGTCGCAGATGGAACGCGCGGCGTGGCCGGGCTCGATGATGAACGGCATCGGGAAGGGGTTGCCAGCCGTGAGGTCGGTCCGCACGAAGCCGGGGCAGATCGTCGTGACGCGCACCCCGGTCCGGGCGACGTGGACGCGCAGCGACTCGAGCAGGTTGATCTGGGCGGCCTTGGTCGCTCCGTAGGCTTCGGCGCCAGCCAGCCCGCGGAAGCCGGCCACGGAGGCGACGCCTGCGATGACGCCCTGGTGTCGCCGCAGCATCCCGGGGAGCACCGCCGCGATGGAGTTGCTCATCCCGATGAGGTTGGTCTGGATGTGCTGGTCGAACACCGCGGTGTCCCAGGCCGCCGGGTCCATCTGCTTCCAGTAGCCTGCGGACAGCACCGCGAGGTCGATGGGTCCGAGCTCTTCGCGGACTCGTGTGGCGGCAGTCACGACCGAGGCAGCGTCGGTGACGTCGATGGGCACGGCAAGCATGGCCCCTCCTGACACCTCCCGAAGCCGGTCTTCGCGGCGGGCCGAGATCGCGACGGTCGCGCCACGGCGGAGGAGCTCGCGTGCCACGGCGGCGCCGATTCCGCTGGACCCGCCGACGACCCAGGCGACCTTCCCAGCCAGATTCATGCTGTGCCCCTGGCCAGCTGGAGCTGGCTGACCCCGAGGTACCCGCTGCGGAAGCCGGCCTCGCTATAGGCAAGGTAGAACTCCCACGTGCGGCGGAAAGCCTCGTCGAAGCCCTGGGCGTGGATGTGCGGCCACTGGCCGAGGAAGCGTTCACGCCACAGCCGCAGGGTCCGCGCGTAGTGCGGCCGCAGCTCACGCTGCCGCGTCACGCGCAGCGTGGTGTGGGCCGTGAGGACGTCGTCGACCGCATGAAGAGACGGGATGATGCCGCCGGGGAAGATGTGCTTCTGGATCCAGCTGAAGCTGCGCCGGGTGGCGAGGAAGCGGTCGTGCGCCATGGTGATGGCCTGGAGGCTGATCCTGCCTCCGGGAGCGAGGAGCCGGTCAAGGGTGGCGAAGTAGGCAGGCCAGTAGGCCTCTCCGACGGCTTCGATCATCTCGACGCTGACGATGGCGTCGTACTCGCCGTCGACCTCGCGGTAGTCCTGCACGCGCACCTCTACGAGCGCGGAGAGGCCGGCGGCTGCCACCCGCTCACGGGCCAGCCGCATCTGTTCATGGGAGAGGGTGATCGCCGTGACGCGGGCACCGCGCTGCGCGGCGCGGATGGCCAGTGACCCCCAGCCTGATCCGATTTCCAGCACGCGGCTGCCTTCCTGGACACCCGCGAGGTCGAGGATGCCGTCGATCTTGCGTAGCTGCGCCTCTTCAAGCGGGGTGGCCGCCGCGATCGGCTCGCTGTCGTCAAACCAGGCGGAGGAGTAGCTCATCGTGGGGTCCAGGAAAGCGGCGAAAAGGTCGTTGCTGAGGTCGTAATGGGCCGCGATATTGGCTCGCGAGCCGTCCAGGGTGTTCTCCTGGTTCGCTGGGACACGTCTGTCGACGAGGACACGTAGCCGCTGCAGGGGTGCCGGGATCAGTGTGGTCACCCGCGAGGCGAAGGGCGTCAGCAGGTCCGCCAGGTCGGTGCCGGGCCCGGCCCGCCAGTCCCCGGCCGTGTAGGCCTCACCGAATCCGATCTTCGCGTCCCGGCCGAGCCGGGCAAAGAACGCGGCGGGGCGGACGACCTCGAACTCGGGCGACGTCGGTGAGCCGCTGCCGAGCACCCGGCCGTCGGGATAGGTGACGCGGACGGGAATCCCGGCAACGGCGCGCTCGAAGATCAGCCGGGCGACGGTGGCGCGCATGGGCGCCCGCGGGCGTTTGGTGAGTGCGGGCCAGCCGATGGAGGTGGAGATGGTCATGTTCAGATACCTGCCTGACGGATGTGGTTCGGGTGAGAGCGGATGGGCAGGCCACGCAGCCAGAGCCAGAGGCCGTGCACCCGGATCAGGGCCGAGATCCGCTGGGTCATCAGGGGCTGGCGGAGGAGCAGCCGGGCCAGGGTCCGGCGGGTGGCGGGTTCTGGCCGGCCCCGGAAGGCCGCCGAGAACACGACGGTGCCCTCGTGGCGCAGCGTCACGGTCGTGGACACCCGGTCCGGGCTCAGGGTGAACCGCAGCCCGTACGTGCCGGTGACGTCGAAGAACGGGGAGACGTGGAAGTCCTTGCCCGTCACGGCGATCCCCGCCTCGTCGGGGTGCAGGAGATAGGCGTGCCGCTCCCCGTAGGTGTTGTGGACCTCCGCGATAATGCAGGCGAGCCGCCCGCTGCTGTCGTAGCACCAGAAGACGGACAGCGGATCGAAGACATGGCCCAGGACGCGGGCGCTGGCGAGCATGAGAACCCGGCTCCGCTCACCGAGGTCGATACCGTTGAGCGCCAGGTAGTTCTCGACGTTGTCCTTGATCGTCAGGCGGGGGTCACCGAGATGATCGTCGCTGCTGAAGCAGGCGAACAGGCTCAGGTACCCCGGCCGCCTGGGGACCGAGTCGAGGTCAATGAGCCACTGGTAGATGCGGTGCCGGAAGGCATGGCGGACCGGGCCAGGACGCCGGTGCGTGACCTCGCCGGCGACGAGCGCCGGCAGCGCGGGCAGCGGCGTCAGTTCGGGTGCCTGCCCGGTCGTCTCCGGTACGGCCGCCGCGAGGGCGCTCACCAGGTCACCCCGAAATGCCGGGCGGCTTCGACGCCGGAGCGGCATCCGTCCTCGTGAAAGCCCCAGCCGTGGTAAGCCCCGGCATAGACCGTGCGGTCTGTGGCGAGGCCGGCGAGCCGCGACTGCGCGCGGACCATCTCGGGCGTGTAGACGGGGTGCTCGTAGTCCATGACCGCGGCGACAGAGCGCGGGTCGAGACGCTCGCGGTCGTTGAGCGTGACGAGGAAGGCCTCCGGTGACTGGTGCCCCTGGAGCCGGTTCATCCAGTAAGTCACCAGGGCGGGCTGGTCGGGCCGGTGACAGGATGTCATCCGGTAGTTCCACGACGCCCGGGCGTTGCGGGCCTGCGGAAGGACCGAGGCGTCGGTGTGCAGAACCGTCTCGTTGGCCGAGTAGCCGAACAGCTTGAGGGTGGCGGCCTCCGCGTCGCTCGGGTCAGCGAGCAGGCTGAGTGCCTGGTCGGCGTGCGTCGCGATCACAACGCGGTCCACACGGGTGACCTGGCCCGTGACGTCCCGGATCTCGACGCCGTCCGCGGGCCTGGTGACGTCGGTGACGGCATGGGCCGCGCGGATATCCGGTAGCTGCCCGGCGAGCCGCTCGACGTAGATCCGTGACCCGCCGACGATGCTGTACCACTGGGGGGACCCGGCGACCCGCAGCAGGCCGTGGTTGTCGAGGAACCGGAAGAGGTAGCGCGCCGGGTAGGCCAGCGTGGTTTCGCGCCCGGCGGACCATACGCACGAGACGACCGGAACGGCGTAATGAGCGATGAAGTGACCGCTGAACCCCTCGCGGGCCAGGAACTCGCCGTAGGTCGTGAGATCCTCGTGCTCGCTCGTGCGCAGGAAGGCCAGTGCACGCCAGTGGAACCTGGCGACTTGCCCCAGCATCCGGACGAACCGCGGGTCGATGAGGCGGCGTGGCTGGGCGAAGATGCCGCGCAGGCCGCGGCCGCCGGCATACTCCAGGCCGCACCCATCGCAGCGAACGCTCATGCTCATCTCGGTGGGCCGTACTTCTACGTCCAGCTCGCCGAAAAGCTTGCGCAGCCAGGGGTACGTCACGTCGTTGTGGACGATGAAGCCGCTGTCGACAGCGTGCCGCCGGCCGGCCGAGTCAGAGACGTCATGAGTATGCGCGTGTCCCCCGAGCCGGTCCTCCGCTTCGAACAGGGTGACGTCGTGGGTGCGGGAAAGCAGGTAGGCGGCGGTAAGTCCGGAGACCCCCGCGCCGATCACGGCCACGGACGGGCGCGGGGAATCGATGGGGGCGCCTGGGGCGCAGGCCTCATGGGCGGGTGGCGGGTCAGGCGTCATGCCGATAGTGATGGAATTCATTGTCCAGATTCCGTCTAGAGTTTGTCTAGACTCAACCTAGACACGCTGGCCAGGCTTGTCAAATGTTTGTCTAAGGACTGTATAGTGTCCTCATGGAGACTCCGGGGGATCGCCCGCTGCTGCGCATCGGTGAGCTGAGCCGGCGCCTCGGCGTAACCGACCACGTGCTCCGGGCCTGGGAAAGCCGCTACGGCCTGCTCCAGCCGGTGCGATCAGCAGGCGGCTTCCGGCTGTACTCCGCAGCGGATGAATGGCGGATCCGCCAGATGCAGGCCCACCTCGCCGAAGGGCTGTCCGCCGCCGAGGCAGCGCGCACCGTGCTTCGCGAGGACGGGAGCGCCAGCGCGGAACCAGCCCCGCCCGTCGGGCCGGACCTCACCGCATCCACGGTGAGTGCACTCGCCGCGGCACTACGGCAGGCTCTCGAGGCATTCGACGAGCCGTCCGCCCAAGCCGTATTCGACCGGCTTGTGTCGGACCTCTCGCTGATCGCTGTCCTGCGGGACGTCGTCCTCCCCTACCTCGCCGAGCTGGGCGAACGCTGGCAGCGCGGGACGGCAAGCATCGCCCAGGAGCACTTCGCTACCAACATCATCCGCGGCCGTCTCGCGGGCCTCGCCCGTGGCTGGGGAGGCGGCCACGGGCCGCGCGCCATCCTCGCCTGCCCGCCGGGGGAGCAGCACGATATGGCGCTCATGATTTTCGGCATAGTGCTCAACCGCAACGGGTGGAGCATCGACTACTTCGGGATAAACACCCCGGTCGAGGAACTGGAGCGGGCCGTTGACGCCACGCATCCTGACCTCGTCGTCCTAGCGGCCACCATCCCGGAGACTCTCGAGTCGCTGCGACCCAGGCTCGCCGCGCTCGCCCGGCGCGCCCCGCTCGCCCTGGCCGGCGCCGGCGCAACACCCCAGCTCGCGAGCGCCATAGGAGCCCGGCTCATGGCGGGTGACCTGGTGACCGAGGCCGTGCAGGCCCGGTGGTCATGAGCAAAGCAACTCATCGCCGACCCGTCTGGCCTCATTGGTGAGACCAGCGCCGGCGTCGCCGCCGGGTTCCGCACCGTTCCTGGAGCAGGCCGACACCAGCTGCCGCCAGCGGATGCTGGCCCGCGCAGGCCGCATTTTGCCCCTCAACTGCCCCCCACAATGATCTTCCATGAACAGACGCGCTGCCAGAATTCGGCGTTATGGCCGGTCATCCGACCGCCGGCCGCAACTAGGACACCAGTGCGGAGATGATCACCTGAACGCATTGGAGCCTCGGCGGGCAAATATGCAGTAGCGGCCGGGGCAGTGCTCGCACACATGCTGGAAACGCAGCTTGTGACCGCTCTCCTGCTGCCAGGTGACGGACAGCCGGTGGACCGTCCACCTGCCTCCCCGCGGGTCAGCGCTAAGTACGTCGGGACGAGTCCGGCTTGGGTGAGGTGGTACTCATAACGACGCGGGCGACGTTGCCCGTGACTTCGTGGAGGGCATCTCCACAGATCCTCCTTCATCACCGCAGCCCCAGCGGGAGCGGGACAGCCCGTCGAAAGGGGCCTGGCCATCACGTTGTGTGGTTGGATTGACTCCTGAAGCCTGGACCTCGCTTCGCCTGGATACCGGCACGCATTGTGACTTCTCGGCGAAAGCGGCGGCATGAAGGTACTCGGCGGTACCCCGGCGCGAGCGCCAGCCGGGCCCGTCCCGCTGGAAGCGGGCGAAGTGACGGGCACGGCAGCGTCTCAGCGGAGTGACCCGGCGGATGCCGTCGCGGCGGAGCCGTTCGAGCGTGTGGCGCGGCTCGCGGCGATGGTCCTGGGTACGCCGCTGGCGGCCGTCACGATCGCTGGTGAGTTCGCCCCCTTCGCCGGGAACAGTCCAGGCGCCTCGGGTATGGCCGATTGGCAGACCCCTGCCGAGCAGGCCTTGTGCCAGCGCGTGGTCAACTCCGGGGAGAAAGTGGTCCTCGGCGGCACGCGGCTGGACCTGCGGATGAACGGCAACTGCCCGGCCGGGACGGCGGGCGTGATCGCGTGGGCCGGGTTCCCGGTGCGTGACCCGGACGGGCAGGTAGCCGGCGCCCTCTGCGTTGCTGATCACCTGCCGCGTTGCTGATCACCTGCCGCGGAACTGGAGCAGCCGGGACGTCGAGGTTCTGGAGATCTTGGCGCAGGTCGCCGCAGGTGAGGTCGCACTGAAGGCGGCCTTGCGCCATGGGGCCGAACGCGCCGCGCTGGCCCAGACACTTCA
>Ga0187883_10002902_pt1 | contig 10240 bp, 12 predicted proteins | sample June2016WEW_20_1_2_FD_132966 | JGI IMG/M metagenome (GOLD analysis project Ga0187883, IMG submission 132966) | Peatland microbial communities from SPRUCE experiment site at the Marcell Experimental Forest, Minnesota, USA - June2016WEW_20_10 | ecosystem: Environmental > Terrestrial > Soil >...
AACCTGTGGGTTCGCGCCTCGGTCCGCTGCCGCGCGATCGCCATCGCAAGCACATTGGCGGTTGAGCGCAGAAATTGGACGTCGTTCTCGGAGAACGCGCACTTTGTGTCTGCTAATGCGCACAGAATACCCGCCGGTTGCTCCGGCCCGCCGACGGCGACACTCAGGCCGCTGACCAAAAATTGCCCCTGCCATGACGGATCCCCCGGGAAGCTGGGATCTTGGCGCAAGTCGTTCACGACTATCGGTTCGCTGCCAGCCAGAGCCAAGGCGCCGAGCGTTTGCAAATCGGCGATGGTCTGGCCGAACAGCTCGGCGACGCCGATCTCCGCGCGCAGCAGCAATGCCTTAGTGTCCGGGCATCGCTCAAAGAAAGCAACATGGGAAAGCTTGAGTGTCTTGCTGATAAGGTAGACGGCCTCTGTTATCAATGCCGGAATCGCCGTCCCGGACAACACTCGTTGTCCAAAGTGGGAGAGCGCCAACAGTTGTTGTGTTCGCGCTTTGAGCTCTTCTTCCGCCTGCTTGCGTTCTGAAATATTGGTCCAGAACCCGACAATTTCCTTGGGCCGGCCCTCGGCATCCCGCAAGAGACTCGCCTCGTCCTGCATCCAAATGTAGTGGCCGTCCTTGGACCGAAAGCGGTACTCTTGTACCAAATGGGCCCGGGTCAACAGGATCGACGTTTTTTCAATAGCCATTTCCTTGTCATCGGGATGCAAACAGTCGACCCACCAGTCATCGGACAGGGCTTCCTCGACTTCGTAACCCAGGATTCTCTTGACGCTGTCACTGACCCATTGGCTGGGAAAACCTTTAGCCGATACCGCAAGCACATAAATTACCGTAGGAATGGAATTCAATATATGGCGTGATTCTACATGCGACACTGTAAAACCGCGGCGCGCCTTTACCTGTAACATGAGCCACCTCTGGCCTGCCCCCACTGATGGTTCATTGTGAACGCATGGTCCGCCCCGTTGCAAGTGGCTTCTGCAGTGCTGGCGAGCTGCCCGTAAGGCACGAAGAAAAAGTTTGGAGAAGTTTGTGCGAGCGGCTGGAACAATCTTATCAAGATTCGCAAGGTGGACAAGCAATGCTTTCGTTAAGGCAGGCCAGTCGCGTAGTGAGGCCGCGTTGTCCATGAGGCTTTGGTACAATAAAAGCTATATAATTCAGAATTACCGCCATTCTCTGCCGGATCAAGGCCACGCATAAACCTCCGTTAGCATCAAGGAATTTCTTTTGCCTCACCGATATTTGCCCGAGATCCATGCAAAAGGCAGCTACCTCTCCGTTCTGCTTCACGCGTGCTTGCTCCTCTGTCCGCGAGCAGATCACTTGTCAGGCTGTTGTCTAGAGGATCGTGTCGAAATCCCGCCGGCGTTTCACCCCTGTATTCGAGGGTGCCGGGGAGATCCCACAGGGTCAACCGGTAAGGTGCGGCCAGTTCGCGCCACGTGCAGCTTTGGGTGAAGTCCCCGCACAAGGTGTGACCCTATCACACGGGAGATCGCCGAAAATCGACGCAACCGGCCATGCTCGTATCCTTCATCACATACATGGCCGATCGGGAAAACTATTTGGGTCTTTCCCAATGCTTTTTCGTCGGTCAAATTCGGTCGCTCATTTCGAAGTCCCCTGCCTTTTTTTGGTGAATTTCGATGGTAGACATCGATGAAATTCTTGCCGGCGCAATTCGAACTGCATGGCTAGAGATCAGCGGTCCGGAATCGCGGCCTCCTCATCATATCGAGGTCGAGACCGCGCGACGAATTCGCCAGGCTCTTGAACGCGAGGGCATTATCATCACCCGATCACGCCCGGCGTGCGGTCACGGCCAACTTTACGCGTTGCAGAACGCTGGGTACCTTTCGCATCCGGAGGAGTGAGCGCGAGGCAAGAAGGCGGCTCTGTCACGAAGTCATTTTTTAAGCCGGAGAAATAGCGCAGCCGCACCGACAGCCGCATCGACGTGAGGTGTTCGATCGTCATCAATTCGTTGAAAATCCGTGGAAGAGGAGCGTCTTGATGCGAACAACATAGTCCGGTCTACAACGCCGACGATGTCATCGGTTTTGGTGTGCGTTCAAGCACGAAGTTCCCTAACGAACAGGTGCGTTCGATGATTGGAATCGTCCTCGTGACCCATGGCCGCCTGGGTTCGGAATTTCGCGCCGCGTTGGAACATGTGGTCGGTCCGCAAAAGCAGATCGAGTCGATCGCCATCGGTCCGGATGACAATATTGAACAGCGGCGCCAGGATATCGTTTCCGCCGTCACCAACGTCGATAGTGGCGTGGGCGTGGTCGTGCTCACAGATATGTTCGGCGGCACGCCCTCCGATCTCGCAATTTCGATTATGAACGGCTCCAATATTGAAGTCATCGCTGCGGTCAATCTGCCGATGCTGATCAAACTCGCCTCGGTGCGTGAAACCTCAAGTCTCGAAGAGGTGGTGAGTCAGGCCCAGGATGCGGGCCGCCGATATATCTGTGCTGCGAGCCGGATTTTGGGCGTTAAACCCGATCGAGTCGACATGCCGTTCGATCAGGTAGCATAGCGGCCTCGGTACGCTCAGCGATTTCTTTCATCCCATGGCCAGATCAACAATCTCTTTCTTCGTCTACCCAAAACATCCGCTCAAAATCATCGCCTCCGGCAGCGCATAGGTCATGAGCCGTCGCAGACTCACATCAAGCCAGGTAACTTAACCCTCACAATGTTCGTGCCCCATAAAAACATGCTGCCGGCAATTCAGTTTTTGATTCCGAGCGACGAGCCCGACCACACATCTCGCCATTTCCGCATTGAGCCGACACACGCCGTCCGAGCGGATAACAAAATCGGCCGGATCGAAAACATACCCCTTGATGAATTCCAATACCTTTTGATCCGCCACAGCCCGCTCTGGCTCCATCAAATCGAAAATAAAAGCCGATGAACCGTCGCGAGCTTCGTGCATAATTCCGATGCAATCGCTGACGGGTATGCACTCTGCAGGACCGTGTAGGCATAATTCAAAATCGCATTCAAAGGATGCGAGGCGTTTCGATTGCTGGCCCGATGAAATAGTGACGTGCGCTGGCCAATTTCTTTCCAAGAATCTGGAATTGGTCGCTTGCTGGTCCCTCGCCATTTAATTGGCATACCATTCCAGGCCCGGAAATAAGCCGCCGCGGCATTTGCCTCCATCGTTCGCAATTCCGTAATTGAATTGGGTCGTCCTTCGTCCGATTGGGTCAGCGTGGAATAGGCAATTTCCATCGCCTTATTCCAGGTGTCAGTGCGCAGAATTGATTTTTCGAGGGTTAAAATTGAATTTTCAATTTTCTCTGTGATTTCGGAAATTGAATATTCCATCCGTAGACTATATTGTCGGCGCTAGTCTATTATAGCCAATACCTAGAATAATGATTAATCTAGACTTTCAGCTAAAGGCGCGGAAAATCCCCTTTTCTGCGTTTTTTCGTTTGTTACTAATTGCTTAGTGAATGTAAAAAAATGTAAAAGAAATAAATAAGGAGGAGATTAAAATGTGGCACCCAATAAATCAAGGATAGCCATGTTTTAAAGTGCCAATATAGCCATCCTGTTAAATGCCAAAGGGCAAGAGAACTGGATCACCCGCGCTAGCCTATTAACAGCAATAATAAAGGTTCAATAATAATAATCTCGATTTTTAATAAAAGACGCAAAAAATCACCTATTTTTGGGTTATTTGTTTGTCACTAATTGAGAATGTACAAAAATGTAAAACAATGAGAAAGTGGAGCTTAAAATGCGGTACTTAAGAAATAGGAGCAAAACCGCGCTCAAGCCGCAAAAGAAAAAGAACAAATCCGAAATAATCAGCATCAGATTAACCCCCGAAAAGAAAGACTCATTATTGCAATATGCAATCCAGGATGATCGGACTTTTTGCTCCTTAATCGGCAAAATTCTGGGCAATTGGTTACGCGATCAGAGAAAGCAAGATGAGTGGAGATGAAGCGGAAATGAATTAAATTAAAAAAAGAAATATAAGGCTAAAGTATTGTAGTATTTTCCAGAATTTCTCGTGAAATGCCATATTCACTGTGTGGAATCTTTGCAGTCTGAAGAAAGCAACAAAAAAATGACCAAGTTTGCCGGTCCAAAGTAAGTTTATTTCGTGGTATTTGCTCGACTCGATAATGAACTAAAAATAGGTACGAAAATTAAGATGACAACTAAGCAAATAGGAGAACAAAAATGAATGATAGTACAAATATGCGTACGAATACTATTACATTCCATAGCTATGAGCTAAACCCTAACGAGAATCAGACATATGTAATTGCATTTTCCGCTGCCGATTGGGATTTATATCAAACCAATCTCGATATGGAGGATCCAACTCCTCGGATATTGGCACACCTAGAATGGTGGGCACTTAAGCTCCCGCTAGAAGAGTTCGGTATGCCACCTCCCTCACTCACGGAGGGGAGCTTCGCTTGGATGAGCCGATCGTCAACAAGCACATCGCGACCATTAAAGAACTCGAAGAAAAAATCGCCTGCCAATGCGTCGCCCGTGCCAAACAGCCCGACCAAATAAAAGTCGAATTGGGGTTCCCCTGGTGGCCAAAGCGCATCGCTCCGAATAAATTAACCGGAGACCGGTCACGGTCTCCGGTGAAGCGCGATACATACATAACCGCAGACGACCGCCCGTTATGCACATCTCGATGCCGATCCGTTGCCTGCCGCGCAAGCAATTTGATCGGGTCGCGCATACGCGAACAAAAGTGAAGAGGAGAATATTAAATCAAAAATAAAATCTAAGACTATAAATTGAAAATCGTTACTTATTTTTGGATTCTCACCCGCTGAAAGCACATATAAAAAGCTCGCGGAGGACGAGTGCCCCAGCATTTTTTAAAAATATTGAAATCCTAACAAGACAAAAGTCATTGTAGTATTTTATCAGTATTTGCAATTCAGTGCGAAATTCATAGTGTGCACTAATTTCGCTAAAGCCCTGCACCGCAACACCCTCGCTGCGACCAAACATTTTCAATTCGAACAGGCGTTGGACCTAAAATATTTCAGCAAAAGAAAAGTGGAATCTCACGATGCCGGTGAAAGCCAATCCTCTCGCCATTGTGTTTCGAGTATTGAGCGGCGCTCAGGATTCCGAATTTAAGTTCGAACCGGAGCTGCGACTCTTTCAGCTGAAGATCTGGTTGCTCAGCGACGACGATGATACTCGCTCGTTAAATGAGTCTGCTGCCCTTTTCGCCTCGATCATGCTGCGAAGTCGAATTTGATTATCCCATAAAGTCTCGCCCAAAGCCACAGCTTCCGAGTTGATCGACAGAGTATTCAGGAGAGAAGATTATCGAGAGCTTTATGATGCGGCTTTTCCGCCGCCTCGCACTCCCTATTATCTTTCGCTCAGTCCTTCGCTCAGGGATTTGCGCTACGAATTCAAAAAGGCGCGAGACGCGATCGACCACCTCAATCGGTTGAACGAACTACGTTTGCGACTGTACGCTACCGGGAAATGTTCATTCAGTCTGAACGAAGCTCGATATCTAGATGCCAAACTGAAGGAGGGAAAGCGCACAAAATTCGCTCGCACCAATCTTTCCAAAGTTCGTCATGCAAGACAGACAAGGGAAGCGCTTCTCTTTGTTGCCAACCACTACGATTCTGCCCTTCTTCAGTTTGAGACCAAACTCAACCAGCTTTTCAAAGAGCTTCGTGAGGAGGCCGCCAATCATGAGCGCTTTAAAAACCTATTTGGTCGCACCATCAGCGCCCTGGCAGTTCTGAAGCCAAAAGGCTTAACCGCCCAACAGGTACACGAGTGGACGCAATTAGATCGGATTCCGCTCGATGTAATTAAGCCATTCACCAAAGCCGAATTCAAACAAATCGGATTTTCTCCGAGGATTCGGCAGGCTGCGGAAACAACCCGCACCGGTAAGCGACAATCGCCACCTGGTCAGGTCAGAAAGTTCTGAACCGGGTCGGTTCTTGTGCCTATTTTCAAGACCCGTAGGATGTTTAGCTTAACGTGATCTACCACCCGGTGCGGGAGATCACGATGCCTAGTTCGTTACCAAAGCCGACCAATACTATACCTCCAGTAATCCGGCCTCGGACAGCGTCTTCTGCAAGGGAGTCACGGCATGAAGCGGTCGATGATGAAGCGCGTCTCATAATGGAAGGCGAAGCTGCCGATCTGTTGGCGCTGTCCGCAAAAACGCTTCGAAATTGGCGATTGTCCGGGTACGGCCCTCCGCATCTCAAAATCGGTCGGCTGGTTCGCTACCGGCTAAGCGACCTCAAAGCTTGGCTCGCAACCTGCGAGCGCGCCTCGACAAGCGATCGGGGAGGCGACCATGCTTGAGCGCGCCTCATTTATTTGGTCGCTCAGATTTTGACAGGTCGATCAGCCCACCGGTGGTACGCGGACGGTGCGCCATTTTGGAGAGAGGGTAAGCGGCGAAAACGCGCAAAGAGCAGCGGGCAGGCGCGAAAGGAACGCCGCCGGCTCGTAAAGGTCTTACGCCGGCATGGCAAAGACAACGACTCTGCATTGCGACTGGCTAATATCTTCGAGAATTGTTTCAAGGAGCATCGATGCCTGAGCGGCGGCTGTCCCGAATGTGCGAGGGCGTTTCAGCGTTGGTTCGTCAGTGCAGCCGGCTCTGTCGTGATACCAAAGAAGCATTGGTATGTTCTAAGCGTTGTCTGGCGAGAGCATCGATTTGCGGAAGGCAAGCTCGATGCAAATACGATGTGTGAGCGGCTCAGGCGTCACCTCCAGGTCGCTTTGACGGCGGCTAAAATTCGTGAGGCCGTCGGGGGATTCGACATCAGCATGAACGAACACGAAAACGGCAAATTCATTCCGCATTGGCGGCCGCATGTCTGGATCCTTGTTGCGACAAGGAATCCAAAGAGACTTCGGAAATGTCTCAAAGAGAGGTTTGCTGCGAGCAAAAGAGTCCGGCGACCATTGCGAATTGTCCGGTACGACGGTTCGCCGAAAGCACTGGCTTATGCATTGAAAGCCGATTTCTCACGGCGTGTGTCTCTTCCTCGAAAGAGCACCAGCGACTCAATTATGACTCGACGCAACACGCGCAATCGATCGCTACGCTCCACGCAGAAGGTCGAACTCGCGCTTGCTCTTCACCAGGCCGGTCTGGCGGATCGAGCGTTCCAGTTTGGCAAGGTCTTAATTCTCAATGATGACAGTGGGGATTCTTGATGCCGAATTCTTCGACATTACCGATCCGATCCAATTCAAACAACACTCGTGTCTGCAAACTTCTGGGAGATAACGATGAGGAAATAAACCTGAATCAGGAAGATGATGTGAAGCGATGGAATTTGATTTGAAATCTTGGAGTCTCAAATATGGGGATCTCTAGAATCTGCAAAATGATGTGAACTGCATTGAAGCTTTTGAATATGAGCACACGCAATTTTTAAAGCGTCGCTTCTAAATGACGAATGCTTATGCATGTTGCTGGCGCGCCGTGTCGATCATGTCAAACGTGTCAGAATCGAACTGTCCCGACATGAGCGGGTCATGTCGGCGCGTGTCGCATCGTGTCACTGCATATGAACGGATGCTGTCTATGACAGACAAACGGAGGAAAGCGCGGGATGATTTATAAAATTAAAAAGAAAGTACGAAACATGCAAAACATGCTCGACACGATCGTTCATTATGCTAATGCAGAGGACGAGGCCACCGGCGACGCATTCGAAATTTTTGATTTCAGGAAGGTCGGAAATCGGTCTGGGCAAATTCGCGTGCCCCGGCAAGATCTGCAAAAGCCCGAAGCGCTCTATTCGTTACTCGTCCGCAAGAATGCAGAGCTGCCGCTATGCCCGGAAAAGTTGGATCAGAAACTCAGCCAAATCATAGGGTCTAAGCCGCGAAAGAGATTTGTATATTCCGCTCGAGTCGGCTGGCGCCCCGACAGACGCGGGTTCGTTACGCCCAGGGAGGTAATCGGCTGTTCGAAGGCAAAGCGCCAGCCTCTGCCGCCCATCTGGCTCGGCGAGCGGCACCAGATCGCCCTAAGCGAAGCCGGCACATGGGAAACGTGGCGGGATACCGTCGGAAAGCTAGCCTTGCGGAGTAATGTCGCGATGCTGGCGATTTGCGCGGCCTTCGCGGCGCCGCTGCTGTCATTTACGGGACGGCCGTCGTTCGGCATTAATCTCTTCGGCGGCGCCAAGGCCGGGAAGACAACGGCCCTGCTGGCAGGCGCGTCCGTGATTGGGCTCGGCCGTGAGGCCGATCTTCCGAACTGGGGCGCCACCGCCGCAGCAAAGGGCGAGTCCGTGCGCATGTACAACGATATGCCTTTTCCTTTGAATGAAGTTGGCCTGCTTGGCGGATCAAAAAGGAAGGCATACCCCGAAATTCGTGAGACAATCTATCGGCTCGGTGAAGGTCATGAGCGCTTGCGACACACCCAGTCCCTATTTTCGGCGGCCGCCGCGAGCTCGGAGGTTCGCACGATCTACTTTTCAACGGGCGAGCATTCGTTCGATGAGTATGCGGACGTCGCCGGGGAAAAACGGGACGAAGGCGAGTATGCGCGCTGTATCGACGTGCCGGTCAATCGGCCGAATAGGCATTCGATCATCAATCGGTTTCCGGCGAACCTACCTGAAGAGAAGCGGAGAAGGTGGGCCGAAGATCGCGTCATCGAATTGCGCAAGGCGTGCGAGGCCAATCATGGAACGGCCTTTCGGCACTACATCGGTCATCTCATCGCCTCACGTACCCTCAAAGCGAGGATCGAGGAGTACATGCGCGAAATGGACCAGTTCGAACGAAGCCCCGTGGTCAAAGGCGCGCTCGAGCATGCTCGTCAAAACTTCGGGCTGCTTTATGCCGGTGGGCGTTTGGCGATCGATGCCGGAGTGGTGCCCTGGACGCCTGAGCAACTGTTACGGGCGGTCGCGACCTGTTGGCGGCGCGCGCTCAACGTTCACGGTCAGAAGAAGGATGCGCTTACCCAAGCGAAACGCGCGCTTCTCGCCAATCTCAAGTCGGAAAAGGTCAAAAAGCGTGGGCCGTCGGCGTCGTTTTCGCCCGCGGACGCAGACGGGTATTATGTGATGGATGGTGGCGTCAGGATCTATACGGTGCACGCTGCGGCGATGCGGAAATGGCTGGGAACAGACCCGAAGCAATTTGACACGCTGGTAGATTGGCTTGATGCTGAACATTTCTTGAAACCGCACCAATCGAGGACAGGCACGGCAGGCTCCGACTGGGCGATTCAAACCCCGAAGTGGCCGAATGGAAAATCGGTGCGGTCGATCGTGTTTCGCGAGCCATTTCAGCGCGGCGACTAGCGCTGAAAACCGGTGGGGGACGTAAAGAGAGCAAATGCGTCCCCCCGTCGCCCAAGGGAACAGCGTTCCTGATCAGCCCCAAATGGCCGGACGGGTTCGCGCGTCAGTATGATTTTTCACCATTCACACTAATACGCCATTGATGGCCCAACGAGCGGGGATAAATCGCCCAATCGCGGGCCTCTATAACGAGGAGTGTGACAGTTCAGCAGAACGTGGGGTCGCGAAGAGTCGGTAATGATCGGCGATCTTGAGTGTGGCTATATGGTCGCGCCTATCAGCCGGCACGCTCGGTCCCGGGTTGAATAGGCCGCTAAAATGAAGACTGTAAAAATTGATGGCGAAACGCTCAGCGACTGAAGGGGAGAGACTATAGCTTTAGACGCTATTGGTTGCGAAGATGCGCTTGCTAGCGCGATTTTCAGGCCAGCGCAGCCAGTTGCGTTGACGTCCTGGCGAGGAAAGTTTTGCCTTCGATTACCTTAATCGGCAGTTGCTATGTGGTTGCTGACTCCGCCTGTCCACTAAGTGAAATAATACTAACTAATTGATTTTATTGGTGCCGGTTGAAGGAGTCGAACCCTCGACCTACTGATTACAAATCCGTACTTTTTTAGCTAAAAACAATGGCTTACACGTCCAGATAGCGGCAACCACGCATCTTGGCATCAAAGGCTTACGCGCTTTTTGTCAAACCCTTTGATCGCACCAGGGGGCGATGCTCGACCCATGGTCTCAGCTTGCATTGCGGGAGGTGCCCCTAGGTGTTTAGTCCCGGCATTTGATGGGTTGGATCGAGTTTGAATCGTTCGGGGTCTTTTGTCCATGCTTTGACGATGAATTCATAGGGCGTCAGACCCTTGAGAGTTTTGAGCCTGCGG
>Ga0187883_10002903_pt1 | contig 10233 bp, 10 predicted proteins | sample June2016WEW_20_1_2_FD_132966 | JGI IMG/M metagenome (GOLD analysis project Ga0187883, IMG submission 132966) | Peatland microbial communities from SPRUCE experiment site at the Marcell Experimental Forest, Minnesota, USA - June2016WEW_20_10 | ecosystem: Environmental > Terrestrial > Soil >...
CAAGGTCAGCAGCTGCCCGGCGACCTGGCCGAGGTCACCGGTCTCCCGCACGCTCGCGGCGACCTGCTCGGGGCCGGCACCGGTAGCGCTGGCGACCGCACGGACGGCGAGCTTCTCGGCCAGGCCCAGGCCCAGGCCGGCGAACTCCGGGGCGATCAGGCCCTGGCACAGGAGCTATGGGGATTCGAACCCCAGACCTCTGACCGGAACAGGACAAGGGCGGTGACGGCGGCCCGGTTGCGCAGGCGGCGGCCGCGGCAGTCGCAGCAATAGTGCGGGCGGAGGAACATCGCGGCCTCACATGAAGACGCCGACGATGCCCGATGACAGGGCAATCAGCGTCAGTCCGGCCAGCACCCACGGGATTCCGGTGGCGCCGTCAGCTGCGAGGTTGGAGCGGTTGCGCCTGCCGATGGCCATCATCGCGCCGCAGCCGATCAGGCCGAACACCCCGGCCACCAGGGCGCCCCATTTCCACCACGCCAGCAAGGTGCTGACCCGGCCGGACAGGCCGGGCGGTGCGACCGGGGCCGGGTTGGGAACGCCCGCCGCTAGGCCGGGCTGATGCTGGGCGGCGATGTGGCCGATGGCTGCGAGGCCGCCTGCCGCCAGCGCGTGACTGAGCACGGACATCGTTACGTCCTCCTGTTGCTTTCTCACGTGGTGTCCCGGGCCGGCCGGTCGCGGCGCGGATCTGGTCGAGGGCACGCACAGCGCGGCGCGGGATCGGGACCGTGGCCGGGTCATCGACCAAGCGCAGCCCCGGGACGAACGGGACCCGGACGACGGCGTCGGCTTGCGGTTCCAGCAGGCGGAACCGGGCGTTCGCGGTGGGAGGCTCAGGCCAGCCGTCGCTGACGATCGCCAGGACCGCGACGTGGCCGCCCGCCCGGGTGACCGCTGCGACCGCCGTGGTCGCCGCGCGGGCCGACCAGGCCGTGACCCGGCAGGCGACGATGAGGGGCCGGCCCTTGGCTATAGCCGCCGGGTACCTCGGCGGCTGCCGCATCGCGCCCATGTCCCAGGCGGGCTGGAGCCAAGCCGCCAGGGTGGTGGACCCGGCGCCGCCGTGGGCGCCCCAGATCACCAGTTCGGCACGAACCTGGGCGGCGGATCGCAGCCAGGCGGGATCGCTGTCCAGCCCGGGGGGCGGTGGCTGCGGTTCTTCGAAGCGCATCGGGGTTTCCGTTCGTGGCCGCTGGCGGGCAGACGGGATGATCGCGGGCTGGTTAAGCGCGGCGGACGGGCGCGGCCGCGGGGCGGTCCTCGGCGGTCACGCCGAGCAGTTCCAGCAGGCCGGTCGTGGGGATGCGGTAGGTGTCGCCGATGCGGATCACCCGGCAGGGGAACTGGTCGCGGCGGGCGAGCTCGTAGGGCTTTGTGCGGCCTAGGCCCAGCGCGGCGGCGGCGGTCATCAGGTCGACGGTGGCGGTGGCGCGCAGCTGGGTGATGGTGACGGGGGTCATCGGTCTGGTCCTCCGTGTGGTCCGGGGCAGTTCAGCTGATGCGGGGCAGGGCTGCGGGGCGGGTGGCTACCACGACGCCGCTCAGGTCGAGCGGGCCGATCTGGACGTCTTCGCCGGTCTGCGGGGCCTGGATGATCTGGCCGCCGCCGAGATACATCACGACGTGGCCCGGGCTCGCGGGGGTGCCGTCGGAGCCGGCGGAGAACAGCAGGTCACCGGGCTGGATGTCGGGCAGCGGAACCTGCGGTCCGTCCTGCCGCCAGCCGAAGGTGGTGCGGGCGATGTGGATGCCGGCGGCGGCATAGGCGGCGTAGACCAGGCCGGAGCAGTCGTAGGCGTCCGGGCCGGTCGCGCCCCACTCGTAGGGCTTGCCGACCTGCCGCATCGCGAACGCCACCGCAATAGCCGCCGCCGGGAACGCGGCCGGGGTCGTGTAGCGGGCGGCCCAGGTCAGCACGTCGGTGACGTAGGCCTGTGAGTGGTTGTAGGCGAAGATCGCTTGCTTGATCCCGGCCGGGGTGCCGGATGCCGCGCCGTTGGCGCAGAGCATGGCCGCGGCGGTGTAGATCGCGTCGGCTGGATCGTAGATGTCGGGCTCACTGGTGTGGTCGGCGTCGACGGCGTATTCGGCGAAGGTGGCGGGCTCGAATTGCATCGGGCCCTCAGCTCCGGCGAAGTTCGCGCCGGAGCGAACGCCGGGTGCATCCGATTGGCCGTGGTCGCTTTCGACTTTGCCGATTCCGGCGAGGACGCCCCAGGGGAGGCCGGGGCAAGTTGGCGCTGCGGCCATGTACAGGGCCAGGTAGGCGGGCGGGATGCTCGCGAGGGCCCGCGGTGCGGGGCCGCTGGCCAGGCTGGTGCTGGCCTGGCTGGCAGGTGGGTGAGGCGGCGGCCAGGAGGAGCAGGCTGAGGGGGAGTGCTACGAGTGCCGCGACTCCGGCTGCCAGCAACTTGACCATCGGGCTGCTTCCTCGATCCTGTCCGGGGAAACCCGCCAGGCGACGTACTCGCCCGGTGCGCAGCCCATGCAAACGGCACCCGCCAGCAGCGGGAAGACACCAGAAGCCGCCAATGACGGCTTCTCGTCAGCGCTTGAAGAAGCCGTCAGGGCAGATGGTCAGCACCCGACGGCGAATAGTGCCACTGCCTGCCACGACACGGCAGCGGCGGTGCACGGAAGTCCCGGGCGGGCCTGCGGCGAGTAGTCGTCAGGTGAGCAGAAGCAGCCACCAGGCTGCAAGGTCGGCGGGTTGCGGATGCGCCTCCTAGACCCGTCCTAGCCCTCTCGATCGCCAGGCGGCAAGGGCCTGATGCGGCCGTCAAGGCCGAGCACTCGCCGCGGCACGTGGCGGTAAGCCTCGGCCGGTTCAGCTGGCCGCACCTGGTCAGCTGAGACACTGACCACGTGCCGGAATGGCCGATCGCGTTGCGTCCGGATCCAGGTCACCCATGCCCACCACGACCCGTCGCGCTCGTGCCGTTCCCAGGCCAGCAGGTAAGCGATGATCTCGTCGCCGACGTGCACGATCGGCGGTGATGGCGGCTCGTCCTTCACCTCATCAGTATGCGAACTGGCGTTCGAGAAATCGGGTGCGGAGCTACTGGTTGCGCCAGGTGAGAGCCGCTCGCTAAGAAAGCGGCGTGGACAGTGGGGGACGGGCGAGTTATCGGGTACCAATTACATGCTCGTCAGACGGAGTGACCGCGACAGCCGCACATGCGCGCTCAGAGCTGCCAGTTAATGGCCCTAGCGGTTTTCAAGACCCGTCAGTCAACGCGCCTGACCTGCGTATCTCCGATCTCCAGCGAGCACCTGGGCACGCATTCGGCATGATCAAGCTCTCGGTGGCGCCTTATCCATCCATCTGCGATATGGACCTGCGGCAGGCCTCAGAGCAGGCCACTATGCGTTCAGACTAGGGGCGTTGTAAAAGACGAGCAACCAGTCGCCGGGCGGGTGGGCAGCATCGCAGGCACCCGCGCGACCAGGTCTCCGGTTCGGGAGGTCACGTGCGCTGAGTTGGCCTGCCAGGTCGCCGAACCCAGCAGCCAGCCCCGCCCGCCGAGTCAGGCGTGCGGGCCTTGCCTATCGTGGTCAGCCGACGTTTCCGGCCCAGCCTGGCCGGGGGAATTCCCTGACCCGGCTCGGCTGCTCGGCCGTCTCGGCGCTGCCCGAGGGCGCGCTGACCGCCTCCTCCTGCGCTGCGCGTGGGCCGGCGAGGGCCTCGATTGCCTCGCATACGGAATTGTGCATCGCGGCCAACGTCGCCCGGGCCGAGTCGTAGCGCAGCGTCTGGAACATGTCGTTCCCGTTACCGGTGCGATCCTGGATCCAGCGGCCGATGTGCATCAGGACCACCCGGAACGGGGACAGTCGAACCCAGAATGTCCAGCCCAGGTACAGGTCCTCACCGTGCGGAAAGCAGCCCACGATGCCAACGAATACCCCGCGGCGCAGGAGAAGGTAGTCCCGTAGCCCTTCGCCGGGCGGTGCAATTCGCCGTTGTTCGAGGGTGTCGTTCGGCGTCCCGTGCCGCAGGAGTACTTGCCTGATGTAATCAAGCATCGTCGGGGCCGCGGTCGCACCGTAACTCACTAGGCGGCTCCACTGGGCGAGCAGCGCCGGGACCGGTGTAAGCCAGAATGCAGTGAACATGATCAGCCACGCCAGGGTGCTGACTTCTACCCAGATGCTGCGCGGGACGGCGAACCTCCCTGCGAGCGGGCCGACGATGGCGAACAGGATGATGCTGACCACGACCTCGATCAGCACGTAGATGACTGCGAACAGGAGCGCCTGGCGAGCTAACTGCCAGAAAACCCGGGTATTGCGCAGCGGATCGAAGGCCGGCTCGCCGGTGAGTGAGGTGTAGCTGAGCGGCCTGACGTACGGCTGGCCCGGGGGGGCGGGCGGAACCTGGTCCGGGCTTTCCGCCAGAGGAGACGAGGGCCAGGCGACAGCGTCCGCTAGCGAACCAGCCGGCGTGTCAGAAACGGGGACATAGCCCGACGGCACCGCATAGCCGCAACTGCCGCAGAACGCGTCGTCCGCGCTCAGCGGTGAACCGCATGCTGAGCAAAATATGCTCATAATGTCCTCCGGCCTGTGCCCGGCACGGCGACGCTCGCCCCACTCAGGGACTTGCGAACTCGACCACCCGGGGCGTCCGACGCGGACTCGATGGCCGCCACCGCCTACGACAAGAGCTGCTATGACCTCGCCGTGGAAGGTTGGCGGCGGGCGTGCCAGGCGAAGACCAGCGACCCCGGTTACGGGGCCGGGCACCCGGCCACCCTGGCCAGCCGGAACAACCTCGTGCGGCACGAACCTCGCATCGACATCCCTGGTCACGCGGGTGGCATCGTAAGCCAGCGCCATGGCAGCACCGCCCACGACGAATACGTCGGCGACCACACCCCGCCGGGCCAGGCGCTCGCCCAGGGCGGTGAAAGCCCGCTCCAGTCCGGCCCGGTCAAAGAGAACGCCGCCAGCCTCGCTCACGCGGCCTCCAGGTCCCAGGCGGAGAGGTACACCCCGTGCTTGCGGAACGCTGCCGGTGCCCACACCAGCGCTTCGGCCCGCTGAATCCCCAGCTCCGCCGGGAACCACGGCTGCCGCAGCACCCGCAGGTCAGCCCAGTGCGGCGGGGCGGCATCGAGCTGCGCCGCTAGATGCTCAGCGAGCGCCGCCAGGAGCGTGTCCCATCGGACATCGCCGATCGGCGACGGCTCGTCGGACAGCAAGGAAAACCGAACCTCAGCGGGTTCCCATCGGTACTCCTCCAGGAACTCCCACACCAGCTTCCACCGCACCTTGCCATCAGCCGTCCGGGCCAGCCGCCCGGCTAGCTCAGCCATGGTCATGGGACGATAGCCGGTCACCGCAGGCCCTCCATCACTCGTGGTCCCCGAACCGAGCATATGGTGCCGGGCTGCCCCCGCCTGGAACGCAGGCACTACATGCCGAACCGGAGTCAGCTGCGGCCCTCTCTGCGGGCTGTGGAGCGCAGGACACAGCACGGAAGTACCGCAACCGGCCCGGAAGGAGTCGAGGACAACGGCAGTCGCTGTCTCGCCGGGGTATGTCCGAGGCTTCGAAAATACTGTGATCAAGGACCCAGTGGACAGCCAAGTGGACAGCCAACACCCAGCGACCAGCAGGCACTCACGGGCACGCCGGTGCACTAGACCGGCAGGCAGAGGCCTATATCGTTCCTGGCAGGCGGGTTGCCTGACTTGCATGGCATGCAAGAGGTCTGGGGTTCGAATCCCCATAGATCCACCCAGTTCAGAGGAATAATTCGAAATCCTGATCCAAGACTCGGAAGCCTTGCCGGACAGCCAAGTACACCGCGCAAGACGGCCCGTACGTCGATCCGGGCCTGGCCTTCCGCACCCAGAACGCTCCGCCGCGAGGAGTGCCCGGTCCGCCCAGTTCAGCTCCGGGCGGCGCGGCTGCCGCCGCTGCAGGACGGCGAGCTGGTGGCGCAGGATCAAGATCTCTGCGGTCTGCCACGTCTCCTCCCGGCGGGATAGCCGCAGCCACGCTGCTAGCCGCATGATCAGGAGGAACACGAACCGCATGCACATGATCGATGATCATCACGGGCCGGGCGCCGGGCGAGCAAACCTGCTGGTCAGAGTCGTGGACGGGATTCTCGGCACGCACAAGGTACGGCGGCTCGCGTGCGGCGCGTCACAAGCGTGCGCATCATTGGTGCCCCCTCGCCATTACAGTCCTCTGGATTACCCAGCCTAAGCCCAAGTGTCATTTAGCCGTTACGCGAAAAGCTGAAGCAGCGGAACTGCGACTAAAGAACGCTTACCTGGAAATGCCCAAAGGAACCAGCAAGCGCCGGATGCGGGCCGGTGTGGCGTGGCCGGACCCACGGGCTGGTGTTCTGCCAGGCGGACGGCAGGCTATGGAACCCTGACCACATCAGCAGGCGGTTCCGGCGCCTGGCTGCGGAGGCTGGCGTCCCGGTAATCAAGCTGCGCGAGGCCCGGCACCGCGATCGCTGATGCGGGACGCCGGGTGGACGCTCCCGCTGCCCGCTCCGTCGATGGCATGGGCTGCTTAATACCCCGACGTCATATTCCCCTCTACCGAGGCTCACCAGGCCTCTGGCTTACCGGGAAAGGAGTCGCCGGCGAGCAGTTGCTGATCATGCGAGCCGAATGCCCACGTCTGCGTCTGCTCGTCTCGGTCGAACCGCCAAATCACATCGAACCGGTCATCAGGCCACGACATCGGCACTTCTGCCGGGTTGGCGACCGGCAAGGTACGTGTCACGGCACCGGCAATCTTTACCAGGTGATCGTGTTCCCAGCACACGAGCACAACCTCGGTTGCCATCGCGATCAAAGAGTTCACGATCTTCGTCGGCTGGGCGTCGACCTCGTGTTCAGCCAGGATAGTCACCCCCAGCCGCTGTGACAGGGGCAGCAGGGTGAGGTAGGGGCGGTGCACCGGCTTGTGGTATTTCGCGGTGACCAGGGCATCCGGGGAGGGGAAGGCGGAGTTCACGATTGCGCCGTTCGGGGCGAAAAGCGCGACGAGCGCGCCCGCGCGCGCCCACCCTTTCGGGATGAGCCCGTCCGGATTGGCGTTGCCATGCTGATCGAAGCCCAGGTGGCCGCCGGACGGTTTCTCGCCGTGCCGGATCATCAGCAGGGTAGCTAGCTGTGTCATACCTTCTCCCCTCAGGCTGAGCACAAGGCTCCGCTGAACGGAACATGAAAGTGCTAGCAGAACCTTATGCACCACAATCCTCAGCGCACAATGATGTTTTGTCACGACTTTCAGGTGATCATGCGCTCGATTTGGGTGAGAACCAGAGCCGCCTTTGCGATCTGTGCTGAGCAGGTCAAAGATGAGTGCGGTCCAAAGGACCGTGCAGGCAAGGACAAGACGCGGTAGGCGGGGCACCCGTGTGGGCTTCCTGGTGAGTAGCGCTGTTATGGCAGTGGCCAAGGCGACAACGCTGGTGACGTGTGCAGCACGGCCACCTGTGCGTGCCGAAAACCTCGTCCATGTCATGCGACCAGGCGATATTCGTTGAGCAGGCCACCGACACGAGTGTGTCTTCGGACGCGGTGCTGCTCAAGATCGACAGGTTCGGGCAGCGGTTTCAGCGGCGCGGCGCCTCTGCGGTCTGCCACGTCTCCTCACGCCGGGATAGCCGCAGCCACGCTGCTAGCCGCATGATCACGAGGAACACGAACCGCATGCACATGATCGATGATCATCACGGGCCGGGCGCCGGGCGAGCAAACCTGCTGGTCAGAGCCGTGGACGGGAGTCTCGGCACGCACAGGCGTTTGGTCTTCGGGACGCTGGCAGGGCGAGCAGCGGCTACGTCCTGACGGGCGTTCGGTGCGCCGCGCACCTATGATCGGCGGTGACCCTGCGGTGCACGAAGAAGCTGCTGGCTGTCCTCAGCGCCAGCTACGGCAGACTTTCCGCTTTCCGGGCGGGATGCCGGGCTAGCCGGGAGTGACCGCAGGTTCCCCGGGTTGACCGCCTGATCGGGCATGCAAAGGGCACGAAGCCCCTGAGGTTGGCAGGATTCTGTCCGTCCAGGATCGGCCATGGTTGTCGGATAGACCTGCGCAGGCAGGCTGCGGACCACGAGCAGTTACGGCTGTGTCCGAGGTCGTCGGCGTCCGCTGTTAGCATCCGCCGCGGCCAGATCAAATCTGGCCAGGAACTCGGAGGGGTTCCCCTATCGCCGAGTCGACCTGCCCGCAGTGTTCAGGACGTGTTTGCTGGCGGTCGGTGTCATGAAACCAGTTAGCCACCCGAAGTTCATTTGCCTCTTTACCGGGCATTCGGCTCATGGTGCACGATGGCTGCATGGCGATCTGTCAGGGAGCCGCCGGGCAGCATAACGATACCGCTTTCCTCCGGGCGCAGCCTGTCCGCATGATCGACGGCCATGTTGATGGCGGCTACACGGGCCAGTATGAGGTCATCTGCCCGGTCTGCGGCGACGACCCGGACCTGAGCTATGACCAGGTGCCGCCTGACCTTCAGAGGCTTCGCGGGCCGAGTGAGTCGCTGACGGGCGGGCTAGCGGCGCTCCATGGGCACGTCGGGCTCGCGGACGCCGCGCCAACGGATGAGGCAGTGACGTAATTGGGCGCTTGCTGCCACCGCCGGTGCTCGCCAAGGCGGATCTGCCGGAGAGGTCCCTCCGCGGCCTGCGCTGTGCCCGCCAGATGGCGCCTGGCTGGCTAGGCTCCGCCCGTGCAGGAAGATGACGAGGTCAGCGCGGTCGGCGGTGCGACCCGGGAGGAACGGCGCCGGGATCCGTCACGCGTTCTGGCGCTGACCGATGGGGTGTTCGCCATCATCATCACGCTGCTCGTGCTCGACATTCACGTGCCGGAGCTCAGCCCGCACGAGACCCTCCAGTCCGCCATTTCCGACGTGCGGCCCAGCTTCGTCAGCTTCGTGATCGCCTTCATCGTGGCGGCGATGCAGTGGACCGGCCACCGGGACCTGTTCACGCTGATCAGGTACACCGACCGCGGCATCATCTGGCTCAATTTGCTGACCCTGTTCGCGGTGTGCCTGCTGCCCTTCGGCTCGGCGCTGCTCAGCCGCCATTACGAGGACCCGCTCGCGCTGCGCCTGTTCGGCCTGATCTTGATGGCCACGTCCGTCACCCGGACCGCCATCTGGGCCTATGCGACGCAGAGGCCATCCCTGGTGCACGAGCCCCTGGACCGGGCGTCGATCCGGTCGGGGCTGGCGCTGTCCGTCTTTCCCTTGCTCGTTTACATCGCCGCGTTCGCGATCGCCGCGGTCTCGCCGCGGGCCAGCCTGGCCGTCTACGCCTCGGCGCCCGTCCTGTACTTCATCACGATCACGCTGCTGCGATGGCTGGCTCCGCGCGGGTCGGCCGAACGTCAGTTCACCTAGCCAAGGCGATCTTGCGCTCCGCTTGGACCGGCGAGAGCCAGGCAGGTCGTTCGTGCCGGCATCGGATCGGGTCGCGGCGTTCGACAATGACGGCACGCTGTGGTGCGAGAAACCGATGTCTCCGCAGGCCGATTTCCTGTCACGGCGATGGAAGGAGATGGCCCGGGCTCATCCCGGAATGGCCAAAAAGCAGCCGTGGAAGGCCGTCGCTGAGGGTGACCAGAAATGGCTCGCGGAGATCCTGGACCGCATGCCCGAGCTAACGAGGGGCACGGCGGAAGCCTATGCGGGCATCACCACGCAGGCGTTCGAGCGGGCCGTGCGGGCGTTCTTCGATAGCGCCCGTCACCCGGCATTCGGTGTTCCTTACACCCGGCTGGGCTACCGCCCGATGTGTGAGCTGATCGAGTTGCTGATGGCCGCCGAGTTCGGGGTCTATATCTGCTCGCCGGGCGGCCGGGACTTCGTCCGGGTGGTGGCGCAGGAGATGTACGGCATCGACCGGCAGCACGTGATCGGCTCGGGCACCATCTTGGAGTACCGCCACGGCGAGGTGTACCGCGCCGGGACTGTCGAGCAGCCGGTCGACGACGGACCCGGCAAGCCGGTCCACATCTGGGCCCGGACCGGGCGCAAGCCGCTGCTGGCGTGCGGCAACGCCGACGGGGACGCCGCGATGCTGCGCACGGCCCGGTTCGGCCTGCTGATCCGCCACGACGACGCCGGGCGCGAATTCGCCTACGACGCCGGTGCGGAGAAGGCTCTGACTAAGGCCAAAGAACGCGGCTGGACGGTCGTGAGCATGCAAAACGACTTCAAGGTGATGTTTGACCTGTGATG
>Ga0187883_10002904_pt1 | contig 10233 bp, 13 predicted proteins | sample June2016WEW_20_1_2_FD_132966 | JGI IMG/M metagenome (GOLD analysis project Ga0187883, IMG submission 132966) | Peatland microbial communities from SPRUCE experiment site at the Marcell Experimental Forest, Minnesota, USA - June2016WEW_20_10 | ecosystem: Environmental > Terrestrial > Soil >...
AGCGGCTGTTCGCGGCCGGAGCGGCCCGCTGCCTGGTGGCCATCGACATGCCGAAGACCCGCGCGTTCATGCACCTCGACACCATGCTGACGATGGCGGACTACGGAGTGTTCATCAAGTACGGGGGGATGGGCATGCTGCCGTCCTACACGGTCGAGCCGGGCGCGACGGCCAGCGAGCTCAAGGTCACCGATCACCCGCCGGGCGACATGCACCGGGCGATAGCCGCCGCGCTCGGCCTGCCGGCCATCACCCCGCTGACCGCCGTGCAGGACGTCCGTTCCGCGCTGCGGGAGCAATGGGACGACGGCTGCAACGTGCTGGCCATCGAGCCAGGAGTGGTCGTGGCCTACGAGCGGAACGTCACCACCAACACCTACCTGAAGGACAACGGCATCACGGTGATCTCAGTACCGGGCGGGGAACTCGGCCGGGGCCGGGGCGGCCCGCGCTGCATGAGCTGCCCCATCGAACGCGAAGCCTGAGTCTCTCCCATCAGCCGGCCCATCAGCCGGCGCTCTCGCATCAGTAGGCTGGCCCCATGCGAGTTGTGATCGCGGGCGGACATGGGAAGATCGCCATCCTGCTGGAACGCCTCCTCGCCGAGCGCGGCGACCAGGCCGTCGGGCTGATCAGGAACCCGGCCCAGGCCGGCGACCTGCAGAAGGCCGGGGCTGAAGCGGCCGTCTGCGATCTGGAGACAGCGTCGGCCGATGAGGTCGCCGTGCTGCTGGCCGGGGCTGACGCAGTGGTCTTCGCGGCGGGCGCTGGTCCCGGCAGTGGTGCCGCCCGCAAGGACACCGTCGACCGGGCCGCCTCCGTTCTGCTGGCCGAGGCCGCAGCACGCGCCGGCGTACGCCGGTTCGCGCAGGTCTCCTCCATGGGAGCCGGCCAGCCGCCGGAACCCGGCGGGGACGAGATCTGGGCGGCTTACATCACGGCCAAGACCGCCGCCGAGGACGATCTGCGCTCCCGGGACCTGGACTGGACCATCCTGCGGCCGGGCGGCCTCACTGACGCCGCCCCCACCGGAAGAGTCCGGCTCGCGCCCCCGCCGGTCCCGCGGGGCACGATCCCCCGCGCCGACGTTGCCGCGGTCATCACCGCCCTGCTCGACGAGCCGGGCACCCGGCACCAGACGCTGGAACTGGTCAGTGGCGACACTCCGATCGCCGCGGCAGTGCGCAGCATCTCGTAGGCACCACGCCGGGATGGCGCCGCTCGTCACCCCCGGGTCGCGCTCCCGGGGACCATGGGTGCCGCCAGCGCCGGGCTGCATGGTGGGTCTCCGGGTGTTCCCATGAGGAAGGCGGATCGGTGCGTGGTCCACGGCGGGCGGGCTCGCGAGCCCAGGGGCGCGGGCATGACGTTCTTGCTGATGAGTTCGCGGCGTACGCACTGCTGTGGTCGGATGAGTTCGACGGCGCAGCCGGAGCGCCGGCCGACACGCGCTCCTGGCAGCCGGACGTCGGCGGCCACGGGTGGGGCAACCAGGAGCTGCAGTACTACACCGACGGCACCGGCAACGCCGCATTGGACGGTGAAGGTCATCTCGCCATCGTGGCCCGGGAGGCGGAGCCGCTGGTAGACGGCCATCGTTATGACGGCTGTAGGTACACATCCGCCCGGCTGACCAGCAAGGACCGGGTGTCGTTCCGCTACGGCCTGGTGGCGGCGCGGATAAAGATCCCGCGCGCCCGGGGGATCTGGCCCGCTTTCTGGATGCTCGGCCAGGACTTCGACGTCACGGGATGGCCCCGGTGCGGCGAGATCGACATTATGGAGTACTTCGGGACAGGCCCCGCAATGATCCACGGAGCGGCCCACGGGCCCGGGTACACCGGCGGCGCGGGCATCTCCGGCGCGCGGACCGTCGGCTCATCCCTGGGGCACGATTTTCACGTCTACTCGGTCGCCTGGGAAGCGAGGCGGATCCGCTGGTACATCGACGGCAAGCTCTACCACACCGTGACGCCTGGCGACCTGCACGGCAAACGCTGGGTCTTCGACCACGACTTCTTCCTGCTCCTGAACGTCGCCGTCGGCGGCGTCGCGTCGCAGAACCCGGGCCGCTCGGTCCGCTTTCCGCAGACCATGCTGATCGACTACGTGCGCGTCTACACGCCCGGCGGATGAGCTATCCGAGCGGGCCGGCCCAAGGAGATGCCAGGGGCTCCGCGCCATCGGGGCGAGGATAAGGCGGGAGCCTTCTGGGCGCCGTCCGGGGCGACCTGCTTACGGCCCGGCCAGGGGCCACGGGCCGGGGCCAGCACCGTGGCCCGGATGTCGCCCATCAGCTCGATGCTCAGAGTCACCTGGTCACCGGGGGCGAGCCACGGGTACTCCTCCGGGGAGTGCCGGTTGGACAGCTCCAGGATGCAGCCGCCCTGGCAGGTGCCGCTGCCGATGATCGAGCCTGCTTCCACCCGGGAGTTCCAGGAGGCGTAGGAGATCAGGTCCTCAAACGACCAGTACGCCGAGGACCAGTGGTCGCTGCCGTACTGGCGGCCGTTCACGCTGGAGGTCATCAGCAGGTCGTAGCCGTTGCCACTGCGACGCGAGGCCAGCTCGTCCGGGGTGACGAAGATCGGGCCCAGCGAGGAGCCGAAATCCTTGCCCTTGAACGGGCCGAGCCGGCCGTCCATCTCGCGGAACTGCAGGTCACGGGCGGACCAGTCGCACAGGATGCAGAAGCCCGCGATCCGGTCCGCGGCCCCGTCCGGTGGGACCGAAACCGCTTCGCGGCCGATGACCGCGCCCACCTCCAGCTCGAAGTCGAGCCGCTCCGAGCCGCCCGGGATCTCGATCGGGTCCCGTGGGCCGCGGATCGTCGCCGCGTTGCTGAAGTAACCGATGGGCTGCTCGTACCAGACGTCCGGGCCGCGGCTCATCCCGGACTTGCGCCAGCTGGGCAGGGCGTGCTCCTCGAAGACCATGAAGTCACGCATGGAGACCGGGTCGACGGGCTTCAGCAGGGTGAGCGCGTCCAGGCTGCACTCGCCGGCCGGGTCGGCGTGGATCGCGTCGGCCAGCCGTCGCAGGGCCTCCCCGTCGTCACCGAAATACGGCTCGAGCCGGGATTCGGTGCGGGCCAGTTCGGCCACGCCGTCGGGCCGTACGACGCCCAGCCGAGGCCCCTGCTCTGTGTGTGCCTTGACGAATCGCAAGCTGCCCCAATCAGTGAGTGTGAGCCAATCATTGACCTGGTCTCCGCGCCCCACGTACATGTGGTCTTCGTGACGACCTACCGGCGCGGTGCCCTGGATGCGGGCATGCTACAGCGCTGCCAGGACACGATGCGGAAGGTCTGCGCGGACTTCGGCGCGGGGCTGCGGGAGCTGACCGGACCAGGCCCGGTACAGCTCGGCGGCACCGGACAGCCGGCGGCAGATGTCCAGGAGCACGGGGCTGCCGCAGGCGTCGATCAGCTTGCCGTGGAACGCGACGTGCGCGACGGCCCAGTTGTTGTTCCGCCGATGCAGGTCGTCCGGGCAGTAGATCGGCTCGCTGGCCATCCGGTGGCGGGCCGCGAGAGACTGACCACGATGAGAACGCTCAACGTACCCGGCGAACTCCGAGTACTACTCCGACCTGGACTGCATCGTTGACGACGCGCTGTGGACGCCGCGGACCTGGGAAGGCCTGCGCGGCCTGTACAACTGGGGCCCGCCGCCGCCGCCGTCGTTCCTCGCCCCCGAGGACCTGGCCGGCCTGATGACCGGCGACCGTGGCCGAACGCGGAATTCGCGTCAACGACATCGTCAACCGGCTTAAAGCCGGCGAGCCGGCCAAAGATGTGGCGTATGACTACGACCTGACACTGCGAGAGGTCGAAGCCATCCGCGAGGCGGCCTGACCCACGGCGGGGGGGAAGCGGCGGCACCCGTATTTGCGCTGCCTCTGGCGAAGCCCGCGCTGTACCGCATCTGGGCGCACTCGTCAGACGGGAGCGGCCCAGCTGAGCCGGGCCCAGGCCACGCGGCCGGACGACGAACCGGTTATCCCCCAGTTGCCCTCTCCGGCGAGAAGGCACACGAGGTCGAGCCCATGCGGACGGTCGTCGTGGGTGAACTCACTCCACGAGCCGCCCTGATCCCCTACCTCGACTAGCACGTACCGCGCCGGGCACACCTCGGCACGTACGGCGAACTGCCCTTCTGACTGACCGGAATTGCTGTGAATCGCCGCGTTAGCAGCCAGCTCGGAAGCGCAAAGAATGACCTCGTCAGCGACTGGGCATCCGTCGAGAAGTTCCGCCAGATACAAACGAACGGCACTGAGGGTCTGTGCTCGTCCGGGAAACAGTCGCGTTGCTGAACGGACCCGAAGGTTGCTCAAGGCTGCCATCTGCGTGTCCTCTCGCGCTGGTTGTGCACTTACCTACTCGACTAGAGGTGCTATTGGCCGAGGGAACTACGATTTCGCCCCCTGGGGGCTAGACGAGTTGTACGCCGTCGTGTGTGCGAATCGCGGGCGGGGCCGCGTGCTCAAGGGCGTCGACGACGCGTACGGCATACGCCGGGTCAGCGAGGCTACCGACCTCAGCGGCCTCAGCCCAGCAGAATTCGGCTGTCTCGCTGCTTGCAGAAAGGTCCCCGCCTGTTGCCCGGCAGCGGAAGACCAGGGCGACGATCCCCTGGACCACGTTCTTGTACACGCCGGTCAGCGCGGTGGGCTCGACAGCGAGTCCGGTCTCCTCGCGAACCTCGCGTCGCAAGCCATCCTCTATGTCCTCCTTCAGTTCGAGGATCCCGCCGGGCGGTTCCCAGTGGCCGTTGTCACGACGCCGGATCAGCAGGGCACGTCCAGCATCGTCTACAACAACTCCGGCGACGCTCACCGAATGGCGTGGCTGCTCAGTCATGGCGCGGCTACCTCCTGCGGTGTGCGCTAGCCCGTACAGTACACGTATAGACGAGTTAAGGAGTAGCGATTATGAGCGGTGATCTAAGCGTTCGGCTAGGTCACCTGAATCCCACCAGCGACCGGGCAGTCTTCAGGCAGATCGCCGATCACCTTCGCGATGGCATTGAGCGCGGACAACTGAGCGGAGGCGAGCAGCTTCCCTCTGAGGCACAGCTCATCGAGCACTACGGCGTCGCCCGGATGACTGTCCGCCACGCGATCCAGGTCCTACAGGGTGAGGGCCTAGTGGTTGCTGAGCACGGTCGGGGCGTGTTTGTCCGTCGCCGGCCGCCAGTCAGGCGGCTCGCCTCTGACCGCTTCGCCCGGCGTCTTCGCAAGCAGGGCAAAGCCGCGTTCATTGCCGAGGCCGAACAGGCCGGAAGTGCTCCCGCCGTGGACAGCATCGTTGTACGTGTGGAACAGCCTGCCGCCGATGTCGCCGCCAAGCTGGGCATTAACAGCGCGGTCCTTGCCCGACATCGTCGCTACTTGCTCGACGGACACCCAGTCGAGACGGCGATCTCATACATCCCCCTCGATATCGCCCGCGGGACACCGATCACCGACCTCAATCCCGGGCCGGGCGGGATCTATGCCCGTCTCGAAGAACTCGGGCACCGGCTCGATCACTTCGAAGAAGATGTCCGGGCCCGCATGCCTGCTCCTGACGAGGCAAAGGCGCTGCTGCTTTCGCCCGGGGTCCCCGTATTTCATCTTGTCCGTACCGCTTATGACACCGGGGACCGAGCCGTGGAAATCTGTGACACCGTCATGGCGTCTGATGCCTACGTCCTGTCCTACCGGCTTCCGGCGGGCTGAACCCAGAGCAAGCCAAGCGTGGCCTCTCCGTGCGGCCGGATTCGTGACGCCGTGTCCTAGTATCGGGGCCGGGACACCGGGAGCGGAAAGCGAGCAGGAGCCCAGCAAGCGGCGGCACCAGCGGACCCTGTTCGACGGCGTCGCCGGGCTTTATGAGGCCTCCCGGCTCGGGTACCCGAGCCGGGATATCGTCGAGTTCGCCGTTACCACCGCCGGACTCGGCACCGGCCGCACGATCCTTGAGGTCGGCTGCGGCACGGGCCAGCTCACCGAAAGTCTGGCCTGCTTCGAGAGCACCCGGGCGACATCGCTGAGCTGGCCAGCTGACGTCCGCCGGGAATTCACCGAAGAGCTCCGCCGCCATCTCCGGGGCCAGAACGAAGTGCATCTCCGCGCAACCTCAAACCCGGCCCACAGCCAGCAGCTCCGCGACCCGGGCAGCCAGCTCCTCATGCGAGGGCTTCTCCGGATGCGGCACCTCCGAACCCAACCATGGTCGCAAAACGGACGCCAGCACCGACACACCGCAAATCAACAAGGGGCCTGACTGGTTACCCAACAGGACAATTCGCTACGTATTTGCTCCATAGTTGAAACAACAGTATAGTTCCCCACGTACGGTCATGTCGGCCAACCACATATAGAGTCCAGGTTGGCGACTTGGCCTGAGCTGACCCTCATAAAAGCAAGGTAGATGGGATCCCAATGGTCTCAACCTTCGAGCTTTCCGTCGGAGCTGTTGCCGGTCTTATTCTCGTCTCTCTTTGGCTTGTCAATAGGAGGCGTGAGCAGTCGCGCAAGATACCAATCTTGCCAGAGTTAATATCGGCAGCGGCTATAACTATCGCAATTGCTGTTATTCTCAGCTACCGCTGGGAGACGTCAATTAAGCAGCCGCTACCTTTCATAGCCACGGTTGCAGTCGTCCTCATAGCTCTTGGTACTGTTACGAACCTTGTTATGACGAACCGCCTTCGGCGCGGACTATACGAGGTGTCCAGGAAATTTACTCAGGAGGTGGCAGGACTAAGCAACCTCCAAGTATATTCGACAAAGGATGCTACGATCGGAGCGTTAACTCAGGAGACGCTCGGCGCGAAAGAAAAGTTGATTGCTACTCGGTTCTCGCCTACTGATATAAGCCTGGAATCGGACTATTGGGCCGCCATTAAGCAGCGCGCCTTCGATCCGTCGCTTCTCTATATCCGTATTCATAGCCTCGCCCACACCGATAGCACGGCCGTCGATGGAATCTGCCGACTGGTTGAAGAAATGCGGGGTGCACAGAGGTTTCAACTTGGAATAGCTATGTTCAACAACAGTTTCGAGATAATTGTGGCCGATGAACAAGAGTGCATCTTCTGTTTTAACGATCTGAGCATGACCATTCGCAACGGCTTCCGCTTGGATTCTTCTCAGCCGAACTCTGGCCGCGTCGTCGCCAATTTTGATAACACTCTTCGACGAATTCTGGAAGATTGCCACGTCATTATCGACTTCGAAAAGTTTGTGCAATCGTCGACCGACGTCTCAGCTTTGCAGAGCTATTTGCGCAGGCTCCACAACGAATACCGTGAGGGACGCCTGCCCAAGCCTGTTCATGCAAGCCAGATGGAGAACTACCTCCAGACTGAGCTATCAATGCAGAACGGATAGTGGAGAGACATCCGAAGCCGCAGGCCTCGTCGACCCACGCCATAGCCAGGTCCAGCGAGAACTCTTCCGCCCCGCGGGCAGCGAAGTACCGCCGCAGGCGGCGCCAGCAGCCCCGGTACCAGACCATCGTCGAGTCCTTATAGCCCAGACGCGCCATTTCCGCGTCCAGGCCGGACACCAGCACAGACAAAGCGACCACCCGGCCGACCCCCGGTCATGCGCGGCCCGGCCCCCTGCCAGGCCTCATGATCGGATCATCGGTGTTATGCGCAGTGCTCGCTCGCCGATCCGGCATCTACCAGGCCCGGCAGGCCAGCACTGCGCATAACCCGGCGTTGCGCATAGGGCGGGGTGATCAGCCCCGTCTTGATGAACGTGGTCCTGCACGGGATGGAAGAGGCCGCCGGAGTCCGCTATCACCCAGACGGTCACCGAGACTCCGGTGAAACGGATCAAGGCACGGCTGACCGCCGAGATGAACGCGGAATCCAGGACGCAAGGTGGACCCGCCGTGTTCAGCCTCATCCACACCCACTGCCAGCGCCGCCCCCAGATGGCACCGGCAGTGGACCAGCAACTTCGCCATCCTGACCCTGCACGCCTTCGGGCTTGCCAAAGCCGGTTGCCCGGAAAGCGGGCACGGCCGGTTCCGAGGGGGCGGCGGCCTTAGAAACGGGCCAGCCCATAGCTGGCACCTCGCTGCTCGGCCGACCCTACTCGACCAACCGGCGGTTGCTGCGGGGATTTTGCCACTTGTCATCGGACACCCCGGTATGCGCGAAGGTGCCACTGTCGGCATACGGACCACGCCAGCGCCGATCGATGAGCCCGTGGGCACTGTGACCAGTGACGGACCGTGTTGACTCACCCCCAAGGGGTGATGCCCGGCCATAACACTAGTGGACACGCTGGCACATAAAGCGAGGGCATCGACAAGGCCGACTAGGAAGCCCGCCACGGAGGCCGCTCTGACCTGCCGATCCCCGATACCGAGGGCACCAGGGGGAACGCATGAGACCTGCACATCGGTCAGGCGCACGCAGATGGCTGCTGCTTCCAGCCGCCGTCCTGCCCCTGGTCCTATCCGGACTGGCCGCCGGATGCAGCAGCACGCCGTCCTACTGCACCGCCGCCACCAACCTCAAGGCCTCCGTCAGCAACCTCGGCAATGTCGACGTCGCTAAGAACGGCCTCAACTCCCTGCAGACCGCGCTGACCAACGTCGCTAACAACGCCAACACGTTCGCCAGCGAGGCGAAGTCCGCGTTCCCGGCACAGACCACAGCATTGGATAACTCGGTGTCTGGTCTGGACAGCGCGATCAAGTCCGCGAAAGGCGAGCCTGCGCTCACCGCGGTCTCAGCAGTCGTGTCAGCGGTCACGCAAGTGAAGAACTCTGCCAGCAGCCTGCAAAGCGCCATATCAAGCAAATGCTCGTGAAGGATGCCCCGCGGTGGGGCCCGGGTCGGCACAGCTCAGCCGACAACGTGTACTCCTACTTCGCCGGGCCGGACAACTTTGTGGTGGAGTACACGACCGCGCTGGAGCGGATCGGCGACGAAGACGCCTGGGTGCCGCGCATCTGGCCCGCGTCACCGGGGTACGCGGACCGGTGGGGCACGGCCGGTCCCGGCGAGGACCTGTTCGCGCTGTGGCACCGCACGCCGCCCGAGACCGGGCTCTGGGTGCCGGCGCCGGTCTGAAAAGCTTCGGCTATGAGCGCCAGCAGTCATGAACACCCGAATCTGGGGCCGCCGGAGCTGATCGAGGTGGCGGACGGCGTCTTCGCCTACGTCCAGCCCGACGGATCGTGGTACATCAACAACACCGGCTTTGTCGTCGGCCCCGCGTCGGTGATCAGCGTCGACGCCTGCTCGACCGCGCGCCGCACCCGTGCCTATCTCGGCCGGATCGCCACCGTGAGCAAGGCCCCGGTCAGCATGCTGATCAACACGCACCACCACGGTGACCACACCTACGGCAACTCGCTGTTCGGCACGGCCACGATCATCGCCCAGGAAAAGTGCCGGGACGAGATGATCGCGTTCGGCCTGCCCGGCAACACCGGCATCTGGGAACCGGTGGACTGGGGCGAGGTGACGCTCGCGCCGCCCACCCTCACGTTCGCCGACCGGGTGCGGCTATGGTCGGGCGACCGCCCGCTGGAGGTGAGCTACGTCGGTCAGGCGGCGCACACGAGCAACGACAGCCTGGTGTGGCTCCCGGAGCAGGAGGTGCTGTTCTGCGGTGACCTGCTGTTCAACGGCGGCACCCCGTTCCTGCTGATGGGCTCGGTCAAGGGCACGATCGACGTGCTGACCAACGTGGTGGCGCCGACCCCGGCCCGGGTCATCGTGCCCGGGCACGGCGCGCCGTGCGACCACGCGCTGATCGGCACGGTGGTCAGCTACCTGGAATTCGTTCTGGCCACTGCGCAAAAGGGGATTGACGCGGGCCTGTCACCGCTGGAGACGGCCCGCCAGACCGATCTGGGTGAGTACGACGGCTGGCTGGACCGCGAGCGCATCGTCGGCAACCTGCACCGCGCCTACGCGGACCTCGGTGCGTCCGGCGGGGTTGACGTGAGCAGCGTCGACGTGATTGGGGCGCTGACCGACATGGTCGCGTACAACAGCGGCCAGCCCTTGTCCTGCTTCGCCTAGGTGCGGCTCACCCCACGGCTGCGGGTCCTGCTCGCGTTCGTGTGTGCCCTCGTCCTGGTGGACACGATCTTCTTCACGGCCCTGACGCCGTTGCTGCCGCACTACGCCAGCGCGGACGGGCTGTCGAAGGCGGGTGCCGGGCTGCTGGTCGCCGCCTACCCCCTCGGCACCCTGGTCGGCTCCCTGCCGG
>Ga0187883_10002910_pt1 | contig 10226 bp, 8 predicted proteins | sample June2016WEW_20_1_2_FD_132966 | JGI IMG/M metagenome (GOLD analysis project Ga0187883, IMG submission 132966) | Peatland microbial communities from SPRUCE experiment site at the Marcell Experimental Forest, Minnesota, USA - June2016WEW_20_10 | ecosystem: Environmental > Terrestrial > Soil >...
GCGCCAGCGAGCTGCAAAGACCTTCTATCATCGCTGATATGATCAGCAGCACTTAAATAACGACTGATAAGCGCCAGCTCATCTATACTTACGTCTTTTAAGCCGTCGATCCCGGAGTGGTTTTCTTGAAACGATTCAATTTTTTTGCTATCCTTGGCAACGCTGATCCCAACCAATGAGGGATAATACTTGTCACCTTCAAACTCGTTCGCGTAGTAGCCTTCTCTGTCGACGCCGTGACAACCTCCACATTTTTCTTGGTATAGCTTGTCTCCTACTGGATCGGTCGAGCGAATGGGATTTGACAATCGATCCCTATAGTAAAGGCGAACAATCCAAGGATATCTATTCGACGGTACATACAGTGTCCCAGTCGCTTGATCAGCCGCCCCTCCAGGCCACTCAGCGCCCCCATGCAAACCAAAGCTAACGATTGTTCCCTGAACCGCAGGCGGAACAAAAAATCCAAATTCAGCGTTCTTTAATTTCCTTTCAACAGAAGCTCTCTGAATTTCGCTGATATTTGTGACATCCGAGGGTTGAAAAACCTGCTCGCCGAAAGGCTCCGGTAGTTCGATGGCTGGCTGGTACGGCCACGTCTTTTCGCCAGGAACCCGGGAAACAGGCGCCTTTCGTAACCGAAAATCGAAAATAGGCTTACCACTGTCGCGGTCGAGCAAGAGTGTATTGCCGATTTTGGTAACAGCTGCGACAACGTCGATGAGCTTGTCCCCCCGTCGTATAGTTGTCAGAATCGGAGGTGCGGGAAGATCGAAATCCCATAAATCATGCGCCACCTCCTGAAAGGACCATTTTATTTCTCCAGTGGCTGTATCAATTGACACAATACTATTTGTATAATCATTTTTACCTGGGCGGGATACGCCATACAACCCTGGTCGCGCTTCACTTGTGCTCACGTATATACGTGAGCGCGCCCTGTCCAATGAAAATCCGCCCCAAGGAACTGCACCGTCTAGCATAAAGTCTTGGGAGGGAGGTGGCAAAAATGAGTCAGATTTCTTGAGCAGCGGTGTCTTCCATAAATATTTCCCAGATACGACGTCATAGGCCTCTACCGTCGAGGCTAAAGTCGCGACAATAAGAATATTGCCGTCGACAGCCGGCGCGACAACTGATCCCGCGTCTCCGACGTGGCCGTGGTCTCCGAATTCACCTATGATTCTGCCATCTTCAGGATTAACGGCATAAACGCCATCGTTTGTCGTGGGTACAAATAATCTGGGAGCACAAACCGCGTTTCCACCCCACCACAGCAGCCCTCGTCTTGCTGGTCTATGCAGTTTCGTCCTCCAAATCTCCGTCCCGTTGACTGCATTAAGCGAGACCAAAAAATCAGCTGGCGTTGTAACAAATATTTTTCTATCTGCAATTATTGGATTTGTTTCGACGTTCGTCGCCCATATTTTTGTATTTAGTAGTTGTTCTCCAGAATGATAAGTCCAAGCTGGCACTAAGCGTTTTACGTTGGAAACATTTATTTGATTAAGTTCTGAGTATTTGCTCGAGGATGCATCTGCATTGCTTCTTTCCCAAGTGTTAAACCGCGTGGATGAAGGAATCGAAGTAGAAGGGAATTTGTCGAGGTTCAGGCCTCTAATGACGCTGAAATCAGGTAAGGCGTCTCGAACTGCTTGGTTTTCAATTTCCCAGGCAGGTTTAAGACTGAATATGGAATAAGGGATATCGTTCACTTCTCGCGGCGTTGGTACAAAATGATGATATGCATCGATGAGGTAAGGGCCTGTCGGAATTTGGCTCAATATTGACCTAACTATATCCTTGTTATTCAATAATGTTAAATATAACCAAGGGACGCTCAGCCCGAGTAGTACGCACGCGACAAGTGCCCATCTTACCCATATAAAATGCTTCACAATTCCCTCCGAGTGAGGAGAACGATTTCGGCCAAAGGGAAGCCCCGACGCCCTTGGCTTGTCAATACGATTTCGCAAGCCACGACGTCCCGCTGTGCGGTCCATTTCAGCGGCCGCTTCTAAGCAATTCGCGGCCACGTGTCGGGCAGCTCCATCTCCTTCGTCCTGAAAAAGGAGCTGGGAGATCGCATCACCAACATTGAGTGGATGGGCAAGCCGAGCCTCAGAGTCTAAGGTATCGGTCACGATATCACACTTGCGGCCCTTGATTTTCTTGCCGTCGTCAGACCCTCGAGCCAGTTTTGGCTGTCGTTTACGCCGACGCTGCTGGGGCAGTTTCTAGCACAAATTGCTCTGTGCGATTAATCAGTTGCTGACGCAAACTGTCGAAGATCAGTCAAAAGTTGCACCCTTTTGGTCATATTCGCGTTGTTTTTTGCTTCAAATAATGTATATTGCAGCTTGTAACAATGATGTTTCGCATTTTGGATACAAAGGTGCAATGGAGCGTTTTCTTTCAGAATTAAACTAGGATTCACATGATTGTTTAGTTTGCAGCAAGCAATGAGCTTGTGTTTCGGCTGTTTTTGATCCTCTAGTCATTGACATTCATAATGGAGTGTCTCTCCATGCCGTCCCTCGCGCATTCGCCACCAAAGTACCAATCAAGCGGCCATTCGTCGGGACCCAATCGGTCGCCCGAGTGCGCAGGCGGCGACAATCTCATCGCGATGCAGTATGATGCAGCATCATGTCGTAGTCTTCCTGCTTCTCGATCCTCCATAGATCGGGAGGCGAGCAAAATTAAAAGGTCAAAAGTGGAATTTAGATGAGCGTATCAAGAAGCGACTTGAACAATCCGTCCGAGCCCAAAGTTCGATATTTCCCGATCAGTCAAGAATTGAATCGAATTCAATATGGTCGGGTAACGAAATACATTTTTATTGAACAATTGCCGATAGGATTCGGAGGACAAATTTCGGGGCGTCTTTTAGCACTTAAGCTCGCGCTGGCGCTCGATAGAAAAGCGGTCTTCAGCAGTCACGCCGATCCGCCATATCTGCAAACATTTGAGCCCCAATATTCGAATGCCCCCACTAACATGGATTGGTCCGCTGTTGATCTTTTTGATCCATTGCTCCAGCAGGAAGCAGCATTTCTCCGATTTAACTATCTCACCGCCGTGAAACGCCTGGATACGGTTGCGGATCGAGTTGAGGATTGGATCCACCGTAAATTTGTCCAACGATACGGCATCGATAGTGACGCAAATGTTGAGAGCGAGATCTTCGCGTGGATGCGCCTGTTGCCGTCAGCCCAGTCGATGGTCGATGCCGAGAAAAAGCGGTTAGGAATTAGCCTAACCACATTGGGCGTCCATTTGCGGCGCGGCGACAAATCCGTCGAAAACGCTTATGTACCTGCAGCCGAAGTGAACCGCGCGATCGGCTTGGTTCATCAAGTTTGGCCGTTTGACTCACTCTTCTTGGCAAGTGACAGTCAAAATGCCATGCAAGAAATTCGTTTGCCCCCCGGCGTCACTCTTATTTTCGATGAAACTGAAAAGAGATACAATAATGCTAATCACAAAATGCTGTTTCATAACCCCGAACTGGCCCAACAAGAAACATTTACAGCACTTAAAAACTTAATTCTCCTTTCCCTCTGCGGAGGCATTGTTGGGCAAGATAACGCCCATTTTCCAGTCATAGCATCACGCATAATCGCCAGCAGGAATCCGGAGGCGGGTCGAATCATTCTTCTGAACGGACAACTCGTCGAAATGAATTACCCGATAATAAGAAGATATTATCAGGTTAAGCGAATGGTCCGGGCTCGCGTCCGCGAGTTTTTACGTCAAAGATGGCTCCAGAATCGGCTGTTACGCAAATTTCTTTGACGCCGCTACCGGCGAACAGGAAGCTGGCCTGAAATATTCGAACAGCGGAATAAGCGAGGGGGTCTGCTCCTACTCGGTGATCCAGTTAGAATTTTAGTCTGGGATGGACGCGCGGGGTAATGTGGCCCCTGAATTTCCTCCAAAGCTTTGTAGAATCCGGAGCGAAGGAAGGACCGGACTACGAAGCGCAGCAAGTTTGCGGAAGAGCAGATCATCGGGGTAACGCTGCCGGCGCCATTGGCGACAATGATGATGTTAACATCGACAACCCGCTCCGCCAGCGCCCGCACAGTTTTGATGGGCGCGCAGAAGTCATGCGCGATGAACACCGCAGTCAGCGACGTAAGTTTCATAACCATCGCCGACCTTATTGCTAGGACACTTTACCATGTCCAGTCACGATGAGCTATAAAATCCAGCGCATCGAAGATGTTGTCGATCTTCGAGCCGAGGATAGACCAAATGCGGGGGGATGCCTCCGACTGCTCGATTAAAATTGGACGGCCGTCGTCATCCTCGTTGCGCGTTAGGATCGCTTTTATTTCAAATATAGAGCGGATCGGATCAGCCGCGGCAAGACAGGGCAGGAAATGCGCTGCCTCACGAAGCATGGCTATGCCGTTGCTGCGGAGAGGGGTCAGGTCGCGAAGATTGTTGTCGTTCACGGCCCAATGCGGCGTATAGCGTACATGCGAAAGCGAATGCAGGCCAACAGCAGGGAAAGGCATCGTTGAAAAGAAGGGGCCATCCATGACAGTGACACCCACTTTGGCGAGCAAGTGGGGCGGACGCAACAGCAACATCTCCGTCAGTTCCCGTTTAATCCCTGCACGCAAGGCAACGCCCGCAAACGGAAGTTCGCCATAAGTACAATTAAACACGAATCGCGCGCGGAATGTGCTTGCCCCCACCGCGACAGTCACGGCACGGTCATCGGCGCCAACGACATGCGCCCGCGATTTGAGCCGCAAATCGAGCTTACTCTCGGTAATCCGGCGGGACAGGTCGTCGGCAAGACGTCGAGAATCGAAGGCGAGCTCATGCGTGAGAAAACATTCGTCAATGAGTCCCGGCTCGAATAAACGCACCAAGCGGACGTGTGGTTCACGGCAGGGGATACCCATCGTCTCGCAAAAGCGGACAAACTGGGACGCACTTACGCGAGAGCCTTTGGCAATCGCATAGATCATGGTCATATCGAAGAGCACGGCATGGCGGTACACCTCGACAAACCGCTCAAAATTCACATGGGATCGTAAAGCCGTGGGAATCGAACGAGGATAGTGGTAGCCGTTATGTACCCTGGCTTGGTTGACGAAGGAGGCGCGTTCGAGGATGCCCGGCCTGTTCTCGGCCAGGACGACGCGTTCGTGCCCGAGCCGCTTCATCTGTAATGCGATCTCGCAGCCATAGAAGCCTGCGCCTATGACGATCGTATCGACGTCGACCGCGGCCGCGCTGCTTTTCTCAACCATCACCTTCAAACCACCCTAATGTGTTTCGAAACCTATAGGAAGGACTCGCAATAACGATCGGCATGCCGCGGCCAAGCGCAGCAACGTGCGAGTTTTGGATAGAGTCTCCAGACGAACGATGACCTAACGAGAACACAGCCCTCGTTTGGCTGGCGCTAGGCGCTGCATCGTGAACATGGTATCGTCGCGTGTATTAGAGGCGTCGTACCCTCTTCGTAGCCTGCGGCGGTCATTGTCGATCGAAAACGAATGATATAGGCGAGGCTGACTGTCGGGGCCAGATCAGGCAAATTCGGGTCTTCTACGCAGGCAGGCCGGTGATCGGAGACGCAAAAGCTTTGTCCGACCTCGCGCAATACCAGAATGTAGCCGTCCGACGACAACAAACTACCGTCGAATTTGACGACAACAGTCCTGCCGGAGTCAGGTGACAGGCAAGGCCGAGGTGGCATAAGATCGTTCATGGCGGGTTTGGTCTCGCAGGAATGGCGCGGATCCACATTGGCAATAATTGTGGCTATGTACTGTTCACATAGGTTATCCTTGTCCAGTCGGATGAGCGTGGGTTAAGCGCGGAACAATGCGGTCGCGATCGAATCGTCGCAACTCCGACGGGATCACACCCCTTTGAAATTGCACCTCATTTTCAGCCAGACGCCAAGCGAGAGAAACTCCCAAATGGATAGCAGACCGGATATTTCAATCCTAATACCTTGCCACAACGAGGAAGACGGGATCGAGAGCACAGTGTGCAATTTACTTAAGAAACTCGCCCCGACTGGAATCTCTTTCGAAATCTTGTGTGTAAACAATACCAGCACAGATCAAACCGAACGCGTGTTGCAGCAACTCGCCGAGACCTACGAGCAGCTATGGTATGTCAATACCCCGCCTATCCCCGGATACGGTATCGCAGTCCGTTGGGGGCTGGAGTTTTTCCGTGGCAAATCGGTGGTTATTGTGATGGCCGATGGCTCTGAAACTCCCGAGGATATTATTGCGTTTTATAGAAAGATTGAAGAAGGCTTCGATTGTGCCTTTGGTACCCGGTTCGCCCCAGGAGCAGAGGTGGTTGATTATCCGCGCCTTAAGCTATTTCTCAATCGGCTAGGCAACAAGTTGATCGCATTCGTTACTCAGGTTAAGTATGATGACTTCACGAATGGATTTAAATGTTACCGACGAGAAGTTATAGATTCAATTAAACCGCTTTTTGCCGAAAACTTCAACTTAACCATAGAAATGTCTATTAGCACTGTGTACAATAAAGCGAATTTTGCAGTTATCGCTCATTCGTGGAAAAACCGGAGTGTAGGTTCTAGCAAATTCAAAATAGTGAAGCAAGCAAATATGTACTTGCTTACATTAGCGTACTGCTGGTTGCGGGCTCGGATCCAGGGGAATTCCTGGCCGAAATTTAGACAAGCGCTTGAAAAAGCTAAGTCTCCGCGCGAACATTAATTAATCAGTGATTGGCGCAATCTGATTAGCAAAAATGCTCGATCCGAGACGAGTCGGGAGTTGCGCCACAAAAATCTATGTCTCCGTCGGTCCTAGCGGTCTTCGCTCGCCGGCGCCGAAGTGATGTTGCAATTGAAGTCGGATCGACGACGTGGCTTTCGATCTCTTCATTCTGCAGCAAACGATGAATCCAGAAGCCGTCGAACCCCGCTTCCTAAATGACGATAACTGGGAACGATTTCCCTGTCCGCTCAAACGCCTTCTGTCTAATCTCCGAGAAGCGCACTAGCACACAAACAACCCCAGCCGGCACACAGTGCTTCGACATCTTCTCGCCGCCGCCCGGCGATAGCGATGTGATCGGCCAGGTTGAACGACTGAGTTCCAATGAGATGAAAATCGCGCCAAGATCACTACGGATGACGCTCGGCGCTTCCTGTCGATCAGCAATATTTGCATGGCCGTCTCCAGAGTGGGTGATCGCAACCTCATTCTTCCTGAGCGCGGGTCGCTATCCACTCAGATAGGCCAGCATCTCCCTTCGTCGGCGACGCCAATTGTCTCAGAAGCTCTGACAAAGGATAGATGGCGCGCTCTCCTCTCGTAGAATCGGCACCTGAGCTACAGAATCGGGGCGAGCAACACTGCCTCGTTTATTTAAACAATGATTTGAATATCCCCTTCAAAACTATCAAATGGTGAGCTGTACCAATATTACCGACAGCATAATCCGCTGTCACAGCCCCATCTATATTGAAGCCATCAAGTATTATATAATTCGTAGCTATGAGCTCGACAGCAAAAGTACCAGGAGATACAGTAAGCGTAGTCGCGTTATTAGGCGCTCCAATATAGGTTACATAACTAGAAACCATGTTCGCACTGCCGGGGTTCGTTAAATAGAGTGGACTTTGAAGATAGGTTCCCGGGGCGACATTGACGCAATCGCCAGCCAGTAGCCCTCCGCTGTTATTGGCGTATTGAATCGTCTTCCAAGGATATGATTGCGAGCCCGAGGTGCTCACATCATTGCCCGTCGTCCCGTCTACATAAAAGTTGCGGGCACAATTGTAAGGTCTGACACCGGCCAATACTTGTCCCTGCGCCATTCCAGCAAAGCCTGCTACGGTGCCTATTTCACAAAGAAGCCACATTATCCCCGTCGCGATGATGGGCGTAGAACAAACCTTCATTTTTCCTCCAAGGTTTACGGTCTGCACGGAAAAATGCTGATGTGGATGAATATGATGACAAACTGTAGCGCGTCAATCTGTAGCGCGATTTTTTAGCTCGGATGTCTGAACGATAACAGGTGCGGGCGTAGTGCCCGTTCCAGACGCTGTTCTCCTGTTTGCCGTGAGCTGGACTGACGCTCAAATCCATATTGGGCAAACACCGGCTCAGATCAAAGACCCGCACCGCCTCGCGCCTGCTTTCCCTCCGACGAATACTAACCGTCGTACCGTTTTGTACGTCACCACTGAAAATATCCCCGGCCACCCCTCCCAATCATAGTCTGGAAGGGTTCCACCCAAAATGGCCAGCTTATACTCCGCACGTAGCCGCACTATGCCGGCTCTCGTTGGCTTAATGTTGCTTCGCCGCGTGCACTTGGACAAGGCCCGAGCAGCTATAGGCGGCGGCCGCGAGTTTCTACGCCCGAAATAAAATTGGCGTTGCTGCTAAGCTTACGGGTCCGTCTCCCGCGATAGAACTCGCGATTGCGGCAGACGAAAGTGCGGAATCGGTCCCCGAGGCCATTTGCCGATGGTGTCGAGGTGTTAAGCCGATATCAGGGCATATTGACCGCTTTCGCGGTGCGCATCGACTCTTTTGCTGCATCCAGAATCTCGATCACTCCTACGTTCATTTCAGCGGACAATGGATTTTCAATAGGTTTGTCATTGCGGATGCGGCCTGCGAAATAAGCAATGGGGTTTGACGTTTCGTATGGGGCGGGATTGAGCGGCACAGGCGTTCCGTAAGGCATTTTTGGATCATCGGGCGCATCCGCAGGTTGCGAGAAAAGCTCGTCTTTGGTTGCAAGCAAGCTGCCCTTCGGACCGTACACCTCTACTTGCCCTTTGTTCCGCGGCCAGTTCCAGGACGCCTGGATCACAGCGGTAGCGTCCGCGTACTCGAGCAACAACGTCGAATCGTCGTCAACCGAGTAATCTCGACTTGTCTTCAATTTGATGTTGTAGGCGAACACCTTTTGTGGACGCCCCTTGAGCCACATCGCCCACTCGGCGCCGTAGCTAGCAAAATCCATCACAGCACCCCCACCGTTTTCGACCGGATCATAGAGCCAGGCGGCGAAGAATTTTGACACGCCGATTTCAATCGGCCCCCGATGACCCTGTTGAACGACGACCTTCTGAACCTGTCCGAGGTCACCCGCCCACACGCGCTGAACCAGGCTCTGGCTCGGCGCGACCCAGGCATTCCAATAGTTGACCATCAACTTGATGTTTGCCGCACGAGCCAGGCTAGCCATCTGACGGGCGTCGGCGGAGGTAGTCGCCATTGGCTTTTCGACCGAATAATGGATGTGGCGCTGGGCGCACTCGCGGAGAATCGCAAGGTGCTTATCGTTCGCTGTGGTGACCACGACGGCATCCGGCTTGGCCTCGTCGAGCATCTTCACAAAGTCATCGTAGAAAAGGACGCTCGATGGAACGCGGGTCTTGGCGAGCGCGACCAGCTCGGGGTGTGAGTCGGCGATGGCCACCAGTTGAACACCGGACTCGGCCGCTATGTCATGCAGCAACCCCCAGACATGGTCGTGGTCGAGTCCTACGATGGCAAAGCGCAGTTGTGTGCCCGCCGCAGCCGGAGAAGGGCTTCCATGCGCCACGCCGAGCCATACCAGTATTGCGAGCAACGTTCCCCACATGTCATCCTCCGCCCGACCCGCCTGACTCGGGCCTTCAAGTTCGCGCTCTTGGAAACAGTGATGCGCGGCGCTTCGTCAACGCCGCATTCCGTGGCCGATGGCATATGGCTATCGAGATCGGTACACGGGAGGAGCTATACGATATCATCGTGAGCCATCTCGGCGGCGCAGGCGTGCGGTGCGGGAACCCCTTGACGGCATTCTCCCGAGGGTCATCCGCCATGGAACCGAGGCAACCGCAGCCGCAAAGCTCCTCGAAGTCGATCCGCACGGCCGCAGACGGGATCAGGGATCGCAATTTAAACCGCTAATCCGAAGTCATCGCCGCAAAGCCCTTTCCTTTATCCGGACCTCGTGGTTAAGGCGCCATTTTTGTATTTGTTTGGTGGCCCAGCTCGTTTCATGGGGATTTCCGAAATGGAATATCGCGGTGGCCCGCACGGCAGTGCCCTTGACTGGCATGTTGCCATGAAAACATTGATAGCCCCGGAAAAGATATAGATTTCCAGGTACGATGCTTAGGACCTTTGCCTTGAAGAGACGCCGAACCCAAGGTTTCCCTGAAAGAATTTGAATAAATCTGTTTTGCAGTATCA
>Ga0187883_10002912_pt1 | contig 10224 bp, 9 predicted proteins | sample June2016WEW_20_1_2_FD_132966 | JGI IMG/M metagenome (GOLD analysis project Ga0187883, IMG submission 132966) | Peatland microbial communities from SPRUCE experiment site at the Marcell Experimental Forest, Minnesota, USA - June2016WEW_20_10 | ecosystem: Environmental > Terrestrial > Soil >...
CGCTTCCAGATACCGCCGCTCGTGCAGCGCGCGATATCCCTCCGCGAACGCACCGATCATCATCGCGTTCCACGCCACCAGGATCTTCTCGTCGCGGCCCGGCTTCACCCTTTGTTCGCGAGCCGCGAACAGCTTGTCGCGAATCTCGCGAATCTTCGACGCCATGTCTTCTTCCGGGACCTTGAACATCCGCGCCGCGTCGGCGAGCTCGATCGTGCGATGCGGAATATTCGCGCCATCGAAATTGCCTTCGATCGTGATGTCGAAATAGCGCTCCGCTATCGCGCCTAGCTCGGGACCAAGAACGGCGTCGGCCTGCTCCGGCGTCCAGATGAAAAACTTTCCTTCTTCACCCTCGCTGTCCGCATCCTGCGCGGCGTAAAAGCCGCCGTCAGGACTTGTCATCTCGCGCAAAACGTAATCGAAGATTTCGCGCGCGACGCCGAGAAACTCCGGCTCATTCAGCGCGCGGCCGGCGTCGAGGTACAGCCGCGCCAGCAGCGCGTTGTCGTAGAGCATTTTTTCGAAATGCGGCACCAACCATCGCTCGTCCACGCTGTAGCGATGGAATCCGCCGCCGATCTGGTCGTAGATTCCGCCCCGCGCCATCTTCGAAAGCGTGTTCCGGACGATTTCCGCCATCGCCTCGTCGCCATCGGCCGCGTGCACGCGGAGAAACAGCGAGAACACGAACGTGTTGGGAAATTTCGGCGCCTGGCCCAGTCCGCCGTTGATGCTGTCGTAGTGCGCGGCGAGCGCGCGCGCCGATTCCGCCGCCAATCCCGGCTTTAAGTCGCCGCCCGTGGGGACGTAGTTGGTTAGCGCGCCGAGCGCCTCGGTCAGCTTTTCGAGATTGTTGGTGACCTCCTTTGCGCCATCGCGATACGCGTGCGAAACCGCAGCCAGGATGCGCGGAAACCCGGGCATCCCATGCCGGTCTTCCGGAGGGTAGTAGGTCCCGCCAAAAAACGGCCGGCCGTCCGGCGCCAGGAACATCGTCAACGGCCATCCGCCGCGCCCCGTGATCAGCTGCACCGCATCCATATATATCTGATCGAGATCGGGCCGCTCTTCGCGATCGACCTTGATCGGAATGAAGTTCTCGTTGATCAGCCGCGCGATCGCGTCGTTCTCGAACGACTCTCGTTCCATCACGTGGCACCAGTGGCAGGCCGAGTAGCCAATCGACAGCATGATCGGCTTGTTCTCCGCCTTCGCGCGCTCCAGCGCGTCGGGACCCCACGCATGCCAATCGACCGGATTGTACGCGTGCTGGCGCAGGTACGGACTTTGTTCGTTGATTAACCGGTTCGGCTTGCGGCCGGAACGACTTTCGGGATTGTTGGCCTGGCTCATGTATCTCGTTTCATCCTATCTGCCTCCCCGCGCTCTGTCATTCCGAGCGAGTCACCGTATGGCAGAGTATCGAGCGCGCCAGTTACAATTCGCTGCTATGGCCTCCGCTTCCGCATCACGCGATCCTGCCGCATTTCAGCGCCCCGCCGGCAACGACAACGATTCGCGATTCAGCCTGCGCGCCGGATGCGTCCTCATCTTCGCCGCGATTCTCTTCTTCGCCCGCCTGGGTGCGCGAGCGCTGTGGTCCTCGGAATTCCGATGGGCTGAAATCGCGCGCGAGATGCTCGTGACGCACAACTACTTCTGGCCAACGATCAACGGCCACGTCTATTACGACAAGCCGCTCGGCTCTTACTGGCTGGTTATTTTTTCGACATCGTTCACAGGCGCCCTCAACGAGGCTGCCACGCGCCTGCCCTGCGCGATAGCGGGCTTGCTTGCAGTGGCGATACTGCTGCTGCTCGTGCGACGCCTCTACGACGCTCGCACCGGATTACTCGCCGGCGTCATCCTCGCGACCAGCTTCAGCTTCGTATTCTATTCGCGCCACGCTTCCGCCGACGTCGAAACGCTCACCGGTGAGCTGGCCGCACTGCTGCTCTTCAATCACAACGAAGAACGCGGCGGTGGATTGTGGGTTGTCGGCCTATGGCTGATCATGGCGGCGACTTCGCTCACCAAAGGTCTGCTCGGATTCGCGCTGCCGCTTTTGGTGATTGGAGTGTATTCATGCCTGCGCGACGGCGGTGGCCGGTTTTTTAAAACGATTTCCCGTGGCTCTCTCGTTGATCGGATCCGATGGCTCATCGAGCGCAATCGATGGTTCTTCAACTGGTACACTGTCGTCGGCATCGCGCTGGGCGCGCTGGTGTACTACCTGCCCTTCGAGATCTCGTCGCGCCTGATGGGCTCTCAAAAGGGCCTCGAGATGGTATATCGCGAGAACGTGGTGCGGTTTTTCCACCCGTTCGACCATCGCGGACCCATCTACCTGTATGTTTACGTCATCTTCGCCCTGATGGCTCCGTGGTCAGCGCTCTTGCCAGCGGCCCTGGTGGAAACGCACCGCCTCCGTCATGCCGGCGCCGAGCCTGCTCGTGCGGATCGCTTCGCGTTGGTTTATTTCTGGGCGACGTTCATATTTTTCACTGTCTCGGGATCGCGCCGCAGCTACTATATTCTTCCGATTCTGCCCGCCGCGGCGATCCTGGTCGCCAGAACGCTCGCGTATCCAGGCGAATTGCGCTCGATGATCGCCCGGCGTCTGCTGACTATCGGCTACGCGATCGTTGCATTCGGCGCGCTCGGCGCCATTGTTCTGCTGATTCCTGCCCGGGCGATTCTTCCGAGTCCCTACGATGCGCTGCCGGAACTGCCCGCCAGGTTCGCCTTCATCGTTTTCTGGCTCGTATCGATCGTCGCCGTCGCGTACGCGATTCGCAAATTCAGCCCGTATCGCGTGGCAATATCGGTGGGCACCATCGCGTATCTGGCGATGGTTTATGTTTTTATTTTCGCGATGCCTGCGGCGGAGGCTTATCGCGGTGAAAAGCCATTCGGCTACGCGGTTCTGAACAAGATTGGCGGTTCGACTGACCGGCTCGTGCTGTACAAAACTGAGGGGCCGCTGTTCTATCTCAATCCGCCAAAGCCAATCCCCGAGTTCGAAAAGAAGCAGGATTTGCAGGATGCGATCGCCAAGGGGAGCGTCCGCTGGATGATTGTTCGGCGGCGCGATATGCCCAAGCTCGACACTCCCGCCACCGTCGAGCTTGGCGAGGCGTCATATCCGTGGGAGACCGACTCCAATTACCGAAATAAAGTGGTGCTGGTCCTGGTCGGCAGCGCGCCGTAGCAAGCGCGCGTCACAATCGCATCGGCATGACGACGTATGTGTACTGCTGATCCGACTCCGTCCTGATAACGCCCGGGCTGACGTCATCGCTGAGCCCGAGTTCCACGGTCGAATCGCTGCCCGGCGGAATTACGCCCAGCGCGTCCTGCACGTATGCGGCGTTGAACCCGATCGCGAATTCTTCGCTCTTGAAATCGACGTCCAGCGACTCGCTTGCTTCACCCGTTTCCGGACTTGTCGATGAAACCGTCAGCGTCCCGGCCGATAGCGCGAATTTGACGCCGTGATAACGTTCGCTCGAGAAGATTGCCGCCCGCTTGATTGCCGCGAACAGCAAATCCCGCTTGACGGTAATCCTGTACCTCGACTGCTTGGGAATGACGCCGCGGTAATCGGGGAATTCGCCCTCGACCAGCCGCATCGAGATTTCGGTCGTCCCGCGCTTCAGGTATGCGAGCTGACCTTCGAGGTTCAACCGCACTTCGGCGTCGCCGCCATCACCCAGAACTTTGCGCAGTTCCGAGAGTCCCTTTCGCGGAATGATCGCGCCGGCCTCCATCCTGAATCCGGGTACTTCGCGCTCGATCATCGCCAGCCGATGGCCGTCCGTTGCGACCATCCGCGCCGATCCCGGAGCGTTGGATTCAACGAACACGCCGCTCAGGTTGTAGCGGGCTTCATCCGGACTGACGGCGAAAATGGTCTTGTCGATCATCCCGGCCAGCACAGCAGCCGGAATCGTCAGTTCAGCCTTCAGTTGTTTCTTTGCCGGGGTAGCGTCCTTGCCGGCGCTCTGACTTGGCATGGCAGGGAAGCTGCGCGGATCCAAGCCCATCATTTTGAACTTCGCCCGGCCGCACTTCAGCTCGACCCAATCGCTGTCGAGCGAGGTCAGCGCGACTTCATCGCCTTCGGTCTCGCGCACGATTTCGAAAAGCTTGCGGGCGTTGAGCGTGAGGCTTTTTTCCTTGCCGGAACACGCGACCTGTGTGCGGATTCCGACTTCGAGGTCGGTTGCGCTCAAAGTCAGCGCATTTCCGTTGGGCTCGATCAGAACATGGCCGAGTACCGGAACTGTCGTGCGCCGTTCCACGATGCCCTGCACCAGTGCCAAACCGCTAAGCAGCGAAGCGCGCTCAATGGAGAGTCCCATGAATTGTCAGCCCGTCTCCTATTCCTAGATCTTAGATCTCTAAAAAAGAATAGCAGTAATAGCAGGAGTTGTGGATTTGTTGATTGATGGCGCAAGCACCCGAAAATGAAAGCCGATCCATCGCTGAAAAGCTGTCAACGGAAAAACGGCTGACCGACAGGGCCGGCCTTGTGCGCACCGGCCCTGTCGATATCGATCGCCTTATGCCCACCTCCTCCACAGCCTCCTCCACATCGACTCACGCGGCATTGGCGCGAATCGATTTAAGCTCGCGTTCGATTTTCTCGATCGAGAGCCGAAATGCCGGGTCACTGGTGACGCGCCGCAGGATCAGGTTGTGCGCATGAATCACGGTCGAATGATCGCGCCCGAAATGCTCGCCGATGGTCGGAAACGAGCTGTCGGTCAGCTTGCGGCACAGGTACATTGCCACCTGACGGCAAAACGCGATGTGCTGGGTGCGCTTCTTCGACTTCAAATCCGCCAGTCGGATATGGAAAAAATCCGCGACCGTTCTCTGGATCGATTCGACGTCGGGCTTCGCGTCGTGATTGCAAATGAGGTCCTGCAGCGCCTGCCGCGCGAAGTCCATCGTGATTGCCGATTGGTTGAACGAGGCCAGCGCCGCCAGCCGCGTCAGGCATCCCTCCAGCTCGCGCACGTTCGACGAGACACTCTGCGCGATATACATCGCGACTTCCGGCGCCAGCCGCAGATTATCGAGCACTGCCTTTTTCTGCACGATCGCCACGCGCGTCTCGAGGTCGGGCGGGGCGATGTCCGCGATCAATCCCGACTCGAACCGATTGCGCAGCCGGTCCTCGAGCCCGGGGATATCGCGGGGAACTTTGTCCGAAGTCAGGACGATCTGATGCCGCTCGGCATGAAGCGCGTTGAAAGTATGGAAGAATTCTTCCTGGGTGCGCTCGCGGCCGGCCAAGAACTGCACGTCGTCGAGGATCAACGTATCGACCCGGCGAAATTTCTCGCGAAACTCGCCCATCTTGTCGCGGCGCAGCGAATTGATCATCTCGTTCATGAAAACTTCGGACGGCATGAACAGAACTTTTCTCGGCCGATCGCCGCTGGCCCAGATATGGTGCCCGATGGCGGTCACCAGGTGAGTCTTGCCGAGGCCCACCCCGCCATAAATGAAAAGCGGGTTGTATTTCTCGCCCGGCTGATTGGCGACCGCCTGCGCCGCGGCATGCGCGAACTGATTGGCCGATCCCACCACGAACTCCGCGAAACTGTAGCGCGGGTTCAGGGTCGGATGCCGATCTCCACGCGGCGCGGCTGCCGCCGTCGCACGACTCGCTGCCGACGCCTTGCCATTTCCATTGCCATTTGCATGGCCATTGGCTGGGCGTTGCTGCGGCGTCGCCACGGCAGCATTTTCGCCGAGAGTCAGCCGCACCTCCATTTCCTCGCCTGCCTCCTTCGACAGCGCTGCGCGCATCAGGCTCAGGTAACGTTCGTTGATCCAATCGCGGAAAAATCGATTGGGCGCTTCGATAGTGACGGTCGATCCTTGATGCCCAACAAAATTGAGAGGCCCGATCCACGTCTCATAGCCGACCTGACCCAGCTCATCGCGGATGCGATCAGCGGCCCTTTGCCACAAACCATTCATATCGCTTCCCCCTGCCAAACCCGGACCGCGCACCACGCTCCGGGACTAGCGCACGGCATCAAATGCCACGCGAATTACGCACAAGCTTATCCACAGATGTGGATAAGTCATATTTCCTTCGTTGCAGCCGACAATTTGGCGGCGCTACGCGCCGGACTTATCAACTTGTCCGGGTTACGATCGGTTCTGTTAGGCTTAAAAGTCTGACCGGGAATGCGAGTGATATAGACGCGCTTCAAAGTCATATCCAACGCGCCGCGCGTGAACCCTTTCATTAAAAAATGGTTCTCAAGAGATAAGAAGTGTGCGGCCAAGGGAACGTGATAAACTTATTTCGCGATCAGAACAAGCGCGGAAAAAATTTTGACGCTATGCGCGCGGATCAAAAAGGAAATTTCTCTCGCAAACGATCGCGCGCCGCGCGCACGAAATTTCGCGCCGATCGCGCGATCGCGCAGGACCGCTCCGGAAGCCATTACGCGCGATCTCAATTTTTCGCGTCGCGGCGCAATTCGGTCTCATTATGACGCGTTGCGATCGAATTTTTCTTCGCGATCGAAATTTTTTTTTTGATCGCTCTGGATCTTCAGGAGAATCGCGATGACATCCCGCAAAAAATCAGATGAACTCTTCAATCGCGCCAGTGTTAAGATTCCTGGTGCGGTGAATTCTCCCGTTCGCGCGTGGAAGGCCGTCGGCGCGAAGCCGATTTTTATCGAAAGTGGCAGCGGTGCAACGTTGATCGACGCCGACGGCAACAGTTTTCTCGACTACGTATGCTCCTACGGCCCCGCGATCCTCGGACATGCCCATCCGCGCGTCACACAAGCCATTGCCGAGCAGGCGCGGCTTGGTCTGGGCTTCGGCGCGCCGACACGCCTGGAGGTCGAGCTCGCGGAATTGATCTCATCGGCGATCGAATGCGCACAGAAAGTCCGCCTGGTCAGTTCGGGAACGGAAGCCGGCCTCACTGCGCTCAGGATCGCGCGCGCGGCGACTGGGCGTCCGAACATAATAAAGTTTGACGGATGCTATCACGGGCATAGCGACTCGATGTTGGTGCGCGCCGGTTCAGGCAGTATGACTTTTGGTCAACCCGACAGCGCCGGCGTTCCATCGGCGCTCGCCGCGATGACGATGGTTGCGCGATATAACTCGATTGAGACAGTCGAAGGATTATTTCGCGACGCGCCGGAAAAGATCGCCGCCGTGATCGTCGAGCCCGTCGCCGCCAACATGGGCGTCGTAAATCCCGACCCCGGCTCGCTGAAAGCTCTCGCCGAAATCGCGCACCGCAACGGCGCTCTTCTGATCTGTGACGAGGTTATATCCGGGTTCAGGCTCTGCTTCGGATCGGTTGCCGAAAACATTGGCATCGCGCCCGACCTCATCATGCTCGGGAAAATAATTGGCGGCGGGATGCCGGTGGGCGCAGTCGCCGGCCCGGCTAAGATCATGGACTTGCTCGCACCGGTTGGTCCGGTCTATCAGGCGGGAACATTGTCGGGAAATCCGCTTTCCGTTCGTGCCGGGCTCGAAACGCTTTCTATTCTAAAGGAAACCAATCCGTACGCCGCGCTTGACGCCGCCGGCGCGCGCCTTGAAGCCGGCCTCGGCGACGCAATGAAAAAAAATGGCGAGTCGGGATGCGTCAATCGCGCAGGATCGCTGCTGACGATGTTCATCGGTCCCGAGCGCGTACGCGACGCTGACGAGGCTCGCGGGTGCGATGCCGGCAAGTTCGCGAAGTTTTTCCACGGAATGCTGAATCGCGGAATAAATATACCGCCGTCGCAATTTGAGGCTATGTTCATCTCCACGTCGCATACCAATGCCGACATCGACCGCACGATTGCCGCCGCTCACGAATCTCTCGGCGATCTCGCGCGAGGGAAATCTTAAGACCGGGATGGCGCTAAGCAGCGGCCAGATGATGCGGTTCGCCGCGATCGGCTTCGAGTTCGCGTGGCCGATGATCGCGGGCGCAATTATCGGTCATTACCTTGATCTTTACTTTCACACTGACCCCTGGCTGACGCTCGTTATGTTCCTGCTCGGAGTCTTCATCGGCTTCTACCGGCTGATCCAGGAACTTGCTCTCTTTCAGCGCGAGAATCGGGAGTCTTGATTCCATGTTCTCGTGGTCAATGCCGACGATTTCGTCGATCCAGCGCACCAACCTCGTCCTCGTCGTGCTCAGCGCCGCGATTCTCGCTTGGTTCGCCTCGATGCCTGTGGCAGTGGGATGCCTCCTCGGGGGAGCAGTCGTGATCGCGAATTTATGGATCTTGTCGGCGCTCGGTGGCCTTATCCTGGCTGCGTCCGGCGCCGGAATTTCCGGTGTGGCCGCCAAGTTAGGCGTGCTTGCGCTTCCGCTGAAGCTGCTGATCGTCGTCGGTCTCGTCTATCTTGTTTTCACGCGCGCGCGAGTTGACGGGATGGGTTTTGGCATCGGCGTCTTGACTCAGATGGCGGCTATCATTATTGAAACCGGGCGGGCTTCGGTTCGCGGCGCCGGCTGAATCAGCGGCGGCGGAGAAAACTCATTGCAGAAGTCAGTAGATTTCCTGGAACTGATCGGCGGAGGCAGGATCCCCGAGGTGCTAATCGGCACCTGGATCGTGATGGGCATCCTCATCGTGTTTGGATTTATCGCGCGAGCCTCGATTGCCGGCGCCGCCGACCCGCTAATCCCTGACGAAGGGATCAGCATCCGCTCGGTCTCCGAGACGATCGTCGAGTGGCTCGACGGTTTCGTGAGTGAAGTCACCGAGATGCACGGGTCGCGCGCGATGGTCCCGTTCTTCGGATGCGTTTTCATGTTCATCCTGTTCGCCAACCTCTTCGGATTGATTCCGGGGATGGAACCTCCGACCGCCGATTCTGACCTGACTTTCGCGCTGGGCATCGTCTGCTTCGGCTATTTCATCTACCAGGGGTTCGCCTCGAATGGCGTCTGGTATCTGAAGAGTTTTCTCGGCCCGTACCTGCCGCTGGCAGTCCTGATGCTTCCGATCGAACTCGTTGACAACCTTGTCCGCCCGTTCTCACTCGGCATTCGTCTTTACGCCAACATGTTTGCCGACCATACCGTGCTCAGCATCTTCACCGGGCTGACGCGGCTGGTCGTACCGCTGGCATTTTATGCGCTCGGCTCGATCGTCTGCGTGATCCAGGCGATCATTTTCGTGGTTCTTTCGATGAGTTACGTTCGCATGGCCGCGAGCCACGATCATTAGCAAAAGATTTTTCGTGCCAGGGATTCCGCCCGGAATTTTCGGTGGTAGAGGAAGAGAGGTGGCCGGCTGCGGCACCCGGGGCGCGCGAAAAAGAAGGAGGATCGACAAAATGTTACGACGGATTGGAACTGTAGTGACGATGGCCGGGATGGCCATCCTCGCATCGCCGCTGCTGGCGATGGCGCAGGAAGCCGCAGGGGCCGCGGGTTCGGGTGCGCCGCTTCGGGCAGGCCTGATCGCGGTCGCCGCGAACATCGGCATCGGGATCGCGGCGTTCGGCAGCGCGCTTGGCCAGGGCCGGATGGCGGCCTCCGCGATGGAGTCGATAGGGCGCAACCCGAACAGCGCCGGTCAGATCTTCGTACCGATGATCATCGGGCTCGCGTTTATCGAAGCGCTGACCCTGTACGCGCTCGTGATCGCATTCTTCCTGCAGGCGAAGATCTAGCGATTACGGACTCGGACAATGTCGTAGTGACAGCGGGGCCCGACCGGGCCCCGTTCTTTTTTCCTATTCGCTGTTATCCCCGGCGCTTGGCGCCTTGCAAAATGTCGAACGGCGCGCGGCTTTTTTCCAGCTTCAACAACACGTACGTCGCACCGGCGCCGCCATCGGCGGGCCGCGCGCTCGTGAATGCCAACACGTGCCCGCCAATCGCGCCATGCGAGAGCCATCCTGCGGACGCGTGCTTGAGGACAGAATGCCTGCCCGGAGATCGCAGTCCGCGCCCATGCACGACCAGGACAGTCCGCAGCCCCTTGCGAACCGAGGCGATGATGAACTCCTTGAGCGCTTCCTTGGCGGCGCCCTGGATCATGCCGTGCATATCGAAATGCGCCTGCACGGCGAACTCGCCCAGGCGAAGCTGCGACACCAGTCGCGGGTCCAGTCCGACGCGGTATCCCTCGAGGTATTCGTCGGACTCGGTGATGTCGAAGGGCGCCTGTCCCGATACCAGGTCGGACAATTGCGCGATTACCTCCG
>Ga0187883_10002913_pt1 | contig 10223 bp, 11 predicted proteins | sample June2016WEW_20_1_2_FD_132966 | JGI IMG/M metagenome (GOLD analysis project Ga0187883, IMG submission 132966) | Peatland microbial communities from SPRUCE experiment site at the Marcell Experimental Forest, Minnesota, USA - June2016WEW_20_10 | ecosystem: Environmental > Terrestrial > Soil >...
CCAGGCCCTTGTGGCGGAGCAGCTCCACCCGGGGGTGATCCTTCGGGTATCCCCTGGGCGCGGTCTTGAGGGTCTCCATGGCGGCGATCTCGAGGCGCGCCGCCCGGAGCGTGTCGACGATGGACTGCAGCCGGCGGCCCGGGCCGTCGACGCCCACGGCGGCGCGGTAGCGCTCGAGCTGGTCGGGCGCGAGGTGGTACATGCCGGCGCCCGCCATCAGGCCGTTGGCCGACAGCTGCACGTACCCGTCTCCGATCATGGCCGCGATGGTCGTCTTGTAGGGGGACTTGTCGTGGCTGAAGCGGGTGTCGCGGTACGGGCGGAAGAGTCGCGCCTCGCCGAATTCGGGGGCCAGCTCCGCCAGCAGTGCGTCCATCGGTGCCTTGACGTCCCTCTCGTAGACGTCCTTGTGGCCGAGCCAGTACGCCTTCGAGTTGTCGGCCTCGAGCCCCTCGTAGAAGTCGAGCGCGCGCTCCGGCCATCCCTTGAACGTCACGGCTCGAAGATACCGGACCTACCCCTGCATCGCGATGTGGTCGGTGCGCACCGTGACACGGATCCGCACCTCGCCCTCTCTGCGCATGGGGTACGAGTCGACGCCGAGATACTTCTTGGCCATGGAGTCGATGTGGGCGTCGGCGCCCTCGGTCGTGATGTCGATCACCGTGCCGCGGAAGGCCACCACGTTGTACTGGTCGTCGGGGTCGATCACCGTGACGCCGACCCGGGGGTCGCTCTCCAGGTTGCGTGCCTTCTTCCGGCCCCTCGCGGTGTTGAACACGACGTCGTCACCGTCGAGATCGACCCATAGCGGGGTGACCTGCGGCGAGCCGTCGGGGTTCAAGGTGGCCAGCGAGGCCAACACGGGGCGGGCGATGAGCTCGCGGGCCTTGGGCGACAGGACCTCTGCCATGGGGAGGCTCCTTCTTCCTTCTGCGGGTTGTCTTTCCGGCCAGGCTATGGGCGATGCGGCGCCCAACCGGCCATCCCGTCCGAGCCCGGTGTGCCGGCGGTGACGCGCCTTCACACCGCGGTTTCCGGGCCGCCGCCGAAGGGCAGAGTGGAACGGTGAGCGGCATCGGCGCCGGGACCCGCCCCGTTCCCACTCCCACCCGGCCCTTCGGGTGGGGCCTGGCGGCGCTGGGGATGGCCACCCTCCTCGCGGCCGTGCTGGCGGCGCCGCACGGCGCCCGCGCCGCCGCCGCGCAGGACTGGCCGCCCTTCGTGCTCGTCGCCGGGCTCCTCCTGGTAGGCCTCGTCGCCGACGAGGACGGCCTCTTCGCCGCAGGCGGCCACGCCCTGGCGCGGCTCTGCCCCAACGGTGTGGCGCTGTACGGGGGAACGGTGGTCCTCGTCGTCTCCGTCACGACATTGCTCAACCTCGACACGTCGGTGACCTTCCTCACCCCGGTCCTCGTCTACGCCGCGCGGAGCCGGGGCGAAGGGGAGGCTCCGCTGATTTATGCCTGCCTGCTGCTCTCGAACGCGGGCTCGCTCATGCTCCCCGGGTCGAACCTCACGAACCTCATCGTGCTCGGCCACCTCCATCTGTCGGGTGGCGCGTTCTTCGCGCACATGGCACTGGCCGCGCTGGCCGCCGCCGTGGTGACCGCGCTTGTCGTCGGCGCCGTCCACCACCGTGAGCTGCGCGCCCCAATCACCCCGTCGAGCGGGCACGAGCGCCCGGTGTTCGGCGTCGGGGTCGTGGCCGTGGCGGCCGTCACCGTGCTCGTCGTGGGGCTCCACTCGCCGGCGATACCCGTCGCGGTGGTCGGCGTGGCCGCGGTGCTGATCAGGTCGCTGCGGCGCGACACCACGACATCGGGCGCCTCTGCGGTCCGCGTCCTCGGGCTGCCCGTGCTCGTCGGGCTCTTCGGGCTGGCGGTGGCGCTGGGAACGCTCGGCCGGTCGTGGTCCGGCCCCGCGACCCTGCTCTCGCACCTGAACGCCTGGGGGACCGCCTTCGCGGCCGCCGTCACCAGCGTGCTGGTGAACAACCTGCCGGCGGCGTCGCTGCTCGCAGCGCGCCAGCCGCCCCATCCCTTCGAACTGCTCGTCGGCCTCAACATCGGGCCCAACATGTTCGTGACCGGGTCCCTGGCCTGGGTGCTCTGGCTCCGGGCGGCCAGGGCGGCGGGAGGCCGGCCCGACGTGAAGAAGGCAAGCCTGCTCGGGCTGGCCAGCGCGCCCCTGGCCATCGCCGCCGCGGTGGGCGTGCTCACGCTGGGCGGCGCGCACTGAGCGTGCCGGCCGCGCGGCGGGGCTAGTTGGCCTCGACCCCCAGCGCACTGCGCAGCGCACCGGCCGCCTCGCGCTGGGCGCGCCGCGACACCGCGGCGGTCGTGACAAGCGCCGAGCCGTGGAACGTGCCGGGGAACTGGTGCAGCTCCACCGACACCCCGGCCTGGAGCAGCCGGAGCGCGTAGGTGATCCCCTCATCGCGCAGCGGGTCGTTCTCGGCCGTGGAGACGTAGGCCGGCGGCAGCCCCGAGAGGTCGGTGGCTCGAGCCGGCGCGGCATAGGACGGCACGTCGGTGGCTCCCGACAGGTCACCCAGGTAGGCCTTCCAGCTCTGCACCGCCAGCGGGCGGTTCCACAGTGGCGTGTCGACGAACGCCCGCATGGAGGGCGTCTCGAGGCGGTCGTCGAGCTCGGGTATCTGCAGCATCTGGAAGCAGACCGGCGGCCCGCCGAGGTCCCGGGCAAGGAGGGCCGTCGCCGCCGCGAGGCCGCCCCCGGCACTGGCCCCGCACAGTGCCACCCGGCCGGGGTCGACGCCGAGCGGCGCAGCTTCGGCGTCCAGGAAGGCGAGTGCGGCGTAGCAGTCGTGCAGGCCGGCCGGATAGGGGTGCTCGGGTGCCAGGCGGTACTCGACCGAGACGACGACGGCACCCGTGTCGATCGCCATGAGCGCCGCCCCGGCGTGCTCGGCGTCGACGCTGCCGATGACGAAGCCGCCGCCGTGGATCATGACGATGCCCGGCACCGGCGCGGCGGCCGACCTCGGCCGGTACACCCGTAGGGATACGTCGGGGTCGCCCTCCCACCCCGGCACGAGCCGGTCGTCTATCTGGAGGGTCTCCACCCCGGGAATGTCGATCTTGATCGCGACGAGGATGCGCTCGAAGGCCCGGCGCGCCGCAACCGGGTCGGAGAGGTCGATCGCCGGCAGCACGTCGATCATGGCGGCGAGCTCCGGATCGATCATCCTGCGTCCCTCCCCCTGTGTGCTCGGCGCTGTCCGGGTTACTTGGGCTGCATCCGGATGCCGGCGTCGATGCGGATCGACTCGGCGTTCATGTAGGAGTTGGACAGCAGCTCCACCGCCAGCGTGGCGAACTCGGTCGGGCGACCCAGGCGGCGCGGGAAAAGCACGTCCTGGGCCAGCTTGCCCTTGAAGGCCTCCGACCCCTCTCCGGCGCCGTAGATCGGCGTGTCGACGAGCCCCGGCAGAATGGTGTTCACCCGGATGCCGACCACGGCCAGGTCGCGGGCGACCGGGAGGGTCATGCCGACGACCCCGCCCTTGGACGACGAGTAGGCGGCCTGCCCGATCTGGCCGTCCTCGGCCGCCACGGACGCCGTGTTCACGATGGCACCGCGGGCCCCGTCCTCGTCCGGCTCGTTCAGGCTCATCTTGGTGGCGGCGAGGCGGACGCAGTTGAAGGTGCCGATCAGGTTGATCTCGATCACCCTCCGGTACAGGTCGAGGTCGTGGGCCGACGCATAGTCGCCGTCCTTGCCGATGGTACGGGTGGCCCACCCGATGCCGGCGCAGTTCACCAGCGACTTGAGGGGGGCCATCTCGGTGGCGGCCTCGACGGCCGTGATGACCTGCTCGGTGTTGGTGACGTCGGTCTGGACGAACAGGCCGCCGATCTCCTTGGCCAACGGCTCTCCCTTGTCCGCCTGGAGGTCGGCGACGACCACGTGGACGCCACGCTCCGCCAACAGGCGCGAGGTGGCCTCGCCCAGCCCGGAAGCCCCGCCCGTGACGATTCCCGACGTGCCGTTCAGATCCATGTTCCCTGCGACTCCTTGTGGGGCGGGGGTGCGGGCCACCGTGGGGACCCGGGCACCCGACGTGCCCGGCAGAGGATAGGGGCCGGCCCGGCCCTGGTCACATCTGCTCGGGCGCCTCGATGCCGAGCAGCGAGAGCCCCTGCTCGAGGACCCTGGCCGTCAGGTCGCACAGCCCCAGGCGCGACGAGCGCACCGACTCGTCGTCCACCAGGACCCGGCAGGCCTCGTAGAACCCGGTGAAGACGGTGGCCAGGTCGAAGAGGTAGGTGCAGAGCTTCGAGGGGCTGTGGGTCTCGGCGGTGACCTCGACGGCCTCGGCGAAGCGGAGCAGCTGGAGGGCCAGCGCGCGCTCCGCGGGCTCGCCGAGGAGGGACGGTGAGCCGGGTGGTGGTGGCGCCACCTCGGCACGCCGGAAGATGGAGCGGATGCGGGCGTGCGCGTACTGCAGGTACGGCCCCGTGTCGCCCTCGAAGGCGAGCATCCGGTCCCAGTCGAAGACGTAGTCGCGGACGCGCTCGGTGGACAGGTCGGCGTACTTGACCGCGCCCACACCGAGGGCGTGCGCGGTGGCGGCCTGCCGCTCGGGGGACAGGTCGCTCGAGCGCTCCTTCAACGCGGCCTCGGCCCGCTCGATCCCCTCCGAGAGGAGGTCGACGAGCCGCTCGGAGCGGCCGCTGCGGCTGGCCAGCTTCTTGCCGTCGGTCCCGAGCACGAGGCCGAACGCGACGTGGACGGCGGCCGAGGCGTCGGGCAGGTAGCCGGCCAGGGCGGCCACCGCGAAGACGAGACGCAGGTGCAGCGACTGCTCGGCGCCCACGACGTAGATCAGCCGGGTGGCGCCGATCCGGCCGATGCGGTCGCGGACGCAGGCCAGGTCGGTGGCCGGGTAGCCGTAGCCCCCGTCGGACTTGCGCACGATGAGCGGCAGCGGCTCGCCGTTGCGGTTCTCAAAGCCCTCGGGGAACACGCAGAGCGCGCCGTCGTCCTCGACGAGCAGGCCCTTGGCATCGAGCTCCTCGACCACGACCGGTAGCAGCGGGTTGTAGAAGCTCTCGCCCACGATGTCCTCGTCGGTGAGGAGCACCCCGAGGACGTCGTAGACCTCGCGCGCGTGGCGCATCGACTCCGCCACGAAGATCCGCCACAGCCGCAGCGTCTCGTCGTCGCCGCCCTGCAGGAGCACGACGCGCCGCCGGGTCCGCTCGGCAAAGGCGGGGTCGGTGTCGAACTGCCGGCGCGCCGCGGCGTAGAACTCGTTGAGGTCCCGCACGCTGAAGGTCTCGGCGTCCGCCGACCCGCCGACGTCGATCAGGTGCTCTATCAGCATGCCGAACGGCGTCCCCCAGTCGCCGATGTGGTTCTCGCGCCGCACGTCGTGGCCGAGGAACCCGAGGACGCGCGCCAGGGCGTCGCCGATCAGCGTGCTGCGCAGGTGGCCGACGTGCATCTCCTTGGCCACGTTCGGGGCCGAGTAGTCGATGACGATCGTCTCCGGGCGCTCCACTTCGGCCACGCCCAGCCTCGGGTCGGCGGACAGGGTGGACAGCTGCCCGGCGATGAACCCGTCCGACAACGTCAGGTTGATGAAGCCGGGGCCGCTGACCTCGACATCCGAGCAGATGTCGTCCAGGGAGGCCGCCGCCACGACCTCCTCTGCCATCTCTCGCGGCGGCCGTCCCACCTGCTTGGCCAAGGCGAGGGCGCCGTTCGCCTGGAAGTCGGCGCGGTCGGACACCCGCAGCACGGGGTCGGCGCCGGGAACCACGGTGTCGAACGCGGCCTGGAGACGTTGCAGGAGGACGCTGGAGGCGTCGGGCATCCCGCATTCTCGCATGCCCGGCGGCGGGCAGAACCCGGGCGCAGCGGGTCAGTGCGTCAGTCGGCCGGTGCCCCCATGGCGCCGTCCATCAGGCCGTAGCGGCGGTAGGGGCCGAAGAAGCCGTGCTCGAGCAGGCCGTAGCCCACGTGCCCGTCGTAGGAGAACTCGGCGACGTGGTCGACGATGCCGTACTGGGCGATGCCCTGCACCTCGTCGACGGAGAGTACGAGCCCCTGGGTCAGCGGCTCGGGGCCGTGGTACATCCCGTGGCGCCAGTCGGCATCGATGCCGTAGCCGGTCCCGATGGAGACGAAGTTGGCCAGCAGCGGTGTGCAGGTGATCTCCAGTCCCGCGTCGGGGAACCGCAGCACCGAGCGGTCGATGACCCGCGTGCCCGGGATCAGGTGATGCTCGTGCTCCGAGCGGCCCAGCTCTTCCACCTCGCGGCCGGGATCGACCCACACCCGCTCCCCCTGCACCAGCGGGCGCTCCCCGTCGTCGCGCTCGTGGCAGATGTACATGACGGCGTGGTCCTCGAACTGCATGGGGAAGTAGTTCCACATGCCGGCGAGCACCAGCTCGCCCTGTCGGATGCCGTCGCTCTCGGGCTCCCCCACGGGACGGACGCCCCAGGAGCGGTCGCGGGTCCCCCAACAGTGCTCGGGCGTCACCACGATGTCGGTGCCGCCGACGGACAGCGTGCCCGACCAGCAACCGGTCTGGGCCAGCCGCTGGGTGTCGAAGACGACCTTGCCCTTGGAGCGCATGTACTGGCGCGGCTCGGCCATGGCGGGGATGTGGCCCTCCCAGGTGACGTCCATGGCCACGCTGTGCTCGGTGGGCTCGACCACCACCCGCAGGCGGCGCAGGGGCTCGAGCACCTCCACCCGGAAGGGACCGACGGAGAGGTCGCCCCGATCGACGAGGGGCGCGGAGGCGCGCACGACGTGCTGCGATCCGCCGTGGCGCACGTCGACGAAGGCGTCGACCACGCCGAGGTTCGCGTACTGGCCGTAGCCGAAGATGGCGAACCACTCACCCGAGGAGGGGTGCATGTTGAAGTAGTAGCGGTCGTAGAAGTTGCGATCACTGGTCGCCGGGTGCGCAATGAACTCAGCGGCCTGGTGGACCGGATAGTCGTCCCAGGAGGAGAGGGTCATGGTCGTGCGCTCAGCAGCAGGCGCAGCCGCTGCCGCACCCGCCCGCGACCGGCGCGCCGCACATGCCCCCGCCCACCGGCTCTGCTGCGTGCCCCGTGGTCGCGAAGACCGGGAGCCGCCGCTTGGCCCCCACGTGACCGTCGGGGCAGCTCGCCGGGGCGTCGGCGTCGGCCATGGGCCGGCGCTCGTCGAAGGCGGCGTGACAGGTCGAGCAGCGGAATTCGTAGACGGGCACGGTGAAGGACCTCCGGCGGCAGCCTACGCGAGATCCGCTCCAGGACGATTGGTGCCGCCGCCCCGTGGGGTCTCCCACGAGACGGTCGACGTCAGCGTCAGCCCGGGAGACCTCCCGGCAGCGAATTCCCCTCAGCGCTTGGCGTAGTCGGCGTATCCCTGCCAGTCGATGACGACGCAGGGCTCGTCGCCGATGACCCAGGCATCGTGTCCCGGCTTCATGATGGCGAAGTCACCAGGTCCGTACTCCATCTCCTCGCCATCGTCCATGACGACCTTCATGCGGCCGGAGACGAAGTACCCGGTGTGCGCCGCCTGGCAACTGTCGGTCTTGGCGATGGGCTTCACATGCTCGGACCACTTCCAACCCGGGAGGAAGGTCGCCCGACCGACGGCCCCCTCCTCCGTGTTCACAACCTCGAGCTGTCCGGTCGCGCCGTCGAAGGGCCGAACCTCATCCGGCTTGTCGAGGCTCTTGCGAGTCAATCCTGGCATGGGCTCTCCTCTCGTTGTGGTTATGCGGTGACCTCATCCTTCAGGTTCTGACGCAGCCAGGTCCGGACCTCGTCGGTGTCCTCGTGCCCGTGCACGGAGACGGCGTGCTGCGTGGCTGCGAGGACGACTTCGTCCTCTTCGCCCGAAATGGTCAGCGTGCAGCCGCTCTCACTCGGGAAGTTCCGGCAATCAGCAACCTTTCGGCCCATCTGATTCTCCTTTCAGTCAGGGGCTCTTCGTCACATCTCCTCGACACTCCGCACTTCGAGGTTGCGAAAGGTGATTGGCCCGTCGCACAACGCGGCGATGTTCCGAGAAAGCTCGGCCGTCTCCGGGAGCTCCGAGTTGACCATGGCCGCCTCGTACGAGGGGAACTCCACGATCTGGACGTAGGTGTTCGGTCGGTCCCTGTCCTTCGTGAAGGTCCCCCGCTGCGCTGTCCGCGTCCCAGCCGTTTTCGCTCGCCACCCGCCGACCAGCGCCTCGATCTCGTCTGGTCTCGTGGTCTCGATCTCGATGATCTGGACGAATCCCATGATCACCCCCTGGCGAACCCTGCTTCGCAACATAAGCCCGATGGCGGCGAAATTCAATGGGCGTTCCGTGGCAACGACGACGGGCTTGGCCATGCAGAGCGCTGCGCGCTCGAGACGATGCCGCCGGGGAACCTCGGCGTGATGCATCCCAGGCGAAACTCAGGAGAGGCGACTCCGACCGGGGGATCGGGCGGCCCTACGGCTGCGCGAAGGCGTAGATCGGCACGCCGTTGTACGAATTCGAGTCGGCCGGCAGGAACGGCCCGTCGAGCGCCACCGACAGGTAGCCGTCGCGGCCGGGGCCCGAGTCGCCCCCCACCGTCATGATGGAGCCGTCCGGCCAGACCTGGGTCACGATCCCGACGTGCACCGAGGAGTAGACGCTCTGGGGGCCGGTGCCGTAGAGGACGCCGTCCCCCACCGCCGGGGTGGCGGTCGGCGGGAGGTCGACGCCGTAGGTGGCGGCCCAGCTCCAGATGTCCCCCGTGAAGCCGTAGCGGGGGATGGGGATGCCGGCCTGCTCCCAGGCCCAGGTGGCGAACAGCGCGCACCACTGCTCGCAGGGGCCGTAGGGGTTGCACCAGACCCCCTGCGACACGCTGGGGTCGGGCTGTATCTGTGAAGCCACGGCGGCGGCGATGGTGGCCGATCCGGGGAACTCGGGCTCGGGTGTGGGGGTCGTGAAGCTGTACTGCCATGCCTGCGGGTCCAGCAGCCAGTACCCCGTCCCCTGGTTGTTGCCGATGATGGCCGAGATCTGGGTCGCCGTCGGGTCCAGCGTGAGCCCCCCGAAGGCCTGCGCGTCGCCATAGGGCAGCACGACCCCGTTGGCGGTGGCGATCAGGTAACCCCCGCCGTCGGGTGAGGCGACCATGCCCACCACGGAGTCCGGGAGGCTCGCCGCGCCCGCCGAGCCGTAGAAGCCGGCGTCCCCGTAGTCGAAGATGCCGCCGTCCGCCGCGACGAGCCAGTACCCCTTGCCGTCGTGCGTCGGCGCCATGCCGACGATGGGCGCGTTGAGTGCGATGCTGCCCGTGCTCCCATAGAAGCCGGCGTCGCCGAAGGTGAAGATGCCGCCGTCCGCGGCCACGAGCCAGTACCCCTTGCCGTCGGGCGTGGAGGCCATGCCCACGATCGGCTGGTTGAGCCGGGTGGACCCCATGGAGCCGTAGAACCCGGCGTCGCCGTACGCGAAGACGCCGCCGTCGAGCGCGCCGAGCCAGTACCCCTTGCCGTCGGGCGTGGAGGCCATGGCCACGATGGGGCCGTTCAGCGGCAGGTCGCCGGCGGAGCCCTCGAACGTGGCGTCGCCGAACGCGAAGACCCCGCCGTCGGCGCTCGCGAGCAGATAGCCGCCCCCGTCGGGGGTGGCGGCGCCGGAGAAGACGGGCGAGTTCAGCGGCTGGGGCAGCGACGGGTCGGCCAGACCCACGCTGCCGAAGCCGATCATCCCGGCATCGTTGTAGACGTGTGCCTGCTGCGTCGCGCCCGCCGCCGTGGCTCGCGTGGCGGCGACGCCGGCGACCAGGAAGCCCGGAACGAGCAGCCCCGCGAACGCGATGGTCGCCACCGACGGGACGAGTGCCGCCAGCCGCGGACCTCGGCGGCGGCGCGTGCCACCACACCCGACGGCTCCCCTCGCGCCTTCGCGTCCTCCCACTGCTTCGATTGTGCACGCTGGCGTGGTGCCGAGTACGCGGGTGCGGTTACGAAGGTGTTACGAATCGGCCGGTCAACGAGGGTGTGAGGCCGTCGGGGCCGGAGCCCGCACCGATCCGGGCTCTCGGAGCGCCGCGCGGAGGCGGGCGGGGAGCCCGTTGGGCGTTCCCGACTGCCCCACGGCAGAATGGGTGGATGAGCACGGACTCCCCGACCGCAGCGCACCCCGACACCTTCGGCGCCAGGACAGACCTGGCCGTCGGCGGGCGCACCTACGAGATCTTCAACATCAAGGCC
>Ga0187883_10002914_pt1 | contig 10223 bp, 9 predicted proteins | sample June2016WEW_20_1_2_FD_132966 | JGI IMG/M metagenome (GOLD analysis project Ga0187883, IMG submission 132966) | Peatland microbial communities from SPRUCE experiment site at the Marcell Experimental Forest, Minnesota, USA - June2016WEW_20_10 | ecosystem: Environmental > Terrestrial > Soil >...
ACGGGGCACACTAACGCACTAGACGGGGCACACTAAACGGCCCGTACCAAACGGCCCGTACCAAACGGCCCGTACCAAACGGCCCGTACCAAACGGACTGACCGCTCGCACGAACTGGGCCGGCGCAGATCACAGCGCGGGCACGCCGACGACGATGGCCTCCTGTGTGGACCGGGCAATCACGACCACGGCCTCGGTGTCCGGCGACGGGTTCTCCTCACGGTGCGGGACGTGCGGCGGTACCCAGACGTAGTCACCGGGCTGGGCCTCGAGCCGGGTGATTTCCCCGCTGCCCGGATCCCGGAACACGAAAACCGGGTGACCGGACACCACGTAGATGCCCGTCTCCGACTCGCCGTGGTGGTGGTCACCCGACGACGCGCCGGGGAGCACCACGGTGCGGCCCATCCACAGCCCGCTGGCCCCGACCAGGTCGCCCGAGATGGCCGCCGAGCGGCGCATCCCGGGGGTCTGGGCCGTGCTGCCGGACAGCTCACCGCCGCGGATCACCCGCAGTCCGGTCATTATTCTTCCGGCTCCAGCGTGAGCGAGATCGAGTTGATGCACCAGCGCTGATCGGTGGGGACGTCGTAGCCCTCACCCTCGAAGACGTGACCCAGGTGGGAGTCACAGCTGGCGCAACGTGCCTCAGTGCGGACCATGCCCAGCGAGCGGTCCTGGATCAGCGTGACAGCGTCGTCGCTGGTCGGCTGGTAGAACGACGGCCAGCCACAGTGGGACTCGAACTTTTCAGCCGACCGGAACAGCTCAGCGCCGCACGCGCGGCACCGGTACACGCCAACGGTCTTGGTGTCGGTGTACTCACCGGTAAACGGCGCTTCTGTCCCCGCCTCACGCAGTACCGCGTACTCGTTGGGCGCGAGCTTCTCACGCCACTCCTCATTCGTTCTGACGACCTTTTCCATACCTAGTGAAACTATCTGGCCGGGCCAGTTAATCCTTCGGCAATGTCAGGGCCTGATGGGATACTCGGGGCATGCTCCAGGAGGTGCCGTGGGGACGGCTGGTCGGACGAGATGCCGAGCTCGGCCGTATGCTCACGCTCCTCGACGACGCCGCGTCAGGCCAGGCGGTGGTCGCGCTGATCGGCGGGGACGCCGGGGTGGGCAAGACCAGGCTCGTGGCCGAGGTGACCCGCATGGCCACCGGGGAGGGCTTCACCGTGCTTTCCGGGCACTGCGCCGAGCTCGGCGAGAGCGTCCCTTACCTGCCGCTCGCGGACGCGCTGCGCGGTGTGACCCAGCCGCCGGGGCCCGCGCCGGCTGGGTCACACCGCGCAGCGGCCGGCCAGCCACCCGGGGCGGCGCAGCTGCGGGATGCCCTTGCGGCCCGTCCGCTGCTCGGCCGGCTGCTGCCGGAGAGCGGGACGGCCGCTCCGGCCGGTCGCGATGAGTCGGGCATGGCCCGCCAGCAGATGCTCGGCGCAGTCCTCGGACTGCTGGCCGAGCTGGCCACCGCGGCCCCGGTCCTGCTGGTGCTCGAGGACCTGCACTGGGCGGACGCGTCCACCCGTGACCTGCTCACCTTCCTCAGCCGGGTACTGCGCACCGAGCGAGTGGCGATCGTCGGCACCTACCGCACCGATGACCTGCACCGGCGCCATCCCCTCCGCCCGGTCCTGGCGGAATTGCAGCGCCTGCCGACCGTGACCGCTATTCAGCTCGGCCCGCTGGAGCCGGCCGCCCTGGCCGAGCACCTGACCGCCCTGGCGGAGGCGAACCGTCCCAGCCCCGGTGGGTCAGGCCCGGACGCGGTAGGCCCGGAGTCTCCCGGCCGGGCCGGGAGACTCCGGGCAGCCGCTGCCGTACCCGCGCTCGACGCCGTCCTCCTCAACGGCATCATCAGCCGGGCCGAGGGCAACGCCTACTACGCGGAAGAGCTGCTCGCCGCGTCGGGGGACCGGGCCGCGGAGGACCACGGGCTTCCCACCGGGCTGGCCGCGTTGCTGCTCAACCGGGTGGAACGGCTATCCGATGCGGCGCAGCGCGTGCTGCGGGTGGCCGCGGTCGCCGGGAGGCGGGCCGACGACGAGCTGATCCAGGCCGCGTCCGGGCTGCCGGTGGCCGACTTCGAGGACGCGGTGCGCGAGACCGTTGCGCAGCAGTTGCTGGTCCCGGACGGCGCGGACGGCTATGCATTCCGGCACGCGCTGCTCCGCGAGGCCGTCTACGCCGACCTGCTGCCCGGCGAGCGCACCCGGCTGCATGGCGTGCTGGCCGGGTTGCTGGCCGACGAGGACCGGCTCACCGCCAACCCGGGCACCGCGGCCGAGCTGGCCCATCACTACCTGGCCAGCCACGATGTCCCGGGCGCGTTCACCGCGTCCGTGCGGGCCGGTATGGAGGCCGAGCGGCTCGGCGCCCCCGCCGAGGCGCACGGCCACTTCGATCGGGCCCTGGCGCTGTGGGACCGGGTCAGCGAGCCGGAGAGCCTGGCCGGCCTGCAGCGCGGGGAGCTGGTTCTGTATTCGGCGAGCAATGCCGGGGCGAGCGGGGACGTGCTCCGGGCCGTGCACCAGCTCCGCAGCCTGCGCCGCCTGCTGGACGCCCGGACGGATCCCGTGCTGGCCGCGAAGATTGGCGAGCGCCTCGCCTACTTCCTGCTGGGGAGCGACCGTGAGGACCTGGAAGCCGAAGCTGTCGAGGAGGCCCGGGCCGCGGTGGACGTGCTGCCCGCGGACCCGCCGACCTGGGAACGGGCCCGGGCCATTGCCACCTACGCCAGGAGCCTGCTGGTCGTGGAGGACGGCGCCGCGGCCGAGTGGGCGGAGCACGCGCGAATGGCCGCCCGGGCCGCGCACTCCCAGTCGGTCGAGGCGGACTCGCTGGTCACGCTGGGCCTGCTCAGCCACCGGCAGGGCCGGAACGACGAGGCGATCAGGCTGTTCACCGCCGCGCACGGGCAGGCGCGTGAGGCCGGCGTGCTCGGGGTCGAGCTGCGGGCCGCAGCGCACCTGGCCCGTGCGCATCTGGAGCGCGGCGAGCTGACCGTCGCGGCACAAGTCGCGCACCAAGGGGTGCGGCGCGCCGAGGAGACCGGGCTGAGCCTGGCCCCGTACGGCCTGGACGTGCAGCACCTGCACTTCCAGGCGCACTTCGCCGACGGCGAGTGGGATCACGCGCAGCAGCTCGCCGACGGGTTCGCGGTCCGGGTCGCCACCATCCCCGAGGCCCTGCTGTCGGCGATGGCCCTGTTCATCGACGTGGCCCGCGGCCGGCCGGTTGCCGCCGAGCGGCGCGTATGGCTGGAGCCACTGTGGTCGCAGGACCGGTTCTGCGCCTACATCGCCCGCGGCCTGCTTGCCGAGCGTGCGCTGTGGCAGGGCGACACCGCCGCCGCGCTGGAGGAAGCCGAGGCGGCCATCGGGGCCGACATCGAAGAGCACGAGACCTACGGTTACGGCCCGTCCGTCATCCGCCCCGCGGTCGTCGGGCTGACCGCGCGCGCCGACCGGGCCTGCCAGGCGCGGGCGGCCGGGGACGAGGCGCGGGCTGAAGCCGAGCTAGCGGCGGCGGAGAGCTTGCTGGACATCGCCCGCCAGGGGGCCGTTTTCCGGTTCCGCCCGCATTTCGTGCTCGGGCCGGAGGGACGTGGCTGGCTGGCCCGCGGTGAGGCGGAGTTCCGCCGCGCCCGCGGCGAGAACGACCCGGCCGGGTGGCAGGCCGTGCTGGACGAGTTCGGGCCCGCCTTCAGCTACGAGGTCGCGCGGACCCGATGGCGCTTCGCCGAGGCGCTCGCCGAAGCCGGTGACCGCACCGCGGCTGGGGAGCAGTGCCGGCTGGCCGCCCGCACCGCCGACCAGCTTCGCGCCGCACCGCTGCGGGCGGCCCTGGATGACCTGGCCCGCCGGGCCCGGCTAGGTGACCCGGACCAGCTGAATGGGCCCGTTCCGGTGGACCGCCTTCCGGGCGGGGCCGCCGGGCAGGCGGGCCAGGCCATTGGTTCGGCCGGGCTCACCGCCCGCGAGCGCGAGGTGCTGCGCCTGATCGCCGAAGGGCGCAGCAACCGGGAGATCGGCGCGGCGCTGTTCATCTCGGCCAAGACCGCCAGCGTGCACGTGTCCAACATCCTCGCCAAGCTCGGCGTCGCCAGCCGGACCGAAGCCGCGGCGATGACGCTGCGCGAGGGCTAGCTACTGCTCGGCGTGGCGTTATCATCTGTCGGCGAACATGTGTTCGTATGAGTGCTGTGAAGCTTCGGGAGTGGGCGGCACGCGAGGGCGTGCACTATCAGACGGCGTGTCGCTGGTGGCGGGACGGGAAACTGCCGGTCCCGGCGCGGCAGACGGCGACGGGCACGATCCTGGTGGAGGTGCCGCCTGCGGGCAGTGTTGCCGCCAGGGCGGTGTTGTATGCGCGAGTGTCCTCGCAGGATCAGCGCGTCGGCTTGGACCGGCAGGTGGCCGGGGTGACGGAGTGGGTCACGGGGCAGGGTCAGGGTGTAGCGGAGGTGGTGCGCCAGGTCGGCTCCGGGCTGAACGGCAAACCGCCGAAGCTGCGCAGGGTTTTGTCGGACCCGTCTGCGACGGTGATCGTCGTGGAGCACCGGGACCGGCTGGCGCGCTTCGGCGTGGAGCACCTCAACGCGGCGCTGGCCGCGCAGGGCCGGCGGGTGCTGGTTGCCGGCCCCGGCGAGACCGCCGATGACCTGGTGCGGGCGATCAAGGTGCTCACCTCGTTGTGCGCCCGCCTGTACGGCCGCCGCGGTGCCCGGAGCCGGGCGTTGCGTGCCGTGACGGCGGCGAAGAAGGCCGGCGTGGACGCGGCGGCCTGAGCGATGTTGCAGGCGTACCGGTTTGCGCTGGACCCGACGCCGGCTCAGGCGCGGGCGCTGGCATCGCACTGCGGGGCGGCGCGCAAGGCGTTCAACGAGGGCCTGGCGCATGTCAGGCGGTGCCTGGACCAGCGCGCAGCGGAACGTTCCTATGGTGTGCCGGACGAGCAGCTGACCGAGGCGCCGTGGACATTGCCAGCGCTGCGCCGCTGGTGGAACGCCAGCAAGGACACGCTGGCGCCGTGGTGGCGGGAGAACTCCAAAGAGGCCTACAGTTCCGGTCTGGACGCGCTGGCCCGCGGCCTGACGGCGTGGTCGGACTCGCGGTCGGGGAAGCGCCGCGGGCCGAAGACGGGTTTTCCCCGTTTCAAGTCCCGCCGCCACACCCGGGTGTCGTGCCGGTTCACCACCGGCGCGATCCGCGTCGATGACAGGTCCCATGTGGTGCTGCCGCGCATTGGCCGGGTGAAGACGCACGAGCCAGCTGCTGCGCTGTCCAGCAAGATCAGCGCGGGGACCGCGCGCATTCTCGCCGCCACGGTCCGCTTTGACGGCCGGCGCTGGTATTGCTCGTTCACTGTGGAGGTCCGGCGCGAGCTGGGACGCCCGGCGCACGTGGCCGCCGGCCGGGTGCACCCAGTGGTCGGCGTGGACCTGGGGGTGCGCGATTTGCTCATTGCCGCGGCACCCGACGGCACCGAAGTCGCTCGGGTGGCGGCGCCCAAGCCGCTGGCGAAGGCACAGGCCCGGCTGAGGGCGGTGCAGCGCAAGGTGGCCCGGCAGGATGGCCCCGATCGGCGCACGGGCTGGCGCGGGTCGAAGCGGTGGGCGCGGGCCGCGGCGCGGATCGGGCGGATCCACGCCCGGACAGCAGACCTGCGCCGCGACGCGCTGCACCAGGCCACCGCGAGGCTGGCGCGGCGGCACCAGGTCGTAGTCGTCGAAGATCTGAACGTGGCCGGCATGTCCCGCCGCAAGCCTGGCGCCGGCCGTGGGGGGCGTGGGCTGAACCGGGCCATCGCCGACGCCGCCCCTGGCGAGCTGCGCCGCCAGCTCGGCTACAAGACCGCCTGGTACGGCAGCCAGCTCGTCGTCGCGGACCGGTGGTACCCCAGTTCGAAGACCTGCTCGGCCTGCGGCGCGGTGAAAGCCAAGCTCGCCCTGGCCGACCGGACGTATCAGTGTGATCACTGCAACATGGTCCTCGACCGTGATTTGAACGCCGCGATCAACCTCGCCCGCCTGAGCGAGCACGCCACGCGCGTGGAAGGCAGGCCCGCCGGGAGTGGCCCGGTGGCAGGACGCCGAGCCATCCGCAAGACCAGCCCACCCATGGGTGCGGCGGCAGGAGGCGACGAAACGTCAACCCCGCACAGCGGCCGGCCGGCCGCCGGTCAGACGGGGACCGCCCCTCCGCAAGGAGAGGCTGCCTGACCATGACACAGAAATTGATGGATCAGGTAACGGTATCGCCCGCAGCAACAGCGCGCGCTCTTAGCCGCCTAAGACGGCTCGGATCTGCTGGACGGCGCGAGCGCGGCCATGATCTCCCGGGCCCGTCCCGTGGCGGCCGCGTGGTCCACCTCGGGTGACCCGATGTGAGGGTCCCAGTTGAGGTCGTAGAAGACCTCCGTGACGCCTTGCTCACCGAGCCAGTCGGTGTCCGCGCGGATCTGCGCGTAGCTGCCGGACAGCAGCAGCCGCTCACCGGTCTCCGGTGAGTGTGCCTCCGCCCCGGCCCGCACCACGCCACGGCACACGATCCGGAGCTTGTCCGGGTCCCGCCCGGCGTTGGCGGCGGCGGTGCGGACGATCTTGATGTTGTCGCCCATCCGGGTCAGGTCGGCCCGGCTGGCCGTCATCCAGCCGTCGGCGATCCGGCCGGCCCGTTCCATCGCTGGGCGGGACATGCCGCCGAGGATCACCGGGGGACCGGGGCGCTGAACCGGCTCCGGATCCTGGCGCCCGGGCGGGACCGCGTAGAACTCGCCGTCGTACTGGCTCATCGCGTCCGCGCCCGGGTTCCACAGCTCGTGGAGCACGCGCACGTACTCCTCGGCCCGGGCCCCGCGCCGCGCCATCGACGCCCCGGTCAGCCTGAATTCCTCCGGCAGCCAGCCGATCCCGAGACCCAGGTCGAGCCGGCCGCCGGACAGCACATCAACCGTGGTCGCCTGCTTGGCCAGCAGGCCGGGGGAGATGAACGGCATGTTGATCAGCGCGACGCCGAGCCGGATCCGGGACGTCCCGGCGGCCAGGAAACCGAGGGCCACCATCGGGTCGAGGACGCTCTGGTACACCGGGTCCATCTTGGCGCCAGCCGGGATCAACAGCCGCTGGAACGTCCACAGCGACGCATAGCCGCCCTCCTCAGCCTGGGCGCCGAAGCTGGTCAGGTCCCTGGGGGACGCCCACGCTCCCGAGACCGGGGCACCGAAACCAATCCGCATGGTGTCCACCCTAGGCCGGGCCGCGCGGCGCGATGGCAGCGGCGGCCCAAGGCCCCGGTTCGCTGGGCCCCCCTTTCCGTTACGGGGAGCGGACTCAGCCGTATTCGCTGAAAGCGCTCCTCGAAACCGTGAGACATCGCCCTGCTCACAGCTGGAATTCACGAGCCCGGCGGGCCCGGCGACGGTCCCACCGGTAATTGCGCGTCAGGCCGACGGCGAGCAACACAACGCCGACGGCCACCGGGCCGCCGATCAGCAAGGCATCCAGCGCCCGGTCGGCCACGTTGTCGATTATGGCAGTGCTGGGATCAGCTGGATTGAGGTAAACATTTACGGCTTTCGATGACCCGTAGCCCGAGGCGTTGAGCGAATACGGCTGACCGTGCCACCGGTAGCTGACGATTCCGCCCTGTTCGGTAGCGACAACCCGGTGACCCGTCCACAGCACGAGGTCTGGTGACTGCAGCTCAATCAGCACCATTAAGAGCGCGAAGGCAAAAAGTGCGACCGCCAGGCCAACGAACCAGCCTGCTCCGTCGAACCAGCTCCGCACGCGGGCAAACACGCGACTAGTATCAATCGGCAACCCGTGACCGGCAACCCCGTCCGGGGAGAGTCATTACGACCGCGATGACGCTTCTGCGGCTACTCCGCTTCTCGAACGGGCGCCGGGGACGAGTGGGGCGCTACTCTTCCCCGGCCGGGAGGGCGGTCCACGCCTCGCTGCGCGCCCAGAGCAGCCCGGCGAGTTCCGGGGTGGCGGCCGGGTTCGGGTTTCGTTCCCGGCAATCGATGTAGAACCGCCCTGTGGCCAGCCCGACCTCTGGGGACGTGGCGCAGTAGACGGACGTGCGCGCCCCTTCCTCGGTACTGAGCATGCGCCGGGTCAGCAGCGGGCGGACGGGCCATGGCACCCGGCGCCAGATGTCGGACGCGACCACGCCGGGATGCAGGGCGTAAGTGGTGATGCCCCGCCCGGCGGTGCGCCGCCCCAGTTCCTGGGTGAATAGCACGTTGGCCAGCTTGGATACCGCGTACTCCGGCAGCCCGGTGATGCTGCGGGTCCGCCGCCGGACAGCGCCGAAGTCGATCCCGGTGGCCTGGTAGTGCGCGTCGCTGGAGACCGTGACCACCCGCGCCGGGGCACTGGCGGCCAGCCGGCTGAGCAGTGCGCTGGTGAGCGCGAAGTGGCCCAGGTGGTTGACGCCGAACGTCAGCTCGAAACCGTCCCGGGTCAGCCCGCGCTGCCCAGCCACCCCGGCGTTGTTGAGCAGTACGTGCAGGTCCTGGCCGAGGGCGAGGAACTGTGCGGCGCAGCGCTGGACGGACGACAGGTCGGCCAGGTTGAGTGGCAGGAAGGTGACTGGCTGGCCGGTTCCGGCGGTGATGGCCGCCGCGGCCGCCTCGCCCTTCTCCGCGGACCGGCACGCCAGGTAGACCCGCCCGCCGCGGCGGGCGAAGTCGCGCGCGGCGGCCAGGCCGATCCCGGTGTTGCCTCCGGTGACCAGGAACGTCCGGCCCGAGCAGTCACCCAACGGGTTTCTCCCCAGCCGCCCCGCCCTGCGGGTGGCCGTCGCCGCGCAGCACCGCGGCGGTGATCTCCTGCGCGCAGCCCCAGGACACGGTGACGCCGCCCCCGCCGTGGCCGTAGTTGTGCCACAGCACGCGGCCGCCGTCCAGCGGCTCGGCCTCCAGCCGGACCTCGGTCCGGGACGGCCGGAGCCCGACCCGGTGCGCGAGCACGTCGGCACCGAGCACCCGGGGATCGACGGCGGCACAGTCCCGCAGGATGCGCATCGCCACCGCGGGCCGTGGCGCGGTGTCCCACTCACCCTCGGCGACGGTGCCGCCGAGCACGGCGGTGCTCTCGTGCGGGAACAGGTAGATCACGTCCGGCGGGTCCGGGCTGTGGTCGATGTAGAACTCCTCGATCCCGGGGTTGGCGATCACCACGATCTGCCCTCGGATCGCGGTGACGTCCGGGTCCGGGACCAGCTCGCGGGCGGCGGCCCCCGGGCAGTTGACCACCACGGGTGCCGCGCCGGCCGTCCCGTCGGTCATCTCGGCGAGCGATGTGACTGGATTCACCTCAATCGTGCCGCCGGCGCGCTCGAACCGGGCCTGCAGGTAGGCCATATAGACCGGCATGCTGACCACGGGCGCGGTGTAGCGCCAGCCGGACACGAAGCCTGGCGGCAGGTCGTCGGCCGAGCAAAGCCGCAGGTCATCGAGGAGGTCGGCCCATTCCGGCGGGTCTTCTGGTACCCGGGAAAGCTCCCGCCCGGACCGGGACCTGATGCCGGTCCGGGGATCGCTCTCCAGGCTCCGCAAGGTCTCCAGGCCGATTCGCGCCCATTCCCGGACCCGTCCGGCTGGCCGGATATTGACCGGGCCCCAGACCGCACCGGCCACCGCGGAAGTGGTCGCCTCGGGCGGAGCGGCCGTGCGGATGGCGACCCGCAGACCGGCCTCGGCCAGGCTGATTGCGCTGGTCAGGCCCGCGACCCCGGAGCCGATCACCAGGACATCGTTTTCGCTGCCGTCCATTCCCCCGACGTTATCGGGGACCGTGTCCCGCGCGGAACCGCCGCCGGCCAGGGACCGGGTGAGCCGTCGGGAAACGTCGCGGGACCGTCGCGCGATTTCGATCCCCGGGCGGGGACTTATAGGCTGAAAGCGGACCAGAGACCCGGTTTGCCGGGTCCCCCGCCGGAGAGCGGGGTAGACAGGATCCAGACCACACATCAGACCGCAGCTTGCACGCGTGAAGGGGGATGATGAGCGACCGGCCTCGCATCGAACTGAGCACCGTGCAGATCATCTCCAGCATGGGAGCGGCCGTGACAGGGGCCGTTCTCACGTCGTATCTGGGTGATGGCGGGACGATCTTGGGGACCGCCGTCGGCGCCGGGGTCAGCACAACCGGCTTCGCCGTCTACAAGCATTACCTGGCGCGCACGAAGGACAAAGTGGCACCGG
>Ga0187883_10002917_pt1 | contig 10218 bp, 10 predicted proteins | sample June2016WEW_20_1_2_FD_132966 | JGI IMG/M metagenome (GOLD analysis project Ga0187883, IMG submission 132966) | Peatland microbial communities from SPRUCE experiment site at the Marcell Experimental Forest, Minnesota, USA - June2016WEW_20_10 | ecosystem: Environmental > Terrestrial > Soil >...
CCGGCGCAAGAAGGTTTGCAAGTTCTGCGTCGAGAAGATCGAAGCGGTCAATTATAAAGATGTGCGTCTGCTGGCGCAGTTCGTGGCGGAAAGCGGCAAAATCACTCCGCGACGCCTGACCGGCGTGTGCACGCCGCACCAGCGCCGTCTGTCGAGGGCCATCAAGCAGGCGCGCAATATCGCCCTGCTGCCGTTCGCCGGACGCGCACAGTAAATTCAAGATCGTCGTTGGTCCTCAGTCGTTCGCAATCTTTGCTAACGACTGACGACCAATGACCAACGACTAGGGAGTCATTCATGGAAGTCATCCTGAAAGAAGACGTGCCCAAGCTGGGCAACCGCGGCGAGGTGGTAAAAGTCGCCGAGGGCTACGGGCGGAATTTCCTGCTGCCCAAGAAACTGGCGATTGAGGCCACCGTCGCCAACAAGACTGTAATCGAGCAGATGAAGGCCGCCGCGGTGCGCCGTTCCGCCAAGGAAAAGACGGAAGCCGAAGCGCTGGCCAAGCAGTTTGACGGGCTCGAGGTGAAGTTCCTGCGCAAGTCAGGCGAAGCCGATCAGTTGTTCGGATCGGTCACGGCTGGCGACATTGCCGAGGCGCTCGAAAAGAAGAGCTTCCACATCGATCGCCGAAAGATTCAGCTGCACGAACCGCTCAAGATCGTCGGCGAGTTCACTATTCCCATCAAGCTGCACAAGGACGTGACCACTCACCTGAAGGTCGTTGTCGACAAAGAAGCGGTTGCGGCAGAATAGTTTTGTTGCGCTGTGCTCGTGTGGGGACGGGCGACTCGCCCGTCCTGCCGGGCGGGGCGCCCGGCGCTCCATCATCCGACATCCGCCCCGAAGAACTCCTCAACTTTTCTCAAGTCTGTTGTCTTGCTGTAAGGCGGAAGACTCTCCACAAACACGCGCCCGTACTGCTTCTTCAAAATTCGGTTATCGAGCAGCGCCAGCAATCCGCGATCGTGCAGCGATCGAATCAGTCTTCCAAATCCCTGCTTCAGCGTAATGACCGCGCTCGGCACCTGGTATTCGAAGAAGGCGTTGCCGCCGCCGGCGTCGATGGCTTTCACCCGAGCCGCAACCACCGGATCGCTCGGGACGGCAAACGGCAAACGATCGATAATGACGCAGCTCAACTGTTCGCCTTGCACATCCACGCCCTGCCAGAACGAAGAGGTCCCAAACAACACGGCGTGGGGCGTGAGCCGGAACTCCTCAAGCAGCGCTGACTTCGGAGCGTCGCCTTGCTTGAGCACCGGAAATTCCAACTGCCCCAACAGCCGCTCGTAAATTTCATTCATCTGCGCGTAGCTGGTGAAGAGCACAAACGCGCGCCCGCGTGTGATCTCGAGCAGCCGCCGGATAACCCCGGCAGCCTCGCCGGCGAATTGCGGCGTGCGCGGGTCGGGCAGATCGGGCGGGACGTAGAGGATCGCCTGGCTTTCATAATCGAAGTGCGAGGCGACGATCAGTTCGCGCGCGTGATCAAGGCCGAGCCGCTGCCGTATGTAGTCGAAGCCGCCGCCGACCGCTAGCGTCGCCGAGGTCAGCACCGACGTCTCCAGTTTCGACCACAGGCACTCGCGCAGAATCTGGCCGACTTCGATCGGAGTGGCCTGCAGAAAAACATTCGCTCGCCCGCCCGCAGATGTTTCCGCGGAAGACTTGCCGCGCGAGCCCCCCGGCCCGCGAAACCCTCGCCGCTCGATCCAGAAGACGATATTCGGATCATTCTTCTCTTCCATCACAAAGCCGAAGTGAACCCACAATTCTTGTGCACGTCGCAAGAATGAGAAGACTTCCTCCGGCTTATCGGGAAGTTGCTCCAGTTCCGCCTTAATCCGTCTTAGGGCACGGAAGACTGCATCATATTCGTCGGAATTTTCCAGCACAAATTCGCGGCGGTTTTCAAACGCGAAACGCCCAATTCCCGGCGGCAACAACGAAAAGAACAATTGCGAGCTTTCGCGCAAACTGCCGAGGGCCCCGGAAAGCGAAGCCGAAAGCATGCGGTTATGCCGCAGTGAATTCTCGATATCGCGCGCTAACTCATCCATCCGCAGGTTGCTGACCGAAATTCCAAAGTAGTTGCCCGCGACTTCTTCGAGTTCGTGCGCTTCGTCGAAGATCACCGCACCGCATTCGGGAAGCACGCCGGCGTCGGGCGCGCCCTCGGCTTCGAGTTTGATGGAGAGGTCGGCGAAGAACAAGTGATGATTGACGATGATGATGTCGCTCTCCGCCCCGCGCCGTCGCATCTCGGTGATGAAGCAGCGGTCGTATTCCTTGCATTTCTGGCCGAGACAGGTATCGGCGCGCGCGTCGAGCTTGTGCCAGAGGGCGCTGGCCTCGGGAAGTCCGGCGAGTTCGGCGCGATCGCCGGCCTGCGTCGTTTTCTCCCAGGCGGCGATGGCGCGGTAGTGCTCGATCTCTTCCAGTCCGCTGAGCACGGGCTGGTCGGTGAGATCAAAAAGCTTCTTGCGGCAGAGATAGTTGTTGCGCCCCTTAATGTAGCAGACGCTCAGTTTGCGGTCCCCGTCGGGAAACAGCGCCCGCTCCAGCGCGGGGACGTCTTTGAAGAAAAGCTGCTCCTGCAGATTCTTCGTGCCGGTCGAGATGATGACGCGTTTGCCCGAGCGGATTACCGGCAAGAGATAAGCCAGCGTTTTGCCGGTGCCCGTGCCGGCCTCGACGATCAGATGCCGCTTTTCTTCGAGCGCCTCTTCCACCGCCTGCGCCATCTGCAACTGCCCGCGCCGAAACTCGTAGGCAGGGTGGGTTTTCGAGAGCAAGCCCCCCGGCGCGAAGAACTGGTACAGCGAGAATCCCGCAGGCCGATTTTCTGGAGGGGACACGGGATGGGATGGGGAAGTCACGGAGTCTCTATAATAACGGGTAGTGGGCCGCGTGCTGCGGATTACTGGCAAGCAAGGGAAAGGGGATGGCATGACCGGAACTTAGCCAAAGCCGATGAAATCCAAAATTGCTTACATCTCATTTGGCATTATTTTCTGTCTGTGTGTGGCAGCTATAATTTTTCTGCCCGTAGGAGATGTGGTGCGTACGTTGGCACCGATTCCAGCCATTGGCTCCCTGCTTGCTGCCCTGCTTCTGATTTTCCGTGACAACATAGCTTATGAAAGGTCGTTGCTCCTGCTTGAACGACAGAATAGTTTTTCAGTCGGAACAACCTCCCACATGGCAAATATTGCCTTCGACAAGTATGCCCAGTTTGCCGAAGAATATGTTTCGGAAGTACTCGTGACCCTTACAACTCTTTTCAGGCGTGGGCCGTGCACAGAGGCATTTGAACACGCTTCGACACTGCGACAAATCCGCAACAAATGGATCGTATGGCTAACGCCAGAGATCGAAGCAACACTAAATCCGTTTGAAGATGCCATCCATAGGATAGGAAATTGCGCGCATTTAGTGGACCAAGTCCCCGGTGCTCAGCCAGCAATAACTGAAATGTTTAGGCTGGTTGCTGAGGTTATTGGTAATAAAGAATGGGACAGCAAACCGCTTACTGGGGATATTGCTGTCGGGAAGATTGTCGAACGTATCAGAGAAATTCTTGGAATTCACGAGCTTATGCTTCTGCGAAGCGAACTTGTAAAACGAGCAGCGGAAGACCTCAGAAACGCGCGCTGAACCAATCCTCGTAGTGACAAAGAATTTATGAGTATGAAAAAACTTTGAGCAAGAAAAAGCCATCCCCACTTGTCGCCATCGTCGGACGGCCCAATGTCGGCAAATCGACGCTCTTCAACCGGCTGACTGGATCGCGGCGCGCCATCGTCGGAGACGAGCCCGGCATCACTCGAGACCGCCTCTATGGCGAGGCCGAATGGCGCGGGCGCGAGTTCCGCGTGGTGGATACGGGCGGCATCGTTCCCGACGACAAGGACTTCATACCGTCGGAGATCTTTCGTCAGGCCAAGGTCGCGTTCGAAGAAGCGGCGGCCATCGTCATGGTCGTCGATGCGCGCACCGAGATCGCGGGGCCCGATCGCGAGTTGGCGCGGCTGCTGGCGCGTACTGGCAAGCCGCTCTTTCTCGCCGTCAACAAGATGGATACCGACAAGCAGGATTCGTTGCTTGGTGAATTTCATTCGCTCGGAATGCGGAACGTGTTTCCGGTTTCGTCCGAACATGGACGGGGCATCGACGATCTGCTGGACGCGATCCTTCTTGTGCTGCCTACCGTCAAAAAGCCAAACGCAGAGGGCACTGAGGTCACAGGGGAAAGCACAGAGGAGGGCTCACCAGCTCCCGAAGAGCCGCATGAAATCAAGGTGGCCATCATCGGGCACCCCAACGTGGGCAAATCCACGCTGCTGAACCAACTCACGGGAACATCGCGGGCCATCGTCTCGCCCGTTGCGGGCACTACGCGAGATTCAATCGACCAAGTCATCCAGTACAAAGGCCGCAAGATTCGCTTCATCGATACCGCGGGCATTCGCCGCAAAGGCAAGACTCGGCTGATGGCCGAGAAGCTTTCGGTGGTCATGGCGCGCAAGAACATTGAAGATGCCGACATCGTGCTCTTCATGGTGGACGCTACCGAAGGCGCCAGCGGGCTCGACGCCAACATTGCAGGCTATGCCCACGAGAGCGGACGCTCGGTGATCATCCTGGTCAATAAGTGGGACCTGGTGGCGAGCGGCGAGAAGCGCGCCGTCAGCCAGTCTCGAACCGCTCGCATACAAGACGCCAAGCGTCCGCAAGACCGCGCTCTCTACGAAGAACGCCTGCGCTACGGACTTAAGTTTCTGGCTTATGCTCCGGTGCTATTTCTCTCCGCGCACACCGGCAAGGGAGTGGAAAAAATTCTTCCGCTGATCGAGAAGGTGGCCGCCGAGCGCCGCAAGCGCATTACGACTGGCGAGATGAACCGTTTCCTCCGGACGGTTGACTTCGACCGCGCCTCCGTTCCCGTCAGCAAGCGCGTGAGAATCTACTACATGACGCAGGCCGGAGTGGCGCCGCCGACCTTCGTGCTCTTCACCGACCGCGCCGTGAAGCTGCACTTTTCCTATCAGCGATTTCTTGAAAACCAGATTCGCGCTGCGTTCGGATTCATGGGTTCGCCTATCTGGATTAAGAACCGAGCGCGGGACTAGAATTCTTCTATAGATATGCTGTTCAGCGCTGGTGCTGTAATCGCCCCGCTTCAACTGCAGGAGCGCATATTCCGCCGAACAGATTGGAGGCCCTTACGATGCTGCCTTACGCAGCCACGCCTCGACAATCGCGGCATCATTTTCGGTCAGCGCGGGCGCGGCCTTTTTGATCATGACCATAAACCAGTCGATCTCTTCTGGGGTTGAAGGATAGCCAATGTTCTCGCCCGTTCCTTTCCGTTTGCTGGGTCGATTCGAGTTAACGATCAATCCACCTTTGGGATCAAGGAGCACAATGAAAGGAAGACCGCCCACATCAGCATCTCCGAATTTGCGAACCAAGGTATCACTCTTGGGGTTGTTCAGCTTCGGATTACGCCCCAACTCCTCATACACCCCCCCGGGCGACAACAAAGTGTTTCTCGATGATCGGCTGAATCTCCGGAGCCGCGAGGAACTTTTCGAACTGCTTGCAGTAGCTGCACCAGGAGGCCCCGAAGACCAGGAGGACATTTTTGTCTTGTTCGCTGGCCTGTGCGTTCACTTGGGCGAGGACCTGATCCGCGTCGGGCAGCCTCTGGGCCACAACGCCCGAACAGCCGATCAACAATAGAAACGCCACGCAGATTTTAATCTTTGGCATGTCGCAATCCTACAAGAGTCAGCCACTGTAAGCTATCGTCGGGCGGGGACTCATGAGATAGCTCTTATCCCGCCATCGGAACGTGCTTCCCGTCCTCGGTCAGCAGACCTACGCGGTCGACGCCGGCGATCCGTGCAATTGCAATCACGTCCGCGACATCCTGGAAATCAATGTCATCGTCGGCTTCGACGTAGGCGATCCGCTCCACCCGAATCGCGAAAATATCCCGCAGCCGTTCGCGCAGGCGATCCCATTCCACGGCTTCTTCATTCACCATCACCTGCGGATGCTCTGCCTGAGAACGATCCGTCCCCGGCTTCGCGCGAAGAATCTGAATTACGATCGTGCGATTGGGCGGCGGGATCGAGTGATCCTTTGGATTGGGTTGCTGCGGAATCTCTGTCTGCAAGCCGAGTGGTTGCTCCTCGACCACAACCAACATGAAAACAATGATGAGCACCAGCAGAACGTCAATCAAAGGAGTGACGTTCATTTTGGGACCTGTAGAAAACGGACCACCGCCTGCCGTCGAGAATGCCATTGGAATTTTTCCTCTCCGGCACGCGCGTGTCTGATGGCTTAGACAGCGGAGAGGGGCGGCAAGTTCCCGGCGGATTCTAGCGATTCACGGTCATGATGGTAGCGAGCATGGTGGCGATAAGTTTCTCCTCGACTCCGCGAACCGCGAAGGCGTCGGCGGCACAGACGGTAACGTTTCGCCCGGCGCGCTTTACGTGCGCTCGTGCCAGGAAACGATCGCCCACCGCGGGCGCCAGTAAGTTGACTTTGAACTCGATGGTGAGGACATCCGTTCCTTCCGGCGCCACACTCAGCGCGGCATAGCCGGAGGCCGAGTCCAGCACACTGGTGATGCCCCCGGCGTGAATGAAGCCATGTTGCTGCGTGAGTTCCGATCGAAACGGGAACCCGATTTCGACCGAGCCCGGCGTTACTGAAACCAGCTCAGCTCCCAGAGTTTTCATGAACAGCTGCCGCGCAAAGTTGGCGCGGATTCGTTTGCTTGCGTCCTCCGGCATTAATCGTCCTCCGGTAGATCGTGCTCCGGTAAATCGTGCTCCAAACTTGCGGACTGTTCCATGCAGCGCACGGACATGGTTGCGAATCCCTTCTAGCCGATGGGCTCCGCCGACGGCGGCAACGGAGGCGCTTCGAACGGCGGCGGAGACTCCGGAACTGGAGGCAATACCGGAGCAGGGGGCGCAGGCGCCGGATGCAGCAGCGCGTCAAGATTCGGATATCGAGCAGCAAGAAAATGCAGCGCGTACGCAGGGAAGAAGACAGTGGCCGGCACGCTCACCAGAGCGATCAGGTACATCAAGAGGAGCAACAGCAACGTTCCGAAGATTATCGCCAGACTGACAGTCGTGATGTTCCATCCCATCCCCGCGGCTCTGCCCACCAGCACGGCAACCACAGCAGGGAGCACGACGAACAGCGCCGGGATGATCGCGATGATGCCGAACAGGATGGCCGCCGCAATGGAGAGCACCAACTTGAGCAGCAGGTAAACGGCGTATCGTCTCTTCTCAGGCCCGATCATCGCCAGTAAACGGTGCCAGCCGTCGGCAAAATCGAGATCCTCAAGAGCCATAATCGGCACCAGAAAATCTCTCGCCAGCACCTGAACCACTGCGGCGGCGAGCACGAACACTCCGAACAGGCCCATGAGCAGAATCACTCCTACAATCATCCGCCCGATGTGTTGGCGCAGATCTGTCGCCCAGCCCGCAGCCAGAGCCAGCGCGAGCGGCACACCAACCAGAACCAGCAGAAACAGCCAGGCTGCAATCTGGAACACAATCTGCCACAGAAAGAATCGGCCGCCGGCGCGACGCCACTTTCCCCATCCCTCGCCGATCGAACATTCCCTTCGCAGAACCGAGTCGAACAGGATGAACCGGAACACGCTGTTGATGTACAGGAAGACGAACCACAAAACGATTGCGGCGAAAATCCCCACCACGATCAATCCGATGAACGGGCCAATGTGGTCGGACATGTGCGTGTGATTTAAGGGGAGCAGCCAATGCGGCACTCTCGAGTGCAGAAACTCGCTCTCATTCTTGTGTGGGATGTGTGGCCAATTGCCGCCGAAGTTTCCGAAATTGCATCCGCCGGCATGCAGTTCCGCCGCCAGAATTCCAACCAGCGCCAGGCGAGACCATTGCCCGAAGCGGAAACGAGTGAAGAGTTGTTCCCGCGCGTGTTGCAAGGCGGGCTGGACGCAGTCAACGGCAGAAACCGGCACGAGACGGACCTCACTCTGACATCAGCACCCTAAAGCCAATCTGCCTAAAAGACAATCGAGAAGTTGTAGAGCGGCTCTTGGCTTTTCGCTAAAAGCTAAGAGCCAACAGCTGAGAGCCCCGTAGTTTGTCATCCCGTGCGCAGCGCGGGACCTGCAGTTTGCCCTATGCACCGGCTGTACCATCTGTCGAACTCGCGCAATGCTTGTTCACACTGCCGGCGGTGGCGCTCCTTCCGGTCGCGGACGCGAGTTTCTAACGCGGGTAAGAGGTCGAAGGTGATATTCGCCGGCTGAAAGTTTTTACTCTCTGCCTGCGTGATGTAGTGGACAAGCGAGCCAAACGCCGTCGCGCGTGGTGGAGGCGCCGGCTCGCCGCCGGTTGCAAGCGCGGCCGCATTCAGTCCCGCCATCAGACCGGTCGCAATCGATTCGACGTAGCCTTCGACTCCGCAGATTTGTCCCGCGAAGAGCGCACGGGGATGCGCCTTCATCTGTAAGGTCGGGTTCAGCAGCGCCGGCGCATTGATGTATGTGTTGCGGTGAATCTGTCCGTAGCGCAGAAACCGCGCGCCTTCCAGTCCGGGGATCAAACTCAGCACACGCGCCTGCTCGCCAAATTTCAGGTGATTCTGGAATCCCACAAGATTGTAAGAATCGGCGCGCAGATTTTCCTGCCGCAATTGCACGACCGCATAAGGCAACCTGCCGGTGCGGGGGTCCTTGAGTCCGACCGGCTTCATCGGCCCGAAACGCAGCGTGTCGCGTCCGCGGCGGACGATTTCTTCGATGGGCAGGCAGCTTTCGAAGTAGTTCAGCTTTTCCCAGTCTTTCTGCTCAACCGATTGCGCCGCGAGTAGTGCGTCGTAAAAACGGTCGTACTCGTCTTTCGACATTGGACAATTAATGTAGTCGGCCGATCCTTTGTCATAGCGAGCCGCCAGGTACACCTTGCTCATATCGATGGAATCGGCCTCGACAATGGGGCTGATGGAATCGTAGAAGTACAGGTGACTGTTACCAGAGCTCGCTGCGCACAAACGCGCAATCTCCCGCGAGAGCGCGTCCGACGTCAGCGGGCCGGTTGCAATAATAATGATCGTTAGCTCGCTTGCTTCGACTGCCGTGACTTCTTCGCGGCGAATCGTGATCAGCGGCTCGCGGGAGATCGTCTGCGTCACCTTGCGCGAAAACTCGGCGCGGTCCACAGCCAGAGCGTGCCCGGCGGGTACCGCGGTTTCCCGCGCGATCTCGAGCAGCAGAGAACCCGCGCGCCGCATCTCTTCCTTCAGCAGCCAGGGCGCAGTGTTCTCGCTATCTGATTTCAGAGAATTGGAGCAGACCAGTTCCGCGAAGTCGTCCGTCTGGTGCGCAGGAGTCGTGCGCAGCGGCCGCATTTCAAATAATTCGACGGCGACGCCACGCCGCGCACACTGCCACGCCGCTTCGGATCCCGCCAGGCCAGCTCCGATGATTCGTACTCGCATCAAGACTCTTTCTTTGCCGACTCTTTCTTCGACGATTCTTTCTTAGCCGAATCTTTCTCCGCCAATTTCCGCAGACCGTCTCCCTCCAGAAGAGCGCTTCGCCACCCGTCCAGAAACTCGGCGCCCAGCGCCTCATACATTTCGATGGCGGGTCGATTCCAGTCGAGCACCGCCCACTTAATGAAGCTGCGATTTTCCTGCTCGGCAGCACGGGCAACGCGGGCGAAAAGCGCTGTGCCGATTCCGCGCCCGCGAAAATCGGGACGGACAAAAAGGTCTTCCAGGTACAATCCCGCGCCTCGCCATGTCGAATAGTAGTTAAAGGTGAGGGCAAAGCCCGCGGGCTGTCCTTGCCATTCGGCGATTAAGGCGCGAAACTGAGGATTCGCGCCGAAACCGTCGCGCGCGATGTCGGCCTCCGTGTTCCGGACTTGGTCCGGCGCTTTCTCAAACTCGGCAAGTTCCCAGATCAGTCTTTTGAGCAGGGCGGCGTCGGCGATAGTGGCTGCACGAATTGTTAACATGAGGGAGTGAGTGAGAAAATTTCACTGGAATCTATTATAGAGTGGCATTTGGAGGAGGACACATGGCTCGGATTAGTCTGATCGAACCCGCGCAAGCCAGCCCGGAGGTTAAGGAAATCTACGATGGCAAGCTGAAAGGCAAGCCCGGCAGCATTCAGAAAGC
>Ga0187883_10002918_pt1 | contig 10217 bp, 7 predicted proteins | sample June2016WEW_20_1_2_FD_132966 | JGI IMG/M metagenome (GOLD analysis project Ga0187883, IMG submission 132966) | Peatland microbial communities from SPRUCE experiment site at the Marcell Experimental Forest, Minnesota, USA - June2016WEW_20_10 | ecosystem: Environmental > Terrestrial > Soil >...
CGGGGCTGGCGATGACATTTCTGCTGCTGCGCTTTTCGACCGCGCAGATGGACGTTCCCGCGCGCCAGTCGTACGTGATGGCGGTGGTGCCGCCGGAAGAGCGCGCGGCCGCGGCCACCGTGACCAATGTGCCGCGCAGCCTGGCCGCGGCGATCGCACCGTTGCCGGCGGGCGCGATGCTGAATCATTCGTCGTTTGGATGGCCGCTGATTTGCGCGGGCGCGCTCAAAACAATTTACGACATCGCACTGCTGATTCAGTTCCGCGCCGTAAAACCCTCCGACGAACAATTTGAGTAGCGCGACTCGTCGTGAACTACGCCCGCAACACCACCACGCCCTCGCGGATCGCAAGCCGGCCTTCGCCGCTCAACGTCTCGAAGAACACGGCTGCCCTATCCGCGCGGTCATCGCGCCCCAGCACGCGCACCGTCAAGGTCGAGGGCATCGTCACCATCGCGCCGAAACGGCCCGCGACTCTTTCGATTCGCGCAGGATCGTTGCCCGCCTCGCTCTCGATTATCCGCGACACCGCCAGCGCCAGCGTCGCGGTCCCGTGCAGGATGATCGAGGGCAGCCCGGCCGCGCGCGCTACCGATGCGTCCGTGTGTATTGGATTGAAGATTCGCGCGCATTCCGTGTAGATGTGCGCCATGCATCCCGGCACATCGACCTGGCACTCCGAACGCGGCTCGCCTTCCTCGACGATCGGTTGCGTCGGCGCGGGCGGATGGGTCGGCGCAACATCAGGCCCCTTGACCTCGACTCCGCGATAGAGCGCGCCATACCAGCTCGTGCAAACCGGCTTGCCCGCGCCATCGACCGTATCGAGGCGCGTTACCATGTATGCGCCGGGCTTGCGCCGCTCGACTCCCGCGACCGTGAGCTGCGTCGTCAGCCGCTCGGGTGGCCGAATCGTGCGATACAGCACCGTGTCATGCGTCGCGTGCACGGCGCGCATCGCCTCGTCGCGCGTGAGCGTGGAGAATTTCTCGAACTGTGCGCGCATCGCAACCTGCACCGGCCATTCGAAGCAGACCGGGAACATCGGATGCGCCAGCACTCCGCGATTGGTATCCATGTAGCAGGCCATCGCGTCGCCAAGCGCTGCGGCATAGGCCATCGTCCAGCGCGAATCGATCTCACTGGCCATTGGCGCACCCGCGATCCCCACGATCGATGACTCAAGCGGCATGATGGTTACTTCTACTCCGCCGTCATTCGCCGCGTCCATCGCGCTGCAGCAAGTGCCGATCTGATCAGCCGATGTGATAGCATTGCTTTGGCTAATTCATGTCCGATCCTCCCTCATCGGCCGAGTCCAAACCTGCCGCTGCGCCACCTGCCCCAATCGGTTCACCTGATAAGCCAGTCGGCCACGCCGCCGATGGCTCACTGAGCGGCCTTACCAGCGACGAGGCCGACCTTCGGCTTAAGAAGTTCGGCCCCAACGCGGGGCCCGACACTGCCGTCCATCCGTTGCGTTCGGCGTTGAGCAAATTCTGGACGCCAGTTCCATGGATGCTCGAGGCTGCGATCGTGCTCGAGGTCGCGCTCGGCAAGTACGTCGAGGCGGCGGTCATCGCAGCCCTGCTGGTGTTCAACGCGGCGCTCCGGTTTTTTCAGGAGTCGCGCGCCCAGGCAACCCTCGCCGCGCTGAAGTCGCGGCTGGCGCTGAACGCGTCGGTCCGGCGCGGCGCTGTTTGGACGATCGTGCCCGCAGTCGCGTTGGTGCCGGGCGATATCGTGAAGCTGTCTCTGGGCGCCGTGGTGGCTGCCGACGTGCGCATTGTCGAGGGGTCAGTTTTGCTCGATCAGTCCATGCTCACCGGCGAATCGATACCCATAGAAGGTGGTCCGGGCTTGCAGACGTATGCCGGCGCGCTCGTGCGGCGCGGTGAGGCGATTGCGGAGGTCACGGCGACCGGCACGCGCACAAAGTTTGGACGCACCGCGGAGCTGGTCCGCACCGCTCATGTCACGAGTTCGGAGCAGAAGACGCGTTGGTCACGGAGATGCGTACGTTGGGCGTGCGCACCGTATGTCCGCCTGGACCGATGGGCGACGCTGTCACTCCCGAGCAATATGGTCGCCTTAGGATCGCTTAGAGGCCGGACCAGGCATCCAATACGGGAGACGCCCGAGCCTGATCGAGCAGAGTGGTCAGCCAGCCGAATTCATCCGGTCATATGCTGCTCCGAAGTGAGGATGTGGTTGAGCTTGCCGCGTACCCAGGTGTCCAGCATTTCTGCAAGCGACTTCAGCTTTACGGGTTTGCTCAGATAATCGTCCATCCCGGCGTTGAGGCATCGGGCGCGATCGCCTTCCGTCGCGTGCGCAGTAAGGGCGATTACCACGGTGTGCCGAGTGTCTCCTTCGCGCCGCCTAATCTCCGCGAACGCTTCGTAGCCGTCCATCTCGGGCATCTCGCAGTCCATCAAGACAATATCGGGGCGCCGGCTCGATACGAGCTCCAACCCCGGCCGTGCACCGTCGGCGATCTCCGCCGTGTAGCCGAGGACGGAAAGCTGCTGCGCCCCTATCGTTCGATTCACCAGATTGTCGTCCACCAACAGCACCCGTACCGCCTTACGCCATTGCGGCGGTTGATTGTCAATCGGGCTCGGCGGCGCAGCCGCGATGGTCTTGGTGCCAACGCCATCGGTATTTTTGCAAAGCTCGAGGAGACCGCTGAACAGGTGCGACGGACGCACCGGCTTTGTAATCCATGCATCCGCCACTTCGGTCGTATTCTTCGCAGCGCTTTCCGCGCTAAACATGATCACCTTGTTATGTTTGATATCGGAGTGCTGCTTGATCGCACGCGCGAGGCCGAGCGCGCTCACGCCGGATATTTGTTCATCGATGAGCACAACGATTTGTTTCTCGTCGCCGGGCCGCGCCAGTTTCAGCAGATCCATCGCTTCGGCCCCGCTGCCGACCGCCACGTTCTCAATTCCCCACGACGATAAATATTCGGAAATCACCTGACGAGTGGCAGGACTATCGTTGACGATCAGCACGCGCATCCCGCTGAAGCATGAGGTGGCCGCTGCAGTCATCCACGGACGGACAATCTCCAATCCCTTCTCGAGTCGCGCGGTGAAATGAAAGTTCGATCCCTTTCCGGGCGCGCTTTCAAATCCGATCTCGCCGCCCATTTGTTCGGCTAGTCTGGCCGCGATGACCAGACCGAGTCCGGTGCCGCCGAAGCGCCGGCTCGTCGATCCTTCCGCCTGAACAAAAGGCTGAAACAGGCGCCCCTGCGTCTCGGATGCAATTCCAATCCCGGTGTCGACCACCTCGAAGCGCACCAGCACATCGTCGGCCGTGTCTTCCACTCGGTTGGCCCGGACTATCACCTCGCCTTGCTGGGTGAACTTGATCGCGTTCGAGACCAGGTTGTTGAGAATCTGGCGCAGCCGGTTCGGATCCCCTCGCAAACCGGTCGGCATATGTATGTCGGCATGCAGCGCAAGCTCGATCCCTTTGGCGCGAGCGGTCGCCGCAAAGGAATCCACCAGACTTTCGGTCAGCTCGACGAGGTCGAAGTCGAGCTTCTCGAGCACCACCCGGCCGGCTGCGAGTTTCGAGAAGTCGAGTATGTCGTTGACGGTTGTCAGCAGCAGCTCGCCGCTCGATCGAATGATCTCAGTTTGGCGGCGCTGCTCGGGAGTCAATGCGGAACGCGACAGCAGCTCTCCCGTCCCGATGATTCCGCTAAGCGGCGTCCTGATCTCGTGGCTCATACTGGCCAGGAAATCCGATCGCAGACGGGCTGCTTCGAGTGCAAGGTCGCGCACCTGATCGCGCGCGCGATTGGCCTCTTGCTCGGCGCGCTTGCGGCTGGTGATGTCCACCAGCACCCCCTCGTAGTGTCCGACTTTGCCGGCTGCATCGTAAACGGCGCGCGCACTCTGCTCGCACCAGATAATGCTGCCGTCGCGCCGGCGCATCTCCATCTCGAAATTCTTGACGACTCCCTCTTTTTCGATGACGGCCTCGAACCGGGCACGCTCCTCCGCATGCAACCATAGCTCCGCGACGTCAGCTCGTTTAAGCGTGTCGCCATCCTGAAATCCCAGCATATCGATCAACGCCGGATTGAACTCGAGAATGTCTCCTCCGGTTGAGATTCTATACAGTCCCACCGGCAAGCGATCGACCAGACTGCGGTAGCGGGCCTCCGCGCGGTTGCGCTCGACTCGCACTTCAGAGTCGCGCAGCTCGCGCTCGACGGCGAGCGGCAGCCGCGCCAGGTTGCTCTTCAATACGTAGTCATCCGCGCCGCACTTCATGGCCTCTACGGCCACTTCCTCACCCACCGCCCCCGACACCAGGATAAACGGCACGTCGAGTCCCTTGTCGCGCAGCATCTTCAATGCGGCGAGCCCGTTGAAGTGCGGCATCGAGTAGTCCGCAATGACCAGGTCCCAGTGCCCGCCCTCCAGCGCCGCCTGCATTGCCTCGGGTGTATCCACTCGCTCGTAGGTAAGCTCGCAGCCACCCTGCCGGAGCGCCCGCACCTCGAGCTCGGCATCGCCCGGCGAGTCCTCGACAATCAGCATGTGCCGCGACTGTTTCACCAGCCGTTCCTCGAATAGGCAGGAGGCCTCTCGTTGAGGACCAGCCAGTACAGGCCGAGCTGCAGCACGGCGTCCACGAACTGCTGAAAGTCAACCGGCTTGCGGATATAACTGTTAGCGCCCAGGCCGTAGCCGTTGGCGATGTCCTGCTGCTCTTTGGAGGAGGTCAGAATAACCACGGCGAGCAGCTTGGTCCGCTCATCCGCGCGCAACTTCTTTAACACTTCGAAACCGTCCACTTTGGGCAACTTCAGATCCAGCAGAATCAGTTCCGGCTGGGCGCTGGTGTCGCGCTCCGCGTACTGTCCGGTGCCGAAGAGGTAGTCAAGCGCCTCGACCCCGTCGCGCGCGACCACGATCGTGTTGCTGATATTGTTCTTCTTGAGTGCGCGCATCGTCAGCGTTTCGTCGTCGGCGTTGTCTTCCACCAACAGGATCACTCGCTCCTTCATTGTTGCCCCCCATGGTTGACTTCGAGAGTAAACGAAAACGTCGCTCCCCGGCCTTCTGCTCCTTGTGCTGAAACCCGGCCGCCGTGGCGCCGAATGATCCGCTGAACGGTCGCCAGTCCCACGCCGGTACCGGGAAAATCGGCTGCGGCATGAAGCCGCTGGAATGCGCCGAATAGTTTTTCGGCATACGTCATGTCGAAGCCGGCCCCGTTGTCGCGGACGAAATAAACCGGCTGTCCGTCCTGATCCGCCATTGCGAACTCAATCTTTGCTTGCTGCTTCTTGCTCGTGAACTTCCATGCGTTGCCGAGCAGATTTTCAAGCACTGAACGAAGCAGATGTGGATCCCCATGGCCGACGACATGCTCCTGGACCACGCATTCCACTTCACGCAGCGGCTCGCCCTTGCGGCACTCGGCCAGGATGACGTTCGCCAACGCGCTCAGGTCCACCGCTTCTGTGTGCATCTCGCTGCGCGTTACGAGCGCCAGCTTTAATAGGTCGTCGATCAGTTGAGCCATGCGCCCGGTGGCCGCCCGGATCCGCCTTAGGTGGGTGTTGGCCTGCTCGTCGAGTTTGTCGGCGTAATCCTCCATCAGCGCCGAGCTGAAGCCGTCTATGCTGCGCAGCGGCGCGCGGAGATCGTGCGAGACCGAATACGAGAACGCCTCCAGCTCCTTGTTGACGACCTCGAGTTGCGCGGCGTGTCGCCGCTCGGATTCGTTCAGCGCCCGCAAATCGTCCTCGACACGCTTGCGGTCGGTGACGCGAGCCAATTTCTCGTGGCTCAGCGCGAGAGCTTTGGCAGTGTCAATCAGCCGCCTCGTGGTCAGGAGGGCATAGCCGCCGACGATCAGCAGCCATCCGATGACGATGCTGCCGCCGACCCCCAATACAGTAATGCTCTGGCGCGACCTCGCGCGGGCCCTTGCGGTGCGTTCTGTCAGCAGCCGCCCTTCCGCCGCGTTCATTTGGTGCAATTGCTCAAGCAGTTGGTCAACGGCAGCACTCAGCTCTGCAGCCTGCGGCGTTTTAATGGACTGTTGCTGGCTAAAGGCCGGAGCCGAACTAACAATATTCTCAGCGAGCGCTGTCATTCGCCGCGCGTTCCGATCGAATTGATCGAGTCGATTCTGCTGGGACGCGTTATCCAGGGTCAGGGAGCGGAGTACTACCGACTGGCGGTTGAGTTTGGAGACAAGATTGATAACGCGGTCTAAGTTCTTCAGATCGCTGCTCTGGTAGTAGTTTTGAATTGCTGCGAGCGCTGAGAGCGTATTTCCGCGAGTGTCGTCCAGGACCCCGAGAACATTCTGCGCGTGAGTTATCCACTTGCTCCAGGCGTTGGCCTCATTGGCGTCTTTATCGGCAGTCCAGGCGATTGCAACCGCAGCAACGATAGCCGCGGCAAAGCCAGTCCAGAGTAATCTGTCGGTGAAGTTCCGTTTTGCAGGCTTGTTTCCGCGCACCGATTGCCCCTTCTCGCTTCACTGCCCTGGCAGCGCCCTGGTTCTCACAGTTCAAGATTTATGCCGCAGGGTGTGAATGAATGGGCTTGTCGAAAGCGAACTGAGCGAGCGGGCGGCGGCAATTGGATGACAGTGGCGGCACGAAAATGCCGCGATAAAGATCCCTGTTCCTGCCCAAAAAACTGGACCTCGCCGGTCCGGCCCCGGTCGCAACGTTTCCCTGACAAATCCAGGCAGTCAGTGGCGAGCCGCGACGATCGCCGCGGTCGGCACCGCGATTAGCTCTTGCGGCGCGCGCGCGGGTCCCATTCGGGCAGCAGCTGCGGCTCGGGCATCATGAGGTCTTTTGCCACAACGATGCCGACGAGCTTGCGCCCGTGGATAACGGGAAGGGCGCCGACTTTGTACTCGCGCATCAGGGCGGCCGCATGTTCCAGCGTTTCCGAGGGTATCACCGTGATCGGATCGCGCGTCATCGCGGTTTCGACGAGCGTCGAGTCGAGCGCGTCCGCGTAGCGTCTTAAGTCAAATTCGCTCACGATTCCGACCAGCTGGTCTTCCTCGACGACCGGCAGCCGGCGAAATGGTCCCGCCTTCATTTTGGATGCTGCGGCAGCGAGCGTATCGCCCGGTCTTACAGTGACTACCTTTCGCGTCATCTGGACCTCGACCAGGTGCATTATCTGACTTCCTCCAAAATGCCGCGGCGGCCAATGCATCGATCTAAGCGACCGCCGGATCGAGTGATAATCATACGGCAGGCGCGCCCGTGGATGCCATGCGGTGACGGCGGACCTGAACCCCGCTCTGGATCTCGCTGACTATTGGCGCATTGGCGCTTGCGACGATCGACGACTCAAGCGGCATGCTGGACGTTACGGCGAGCCCACCGAGACGGGGCCGTTGCTCGGCGAGACGCCCTCGGCGGGAGCGTCGGGTCCGAGCGACCAGGTCTGGCTCGTTTGGTCGAATAGTTCGGAGTAATCGGTCTTCGCATTAGCGCCGCAACTGGAAGCTGCCGCAGCGGTGCCGATTACATACGACGCCGCGGTGCCAACGGTGCACTCGCCGCCGACCACCAGTACGTCAGGATTAGTCGGCGGCGCACCATCACTCGGGAATACACCTTCGAGGCCGAAGCCCTGGCCGCCGCGCGCTTGGTTGAGGCTGCCTGTCGCTGTGAAGGCGCCTGTCGCAGTGGTGGCGGGATTGAACAGGTCGGTGCTGGCGGTGGCCGTCAGGGTCAGCGATGTGCTCGCGACGCAGGTGGACGGGACCGTACCGGCCTCGAAATCGATGCCGCCCGCTAGGATCGAGTCTCCCACAAGACCACCGAACTGCAGGCGCAACGCGCTATGCGCCGCGCGCCTCGCGCTCATGTTGTTGCTCACCGGGGTCCAGGAGTTGTTGGTCAGATTGTAAATCTCGCCGGTGTCATTGGTCGTGACGAGCATATCGCCGGCCGTGGTGCATACGTTCGACGCCGCGTTGACACCACCCGCTGCCAGCACGGTGATGGTGTCGCCGGGGAACACGTACAGCGGGCTGACGGGCGTCAGGCTGAACAGCTCGCGCGGCGTACTCATCGGGGCCGCAGCGCTGAAGGTCTGGGGGCCAGGGTCGAAAATGAAGGCGAGATTCGTCGATTCGTACAGCGGAGAAACCAGGTCGCCGCCCGCGATCAGCACCTGGCCTTGCCTTGATGTCTCGTCTCCGCCGCCTACCAGCGCCGCGGCATGATTAACCAGGCCGCACGGCGAGGTTCCGCTCGCGCCGCAGGTCGATGGAACCGGCACCGTGGCCGCGACCGGGCTGAAAGTGTCCGAGACCGGGTCGTAGATCTCGGCGGTGTTCTGCGCCACCTGGCCGGTCGGCGCGCCCGAGCCGGAAGGCGGCGGCGTAGCCGACTGGAATGAGCTGCCGGACGTGCCGCCAACGATCAAAATGCGGCCGTCAAGATAGGTGTAGTAGTTGGTATGGTTGATAAGCGTCGCGGTCGCCCCGGCACGCGCGGTGGTCATCGTGCCGCAACTTCCGCCGCCGGCCGGGGTGAACGTTTCAGTAGTCGGGTCGTAAATTTCGGCCGTATTCAGCGCGGTGCATTCAAACCCGCCCGTGCCGCCGAAGCTGGCCGGGAAGCATTGCTCGCCGCCAACGACGAGCACCTTGTTGTTCTCCATCAGGACGGCCGCCGCAGCCTCGCGAGCGGTATTGAGCGATCCGACCGCATCGAACGCCGACGTATTCGCGTTATAGATCTGCGCGCCGGTGGTCGAATTGGCGCCGCTGGTGATCGGAGTAGTGCCAAGTATCGCGCCCGCATCTCCTCCTGCGATCAAGACGTCACCCGCCTGTGGAGCTGGCGACGGAGTCGGCGTCGGCGTGATGGTGTTAACCGTCGTGCTCGTCGGCCGGATCGTGCAAGTTGGTGTCGCGGTGGCCGTGGCTGTAGCTGTTGCCGTTGCAGTCGCGGTGGCCGTGGCAGTCGCCGTTGCGGTCGCGGTTGCCGTTGCGGTGTGCGTCGGCGTGCTACAGACGTAATCACCGAAACCGCACGTCGGGGTCGGTGTCGCGGTCGCCGTCGGCGTCGAGGTTGTGGTTGCAGTCGCGGTGGCGGTTGCGGTCGGGGTCGGCTTCTTCTGGGTGGCCTTCCCCTTCAGCTCGACGGTCGCCGAGGTTGGCCCCCTGATCGCGCCACTGCTGATATTCTTGATGCTGATGGTTGCGTCCGGGTTCTTGCCGGGTCCTTTGGGGATGAACTCAACGTCAACCTCCTGGCTTATCGAGCCCGGAAGCGTGAGGGTTCCGCCCGCGGGAGAAATCTTGGGCGGGAATATAATCGTGTAGTCGGCGGCGTCGGTGCCGCTGGGCGCACCGACGGTGACGGTCATCGCCAGCGTACCTTTGTTCGCGATGTTGAAATGCCTGGTCTCGGAGAATTTGTCCTTGTCGATATCGACGCTGAAGCTGAGCGTCTTGGGCGAGACAGAAAGTTTACTTACGGCCGTCCTGCTGTCTGGCGACGCATCTTCATCCGATTGCGCCAATGCCGGGCGCGCAAACGCGGCAATCAGGAACAACAGCGAGAAACCGAGGCCGCCGATTGACCGTGTGAACGACTTGAAGCGCATTGTAAACTCGAAGTTTCCGATTATCCGGAATTTCCATTTTGGAACCCGATTCAGACTGGCACCAAGACCGCGCGGTTTGCAGTTGAGGCGGTCGGTCATCAGCTCCTGCGGCGGGCGCGGTAACGGCGAATCAGTGCATTCGTTGAGCTGTCGTGGGCCAGTGGGGGTTCGGTAGGAGATTCCAGCTCGGGGATGATCTTTTGCGCCAGGACTTTACCTAGTTCCACACCCCATTGATCGAATGAGTCTATGTTCCAGATTGCGCCCTGGGTGAACACGCTATGTTCATAGAGTGCTACCAGCTTGCCTAGCGTTTCCGGCGTCAACTCGTCGGCGAGGATTACCGTCGAGGGACGATTGCCCTCGAATACTCGATGCGGCACCAGCCAATCCGGCGTGCCTTCGGCCTTGACCTGCTCGGGCGTTTTCCCGAATGCGAGCGCCTCGGCCTGCGCGAAGACGTTCGAGAGCAGCAGATCGTGATGGCGTCCGAGCGGATTCAGCGGCCGGCAGAAACCGATGAAGTCGCATGGGATTAGTTTCGTCCCCTGGTGGATGAGCTGGTAGAAGGAATGCTGGC
>Ga0187883_10002926_pt1 | contig 10206 bp, 5 predicted proteins | sample June2016WEW_20_1_2_FD_132966 | JGI IMG/M metagenome (GOLD analysis project Ga0187883, IMG submission 132966) | Peatland microbial communities from SPRUCE experiment site at the Marcell Experimental Forest, Minnesota, USA - June2016WEW_20_10 | ecosystem: Environmental > Terrestrial > Soil >...
AGCTCGATCCACCTCGTGCGCAGCACGCCCGGCGGCGCCCGCGACTACATGCTCGTCGGCTACCGCGCCGCCCCGCCGCCGCTCGGGCCCCGTCGCTGCCTGCCCGGTCTCAGCAGCGCTCAGTACAGGCACGACGTCCAGGCGCAGCGAAGAGCGCGGCACGCCAAGCCCCAGGCGGTGCTGTGCGTGTTCGAGCTCGGCGGCAGCCTCGGGTTCTCGTGCCTGTCGCCGGCCGACGTCGACTCGATCGACTACGCGACCTCCGACTACGGACGCCCGCCCGCCACCGTCACCGGGATCGTCCCCGACGGCGTCGCCGCGGTCCAGGCCTCCTACCCGGACGGGCGGCGGGTGGACGCGCCGGTCGCGCACAACCTGCTGATCTACCGCGTCGGGCTGCCCGCCCCCGGCGCCCAGCCATCCGCGGTCGCCTGGCTCGACGCTCGCGGGCACGTCATCCGGCGTCTGCGCGCATCGTCGCCATAGCGCCCGCCGTCACAGGATCGCCGGCCCGCGGCACTCTATGGCCAATGGACGATGCGGATGCGTTCTCGCTTCTCTACGAGCGCGAGGGAGAGTCGGTGCTGATCTTCCTGGCTCGTCGCACGATCGATGCGGAGGTCGCCGTCGATCTGACGGCGGAGACGTTCGCGCTCGCGTTGCGCTCGTGGGCGACGTTGCGCACGCTCGCGCCCGAGCAGCGGCGGGCGTGGCTGTTCACGGTCGCCCGTCGCCAGTACGCGCGGTATGTGCGCAGGGCCCGCGTCGAGCGTCGCGCCGTCGAGCGTCTGGGCATCCAGATCCCGGCCGTGCAGCACGAGGACCTGCTGCTGATCGAGGAGCGCGCGGGCCTTGACGAGCTGCGCGCCGCCCTGGGTCAGGAGCTGCGCCGCCTCAGCCGCGATCAGCGCGACGCGCTGCAGCTGCGCGTGGTCGAGGAGCGTCCCTACGAAGAGGTCGCGCGGCGCCTCGGCGTCAGCGAGCAGACCGCGCGGGCGCGCGTCTCGCGTGGCCTGCGAACGCTGATGGCGGCGCTGGAGCCGTCTCCGAGCGCCGGTGGGGAGGCGCCGTGAACGCCCGCCCGCAGATCCTCGTCGAGCTGGGCGCCGAGCTCGAGCGCGCCGCTCGGCGCACGCTGAGCGCCCCGCCGCCGCGGCGGCGTCTGCGGCGGGTGAGCCCGGCGCTCGCCGTCGCGCTCGCCGTCCTGCTCGTGCTCGCCGCCGTCGCGGCGGCCGCGGTGCTGTTGATCGCCGAAGGCAGTCCGCTGCCCGCGCCGCACGCCGCCGATCTCTCGCCGTGGGAGAACCCGGTTCCCGGAAGCGTGCGGCTGGCCGGCCTCGACGCGCCCGATCCCAGCGGCGGGCCTGTGTGGGACATCCGTCTCTCGCGCAGCAGGACGGGGGAGACGTGCACCGCCGTCGGCCAGCTCTTCGACGGCAGGTTCGGGGTCGTCGGTCTCGACCACGTCTTCCGCGCGCTGCCGGTCGGCGGAGTGGACGCTTGCGGGGTCCCCGGGATCGCCGGGCCGGTGCTCGCCGGCGCGCGCGTGTTCGCGGGACGCGCCGCCGGCGAAGCGCGCACCGTCGTCAACGGTGTCGCCGGGGCCGGCGCTCGCTCGGTGACCGCCTACGGGCCGGACGGCGCCCGTCGCCTGCGCCTCGGCCCGCAGGGCAGCTTCATCACCGTCTATCGCGGCTACCTCGAAGAAGCGCGCCCGCGGATCGTCGTCGTGGACGCGCACGGGCGCTCGCGCACGATCGCGTTCGCCAGCTCGGCCGCGTTCGAAGCCGCCGACCCCGACGGCGGCGCGCCGTGGCGCATCGGCGGCGGGGCCGCCATCGGAACGCCCGGCGCCCACCCCGACGAGAACTGCGCCCAGGCCTCGCAGGAGGCCGGCCGCACGAACCCCAGTGGACCGATCGACACGGCGCTGTCTCCCGAGATCTGCGGACGCCTCGCCAGCCAGCCGCTGTTCGTGTCGATCCGGCGCTTCGATCCGGGCGACGGGCAGGGCGGCGGAACCCCCTGGGGTGAGAATCCCGCGCGGACGCTCGTCTACGGGGCGGCCGCGCCGCGCGTGCGCAGCCTCACGCTGCTGGGCGCCGGGGCGGCCCGTCAGCTGCCGATCGACGCGCACGGCGGCGTCTTCCTGGCGGTGCTCGACGGACACGTCGACCCGCGCTCGCTGACGCTCGTAGCGAGCCTGCGCGACGGGCGCACGGTGCGCTACACCCACTCCAGCACGCTGTTCGACGCAACCACCGGCAAGCGCCTGGGCGAAGCGCCTGTCGAGCCATACCGGGCGCTCGCACACACGGGCCGCCCGTTCCCGGCGCTCGAGGACCCGATCCCGGCCACGGTCGCGCAGACGCAGCGCGCCGCCGACCCGGCCGGCGCGGCCGCGTGGGTGCTGCGCAGCTGGCAGGGCAACGTCGACCCGCGAGCGAGCTTCGGCGGACGCGCCCACCCCACGCGCTTCTACTGCTGGCAGGCCGGTGTGATCGAAGCCGGCCGCCTCGTCGAGCCCGTCCCGGGCGCCACCCCCGTGCCCCTGTCGGTGTCCGGTGCGCCTGCGGTCGGCGGCGGCGAAAGCGAATGCAGGGGCTTGGGGGCGCCGAGCGCGGAAAGCCTCACCCCGCAGGTGCAGACATACGCCGACGACGCCAGCGCGTACGCACCGCGTCCCGCCCGCACGGTGGTCACGGGCGTCGTCCTGCCCCCCGCCACAGATCCCGTGCTGCTCGGAGCCGGAGCGCCGCGAGCGCTCTCCACGGATGCCAATCACGCGTATCTGCTGGTGCTCCCCGGCTCCTACTGGGAGGCGGCGCTGCGGGTGCGCGCACGCCTGCCCGGGGGACGCGCGGTGAGCTCCCCGGTCCCGTCCAACGCTCCCATCCTGCGCCCGCAGGTTCGCGCGCCCGACCCCGACGGCTCGGCTCCATGGGGCTTCACGCAGACGGCGCTGTGTCCCACCGCATGGTCGATCTCGGAGATCGGGCGCGTCGTCGACGACCGCATCACCGCGATCCAGCAGCGCACCGGCCAGCTCGCTCCCGGCCCGCTGCAGTCGAGCACCGGCTCGCCGTGCGCCAGCCGCAATGCTCGCTTGCAGCGGCGCGAAACGCAGGGCCCGATGAGCTTCCAGGTGCTCCACTCCGAACCCCAGGGGAGTGGCCCGCTCACGCAGGCCGAAATCGACCGTCGCACGCTGCCCGGAGACACCGTCGTCGCCGGCAGCGCCGCCGCGGATGTCGCATCGATCACGCTGACCACGCCGGCGGACGTGCGCACCGTCCAGCCGGTCGGCCCCAGCCGCGTCTTCCTCGTCGTCTACGACGGGCTCTTCTACCGCGGGGCGTTCACCGCGACCGCCAGGCTGAGCGACGGGCGGACGGTGACCGAGCGGATCCCGGGCGCGTCGGAGAACTTCGGCGAGGAGCAGCGCCGGCAGCCGCCGTCGCTCGCGGCGCAGCTGCGCTCGGATCGGATCACGCTCACGGGCATGCGCGCGCAGGTCGCGCGGGTCGAGCGCGCCACTCCCGGCCGGCGCGCGCAGCTGCTCGACGGCGTGCCTCTCTCGATGCTGCTGCAGGGCCTGCGCCAGATCCGCTCCTCCGTCGCGACGCTGACCGCGCGCATCGCCTACGAGCGGGCTCACCCGGGAGTCCTGCCGCCCGAATGAGGGCGCGGGGTCGCCGCCCGCCGCGCCCGTGGACGCCCGTCCAGCGCGCCGCTGGCTGTGGTTGCTAGCCGGCCGCGAGCGCCTGCTGCATCGACCAGTTGCGCAGGAACGCCGCCGTGTCGGCCGCGGCGAGCGGTCGCGCGAACAGGAAGCCCTGTCCGGCGTCGCAGCGCTCGCCCTGCAGCAGGCTCAGCTCGTGTGTCTGCTCGATTCCCTCGGCGAGCGTCTCGATCGAGAGGGCCTTGCCGAGTTGCACGAGCGTGCGGATGATCGTCTCGCCCTCCCGGTTGTGGGTCATCTGCGTGATGAACGAGCGGTCGATCTTGAGCGCGTCGACGGTGAACCGCTGCAGGTGCGCCATCGAGGAGTAGCCGGTGCCGAAGTCGTCGATCGCGATGCGCACGCCGAGCTCCTTGACGGCCGCCAGGCGCATCGCGGTCTGCTCGATGTCGCGCATGAGCGCCGTCTCGGTGATCTCGATCGTCAGCGAGTCCGCATCGAGCCCCGTGTCCCGCAGCACGCGTTCGACGTCGGCGACGAACTCGTCGCCGTCCAGCTGTCGCGCGGAGACGTTGACAGCGACGCCGATCGGATGACCCGCTTCGCGCCAGCGAACGCCCTGACAGCAGGCCTCGAGCAGGACCCATCTGCCGATCTCCACGATCAGCTCGGTTTCCTCCAGGAGCGTGATGAAGTCGTTCGGCTGGACGGTGCCGCGCGTCGGGCTCTCCCACCGGATCAGCGCCTCCATGCCGGTGGGGCTCATGTCTTGGAGGTTGAACGTGGGCTGGTAGACGAGGAAGAACTCGTCGTTCTCCAGCGCCACGCGCAGGTCCATCTCGAGTTCCATGCGCGACTGGACAGCGGTCTGCATTCCGGCTTCGAACAGCACGTAGCGATGGCGTCCGTCCCACTTGGCCCGGTACATCGCGACGTCCGCATCGCGCAGCAGTTCGTCGGCGCATTCCCGGTCGCCCGCGGCGATGCCGATGCTCGCCGTGATCTTCAAGCAGGTCTGACCGGCGCCCGCGAGCTTGAACGGCTGATCGAGCGCTTCGAGCAGACGCTCCGCGATCAGCTCTGGCCCGGCCGCAAACGAGAGCTCGCTGGCGATCACCACGAACTCGTCGCCGCCGAGCCGTCCGACCGCGTCGGTCTCTCGCACCACGGCGCTCAGCCTGGACGCCACCGCCTGCAGCAGCTCATCGCCCGCTGCGTGGCCGAGCGAGTCGTTGATCGCCTTGAAGTTGTCGAGGTCGACGAACAGGGCGGCGAGCGGCGTCTTGTCGCGGCGGGCGCGCATCATCAGCTGCTCGACGCGATCCAGGATCAGGGTCCGATTCGGCAGCCCCGTCAACGCATCGTGGGTCGCGAGGAAGGCGAGCTCGCGCTGGCGGTGCTCGAGCTCCTCGTCGGCGCTCTGGCGCTCTGACTCGAAGGACTCGCACATCCGCACGAGCGTGACGTTGAGGCTGCGCTGCAGCATCGCCAGCGCCTCCTCCAGCACGGCGGGCCCGAGCTCCAGCTCCCGCGCACACTCGCGCACGACCTCGCGGGCCGCGTCACACCAGCGCAGGCAGCGCTTGGTGACCTCGTTCAACGGCGCCGCGCGCTGCGAGGCGAGCTGCCCGAAGATCTGCCCGGCCTCCTGCCCGACTTCGCGCGCCACCTCCGCGCCCTCGCCGGACATCCAGCGCGCCACCGCGACGGTGGAGACGGTGCCGACGCGCGCGAAGCGCTCCTCGACCGACGCCTCCAGCTGGCAATCCGATGCCCTTGTGCGCGCGAGCATCGCCGCGACGACGTCGTCGACGCGGGCGTGCAACGCCTGCCCGAGACGGCGCAGGTCATCGACGGGCGAGCTGGACTGTGAGATGGACATCAATCCAGCGGATCGACGCCAATCACCGACCGCTTGATCGCTTGGCGGATCGACCGCTTGCGTCTGCTAGAGGCCTGATGTCAGGCATGTACGGACGCCGGGATGTTAAGACAACACGAGCCCGGTGCCGGAGACCGCCGTTGGGCCTGCGCTCAGCGCCCGCCGAACCGCCGCTGGCGCGCGCTGAACTCCGCCAGCGCGCGTTCCAGGTCCGCGCGCGTGAAGTCCGGCCACAGCTCGTCGCTGAACACGAGCTCCGAGTATGCGGACTGCCACAGCAGGAAGTTGGACAGCCGGCGCTCGCCGCCCGTGCGGATGATCAGATCCGGGTCGTGCATGTCCGGCGCGTACAGGCCGGCGCGGAAGTTCTCTTCGGTGGCCGTGCGCATGCGCCCGGCGGCGTCCACGATCTCAGCGCGTCCGCCGTAGTTGAAGGCCACGAACAACGTGATCAGGCGATTGCCCGCCGTCAACGATTCAGCCTTCTCCATCTCCTCGATCAACTCCCGCTCCACTCCTTCGCGGCGCCCGATGAAGCGCATGCGGACGCTGTGCCTGTTCAGTTCGGGGGCCTCGCTCGCGATGCGCCGCGCGAGCATCGCAACGAGGCCGCGCACCTCCTCGGTCGGACGCGACCAGTTCTCGGTCGAGAACGAGAAGACCGTCAGCTGCTCGATCCCGAGCTCGACGGCGTCTCGCAGGCGTGCCTTGAGGGTGTCGGCGCCCGCTCGGTGACCCTCGTTGATCGACAGGCGGCGCGAGCGCGCCCAACGGCCGTTTCCGTCGGTGATGATCGCGACGTACCGCGGCGGGCCGGCGAGCGGGCTCTCCTGAGCTGCGGAGACACTCATGCGCCCGCGGCGCCGGTGGTCGGTGCATCGCCCCGGTGCGACAGACGCAGCCGCTTGGCGGCGCGCCAGGCTCGCATCACCGCCAGCGTGGGCGTGATCAGCGGCCGAAGCTGATGGGTTATCCGGTCGGTGACCGGCCGCGCGACGTCGCCGGTCGCGGTCGAGGCGGAGGCGTAGTAGGCGACCACGCCCACGAGCGTCATCACGTGGTGGGGGCCGTTGGGCGCGGTGCGGGCGTGCCGCACGGCGTTGTGGATGACGCTCGCCAGCCGACCGGTGAGCACCGCAGGATCCTCGTAGTGGCGTGCGTACCCGGGCCGCCCCGAGGTCATATCCTGCTCATAGTCGACGAGGCTGTCCAGGATGGTCGGCAGCACGGCGATCGACAGGTAGATCCTGTCCAGCTCGAGTCCCTGCTCGCGAGTAGTGCGGTGGTCGGCCGCGGCCGCGATCAGCGCGTGCGCGACCAGCACCGACGAGGCCGCGCCGGCGAGGAACTCCCGCCACTGCAGCGACGTGCCGGCCGCGTGCCGCTTGGCCCATGCCGCGAGCTGCCCATCGCCTAACAGCGATGCCCCATGGATGTGCAGCTGCGCAGCGGCGGCGCGCGCCGCGCTTCCCCGCATCAGCTCGGCGAGCGCGGTGCTCGCTGGGAGTGCCGCGACCGCCCGCCGCACCGTCACGGTGAGCTCTTCGAGATAGCCGCCGTCTCCCGCGGGGGAGTGATCCCGGTAGTAGTCGCGTCCCTGCTCGATTGCGGGGGAGACAGCGTCGGTGAGCGCTGTGAACAGCCGCGCGCCGTCGCCGGGCGCCTCGTGCGACGGCGACTCCGTGAGACCGTCGAGGAAGTCATACAGAATCTCCAGCGCCACGATCGCTTCGACGACGCGCCCGCAGTGCGCTCGCGGCGCGAGCGTCGCAAGCGTCGCCGCCACCTCGGCGTTGAAGCTCTCCTCGCTCAGCTTCTGGAGCGCGACCGCTCTCAGGCCGGGATCCTCGATCGCTTGCGCGCGACGGTGCCAGCGCTTCAACTGTCGGCGCACGAGCGGCGCGACGCGCAGCCAGTAGCGGGCATTGGCGAGCACGAGCGCAAGGCCCGCCCGAGCGGCGAGTCGGCGTTCGATCAGTGGCCGCGCAGCGCCCGACGGCGCTGTCGCGCGGACGGCGTCCGATCCCTGCAGGCGCCGTGGCGCCGGCGCTCTGGGGGTTGGCGACCTAGTGATCATCGAGGGCAAGCGTGGGAGGAACACGCGAAGCCGACCAGGCGGGCGCGGCTGCGATCGTCAGAGCGATAACGATCACGAGCGCAAGGATCTCGAGTGGGCGGCCGCTCGCCGCCAGTTTCGCGACGGGAAAACCCGTCACGCGTTTCAGGTACCGGTCGATCACCACCTGTCCATAGATTCCGGCCACCGCGCCAGTCGCACAGCCCGCACTCAGCATTAGAAACGATTCTGACAGGAGGATGCGTCGGATTCGAGCGGCCGGTACGCCGGACAGCCGCATCGCCGCAAGCGCCGGGCGACGTTGCCACACGCTCGACCCCAGCGCGGCTGCCATTGCGAAGATCGCAGCGATCACAAGCAGCGTCGATATCTCTTCGAGCCGACTGAGCCCTTCCTTGGCAAGGGCGTCGATCCGTGCTTCGCGGGTACGCGCCGTCGAGACTTCGAGGCCCGGGCCGAGCACGTGCGCGATCGCCGACCGCGTTCGGCTCAGGCTCGCGCCCGGCACGAGGCTTACGCCGAGGGCCGTCGGCGTGGTCGTCTCCCAAAGGCGGCTGTAGTCGGCGCTGCCGATGAAGATCACGCCGGGGCTCCACGCGAGGTTGGTTGTCGTCGCGGCCACCCTCAGGGGAACCTCGCCGCTGGGCGTCGGCAGCGTCAGCAGCCCTCCGAGTCTGACGTGGTGCTCTTCGGCGATCTGCTGGGAGACCGCGATCCACCCGCCTTCGTCGAGGCGTCTGTCCGCCGTGCTGGCGTTGCCTTCGACGATCTGGCTGCGCAGAACCTGCTGACTGGCGCCAGGTGGTCGCGCGATCACCCACGTGCGCCGCTCGCCGAGTTGGAGGAAGCCGCCCTGGAAGCTGCTGACGCCGGCCACGCCGGGCACACGGGCGATGCGCGCGGCATCGTGATCGGGTGTGAGTTCGACCGTCGCCTGGTTGTCGCCGGGGTTGGCGACCCACAGATCCGCGTCTGCGGCGTAGCTGTGCGCAAAGCCGCCGATTCCGCGGAGCAGGTCATCGCGCGAGCCACCCAGCGCGATGCCGCCGAATATGGCGACGGCGCCGGTCGCCGCCAACGCGAGCGACCGCACGGTTGCCGCCCTCAGCGAGGTGAGAGCCACCTGTAGCGTCGTCAGCCTTTGATAGCGCGTCGCGAGCGCCGAGCCCAGGCGGAGCACCCCGGCGAACGTCAGCGGGACCGCGAGCACGGTCGCCAGCGCGAGCAGCCCGCTGGCGACGAGCGCCAGCGAGGGCTGCAACTCGAACAGCGCGGTCGTAAGCGCCAACAGGCAGCCGGCGGCGACCGCCAGCCTCACCTGGGTTCGGCGGCCGAGCGCATTGCCCGGCGCCACGTCTTCGAAGTAGACGGCGTCCAGCGCGCGCTCGCGGCGCAGATCGAGCAGGGGGATCGCCGACGCCAGAAACGTCGCGAGCATGCCGCCCGCCAGCCCCACGATCAGCGGCTGTGCGCCGACGACCGTGTTCGTGCCGAGCGTGAACGCCTCGGCGAGATAGCCCGAGGACTGGTGGAAGAAGCCCAGCGCCAGCGCGTAGCCGGCGAGCAGGCCCACCAGTGAGGCGGCCAGACCCAGACACAGCGATTGGAAGAGGACCATCTGCATGATCGCCGTGCGCTTGGCGCCGATCAGACGCAGGTCGGCGATCGCCTGCCTGCGCTCCGGAACCGTCAGCAGCATCGCGTTGAATGCGAACAGGAACCCGAGCAGCGCGCTGATCGCGGCGAAGAAGCCACTCGCCTGGTCGCTTGGACGCAACGCCTGGCGCAGCAGCGCTACGTCCTCGTCAGCCGGCGCGACCGTGAGACGCCCCCCGGCGAGCCTGTGCAGCGCGGCGCGCACCGACGCTTCGCGCCCAGGCCGCGTCTCGATCAGGATGCGTGTCAGCCGCCCATGCAGGCCGGCGAGTTGCTGCAGGGTTTCGAGTGGGATCACCGCCACCCGTGACTGCGAGAGCGCACCGGCCGCTTCGCGTCCGAGCACCGCCGCCACCTTCAGCCGGTGGAGCTGTCCTCGCAAGTCAAGCGTCACTTCGACGCTCGCTGCGTTCGAGCTTGTCACCCCCAGCGCTTCGGCGCTCGTCCTGGTGAGTCCGATCCCGCCAGGCGAGAACGCCTCGACCGGGATCGTGCGAGCTAGCCCGTCCAATTGCACGAGGTTGATGTCGGCGCCGGCGAGATCGACAGTCACGTGGCCGGTGGGCCCGAAGATCGTTGCGGTCTGCTCGAGCAGGGGCACAGCCTGCGCGACTCCCGAGAGGTGCTCGACGCGTGCAAGCAGGCGTTCGTCCAGGCCGTCGGCGTCGCGTGAGCGCAGCTCGAGGTTGGTCGGCCCCACCACGGTTTGAACGACCTGCGCGGCCGACCCCTCGATGCTGCCGTTGGCGATCATCGCGGCGGACACGAGCGCCACCGCGATCGCGACCCCGGCGGCAGCCAGCAGCTCCTGCACCAGGTGGACGCGCAGCCGTCTGGCGTAGAGGTACGCGAGCGCGTAGGGCCGCAGCAGGGTCCTTGACCCGAGCGGCCGGGAGCCGTCCAGCGCGC
>Ga0187883_10002927_pt1 | contig 10206 bp, 7 predicted proteins | sample June2016WEW_20_1_2_FD_132966 | JGI IMG/M metagenome (GOLD analysis project Ga0187883, IMG submission 132966) | Peatland microbial communities from SPRUCE experiment site at the Marcell Experimental Forest, Minnesota, USA - June2016WEW_20_10 | ecosystem: Environmental > Terrestrial > Soil >...
CCGCACATGGGCGTCCTCTTCGGCAAGCGCGAGCACCTGCAGCGCCTGCATCCCTACAAAGTCCGTCCGCTCACCGACGCCGTTCCCAACCGCTGGGAGTGGGGCACGCTCAACCACGAATGCATCGCCGGCATCACCGCCTGCGTCGACTACATCGCCGACCTGGGCCCAAGAAATGCAGAGACTAACACGAGCCATGTGGGGACAGCCGCCCTCGGCTGTCCATCGAGCGAAGCTCGATCTCTGGCCACATCCACCCGCCGCGCCGCCATCATCGCCGCGTTCGAATCGATTCATCGCCACGAACACGCGCTGCTGCATCGCTTGATCAGCGGCCTTTCCGAAATTCCGCAGCTAAAAATCTACGGGATCACCGATCCCTCCTGCTTCGCCTGGCGCTGCCCCACGCTAGCCCTGCGCGTAATCAATCAAACCGCAGACCAAACTCCACTAGCACTCGCCACGAAACTCGGCGACCGTGGCTTCTTCACCTGGGATGGAAACTACTATGCCCTGAACCTCACCGAGCGCCTCGACGTAGAAAAGTCCGGCGGCTTCCTCCGCATCGGCCTCGTGCATTACAACACCGCCGAAGAAGTAGACCGCCTGCTGGCCGCGCTGCGAGAGATTGTAGGGGGGTAGACAGGCCCACACCGAACGTTGTTCACACTGCGAACTTGCGCAATTCTATCAGCTGCTCGGCGTTCGGAAATTGCCGGACCCGGTAACGAATCGGCATCAAGCTAGGTTCCTGCTCCAACAGGCTCCCAACCACCGATACCGCAGCGTCCCAGGGCACCACGAAATGATCTTTGCCCTCAAGGTCCACCAGGAACGCAATATTCTCGGCCTGGGGTAACAAACTGTCTATGCCGTTCGACCAGATGCAGGCGCTGTAGGAGCTTCCATCCTCCCGCTCGAAGATCTTGTAGCTAGCCACGAAGATGTCGATCTCCTCCAGCTTGTGAATGTCGTTGAGAAGTCCCTGCTGCTGGGAATAGTCGATTGCGTCCCTTTGCCTTTTGAGGGGCAGCAACAAGTTTCGCAGAGACTGATCTTCGGGGACGTACAACTTCCAGGTTCCATCCAGCAGCACGTAGAGGTCGGGCGACAGCGGATGCCCTTGTTTGAAGTGACTCTCCGCCCCAGCCTTCAAGAGGGCGGTCAGGCCTGCCAGGTTGTTCGTCCCGGTCACCCAGAGTTGGTCGCGGTTGGGAACAAACGCGACGGGATCGCCGTCCACCGAGAGACGATAGATCAGCTCCGTCAGCAGCATGCGCGAACTGTCGTAGGAATCGTGCCACTCGCCCGAGTAGACGCCGCCTTCTCCGGCAAAACGGCCAGGATCGGTTTTCTCCCAAAGATTGTCCTTGGCTGTTTTGAAGGCTTCTTCGAGACTGATCCCCCACTTCTCAAAATGATCGCGATCGATTGAGGTAATTGTGTGTTCAGTGTCGTAGGCGAGTCCAACCACCAATCCTCCGGCAAGAGGCTTGGTCAGCTCGCCCATTCCAGGATCAACTGTCACCAAATCCCCCCCACCGAACGGGGGCACAGAGGGAGCAGCGCCCCTGCCGTTCTTGCGGTTCATGAGACTTTCTATGCTGAACGAGGCGGCATCTCGCAGGACAGGCATCAGGCTGGGTTTCACCATCGCGAAGTCGGATGGAATTACAGGAAGCGCTGGAATGGAGGCGGCCGCGGTAACGAATTCTGAGATCACAGTCTCTCGCAGGCTGCGCTTGACCCTGCAGTAGTTTGCGTATACGTTGCTGAGAAAAACCGTCGATCCGCCGCCCAGTTTGAGAGAGAATTCGCTTTCCGACGGCTCAACCTGCTCGATTCCAGCCTCGCGAAAGGCCCGGATGATTTTCTGGGCGAACTCGGTGCGGCTGGGCTGACGAGAGAGAACTTTATCCAGCAAGCTCATGACATTCTCAAAGCGGCTCGACCAAGACTGCAAGACTGAAGGAGGAATTTCCTTCCCCACCAGTCAGGGCAAGCCGCAGCGCAACCGCAAAGGCCGAGCGCTCGAATGGAGGAAGCTTGGCAAACTCCTACGGCCAGCGCTTCGCGCTATCGTCCCAACCGGCGGCGCGCACCGGCTGCGCTCCCGCCACCACCGGAGGCGACGGTATGCGCATGGGCTGCTGCGGTCCATTCACCGCGGTGGGCAGTGCCGGCTTCACCATGTCGGAGTTCATTTCCTTTTCTTCGGAGAGCAACGGAGCCACCAGGCGCAGCGCTTCCACTTCTTTCTCCAGCCGCGTCAGTTCTATTTCCTTCTGCCTCAGAACTTCATAGACATTCTTCATAACCTGGGCACCTGCGAGTCGTTAGGTTGTCAAGCTTTTCTCGAACTCTAGCAGACTTACCCGTGTTGTCAAGCGATTAAGCCCTAATGTGCTGCGATTCGAGGAACACGCTCGATTCCAATTGTCATTGCCATCGCAACCCTCATGCCACGGGATTTGCCAGATCCCTTGCCCAGCGCGCCTTTCACCCGATATTCACAGCCGTGAAACAGCTTTGAGAATGCGCACCCTCTCACCTGCCTGCATTGGGAATCGCGAAAACCGGCGCCCCGCCTGCCTTCTGCGAGAAATTGCTCGCTGCACCTGCACAAAATCCGGTCACCCGCCTGTGGACAGCCTGCACTCGATTGAAAATAAATCAGATAAAGTCGCACAGTTTTCATTGACTCCTGCAATAGAAGGAGTAAAAACAGAATCGTTCTTTGACAGTTTCTTAAGTTTTTCCGGTTGGTGCGGCGTCCGGGGCTCAAGCTCAGTCACCCTCAACATTGCAAAATGAAGAGGGAAGGCAAGTAAGGGTCTATAGCAAAGCGCTGGTCGAGGAGAACGGGAAGCCCAGTCGAAGGCAGGATAGAGTTCCGAGGCGTTGAGTAGGTTTGTCCGGTTGGCGGTAAGCCCGGAGCCCGAGCAAAGATCGCATGCAGAGCGCCCGCAAGGGAAGCGGCACAGCAGGTCAAGCAAGGGTCTAACGCGAGCTACTGGCTGAGACGAATGGACTCAACACCACCTCGGAACTCTCTATTTTTGGTTTGCGCGTCCAGCATCTGAAACCCTCATCTCACCATGGCGTCATCCTGAACGAAGCCGTTCTTCAGGCGCAGTGAAGGATCTCCCTCCCGCAGAACCGGCCCAGTGCGTAAGCCAAGAACTGCCTCACCGTTAACTGCTAACTGCTAACTGCTTACTGCTTCCGCGAAACCACCACCCACACCGTCCCCCGGTCTTCGCAGAAGCGGCAGTGTTCCTGCCCCAATGATTTTCCGGTTCCGTGGCATTCCAGGCAGTTGGCGACAATGTTCAGTTCCTGCAGTGAACTCTCGGGGAGCTTTGAAGGGTCTTTGAACGTTTCCGCATGATGGTGGTCGCGCAACCAGAAGACGAGTTTGCCCTCGAGGATTTCGCGGTCTTTGGCGCTGAGCTGAGCCGAGTGCTGCGGCCACCATTCGCGAATGCAGCCGTAACAAACCAGTTCCCCGGCATCGAACAGCGCTCCAGGATCGGATCGGCGAAAGAACTTGTTGCACCACGAGCAGGCACTCACGCCCAGCAGGCCGAAGGCCTCCTTTAGCCGTTCGAGGTCGACCTCAAGCCGGGCCAGAACTTCTTCCGCGCGCGCATCGGATTTTTCCGCCATGAATTGGTCCCGTCAACCACCGTGTACGGTTCAGGATACACAATCCAGCGGCTAATCCACATGCTCACCCACCTCAAACCCTTCTTCGGACCGGGGCAGCACATCGCGCTCGCCAGCCACCCAGACGTAAATCGTCGGCAACAGAAAGATGCTCATGATGAGGGCGGCAATGAGGCCTCCAACAATAACAATCGCGAACGGACGCTGGGAATCCGACCCAATGGCGTGCGAGAGCGCGGCCGGCAGCAGTCCTAGAGTCGCCACCAGCATGGTCATCATAATGGGCCGCAATCTCAAGACCGCACCTTCTACAGCGGCATCCTCGATCGTAAACCGCCGTGCTCGAAGCTGGTTGATGTATTCCAGCATGATTACTCCGGTCTGCACCGACACGCCGAACAGCGCCAGGAATCCCACTCCAGACGAAACACTGAAATTCGTGCCAGTGAACCAAAGCGCCAGCAGACCGCCAATGGGCGCGATGGCAACATTCGCCATAATCAACATCGCCCACTTAAAGGATTTGAACATCGTGTACAGGATGACGAAGATGATGAGGATAGTAATGGGCAACACGATGAGCAGCCGCGCATTCGCTCGCTTCTGGCTCTGGTACTCGCCTTCCCAATAGAAGGTGTATCCGGTGGGCAGTTTGACTCCTTCGTTTACCTTCTTGATCGCCTCTTCCACCGTGCTGCCGAGGTCGCGGCCGCGGACACTATATTTGATGGCAACATAACGCCGATTGCCCTCGCGATAAACTTCCGAGGCGCCATCCGTCTCGCTGATCTTGCAGAGTTGTGCCAGCGATACTCGTTCTCCCGAGGGCGATAGCAAACGAATCTTCTCGATCGCTTCTCTCGTATCGCGGTATTGCGGCAGGTAGCGCATCGTAAGGTCGTAGCGCGCCTCACCTTTCAGAACCTGCGTGAGCGCGTTCCCGCCCACCGCGGTCTGCACCGCGTCCTGCACATCCGCAACGTTGATCTGGTAACGGGCGGCTGCATCGCGGTCTACAGTCACGTTCAGATTGGGCTGGCCCAGCACGCGAAAGACTCCAAGGTCTTCAATGCCCCTGATCTGGGACATGATCTTTACGACTTCATCGCTCTTTTCCTCGAGGACTTTCAAGTCGTCGCCGTAAATCTTGGTGGCCAGCGCGCCTTTCACCCCGCTCACAGCCTCTTCCATATTGTCTTCAATGGGCTGAGAGAACCCCCAGACCACGCCGGGGATTTTGTCGAGTTCGCGCCCCATGGCCGCGATGAGTTCGTCTTTGTTCTGATGAAAGACAGGCCGCCAGTCTTCTTTCTGCTTGAGGTCGACAAAGAACTCGGTATTAAAAAACCCAGTCGTATCCGTCCCGTCATCCGGACGCCCCACCTGGCTCGTGCATTGCGGAACTTCGGGGAAAGAGCAAAGTACGATGCGGGCCTGGTTCGCGACTCGGATCCCTTCATCCGGCCCGGTGCTGGGGGCAAGCGTGCCCCGCACCCAGAGCGCGCCTTCATCCAGGTGAGGCAGAAATTCCGAACCGATGGTGCCGCTGAAGGCCAGATAATTTCCAATGGCCGCCAGAACCAAACACACGCCCACAGTGACCGCACGATGGCGAATCGCCCACCGCACCGCGACGCGATACCGCTCGGTCAAAAATTGCATGACCGGGTTGTGCCATTCCTTCGCTCCCTTGGCGAAGGCGAAACTTGCCAGCACGGGCGCGATCACAATCGAGAACAGCAATGCCCCAAGCAGCGCAAATGCCACGGTCCACGCCATGGGATGAAAAAGCCGTCCTTCGACCCGCTGCAGCGTGAAAATCGGCAAGTAAGCGGTAATGATAATGGCGATCGCGTAGAACACTGGGCGCTGAACTTCGTGCGAGGCCTCACTGATTTTTTCGTTGGGAGTCTTGTTATCCCCGTTCTTGAAGCCCAAATGGCGGACGATGTTTTCGATCATTACCACTGCGCCGTCCACCACCATGCCAAAATCCAGCGCTCCCAGCGACAGGAGGTTCGCGGGAATGTGCCTCAAGTCCAAACAAATCGACGCAAACAACAGCGAGAACGGAATCGTCGCCGCGACAATGAACGCGCCCCGGATGTTTCCGAGAAATAGAAACAGAATGATCGATACCAGGATCATGCCTTCCGTCAGGTTGTGAATTACGGTGTGGCTGGTGAAGTGGACGAGTTCGCTGCGGTCGATGAAGGGAACAACCTTCACGCCCGGCGGCAAAATGTGATTGTTCAATTCCTCCACTTTCTCGTGGATGCCCTGCAGTGCCGTGTCCGCCGCCGCGCCTTTCCGCAACAGCACGATGCCCGACACCACATCGTCGTTATCGATGATCTTTCCGTCCTCGCGCCGGATCGCACCGTTGGGACCGTAGGGACAAGCGCTGCAGGCTCTGGCAAACTGTCCCAGCCGAATCTTCGGACCCTGCGAAACTACTGCAATGTCTTTGATCCGCAGCGGCGTGCCATTCTTGGTCAGGATGACCGTCTGCTCAATGTCGTGAACGTGGTCGACCAATCCCACGGAACGCACGTTGATCTGCTGCAAACCTTCCTGGATGAAGCTTCCGCCCGCGTTCACGTTGTTGTTCGTCAGCTGCTGCTCGACCTGCGCCAGGCTCAGCCCATAAGCCACCAGTTTGTTGGGATCAACTCGAACCTGGTATTCGCGCGTGGGGCCGCCGAAGCTGGAAACGTCGACAATGTCCGGTACCGCTTTGAAATTCTTTTCGATGACCCAGTCTTCAATCGACTTCAACTCCATTGCGTCGTATGCCGGATTCGTGCTGTGCAAAGTGAAGAAATAAATCTGCCCGACCGGACTCCAGTCCGTGCCCATTTGCGGCACAACGTTCGGCGGCAATGTGACCTGGCTCAGCCGCTCCAGAACCCGTTCCCGGTTCCAGTCGTTATCCGATTCGTCGTCGAAAATCAGCTTCAGGTCGGACAGCCCGAACAGCGAGAACGAACGCAGATGCACCACGTGCGGAATGCCGTTCATCACGACCTCGAGCGGAATCGTGACCTGCTGTTCGATCTGCTCTGCGGAAATTCCCGGCCACTGCGTGATGACCTCAACGTAGTTGTCGGCGACGTCGGGATACGCCTCGATCGGCAGCCGCTCAAACGAAACCACCCCGCCGGCGAACAGCATCAGCGCCAGACCCAAAACCAGCAGCCGGTTACCCAGAGCGAAATCGACGAGGCGCCGAATCATTTATTGCTCCACCGTGTTTTGCAGTGCCAGAGCGTTCGATACCACTTGATCCCCAGCCTTGAGCCCGGAAACAACTTCCTGCATGTTGTTGGGCAGCATCTTCCCCGTCACCACTTCCAGCCGTTTGAAATGCCCCGCGCTCAACGGCGCATAGACCCACTCGCGATCGTGCAAGTGCAGAATCGCGGTTGCCGGAACTGCTGCCCGCGCTTCCGATTGCTTGCCGTAGAAGGTCGCTGTCACAAACATCCCCACCCGCATCACTCCCGGATTCGGCACTTCCAGCCGCACCTTCGCCGTATGCAGAGTGGGATCGAGCACCGGCAGGATGTTATCGATTCGTCCCTTGAAAGCCCGGCCGGGATAGGCATTCAGATGGATATCCGCATAATCGCCGATCTTTACCGCGTCCAGATCGTTCTCGTAAACGTCGCAAACGATCCAGACGTATGAAAGATCGGAGATGGTGAATGGATTGGGCGACCCCAATCCCGTTACGCCTGACGCCGTTGTAACTTGCTGGTCGGTGATCACACCCGAGATCGGAGCCGTGATGTCCACGATCCCAGATGGATGATCCTTGTCGATGCCCAGCAACCGCAGTTGTTCCATTGCCGCATTCAGATCGACCTTGGCGTCCTTCTCGGCGGCGTCTGCCTGTTCGAGTGCGCTCTTTGCCACCGCGCCCTTGTCGTAGAGAATTTGTTGCCGCTCGAGCTGTACCCGCGCCAACCGCTCATCGTTCTCGGCCTTCAAGTAAGTCTGGTAAGCCCCCGCCACGTCGTTGCTCCGCACTCTCAGCAGCAACTGGCCCTTCGTCACCACATCGCCCAGCCTCGCCTTAATCTCCACCACTCGTCCCGCGGCCAGCGAGATCACCGGCACCGCGCGATTGATATCCGGCTGTACCACGCCCGTGACATTCAAAGCCGGCGCTTCCTTATGCTCCACCGCCGTTGCCAACGGAAACTGTTCGGGGTGGTCCACCTTGAAGTTGTTGGCGTCCAGATCGGCCTCGACCTTCGCCGCCGGCGGAGCCTCAGCCTTCGGGTCCGCCTTACCGCCATTGCATCCGCCGACAAAAAGCAATCCCAGCACAACCACGGCACATGTGGCGACGGGCGCCTTCGCCCGTCCCGCCCAGCGAAGCGAGGCGGAATCCACCACAACTGTCGGCAGCGTAGATCTTGCCTGCTCAACCAACTCGCTCTCCATCCATCCACTCTTCATTGCATAACCTCGCGCCCCACGGCCAGATTCAACTGCGCCCCCGCCGTCAAATACGATCCCACCAGGTTCACGTAACTCAATTCCACCGTGCGGTAATCGCTCTCCGCATTCAGAAAGTCCAGCAGCGACGCTCCGCCATGCTGGTAGGAAAAGAAAATCGTGTCCCGCACCCTTACCGCCTGCGCCAGATATTTCTGCTTGTAAGGCCGCAACAGGATCAGATTGCTGTTCAACGTGGCGTAAGCCGAATCCACGTCGCTGAACACCTGCGCCTGCGCCGCATCCCGCATCCGCTCATTGCGCGTGATGTCGATCTTCGTGCGCAGTTTCTCCCCTTGATTCCTATCGAAGATCCTCAGCGGAAAATTCACTCCCACTCCGATGTACGCATCGATCGGAGGATTCCGCCCCACATCGAAGCTGATCGTCGGATCCGTCGATCCGTTCGCTTCCGCCAACTTGTAATCGGTCTGCGCCTTGTCCACCGCCTGCACTGCTGCCTTCAAATCCGGCCGCGTATCCAGCGCGGTTTGCCGGTAAAAATCCAAAACTTCGATCTGATCGCTGAAGTCGAACACGCCCGCCACATCGAACTGCTCCACCGGTGTTCGATCGTTGAGCAGCGTGAGCATGTTGATCTTCGCCGTCCGCAGATTCACGTCCGCCGTTTGCAGATCCGATTCGTACTGCACCCGCTGCAACTCCAGCCGGTCCAAATCGATCTGCGCAATATCTCCCGCCCCGAACCGGTCCCGGCTGATTTTCAGCACGTGGTCGTAGTACTCCAGGTTGTCCTTGGCCATCTGCAGCACGGCTTTCTGCTGCAGTATCTGCACAAACGCTCCCCGTAGATTGAACAGAAGATTTCTGTTCAGGTCGTCCTGTTGCGAAATGCCGATCGCCGTTGCCTTCTTCGCACTCTCCGTCCGCAACTCCCGCTTGTGCGCCCGCTCGTGCAGATAACTCACCGTCGCCGAAGGCAGCCAGTAAGCAAACGGCCCATGCGGCGGCCCGCCCGGAAAGGGATCGATCTGGTCCGCCAGCAGCCCCAGATTCGGATTCGGCCGCAAATGCGCCGTAATCTCCTGCGCCTCCAACTCGCTGATATTCAATTTCCCCGCCAGCAGCGTGGGATTATTCAGCTCCAACCGGTCCTTCACCTGCTCCCAGGTCCAAACGTGGGAAGTCGAGACCTGCGGCGGCGCCGTCGTCGGCGGCTGCGCGGTCTGCGGCGTCACCTGCGCCGCAGCCAGACCCGCAGCCCCCGCCACCAGAATTAGGCACCACCAAAATGTTCTTCGCATCAACGCTCCCACAATCACCGCTGCCCCTCATCTCGCTTCAGCGATGCCGCATGAGCCGAAATCAAGAACGCCTTTAGGGCTGGGGCTGGATTTGAGCCGACTCAAAGTGGCTGTAACACTGTCGCCGGTGCGAACGCATCTTTACCGGGCATCCGGTCCCCGCCGTAACGATTTCCTAAGAATAAAGATGAGGAACGCCCGCTGCGGATTTCCTACTGCCTCCGGCCAGCGATTCGGCAAAGACCAACTCTGTAAGGATGATTCGGCGAACTACCCGAGGAGGGAACCAGGCGGCGCCCGCCCGCCATGCAAATCGCAAGGCCCAGTCAGCGGAGTCAAACATGCAACCGAAACTTCCAGCCGCCCCGCTTCCGGAGCAGCCAGCCATACCGCGCTCGCCACCACCGCCGGTGGCCCTTGCAGCCGGTTTACCCAGGCCGAATTCTTATCGCTTCCCGCCTGCCGCACCGTGCGCTTGCTGCTGGCCGATTCTTCCATCTCAGCCCGCATGGCGTGCAAATCGTCCGACGCCGAGATCACCGGAAACAGCAGAACCAGCACACATCCCAGCGCCAGCAAACACTGCAGCGCCGTTATCCGGCGCGCCATCCGCGATCTCGCATCCCGCCGCCACAGCCAGTAAGCCGGCACCGCCAACAGCATCCATGCGAGATTGAGCAACAATTCCATACTTACCAGTCAGAGCCGGCACGAGCAAGATCAGCACGAACAAGACCGACAAAACCTAAGCCATTCTTGCAAAAAC
>Ga0187883_10002928_pt1 | contig 10206 bp, 8 predicted proteins | sample June2016WEW_20_1_2_FD_132966 | JGI IMG/M metagenome (GOLD analysis project Ga0187883, IMG submission 132966) | Peatland microbial communities from SPRUCE experiment site at the Marcell Experimental Forest, Minnesota, USA - June2016WEW_20_10 | ecosystem: Environmental > Terrestrial > Soil >...
ATGCTGCGACGGGAGGCGCACATGAAACGGCGCATTCTTCTGGTCGACGACGATCTCGCCGTCCTGCTGACCCTGAAAGCTGTTCTCGAACTCCACGGATTTGAAGTGGAAACCGCCGGCAGTTCCGCCGAGGCCTTTGCCCGCATGGAGTCCTCCGTTTACCACATGGTCATCAGCGACTTGAGTATGGAAACCGCAGAGGCGGGCCTGGAAGTCATCCGCACGGCGCGCCGCCAGGCTTACGACCCCGCGACTGCCTTGCTCACAGCCTATCCTCCATCGGGAGAACATTGGCGAGGAGAACATCGGAACGGAGAAGATTGGACCGGAGAAAACTCTGACTCGTTGCTCATCAAACCGCTGGGTACCGGCGATCTTTTGCGTCAGGTGGAAGCACTGCTCATCCGCCACGCCGACAAGCGGGTCGGCCTCTAAGGCTCAACAAGCCACGCGCCATCGCAGGATGAGCATCCCGCGGGCCGGGCTTCGCGCAACGAATCAAATAATAATCAGGCGCTCGCGACTTGCCGCCCCTGCTGAAAGCATTCGCGGCACAGCACCGGCCTTCCTTGCGTCGGCCGGAACGGCACCGTAGTCTCTTTCCCGCATTGCGAACAGTTCGTACGGGTCTCCGTCTTCGGGTACGAATGCGCTCGCGACGGTCCGCGCGTTGTAGCTCCAAGCACGGCCACTCGCTTGCCCTTGCAGTTTTTGCAGCGTTTGGGCTCGTTCTTGAACTGCTTGTCGTGGAAAAACGACTGTTCACCCGCTGTGAACACGAAATCCGTGCCACAATCGATGCACTTCAAAATCTTGTCCTGGTATTCCATTGGAAGAGGCGCTCCCATTTCGCGTCCCTGCTCTGCACGGGAGACCCGAATAGAGAAGGATCCGGCTCACATCGTGGGTAGGAGATTTACATCCCCTCATGCTTACCCTTGGATTCGGCCCGCCATACGGTGTGCACCGCATGGTTACTGATTTACCGATTGACACAACACCGGGGAAATTCGAATGATCTTTCGCCTGGAACAATCTTCAATCTGGATTCTTTAAGTATGAGGAACGGGCGATTCGGCCAGCGAACGGCCCGTTTTCCCTCAGTCCTGTTCCTTGCGTGCTTTCTTGCGGCTGCGCTTGCGAGCCAGTGCTTCCTTTACTCGCTTCCTCTCGCCGGGCTTCAGGTAAAACGAGTGACGCTTCACTTCCTTGATAATGTCCTCGGTTTGTACCTTCCGCTGAACCGCCGAAGCGCGTTTTCGAGGGATTCACCCTCTTGAAGTCGAACTTCCGCCAACGGCCTACACCCCCCCGCTCGTCCTAACTGGACCCGTTAGTTATGGCAAGTATTACCCTGTTAAGTCAAGTGGAATGTGCAGGAATCTTCACACCAACTCAGAAATTCAACCGCAACGAAAACTGCATCTGCCGTGGAGCAAATGAGCTGGTAGGCTTCATGACACTCGTAGGTTGCTGATAATAAGCCGGATAAAAAGTATTTCCCACGTATTGTGTGTCCTTGATGAACTGGCCCGCCGCACTCTGGAAGCCATTGTCCGTCACAACCAACCTCTCATTGTTGCGATTAAACAGATTGAACGAATCTCCGCTCAACTCCAGATGAAGCCGTCCGCCCAGATTCATCATCCTTCCCATCTTCAGATCCATGCTCGCATAGTCCGGACCGGTAAATGCGTTGCGCCCATACCCGGATAATCGGTCATTGCCCGGGTTCCCGTCCTGATTCGGATCTCCCGACACCATCGCGTTCGCCGGGCGTCCGCTACCATATGTCATGATCCCGGAAACCCTCCAGTGATCGAATATCGCCGCCAGAGTTTTCTGCCCCTCCGCAAACGGGTGCGGCTCTTCGATGGCAGAAATCGTCAGCCTCTGCCGCTGATCGGTCACGCTCGGCCCCCGCTCACTCTTCGTGGAGTATGAGTTCTGCACCGTTACCGGCTGTCCCGCCACCAGCGCATCCTGCCCGTCGTCGATGGCGTGCGCCCAGGTGTACGCCAGGTTGAAATACATCCCCCCCGACATCCGCTTGCGCAGCGAAACCGTCATGCCGTTGTACACGCTCGATCCCGCACTCTCAAACTGATCGATTGCCCCCAGTTGCGAGGTCGGACGTTGCAATGCGTTAATGCACGGCGGATACGGACAACTGATGCTGTAACTCGTTTGCCACGTCGCAAACGACCACACGTTATAAAACGCATTTGAAACAACAGCGCCAGCCGCGTCGTAAATCGGATAGCTGTAATAAGTCGGCGGCGGCAGATTCACATCTCGCGCCCGGATCATATCTACCCCATGCACGAACAAATAAGATATTGTCCCCTTGAACCCGCCGGCCAGTTCCCGCTCCAGGCTCAGACTTGCCTGCTGCACGCGTGGTGTTTCAAAGTCCGGAGCAAATGCCGCCACCTCGCTGGTCGCATACGGCTGCCACGCCGCCGGTATCGTGCACGAGACCGGGCCCCCGGGACAGTTCACCGCCGCATTCGGATAAGAAGGAAACACCTGTTGTTGGGCGGAAACCGTATTATCGAGAGAAATAAAATTATCGCTCAGGCCATTGTCATTGATCACCGCCGACTGATAAGTCTGCGGAATGCGGGTATAAAAAATTCCGAATCCCGCCCGCACCATGAGCGGCCGATCGTTGCCGATCGCATACCCGATTCCCACCCTGGGCGCAAAATTCGTTTCTCTTAACGGCATCTTCCCCACCTGCGACCACAGCGGATTACTTACCATTCCCGTCTTCGAAAACGTCTGCAGGTCGTAGCGCGCTCCCAGGCTTAAGCTGAAGTGCGGCGTCAGCCGCGTCGTGTTCTGCAGGAACGCCGAGTAGTCGTTGCTGTTCGGATGCGACACCGGATTCCCGAAATTCTGCTCGTAATATCGCGGCACATTGTGCGCCCACGCCCGCAGCGGGGTTAACTCCAGCCCCTCATGCATCGGCTCAAACGGAATCGGTAAAGACCACGGATTCACCGAAATGTTGTCGTAGAAATACTCCCCACCGAACAGCGACGGGAAGTAATCGAAGTCCAAGGTCCGCATCGCATCGGCCCCGAACTTCCACTGATTTCGCCCGCGGCTCAGGCTCAACGTCTCCGCCATGTGCAGACGGTGTTCCCGGGTTTGCCGCGGCAATGTCGACGACTGCCCAAAGTCCTCCATCCAACTGTAGACACTTGTCTGTGTCCCGGTTGTGTTGGGAAACTGCTGCTCCAGATCGCGCGAGAACTGCACTCGCAGATGGCTTGTCAGCCGCGGGGTAATGCCGCTCAGCAAACTTAGCGATGCGCTTTCTGTCGCCACGTCCTCTCGCCCGTTCGCGCTGATCGAATCAAAGGTAATCGGACTCCCCGGATCAAAATAGACGTTGTTCGCCCCGTAGGACCGCGATGTGCTCAGCCGTGCCGTAAGAAACTGATGCGGCGACAGCACGCGGTCCAGCTTCACAAATCCCGTTTCCCCGAGCAATTTCGCGTGAAACGTTCCGCCCATGGTTGAAAGCTGCGCCGCCGACGCCATCACCAGCGCCTGGTCGCAGGCCAGCCCCCCAATCGCGGGATTGCAAATCTCGTAATCGCCTGGCGTCGGGTAAATGCCCACCAGCGGCACCACCGCCGTCTGATCGTTGTCGAACTCCACCACCTCCGGCACATTAAAAATGTGCTGATCGTATCCCGCAAACAAAAACGTCTTACTGCGCTGGATCGGCCCTCCGATCGTCGCGCCGAACTGGTTCTGCACGTTGCTGGGATTGAAGCCCACAAATGGAGGCGCGGCTCCCCACAACTCACTGTCGCGCAAACGATAGAAGGTGCTTCCGTGCCACTGATTCGTGCCCGACTTCGTCACCACATTCACCACCGCGCCTCCAGCCCGCCCCGACTCCGCTCCATAACCGCTCGATTGCACGCGGAACTCCTGTATCACTTCGTCGGAGAACTGGTAAGGCGCGTGATACCGTCCCGACGCCTGCGCATAGAACCCGTTATTATTGTCCCCTCCATCCACCAGGAAGCTCGTGTTGTATCCCCGAATCCCGTCATAAGAAAGATCTCCGTTCGAACCCGAGGTCAACCCTCGCGGATCCTGCGTCACACCCGGTGACAACAACAGCAGATCGGTGAACCTCCGCCCATTCAGCGGCAGATCCTTGATCGCCCGCTCATTAACCAGCGCCGAAACCGAACTCGGATCCGTCTCCGCCATCCGCGGCGCCTCCGACACCGTGATTGATTCCTTCGGCCCCGCTACCTTCAGCTTGAACGTCAACTGGGCCGCCGCGCCCACCTCTACCCGAATCACCGGCGAAATCTGGGGCGACATCCCCTCCGCCTCGGCCCGCGCCGAATACTCCCCCGGCGGCAGCAGGTCAACTGCGAATCGTCCCGCGGAATCCGTCGCCGAGTGGTAGCGGACCCCAGTCTCCAGCCGGATCGCCACGATATCCGCGTTCGTAATCACCGCTCCCTGCGCATCCTGTACCACGCCCCGCAACGCGCCCGTGGATGCATCCTGCCCCCACGCGCCACACACGACAAAAATATGAAAAATGAGCTGAAAGAGAGATACCCGGAAGACAACTACGCGAAAGACGCTGCGAATCGTAGCCAGAAACGGCGCAAAGCGGCGGCACATACCGATCCCCTCGTGTCCGAGACTTCGGAATCGGAGGGGATTCCGGAAACCCTGCGAATGTATATACCAAAGTGCGTCTCGCCGGAATGTGACGCGCGCACACGCAATATGTTCAGTTTTGAGAGAGTCGTTGGTTGTCAGTCGTTGGTCGTTGGACGTCAGTCGTTGGCGAGCAAGAGCCTTTCATCCCCAAGTCGAACCGCGAACGACTAACGACTGACGACCAACGACTGCATCACCCACTCAATGTGCCGGAGCTACCGCCGGAGGCGCTGGCTTCGCACCAAAGTCCACCTTCGGCACCGCGCGCGACGCTTCCGTAGCCTGGAAGTACGCCGGGTTCTGCTTATAGCCCGCAAACCCCGCATAGATATTGTTCGGGAACTGCAGCAGATAAGTGTTGTAATCCTGCAGCGTGTCGTTATAGCGCTTGCGCTCGACGGCGATCCGGTTCTCGGTTCCCGCCAGCTCATCCTGCAAGCGCAGGAAATTCTCGTTCGACTTGAGTTGCGGATAATTCTCCACGATCAGCAGCAACCGCCCGATCGCGCCATCCAACTGCCCGTTCGCGGCAATCTTATCGGACGGAGTCTGCGCCGAAAGCAGCGCCGACCGCGCCTTCGCGATGTCCCCAAAAACCGTCACTTCCTGCTGCGCATATCCCTTCACCGTCTCCACCAGGTTCGGAATCAGATCCGCGCGCCGCTGCAGCACGATGTCCACTTGCGACCACGCCGCCTTCACCGCTTGATCCTTCGCCACCAGTTGATTGCGCACGCCCACGTACTGCCCAAACAGCGCCAGCACGATCACCACCAGCACCACCAGTACAATCAAGCCCTTGCTCATATCACTCTCCTGAACAGAAAATTAATCGCTAGTCTAAAAACCACGCAACGCTTACGCCGCCGGATCCAGCATCTTGTCCACTGCCGCCGTCACCTGTTCCACCAACTTCAGATAGCGCGCAAACACCTCATCCACCTTCGCCGACTTCCGCTCGGCCTTGCGCTCTCTGACGTCCAGCAGCTCACCAAACGCGCTCGTATCAATCCCCAGCTTATCCGCCAGCGCAGCCGCCGCTTCCCGCTTCGATCCCGCTCCCGCATCGCCGAGCGCAATCAGCGCATGACGGAACAGTGTTCCAAACGCCGGAAGCGACCGCAGCAACAGGTCCCACTTCGCCTCCGCGTTTCCCGACACCATCAGCAACCGCTGCCGCAGCAGGATCGTCTTCTCCCGCAGTTCATACTCCACCTGCGCCCGATGCAAACGCATCGGGATCTCCAACGTCTTCAGAACGTCTTCTCCCCACAGCACGCGATAGTGCCGCCGCATATCCAAGAATTCGATGGAGAAAAGGTCTGCCGACCGCCGCATCTCTTCCGCACTCATCAGCAGCGGCTCGCGATGCTTCTTCTTCCCCCACCACTCGATCGCTGGAGCCAGCGCCACAATCGCGGCGAAAGAAGTCTCGCCGAGCACGCATAGCAAATTCACGTCCGAGTGCTCGGCAATATAGTCTCCCGCCGCGGCCGACCCATAAAGAATCACCGCCAGAAGATTCGTTCCCGACGCTCCCCGCATCCGTTCGACAAACTCGTCGATCAGTTTTTCTGGAACCATCGCGACTCTCGCTTTCTAATAACCGCCAAACGATCCGCCTCCGCCTGTGCTCCCGCCGCCAAATCCGCCAAACCCGCCTCCACCCCCGCCGCCACCGAATCCGCCGCCAAATCCGCCACCACCAAAACCGCCGCGACCACCGCCCATATTGCTAAACAGCATGCCCCACAGCAATCCCGACCAAAATCCAGATCCACCGCTGCCTCGTCCAGGGCCACCGCCCCGAAATATCGCACGTAGAATGGGGATCACAACAAAGATGATGAGGAGGACGATGAGAATCGGCGAGATGCCGCCACTCGGTGCGGATCGTTGACGGGGCGCAGCCAGTTGAGGCTGATTGTCCAACGTCACTCCAGCATCTTTTGCGATGACATCGGCGATTGCCGAGGTCATGAGAGATAAACCCGCAGCATAATTCCCGCTGGTCAGATACGGCACCGCTTCCCGACGAAAACCGCCTATCTTGCCATCCGGAAGAATTGGTTCCAAACCATAGCCAACACTCGCTCCGAACTTGCGATCCTCGGTCGCTAATAGGATCAGTACACCGCGATCCTTTCCTTTCGCCCCGATCCCCCACTTCTGATACAGCGCTACCGCGTAATTAAAGACGTCTTCGCCGTCCGTCGACTTCACGGTCACCACGGCAATCTGGGCCTGCGCCTTCTGATCCACCTGCCGGCAAAGATCGTTCAACCGCGCCTGCGTAGCCGCATCCAGAACCCCCGCGAAATCATTGACGTAATTCGTGGCATGCAGAGAAGCAATAGGCTCGGCGGCAACCCACACCGCTGCCCCCAGCAATATCCAAAGGATCGCCGAAATTCGCGTCCGCCGTTTCATTCAGAAAAATTGTACAGGAGTGCGCTCCACGAAAGGTTGGGCGCTGCAGCTCGAGCCTAATGCGTCTTGATCAGGGAGCCGACCAAATAGCCGAGCGCCATCGACACCACGGCACTAACCAGCCCAAGCAGTGCCCAATTAAGCAGGACCCAATGAAGCCAGCGAGACTGAGCTTTGGGCGGCGGCTCGGGGAGCTGACCGAGAACTTGCTCTGAGACATCTTGACTGAGGACCTGCTGCGAAACTTGCGCCGAGACTTGCTCGGGGACTTGCTCCGAGACTTGCTCGGGGACTTCGGACTTCTGTTCCCCCAAGGCCTCGTGCGTCGGCTGGATCAAAATTAACTCCGGCGAATCCGACTCGATCGAATCTGACTCGGAAGCAGGAGGTTGAGTCTTTTCAGGCTGGGCATTTCCCGGCTCCGGCTTCTCACTAAAGGCTTTGGGAATCATTTCGGCGAGCCGGTCCAAAACCGTCTCGTGGTCCTTGGTGAAACCGCGTAGACGCGGAGAGAAAATCTCCAGCAGGCCGACCACCCTGACATCAGACACGATGGGAACGGCTATGAGCGAGCCTATCCCCAGTCTGCGACCGATTTCAGGATCAATGCGCGGGTCGTTTTCCGTATCTTCACACCGGACGAGGAGGCCAGTGCGGACACATTCTCCAGAGAGACCCTGTTGCAAGTCCACCGGGGCTCCGAGCGGCGGCGCTGATTCACCGGCTCGCGCCCGGCAGATCATCTCGTCATCCGTGAGAAACGCCAGAGCCGCGCCACTGGCTCCGGTGAGGCTCAAGGCGGAGTCGGTGATCAGCTGCAAAACTGCATCGACGTCCTCCTCACCTATCTCGCGGATCTCGCGGCGAACTGCTTCCAGCGAAGAGAGCACTCCACCTGGATCGGGCATTGGAACAACCTCAGGGGCTTCAATGCCCGGCGCCGGCGATCTGCGAGTGCTCGGATACATAGTTGCGACCTTATTAGCCAGAATTTCCCTTTTTTCGCCAGAAAAACTGCGGTCAGATTGTAACCCATCCCGCCTGTTCTCAACATACTCCAAACGGGTAAGCTCTTCTGGACTGGACGCGAACTGTCTTGATCGCTGGGAAAGGGCAGTTCGAATAAGTGGACAATGCAGCGGAGACGACGTAAAGTCTCGGTGTGATCAGCCGTGAGAGTCACCTTCCGTCAGTAATAGCTCGCGCCCAGCGCCATGGCGGACGCACTGCAATCGTCGATTCGCAGGGGTCGTTCACCTATCGCGACTTGCTGGATGCGTCTTCGTGCGTGGCGGCGGCGCTGCTCGCTGGCCGCGAGGACCTTCAGGGAGGCGACCTTAATGAAGAGCGCGTGGCATTTCTGCTGACGCCGGGATTTCCTTGGGTTGCGGCGCAGTGGGGCATCTGGCGGGCAGGTGGCGTCGCCGTCCCGTTACCGCTCAACTCTACGAGGCCGGAGCTCGAATATTTTATCGACGATACCGGGGCATCGACCCTGGTGTTCGATGCTTTGACGGCTCCGCTGCTGTCGCCAATTGCCGCCGCCCGCGGCATCCGCGCGCTGTCGCTGTCGCATGACCAGCTCCGCGGCCGTCGACCAGCGGAATTGCCGGACATAACGCCGAACCTGATCAACATGAACCACGACCGGCGCAACCACGACCGGCGCGCCATGATTCTCTACACCAGCGGCACGACCAGCCGACCCAAAGGCGCGGTCACAACCCATGCCAACATTACGGCGCAAATCATGAGCCTGGTGGAGGCCTGGGAGTGGTCGGCCGGCGATCGCATTCTGCTGTGTTTGCCGCTGCACCACGTGCACGGAATCATCAACGTTGTTTCCTGTGCGCTGTGGTCGGGCGCAACCTGCCAGATGTTGGAGCGCTTCGACGCGAATGCCGTGTGGGACCGCATCGCCAGCGGCAGCGTGACTCTGTTCATGGCGGTGCCGACGATTTATGTGAAGCTCATCGCCGCCTGGGACCGGGCTTCGCCGGAACGCCGCGCGGACCTGAGCCGGGCTTGCGCCGGGTTGCGTTTGATGGTGTCCGGCTCGGCAGCGCTGCCGGTGAGCACACTCCAGCGCTGGCAGGAAATCAGCGGCCACACATTACTCGAGCGCTACGGCATGACGGAGATTGGCATGGCGCTGTCGAACCCGTTACGAGGCGAGCGCGTGCCGGGCAGCGTCGGGAGGCCGCTGCCAAGCGTCGAGGTTCGACTGGCCGGAGAAAACGGCGAGCCGGTTGCCCCGGGAACACCGGGTGAGATCGAAGTCCGTGGCGCGAGCGTGTTCGCGGAATACTGGGGCAAGCCCGAGGCAACCCGCGCTGCCTTCCGCGATGGATGGTTTCGCACGGGCGATACTGCGGTCGTCGAGAATGGCGTCTATCGTATTCTTGGCCGCACGAACATTGACATCCTCAAGACGGGCGGACACAAGGTATCCGCGCTGGAGATTGAAGAATCGCTGCGCCAACATCCCGCGATTGCCGAGTGTGCCGTGGTCGGCGTGCCCGATCCAGAGTGGGGCGAGCGCGTCGCTGCGGCCGTAGTTCTGAAAGAGGTACTGAATGACGTGCTGAATGACGGCGATGCCCTCGATCTCGCGGCCCTTCGCGCCTGGGCCAAGGAGTTGCTAGCGGCTCACAAATTGCCTTCGCGGCTTCTCGTGCTGGATGCGCTTCCGCGCAACGCGATGGGAAAGGTAATGAAGCCTGCGGTGGTGGCGCTGTTTCAAACTGCGGACGACGGCGAGCGCGTCGCCTAGCGTGGCGCAAGTCAAGCGCCCAAATCCAGCGCCTAAAGGCGCATTCATAAGGCGGGGCTTACGGCATGCCTGAAGGCATGCCCTGATACGAATCGGACTTGCACCACAGGCTGCTAGCCGGCTGCGGAAGAAGTCTAACTTCTCCCCCCAGCCCCAAAAAGGGGCCACGCTCAACGATGTCTGCCAACTGGCGGGTGGGCCAACCGGCGGGTAAGAATTCAGAAATTTGGGGGGGGTGCCCCCCTCCCCCCTAAAATGAGTTAAGTCGATGATAGTAAGGTAGTTACATGTAA
>Ga0187883_10002930_pt1 | contig 10201 bp, 8 predicted proteins | sample June2016WEW_20_1_2_FD_132966 | JGI IMG/M metagenome (GOLD analysis project Ga0187883, IMG submission 132966) | Peatland microbial communities from SPRUCE experiment site at the Marcell Experimental Forest, Minnesota, USA - June2016WEW_20_10 | ecosystem: Environmental > Terrestrial > Soil >...
CTGGGATTGCGCACCGAATCAATCATCGATTCTCTCGTGCGCGACCCTCCCACCGCCGAAAGTTCCGGCCCCAACCGCCCGCCCTTGCCCTCGACCATGTGACAGAGCGAACAGTTTGCGTCGCCATAGAAAAGTTCTTTGCCATGCGCGGCACTACCGGCGGCGTTGGCCGAAGCCTTCACCTCCACGCTACGGATGTAGGTGATGATCTGCCAGATCTCTTCGTCGGTCATGCCAACGCCCTGGCCGTTGGTTCCGTTCGCAGGCATGACGGTCCCAGGAATGCCGTTACTGATTACCTGGAACATCTCGGAGTCGGAATGAACATGCCTCTTCTGCGCCCGCGTCAAGTCCGGTCCGCGGCCACCGCCGTGCGCGCCCAGGCCATGGCAGAGCGCGCAGTTGATGCGGAATTCATACTCTCCCGCCTTCGCCGCCCTGGCATCGCCCGCATAGGGATTACGATCGTCCGCCGCGTACGCCTCGGTTGAGGCCCACAGTAGTGTCGCCGCACAAACCAGCGTCAGAAGAGATTGCCGCCGCTGAATCATCAAGAACATGAATCACCCACCAGGGAATTTGCCGCATTCTACGCCAAGAAAACGAGATCGTCGCTCTGGAAATCTGGGGAAAACGGCAGGGGAAATCGCCACGGAATGCCCCCGTCGTACATGTCCGCCGGGTATCTGGGACCCACACTTCCGGCTCTCTACACTGAATACTCCCCTCAAAGTGCTGATCGTTGATCTTAGAGGGCCCTCAGACAACTTAGGAGTTGCCCCAGGCGTTACTTGGGATCTCAGCCCTTCCAGCGGAAGGCATCGGACTGAGGCAGGCCGAGGTGGGAGAGCACGCGATTGGCGAACTCGCGGGCCATAGCGTCCAGGCTCGCGGGCCGGTAGTAGAAGGCTGGAATGAGCGGAAAGACGGTCGCACCGGCATCGGCGGCCCGGTACATGTTGCGAATGTGGATTTTGTTGAACGGTGTTTCGCGCACGCAAAGCACCAGCGGACGCTTCTCTTTCAGGCAGACGTCGGCGGCACGCTCAATCAGGTGCGAGGCAATGCCGTTCGCGATGCGGGCCAAGGTGCCCATGCTGCATGGGATCACGATCATGGCGTCGGAGAGGTAAGAACCGCTAGCCACGTTGGCCCCGATGTCAGCATTCGATTGCTCTTGAATTTTCGACGAACGGTTCGCGCTGGCTGAGGTCTTGGTCGAGCTTTTTCGTGATCTTTTTTCGGAGGCTGAAGCACCGCTCCCACTTAGGATCTGGCGGACAAGCTGCGAGCGGCCCTCAATGCCGAGCTCTTCGGCTAGCACGCGCAAACCGGAGTCCGAAGCGATGAAATTCACGGTCTGAACGCGGGCATCGCGCTCAACCGCGAGTAGCAATTGCCGCAGAAACACCGACCCGCTGGCTCCAGTGGTCGCGATGGTTAGATTTTGTGGCGGGTGATTCGGCAAAGCGCCTCCGACGAGGTGACGCAGTCGTCCCCCCGAAGTTGGAGCATAGGGAGTCGCCGAACAGGAAGTCAAGGCGAAGAGGAAAGGGAGTAGCCAGAAGCCAGGAGCTAGAAGCCGCATTTATGGCATCCGCAGTCAACTTGCGATCCCGCCGCAGCGCCGCGCAGCTCCACGCGCTGGCCGGAGTAGAGCGCGAAATTCACGCCCAGGATTCGCACAGCCGCCGGAAATATCTTCGCGAATTCACGCAAGCCTTTCGCCACTACGAAAGCGTTCTCGATTCACCGCAGATTCAAAATGCCTTGCATGCCGCCGACATCGTCCTCATTGGCGATTACCATGCCCTGCCGGCGGCGCAGCGCTATGCCGCATCGCTTCTCGAGCAGCGGGCCCTGGCCGGTGATCGCCCGGTCGTGCTCGGAGTCGAAACCATCTTCGCCCGCGATCAGCACATCCTCGACGAATGGTGGCGCCGTGAGATCGACGAAGATGAACTGCGCCAGCGCATCCGCTTCGATCTTGACTGGGGATACGACTGGGCGCCGTTCCACGAATTGCTGGTCGCGGCCCGCGACCACGGCGAGGCTGTCTACGGACTGGATTGCATGCCGCGCGAAAACTTGCGGAAGATCGGAGCCCGCGATCGTCACGCCGCCGCAAAGATAGCCGATGTCCGCCAGCGCCATCCCAACGCGGTGATCTTCGTCCTGTTCGGCGAGTCGCACCTCGCTCCGGGACATCTCCCGCGCGTGCTTGACAAGGAAATGCCGAGCGCCAAAATCCTCACGGTCTTGCAGAATGTCGACGCGCTATACTGGCGCGCCGCTGGCGAGCGCGCCGACAAGGTCGAGGCGGTACGTGTCAAAGATGACGTCCTCTGCGTCTTCAACGCCACGCCTCTCGAAAAATATGAAAGCTACCGCCTGTTTCTCGACCAGTGGAGCCGCTGCGATAGTGGTCCCGACTTCGCGCCTACCATCTACAATCTGATCGACAGCCTGGCCAGTTTTCTCGAGATCAACCGTTATTCCCCTCACAACGGCACGCAACCGAAGTTTCTGGTCGACATGCTGCCCGAGGTTCATGGCAACTCGTCGGACGCGGTGCTGCGCCGGCTGCTCTCGCGCAAGGGCGTCAGCGCACCGCAACTGGAAACCATGTTGGCGAACGTGGAAGAACGCGGCAGCGCCTATCTTCCCCAGGTAAATGCGTTCTACATCCGCGAATTTCGGATGATGCACGCCGCCGAAGATACGACTCGCTTTCTGCATCACGCCTGCCGAGGCCTGCCCCAGCATCTGAATGGACACGGCACAAGCGGCAACGGCGTTCAGGGAAACGCCAATGCCCCCCTGCCCGCCGACACTTTCTACACGCGAGTGATCGAACATGCTGTAGCCTACTTCGGCTCGCGAGTGCTTTATCCTTCAAGACCAGCGCCGGAGATGGAAGATCCCCCCGCGTTATCGCGCGCTGCGTGCGAAAAGGCCGCACAGATTGCCATCCGCGCCGATACTGGAAAGTTTGAATCGATCACGCGAGCCTGGGGATATGGCCTGGGAAACCAGATCTACAACGCCTACCTTGCGGGCAAGGTGAAGCCGAGCGGCCTGCGCCGTCTGTTCCTTACACATCTCGATGAGCCCGGAGTTGCCCGCAAAGTCTGTACTGCGGTGATCGCGAGAGTCCGCGCAGCTTCCCGCAGTGCTCATACTTAACACTCAACTCCGCTGCCAGTGCTAATCTAGACTCCGCTCGGCTGAATGCTGAATGCCGAGTGACACCGTGAACGCCGACTCCATCCGCAAACTCTTCGAGCAGGTGCGCCGGGGCAAACTTACGCCCGACGATGCGGTCGAACGCCTGCGCCACTTGCCGTTTGAAGACCTGGGTTTTGCCAAAGTCGATCATCATCGCGCCCTGCGCGCGGGCATGCCAGAGGTGATTTTCGGAGAGCGGAAAACTCCCCCGCAAACGGCAGAGATCTTTGCACGCCTGGCGAAGCATGGTGGGAACGTTTTGGCCACGCATGCTGACAAGAAGCAGTTCGCCGCGGTAAAGAAAAAAGTGCGCGCGGCGGAATACCGCGAACTGGCGCGGGCTATCGTGCTGCAGCGCGATCCACACACCTACGGCAAAGGAATGATTGCCGTCGTCTCAGCGGGAACCAGCGACATCCCGGTGGCCGAGGAAGCCGTCGTGACGGCCGAACTCATGGGCAACGAGGTGGAACATTTCTACGACGTAGGGGTTGCGGGAATCCATCGTCTGCTAGCCAATCGCGAGGCCCTGACCAAGGCCCGGGTCGTGATTGTTTGCGCCGGCATGGAAGGCGCCCTGCCCAGCGTGGTGGGGGGGCTCGTCGGTGTTCCGGTCATTGCGGTCCCCACTAGCGTCGGCTATGGGGCATCGTTCAAAGGGTTGAGCGCGCTTCTCGGCATGCTGAATTCGTGCGCCTCGAACGTGAGCGTGGTCAACATCGACAACGGATTTGGTGCGGGCTATGTCGCATCGCTGATCAATCGGCTGCCCTGAATCTCAAGACGAAGGAGGAATATTATGACGATCAATCTGTCGGAAGATGCCAAGAGACTAATCGACCGGCCCAACTTTGCGCATTTGGCAACACTCATGCCAGACGGCTCTCCTCAATCCGTGCCTGTCTGGATCGGGCGCGAGGGCGAACGGCTCGTAGTCTGCACCGGGGAAGGCTCGCTCAAAGCGAAGAACACGCAGCGCGATCCGCGCGTCGCGCTTTCCATTGTGGACTTCGACGATCCCTATTCTGAAGTGCAGATTCGCGGCCGCGTAATCGAACGCCGCTCCGACCCTCAGCTGAAAGTCATGGACCCAATCTCCCACAAGTACACAGGGAAACCATTCCCCTTCCGCGCTCCGGAAGGACGCGTGGCGTTAATCATCGAGGTCGAAAAAGAGCGCTACACCAAGCTCCCCTTTGAGCGCACACCGTCGAAGTAACCAGAAAAAGGGCGTGGCTTGCGCCGCGCCCCTTCCCTCCGTTTAACCACGTTACATCCCAGCCTGGCGAGAATCTTTCTCCACCACCAGTTTGTTCTCCACACTGAAGGCGCCGAAGAGTTGGTTGGCTCGAATTCCAGCGACTGTTTTGTCCATGGTGCTATCCACGGAGCCGTAAAGCGTGACGTGACCGTTATCCACGATGATGCGAATCGGCCGCGCCGGATCCATGGCGTACTTGCTTAGCACTGAATCGCGGTAGATGGCATGAGCCGCGCGCAAGCGAAGCCCGTCGTCCATCGGTGAAACCGGTTCCAGCGAGACGTTCGCGATCACATCTTTCACCCCAGGCGTGGAATAAACGTCGGCGAGAGCCTCGTCGCGGCCCACGCCAGTCCGGTCTTGCCCGACTACCGTGACCACGCCATCCTTAACGCCGAGCGCAAAGTAGTCGAACGTGATGTCGTAGCCGGAGCGCACATAGCGCAGTTTCTGGGCCAGTTGCTGCTCCAGTTGCTCATCTGGCACGTTCGGTCCCGCTACAGTGGTTAGGTTGCGCACGCCCTGAACGTTCGAAATCTTGCGAGCCAGCTTGGTCGCGTCCAGCTTGCGCTGGTACAGATCGACCGTGCCGGTGAGCGTCACAATGCCGTCTTCCACACTCGATTGCACGTCGCAGAATTGATCCTTTGCCGCCAGCTTCTTCGTAACCGCAGCTTGAATTTGATTGTCGTAACGAGTTGCGGCTGCGGTTTGAGCTGCGAGCGTCGCGCTCAACAACCCCACGGCCAAGAGCGAACTCAGCATTTTCAGAAAACTCCTCTTCTTCGTTCCCGTATCCATTGTCATAGAGGTCACCTCCGACCCAATTGACGAAACTTTACGATCTAACCACTTGGTTAATTCCTTCGATGCGCGGGCTGGGGAAGAAGATGCACATCTGGAGAGCGCGCCGCGAGGGACAGACATCGCAACTTCTTCGCGTCGACGGTGTTTGTATTTTGTGGGATTCCTGCGCTTAGCGGCGGTTTCCCGCGCGCGAAGACTTTACGCGTTTGCGTGCTTTCACGCCACTCTTGCCCCGGATTCCGAACACGCGCGCGAAGATCTTGTCGACGTTCTTTAGCTGGCGGTCAAGGTCGAAGGCATGCTCAATCTGTTTGCGGGGAACTTTTCCCGTAATCTCCTTATCGGCCAGCACTAACTCCTGGAAGTTCAGATCTTCCTTCCACGCCCGCATGGCATGCGCTTGCACAGCGCGGTAGGCATCTTCGCGGGAAACTCCGTGCTCCACCAGATCGAGCAGGAGCTGGCCACTGAAGATCAGGCCATGCGTGCTCTCGAGATTAGCCAGCATACGCTCGGGATACACGAACATCGTTTCAATCAGGTTGGCAGTTTTGCTCAAAAGATAATCGACCAACGTCGTCGAATCCGGCAAAATCACACGCTCGGCCGATGAGTGAGAGATGTCGCGCTCGTGCCACAAGGCAACATTTTCAAATCCCGCCTGTGCGTTCCCGCGCACAACCCGCGCCAGACCGCTGATCTGCTCGCAGGTCACCGGATTCCGCTTGTGCGGCATCGCCGAAGAACCCTTCTGCTTTTCGCTGAAAAACTCTTCGGCCTCGCGCACCTCGGTGCGCTGCAGGTGCCGGATTTCGGTCGCGATCTTGTCCAGGGTTGAAGCAATCACCGCCAAGGTAGCGACATAGTGCGCATGACGATCGCGTTGGATCACCTGCGACGACACCGCTGCCGCCTTCAGACCCAGGCGCGCACAAATCTTTTCTTCGATCTCTGGCGTGAGGTGAGCAAAAACTCCCACCGCGCCCGAGAACTTTCCCACCCTCATATCCTCGGCCGCCGCCGTGAAGCGCGCGATGTTGCGCTGTGTCTCCGAATACCAGTTGGCCAGCTTGAATCCGAACGTGATGGGCTCGGCGTGGATCCCATGCGTTCGCCCCACCATTGGCGTATCTTTAAACTCCCAGGCGCGCCGTTCGAGCACCTCAGCCAGGCGCTTCAGATCCTCCGAAATAAGCGCCGACGCCTGCTTGATCAGCAAAGCCTGCGCCGTGTCGACCACGTCGTTTGACGTGAGGCCGTAATGAAACCAACGCGCGTCGGGACCAACGATTTCAGCCACAGCCGTGGTGAAGGCGATCACATCGTGGCGCACCTCAGCCTCAATCTCGTGGATGCGCTCCACCCGGAAATCGGCGCGTTCGCGGATTGCCTTGGCCGCCTTCTTGGGTACCATGCCGACCTCGGCCAAAGTCTCGGTAGCGGCAACTTCCACGGCCAGCCAGGTACGAAAACGGTTCTCGTCGTTCCAGATGCGGCCCATCTCCGGGCGGGTGTAACGCGGAATCAAGGCGGATACCTCCTGTCGATGTCGTCGAGAGTGGGACAAAGGATTCTAAACGGAGTCGGGCAAAGAGACCAGCGCCGGCGCGGGCGAGAGCTGTTTCAGTTTTCGCTGTATATCGGTATACGATATACTATGGAATCGTACTGGATCCGCTGCACCATAAGATCAGCGCATGAAGAAGCTCACCTTATCCGATTACCAGGCGTTGGCGGAATTCCGTCACCAGATCCGCCGCTTCCTCCACTTCAGCGAGCAGGTAGTTAAGGAGGCAGGCCTGGAGCGCGGCCAGTATCAACTCATGCTGGCGATCAAGGGCATGCCGCCTGGCGTCCGCCCGCGCATTCGGGAATTAGCCAACCGAATGCAGATCCGCCACCATAGCGCCGTGGAACTGATCAACCGTCTGGAGACAGGAGGATTCGTCCACCGCACCCGTGCCCAGGACGATCGCCGCGAGGTCTTACTCGCGCTTACCCCCAAGGGAGAGAAGATCCTCGGCGAACTCGCCCTGCATCACCACGACGAACTGCGCTCGGCCGGACCCGAACTGGTAACCGCTCTTCGCCGCATCATGCGAGAAGGCAATGATGCCGCATCCCCGCATTTCACCTTTCCCCGCAAAAAAGGAAAAACCTAAAACGGCTTATGAGCACCGTCGACGATGGAACTCCAGAGCACACAGTCCCGTCGGCAAACTTAACCGATACCCCAGCCGACTCAGACCGCGACAAGGCTCGGACCGCAATTGACGCGGTGTCACCTGCACCCTTTCGCATGCTGCTGATCTCATTCCTCTCCGCCGCGATCGGTCTGGTTGGCGGAGTTGTAGCCTTCGTTCTCTACAAGTTGATCGGACTGTTCACCAATCTTTTTTTCTTCCGTCGCTGGTCGACGGAGTTCTCCAGCCCGCAACACAATCACCTGGGCTGGCCCGTAATCTTCGTACCGGTGATCGGCGGCCTCATCGTGGGCGTCATGGCCAAGTACGGCACGTCCAAGATCAAGGGCCACGGCATACCCGAAGCCATGGAAGCGGTGTTATTCAACCGCAGCCGTATCGCCCCTCGAGTCGCAATCCTGAAGCCCGTTTCGGCAGCCATTGCGATCGGCACTGGTGGCCCTTTCGGTGCAGAGGGCCCCATCATTCAAACTGGCGGGGCGATCGGCTCCTTGGTCGGGCAAACTTTTCACACTACGGCAGTCGAGCGTAAAGTGCTGCTCGCCTGCGGCGCAGCCGCCGGCATGTCAGCCACCTTCAATACTCCCATCGCCGGCGTGATTCTCGCCATCGAGCTGTTGCTCTTCGAATTCAAGTCGCGCTCGTTCATCCCGCTCGTAATCGCAAGCACCCTGGCAACCGCCGTCCACATGCAACTCTTGGGCTTGGGACCGATGTTCAAGGTCAGCCCGATGGACTTCGCGATTCCCCGCGCGCTGCCCTTTTATCTTGTGCTAGGACTGATCTGCGGCGTCGCCGCGGTTGGCTTCAGCAAGTTCCTCTATTGGGTGGAAGATCAGTTCGAGAAACTCCCGTTCGATGAAGTGTGGTGGCCCGCCATTGGCGCTCTCGGCCTCGGCATCATCGGCTTCTTCGTGCCACGGGTACTCGGAGTCGGTTACGACACGATCGGCGACATTCTCAACGGACAACTCGCCTGGAAACTCTTGCTGATCGTAATGCTTGCCAAAGCCGTTGCTCTGGCCGTTTCGCTCGGCTCCGGCACTTCCGGCGGATTGCTCGCACCCTGCTTCATGTGGAGCGCCGCGATGGGTGGCATTTTCGCGATCGTGGCGAACCACTTCGTGCCTGGCGCGCAGCTTTCCGCTGGAGCCTTCGCACTGGTAGCGATGGGCGCGGTTTTTGCCGCGGCTTCGCGCGCCACGTTCACCTTCATCATCTTCGCTTTCGAGATCACGCGGGACTACAACTCCGTGTTGCCTCTCATGCTTGTCAGCGTCATCGCCGACGGCATCGCCATGCTCTTTATGCCCAACAGTTCGATCATGACGGAAAAACTGGTGCGCCGCGGCTTGCACGTCCATCAGGACTATGAAGCCGATGTTCTCTCCCAGACCAGGGTCGCTGAGACCATGGAGCAGGAACTGCCTGCCATCGCGGCGAACACCACAGTGGGCGCTCTGGCCGAGCGCATTGCGCAACACGATCCCGCGGTCGCCCAGCATGAGGCCCTGCTCATCCTCGACCAGGCCGGAAAGCTTTCCGGCATCATCACTCGCGGCGACCTGCTGCGCGCTCTCGACAAAGATTGTTCCGGAGCCATGTCCGTTCAGGAGGCTGGGAGCACTCGACTCGTGGTCACTCACCCCGACGAACTGGTTTCGGAAGCAGCGTCGAAAATGCTTCGCTACGACATCGGACGCCTGCCGGTCGTCGAGCGCGCCGACCACGGCAAGGCCGTTGGCTATCTGGGCCGTAGCGGCGTGATGGCCGCTCGCCTCCGCTGTTTCCAGGATGAACATGTGCGCGAACCGGGATGGTTTTCCAGGAGCCAAAGCGCCGAGTCTAGGAGTTGAAAGCTCAATGCCTCTGCAGCTCCTCGATAAAACATGACCGAGGGACACGATACGGAGACCACATTGGCAACATCGCTCTCTTCGACTTCAGCATTTGCTATTGCCAACCGCCTCCCTCTTTCAGTATTCTTCCGCAATCCCCAGAGCTTAGGCACTCTGCCGGAACGTGTTTTCGATGGCGATAGCTAATCTCAAGCGATCACCTTTGTATCCCCGCAGCCCACTGCTGCGCCTGAGCGCACCACACTGGCTGCGCGCTCTCTTCTGTTGTCGATCTGCCTGTCTGCCCGTCTAACACACAATTCAGTAACCACAAGAATTTCACTTTCGAACCCAGGGAGAAGCAATGCTGAAGCTACAAGGTAGGTTGATCTGGATTAGTTTTCTCGCAATTGCATTCGCCGCCCAAGCCTTCGCCCAAGGCGGCGCGACGGGCGCGATCACGGGCACCATACAAGACCCCAGCGGCGCAGTCGTCGCCAACGCCCAGGTGCGGATTACCAACCAGGACACGGGCGTGCTGGAACGGTCCGCGACTTCCGGCGCCGACGGCTCGTTTACCGCCCCGCTTCTGCCGGCTGGGGCCTACACGGTGAGTGTTCACGCAGCTGGGTTCTCCGACTCCACTTTTCGAGATATCGCCGTGCGTGTGACCGAGACCACGCGCCTGATCGCCAAACTTAAGACCCAGGCCGTGCAACAGCAGGTGGAAGTCCAGGCCGAAGTGCAGGAAGTTGATACTACCGATGCCACGACGGGGCAGGCGATTGAGTCGAGCACCATCAAGAACCTGCCGCTGGCCACACAAAACTTCCAGCAGTTGCTCACGTTGTCGAGCGGCGCGC
>Ga0187883_10002934_pt1 | contig 10192 bp, 10 predicted proteins | sample June2016WEW_20_1_2_FD_132966 | JGI IMG/M metagenome (GOLD analysis project Ga0187883, IMG submission 132966) | Peatland microbial communities from SPRUCE experiment site at the Marcell Experimental Forest, Minnesota, USA - June2016WEW_20_10 | ecosystem: Environmental > Terrestrial > Soil >...
GCCGGATGAACCGCGCCTCCACGGACATGGGCAACGTCTCGCTGGTCGTTCCCGCGATCCACCCGTACATCGGGATCGGCTCGCTGCCCGCGGTCAACCACCAGAAGGAGTTCGCCGCACACTGCGTTACCCCGGTGGCCGACCAGGCGCTCATCGACGGGGCGATCGGCCTGGCCTGGACCGCCGCGGACGCCGCCCGGGACGAGGTCATCCGCGGCCGCCTGCTCGCCGGCGGCAGGTGATACCGGACGGTCCGGACCGCTGACTGGACCCGGCCGGGAGTGTGCAAGGGTGGGGCCCAGGAGGTGATGGTGTGAAAATCGGTCTTCAGATTCCCGATTTCACCTGGGCGGGCGGCCCGGCACAGCTCGGTCCGACCCTGGCCACGGTGGCTCGCACCGCGGACGACGCTGGCTTCGCGCACATCATGGTCATGGACCACTTCTTCCAGATCCGCTCGGTCGGCCCGTCCGAGCACGAAATGCTGGAGGCGTACACCGCCCTCGGCTTCCTGGCCGCGCACACCTCGCAGGCGAGGCTGGGCACGCTGGTCACCGCCGCGATCTACCGGTACGCCGGCATCCTGGCCAAGACCGTCACCACGCTGGACGTGCTGTCCGGCGGCCGGGCCTGGCTGGGTATCGGCGCCGGGTGGAACGAGGAGGAGTCCCGCGGCCTGGGCGTCCGGTTCCCCCCGATCGCCGAGCGGTTCGAGCAGCTCGAGGAGACCATCCAGATCTGCCTGCAGATGTGGGCCGGGGACGAGAGCCCCTACGACGGCAAGCTGAACCACCTCGAGCGCCCGCTCAACTCGCCGCAGGCGCTGACCAGGCCGCACCCGCCCATCATGGTCGGCGGCGGCGGCGAGAAGAAGACGCTGCGGCTGGTGGCGAAGTACGCCCAGGCCTGCAACCTCTTCCCCACCCCGGAGCTCCCCCGCAAGCTGGAGGTGCTGCGCGAGCACTGCGAGCGCGAGGGCCGTAACTACGACGAGATCGAGAAGACCTCCATCTTCCGCTTCGACGTGGGCCCCAAGGGCGAGAAGGCCGGTGAGGTCATCGACCAGCTCGGCCAGCTGTCGGAGATGGGCATCCAGACGGTGATCGGCGGCGTGGTGAACGTCGACCAGATCACCCCGCTGGAGGTCATCGGCACCGAAGTGATCCCGGCCGTGGCCGGCCTGGGCTCCTGACCACCCGCTGCGGCCCGTGTCTCCCCGGCGGGGGCACGGGCCGCAGCGCCGGCAGGTACCGCGTCAGCAGTTGCCGGGCGCGGGGTCGGCCGTCAGCCGGGCGCTGAGCCAGTTCACCACGTCCGCCTGGGCCAGCACCCGGGCGCGCGGGGCGGCTCAGCGGGGGACGTCGCGGGGAACGGCGAAGTCGACCATGCGGGCCTCGCCCGGGATCAGGTCCGCCCACTCCCCGTTGAAGTCCAGTACGGCGACCGCGGCGGTGGGGAACTTCTCCCGGACCCGGTCCAGCGGCTCCGCGGCGGGGCCATCCACCATCTGCGCGATGCCCACGGCCAGCTCGATGAGGCCGGGGCTGTGGCCGATGAGCAGGACGGTCTGGTGCTCTGCGCCTGCCTCCCGCACCAGATGCAGCAGGCTCAGCGCGGTCGCTTCATAGATCCGCTGCTCGTAGCGGACGGGCGGCTCGGCGCCGAGTCCACCGGCCACCAGGGCCCAGGTGTCGCGCGCCCGGCGCGCAGTGGAGCACAGCACCATGTCAGGCACGTATCCCTTGTCCCGCAGCCACTGCCCCATGACCGGAGCATCGCGGCGTCCGCGATCGTTCAGCGGGCGCTCGCTGTCCGCCACATCCGGCCAGGCCGATTTGGCGTGCCGCAGCAGCAGAAGACGGCGCGTCTCATCTGCACCCATGTCTTCAGCCTGACACAGCTCGACCGGGTCATTCACCTGAATGTCGGCCGGAGAACGGCCGTTGTTCGTCAGCCGGACCCAGGCCGGACCCAAGAATGCGGCGTCGCCCGCTCAGACACCCAACCAGAACCCACTATTTGCGTTTTGAAGACGTACCATCCAGATGACCCGGGCAAGGGCATCCCGGTAACGCAGGGAGGCGACGGCGCAATGCAGCTTCTGCCGAAAAGGATGCACCGGGCGCTCGCCCTCGCCGCGACGCTGGCCATGGGCGGCAGCCTCGCGGTCGCAGCGGCCAGCCCGGCCGCAAACGCGGACGTCGGCACGGCCACGCACGCCGCTACGGCCGCCAGCGTGGCCCTGCCCGCCGGGGATAGCCCGGGATTCTGGTACGGCACGGACAGCCTGCCCATCACGATCACCGGTACCCCTTACCAGGAGCCGAGGATCGGCGGCCGTTACGGCGGGTACATCGGCATGACCGGCAGCTGGTCGTACTGGCTGGGCTGCAGGGGCGGCTTCCTCGCCTGGTCCGCCGCCAACGCCGCCGAGGCCAACGCGAACTACACGAAATACGGGGTCGGCGTCGGCCTGGGCGTCTACTGGTTCATGGGCGGCCCGGGCGTGGACCCGCACTACAACGGGAGCACCACCGAGGCCTACGCCTGGGGCCAGCGCCAAGCCGCCCAGGCGGTGGCCGACGCCAACAAGCTGCCGGTGAAATACCGGGTGCTCTTCATGGACGTCGAGCTGCCCGGGGTCGCCCCCGCCCACGACAACGGCTGGAACGCCGTCTACACCTCACCGTGCAGCGGCGTCGTCAAGACGGGCTATATCCCGGCGAGCGTCGACCGGGCCGACTTCAACGGCTTCTTCGACTACGAGAAGGCCCACGGCTACACCCCCGGGGTCTACTCCGAGCCGGGCATCTGGGCCTCGATCTTCGGCACCGGCGTTTACTCAATGATCGGGAACACCGACGAGTGGACGTACGAGCCGGAGACCACCAAGTTCAGCGAGGCCCCGGTCGGCTGGTGCCTGCGGGGCACGTCGACCTGCGCCAGCTTCTTCGGCGGGGTGACCAGGTCCAGCCCGCACGCACTGATGTGGCAGTGGTCGGGTGGCGGCGGTGTCAGCAACGGGGTCGGTGACTTCGACCAGATCGACACCAGCGTCGTCCGCTGAGCGGCCCCGCCCAGGGCGCAGGCGGCTCAGCGAGGGCCCCGCGGGCGCGCTCCCGCAGCGGCGGCTGCTCTGGCGGGACTGTCACGCGGACCACGTCAGTGCGGCATTCTTAAGCTCATGGATGACGATGGGAAGCTGGGCCGGCGGTCCTTTCTGGGCGCGGCTACGGCCGGGGTGGCCGCCACGCTGGCGGCCTGCTCATCGGAAGCGAAGCCGGCTGGCGGACCCACGGCCAAAGCCCGGAAGGCGGCGACGCCGCGGCGCTCAGCGACGGTGGCGGAGAACGCCCGGCCGGGTGACCCGCACTGGGAGATCCGGCAGCTGGGCGCCGAGCACGAGATCGAGGGGTACGCGGGGAAGGCCAGCGTGCTGCCGGGTGAATCGTTCCCGCTGTTCGTCTCCACCACCTCCTCCGGCTACCAGGTGACGGCGTTCCGGATGGGCTGGTATCACGGCGACGGCGCCCGCCAGGTATGGCAGTCCGGCCCCCTGCGTGGCCACCAGCACACCGATCCTGTGCTGGCCGGACCGACGAACACGATCCAGACGGACTGGGACCCCGCGCTGGACGTGCCGACGGATGACTGGCCCGCGGGCTCGTACCTGCTCCGGCTGGACGCCGACTCCGGGGCCCAGCGCTACGTGCCGGTGACCATCCGGTCGGCCAGCACGGCCGGGAAGGTGGTGCTCAAGAACGGCGTCGAGACCTGGCAGGCGTACAACACCTGGGGCGGCTACGACCTGTACAAGGGGCCGGACGGCGGCTACGACAGCCGGTCGCTGGTGGTCAGCCTGGACCGGCCGTACGACGAGAACGGCGCGGCCATGTTCCTGACGTACGAGCGGAACGCGGTCAAGCTCGCTGAGTTCATGGGGCTTCCGCTGGCCTACGTGACCAGCATGGACATCGCGGCGGACCCGCACCTGCTGGACGGGGCCAGCGCGCTGATCTCGCTCGGGCACGACGAGTACTGGTCCCCCGCCGAGCGCGCCAACGCGACCGCCGCCCGGGATGCCGGGGTGAACCTGGCCTTCCTCGGGGCGAACGCGATGTTCCGCCGGACCCGGCTGGAGGCCACCGGCCTGGGCAGCGACCGCCTCGTCGTCTGCTACAAGACCAGCTACGCCGACGACCCGATGTACGGGCACGACGATGCGCTGGTGACCAGCGACTGGCGGGGACCGGTCAGCCCGGATCCGGAGTCTTCGCTCATCGGCACCCTCTACGAGTCCTATCCGGCCCAGGCCGCCTACGTGGTGGTCAGCCCCAGCAGCTGGATCTTCAAAGGGACCGGCGTCCCCGACGGCGCGTCCTTCCCGAACCTGGTGGGCATCGAGTACGACCGGGTCAACCCGGGATACCCGCTGCAGCGCCCAATCGAGGTGCTGTCGCACTCACCGCTGGTCTGCAACGGCGTGGCCAGCTACGGCGATTCGGCGTACTACACCCACACCGGCGGCGCGGGCGTGTTCAACGTGGGCACGATGCGCTGGGTGGAAGCGCTGTTCGGAGATCAGCCGCACGGGATCGACGGCGCGACGCCCGGCTTCGTCCGGCAGGTCACCGCCAACGTGCTCCGCGCCTTCGCCGACGGCCCGGCCGCGGCTACCCACCCGGCGCACGACAACCTGGACGCGATGCACGAGTACCCCGGTGACCGCATCGGGTCCGGCAGCAACCTGTCCTGACCGGTACAGCGGTCAGGACAGATCGGACTGTCACCCCTGAGTGCCACACTTGCGATCGCCTCGCGGCTACGGCCACTCGCTGGGCCAAAAGGCTTATCCGTGCGAAACTCGAAAGCGTGGCGACATCCAAATGGGCCGCAAACACCGCCGTCGTCTGCTGCAGCCAGGCGCGCGACGACGGCCTCGTGTGCTTCCATCAGCTACCGGTCGCGCAAGCCCACCGAGGACGACCTATTACGGGCCTACCGGTCAATCAGCTTTGACATCGGCCCTGGACGTGAAGGCGGAAGGCTTTACGAGGGCCGCAGCGGGAACCGCGTCATCATATTCGGCGTTGACGTTGATCACAGTGATCTCAGCGGGGATGGCGAAGTGATCTTTCACGGTCAATGGAAGGGACAGCAATGAGCCGGGCAGACACGGCGCAAGAGATCGCCGCGTACCTAGCCGGGCCAGCCCCGGAGAACGCGGCCGAAGACCTGCGCGACCTAGGTGTAATCGGGTTCGCCAACGAACTCCCCAACATCACGCCCCAAACGATGCGGACCCTAATCGCCGGAGCCCGCCAGAAGGGGCGGAGCTGGGACGATATTGGCCGCAGGCTCGACATGACCGCAGATGAAGCAGAATGCGCCTACCGTAAGCTAAGCGATCTTGATGAACGTGAGCAGAGAACGGGCTGGCGTCACATTGTCGTAGCAGCCCTGGATGGGTTGGCCGCTGCGATCGATGCCGTTAGCGAGGCTCTCAACCGGGCGTCGCATGGGCTAGAACGCTCCCATCGTCGGTGATCAGCCGCGTCCAAGTACCCGGACGTGACCTGGTAACCGACGGCAGTCTTCACCAGGGATGACGGCGGCAGTGAACCCGGAATTGAACGCCGCCATCGGGCAGGCGGCCGCCCACTCGATCCGCGAAATTGCGCCAAAAGGCTCCGGAAGTCCGGTCGGCACCCATAGTGATCTCAAGAATACTTTCAGTAACATTGCCGAGCTGACAGGTCGAGGGCGAAGAGAGATAGAGATGCCGTGATGGAGAAGATCGACCACTGGATTGTCGTTATGTTCGAAAACCGCTCGTTCGACAATCTGCTCGGCTACCTCCCGCACCTCCCCTCGTCGGAGGGGATCAGGGACCAGCACATAGAGCTGTCCTACCCAGAAGGATGGGTCACCGTCGGTCCCACCACGGACCTGCGCGCCCCCATCCCCGACCCAGGCGAGGCGTACGGGAGCATCAACGTCCAGGTCTACGGCCGCTACGACCCTCCCTCGAACGCTGATCGCCAGCCCTATTCGCAGAGTCCCGACTACTTCGAGGCGCCCTACAACGCGCCGAAGCCCGGCGAGACACCGACGATGGATGGCGCCGCGCTCGACTTCTACAACGTGTACCGCTGGGAGAAAGAGCGCGTGCCCACGCCAGAAGAGATGCAGAGCATCGGCGGCGTGTTCACCCCCGAGACCGCACCGGTCATCAACACGCTCGCCCAGGAGTATGCGGTCTTCACTCGCTGGTTCTGCGAGGTCCCCACCTGCACCACGCCCAACCGGAACTTCTTCTTCTGCGGAACCAACGCAGGTCGGCTCGACAACCAGTTCATCATCAACTACGGCTGGGACTTCGAGCTGCCCAGCATCTTCACGCTGTTCGAGGACAAAGGACTCCCCTGGGCCGCGTACATCGACCCGAGCCAGAAGATCTCGATGTCAGCGCTGAGCCTCGGCGGGTTCAAGCACCGCAGGCTCTGGAAGGACCGCACGCGCACCAGGGCCCAGTTCTTCCACGACTGCGCGTCCGGCGATCTGCCGGCCTTCAGCTGGGTGGAGCCCTGCATGCTCTTCGGCGAGCTCGAGGACTACCATCCACCCACCGACATCCGAACCGGCGAGGCGTTCCTGGCCGAGGTCTACAACGCCGTCCGGTCGTCGCCGGCCTGGGAGAAGACCGCTCTGCTCGTCCTCTTCGACGAGGGAGGCGGCTGCTACGACCACGTAGCCCCCCCGGCGGCGGCACCAGATGGCTACACGAGCCGTGAGGGGTTCGACTTCGATCGCTTCGGGATCCGAGTGCCCTCGATCATGATCTCGGCTTACACCGAGCGTGAGACCGTCATCAGCGACGAGTTCCACCACACATCGTTCCTTCGCTCGATGCGCGAGCGCTTCGACCTCGGCGACGCGCTCACTCCGCGCGATGCCTCGGCGCCTCTGCTCACCCCGGCGTTCAACCGAAACGAGCCTCGTATGGACGCCCTTCGTCGCATTGAGCCGCCGTCACTGGACGGGGTCGACAAGACTCGGGGGGTCGCCCTCGGCGACAATCCTGATCTCACGCTCCTCAAGGCCAAGGGCCGCGAGCTTGTCAACGACAAGGTCTCGCACCTGGGCGCCGTCGTCCTCGACAACCTGGTGAGGCTGACCGGCCGCTCCAAGGAAGAGGTTCCTCGGGAGCCTGCAGCCCTGACGACGTGGGTGGCCGATCGGGCAAAGGAGCTTCACGAAGGCGCCTGAATGCCGGATGGACGGAAATCCCCCTGATGCCGCAAGTCGTCCAGTGTGTAGCGGATTGCGCGACCCACATGCCGGCTCATTTGCCGCCGCCTCAGCGTAGTGCGGCTCCAAGGAGCGCTGGTGAGCGCGCTAACCCGCAGGAGCGCTGGCGCTTGCGAACCACTCCGGCTCGGCCGGGCGGGTCATGACGGCGGGCAGCCGATGAGGGCACCGAGGCTGGCCAGTGCCCGGGTACCGGCACGGTAGTAGACCCAGACGCCGCGCTTCTCCCGCTCGACCAGGCCGACATCGTGCAGCACCTTCAGGTGGTGGCTGATCGTCGGCTGGGACAGGTCGAACGCGTCGTTCAGATCACAGACACACGCCTCACCGCCGGGATGGGAGGCGACCAGCGACATCAGCCGCAGCCGGACCGGATCAGCCAGGGCCTTCAGCAGCGGTGCGACCTGCTCAGCCTGCCCGGCCGACAGCGGCCCAGCCGACAGTGGAGAGCAGCACGCGGCCATATCCGCCGGGCTCAGCATCCCCAGTAGAATTGACATACATCTATATTGACGGACCCCGATGTCTCGTGGCAAGCTCGGCAGCAGGCAAGACATAGACAGACATCAAAGTCTCGGTCCCTGGAGGTTCCCGTGTCCCGTGTGCAGCTCGCGCTGAACGTCAACGACATCGACGAGGCCGTCGCCTTCTACAGCAGGCTGTTCGGCACGGAGCCCGCCAAGCGCCGGCCTGGTTATGCGAACTTCGCGGTCGCCGAGCCGCCGCTGAAGCTGGTCCTGATGGAAAACCCCGGCCAGGGGGGCACCCTCAACCACCTGGGCATCGAAGTCCCCGATATCGGCACTGTCGACGCCGAGCAAACCCGCCTGGCCGGGGCCGGGCTCGCCTCCACTAATGAGCGAGACACCACCTGCTGCTACGCCAAGCAAGACAAGTTCTGGGTCCAGGGCAGCCCGGGCGGCGAGTCGTGGGAGATCTACACCGTCCTGGACGACAGCGAGAGCTTCTACGGCGACGACGCGGTAGCGGCAGCCCGCTGGGGCGACAGCACCGCCGGCGGCACCGGCACCGAATCGTCCGTATGCTGCGGGGCCAGCGCCCAGGAAACCGGTGAACCGACGGTCGCCTCGGTCGCGCCCTGCTGCTGACCTAACCCCGCAGACGATGACGGAACGAGTGAAATGACGCTAGGCCGGCGGCCCGCTGATGACTGGGTGCCGACGGAAAGGCCACGCTCATGACGCTGGGACGGCAGCCCGCTGATGACTGGGTGCCCACGGAAAGGCCACGCTCATGACCGATGTCCCGCAGGTGCTGTTCGTCTGCGTCCACAACGCCGGCCGGTCCCAGATGGCCGCGGTCCTGCTCGACCACGAGGCCCACGGGCGAGTGCGGGTCAGCCGGCTCCTAACCGGCACTGCGGAGAGCGGATGAACACCCGCACGGGACAGTTTGCCCACCGATCCGGCGGAAGCCACCGAGATCGGTGGGCGAGCGGGCTTGAGCGCTACTTGCTGAGGTGGGGACGGAGGAGGGCCAGGTCTGGGTCGCTGAGGCGGTCGTTGGCGGTCGCGGCCTGGTGCCAGTGCGGGTAGATCAGGTCAGGCTTGCTCACCTCGTCCAGGGCGGCGCGCTCCTCGCTGGACAGCACCAGGTCCGCGGAGGCCAGGTTGTCGGCCAGCTGATCGTCGGTGCGCGCGCCAACGATCACGGACGTCACTCCCGGGCGGCTGAGCAGCCAGGCCAGCGCGACCTGGGCGGCCGAGACCCCGTGAGCCTTGGCGATGTCGATGAGGACCTCGATCGTGTCGTAGAGCCGGTCCTCGTTGCGCACGGGGGGCTCGTTCCACTCCTCGCTGAGGTGGCGCGAGTTCTCCGGCTGCTCGGCGTCCCGGCGGAACTTACCGGACAGCAGGCCGCCGGCCAGCGGGCTCCAGACGAGCACACCGAGGCCCTGGTCGAGGGCCAGCGGGATCAGCTCGTACTCGGAGTCACGCGCCTCCAGCGAGTAGTAGATCTGCTCGGCCACGAACCGCTGATAGCCCCGGGCGTCCGCCGCGGCCAGCGCCTTCATGAGCTGCCAGCCCGAGTAGTTGGACGCAGCCAGGTAGCGCACCTTGCCCGACTGCACCAGTGAGTCGAGGGCGGACAGGGTCTCCTCAACCGGCGTCTGCCCGTCCCACTCGTGCACGTGGTAGATGTCGATGTGGTCGGTGCCCAGCCGGCGCAAGCTCGCCTCGGCCCCGCTCAGGATGTGATGCCGGGACAGGCCGGCGTCGTTCGGCCCATCGCCCATCGGCATCCGCACCTTGGTCGACAGCAGCAGCTCGTCGCGCCTGCCCTTGATCGCCTCGCCGACCATCTCCTCGGCTGTGCCATGGGAGTAGACATCCGCCGTGTCGATCAGGTTCACCCCGGCGTCCAGGGCCATGTCGATCTGGCGCCGCGCGCCCTCGACGTCCGTCGAGCCGACCGCGCCGAACCCGCCCTTGCCGCCGAACGTCATCGTGCCGAGGGTCAGCGTCGAGACCCGGAGGCCGCTCCGGCCAAGCTGACGGTATTCCATGGTGAAGCCCTTCTCGCAGCGTCGTCTGTGGTGTCTGTAGACAACTTACGGCGGCGGCGCGTCAGTGCCCGGGCGGGGGCCTGCTGGTGGCTCCCGTACACCCGGTACGGTTCCGGGTCGGCGAACTCGAACGCGTGCACCGTTACGCTCTCGACCGGGATCATGCTCATCCCGCTACCCACTGGACGGCGGCCAAAAGGGCGGCGGCACCCAGGGCAGAAGGCAGCGCACGGCAGGCTCGTAATGCGGAGGCCTGCGGACGCATGTGGCGCCGGTTGAACTGGCGCCAGTCCTCCCGCCCGTCCGGCCACCGGATCAGCGCCGCCCAGCCCCCCCGGTACCGCGCCCAGGCCA
>Ga0187883_10002937_pt1 | contig 10191 bp, 9 predicted proteins | sample June2016WEW_20_1_2_FD_132966 | JGI IMG/M metagenome (GOLD analysis project Ga0187883, IMG submission 132966) | Peatland microbial communities from SPRUCE experiment site at the Marcell Experimental Forest, Minnesota, USA - June2016WEW_20_10 | ecosystem: Environmental > Terrestrial > Soil >...
CTCACGACCAGGCTCGCTGCTCGCGCGAAGCGCGCGCCTGGGCGGAGCTGGGGGCACGGGCGCTGGACACCGGTGATCGCGCGCAGCGTCCGTGTCATGGTGGCGGGAGCTTAATCGCGACCGCGGTCCCGGGGCTGAGCAGGTGGGGCTCACCCCGGATGATGACCTCCAGTGGACCGCCCTCATCAATGAGGTAGCTTTCCTCGTCGTGGGTGAGCCTGATCCGGATCTGCCGTCCGCAGAACCGGAGCGAGAAGGCGAGCTGGTTCCAGGCGTGTGGTAGCCGGGGCGTGAAGGACAGGCGGCCGTCGTAGTCCCGGACGCCGCCGAACCCGAAGACGAGCGATGACCATACGCCGGCGGCGGAGGCAATATGGACGCCGTCGGAGGCGTTGCCCGCAACGTTGCCCAGGTCCATCAGCAGCGCGTACTGGAAGTACTCCAGAGCCTGGCGTTCCCGGCCGATCTCAGCGGCGATGATGCTCTGCACGCACGCCGACAGAGACGAGTCGCCGGTGGTGAGCGGGTCGTAGTAGTCGAAGTTGCGGCGCTTCTGCTCCTCGGAGAACTCGTTGCCGAGCAGGAACATCGCCAGCACGATGTCGGCCTGCTTGAGTACCTGTTGCCGGTAGATCACCAGCGGGTGGTAGTGCAGCAGCAGCGGGAACTTCTCCCGCGGCGTAGCGTCGAGGTCCCACGCCTTCCGGTCCAGGAACGTCTCATCCTGGGGATGGATGCCGCGCTTCTCATCGAACGGTACGTACATGGCGGCTGCCGCGCGCTCCCAGGACTCGACCTCTTTGAACTGAAGCCTGACCGCGTGCACCAGCGTGGTGTAGTCCCCGGGTCGCTCCTCGCGCAGGTGGCGGACGGTGGCGGCGGCGAAATTCAGATTCAGCCGCGCCATCAGGTTGGTGTAGGCGTTGTCGTTGACCACGGTGGTGTACTCGTCCGGCCCGGTCACGCCGTGGATGTGGAACCGCTTATCGGCGCCGTAGAAACCGAGGTCCGCCCACAGCCGGGCGGTCTCGACGAGGATCTGAGCGCCGATCTCGCCGATCACGCGTCCGCTGCCCTCCACCTGGGCGTAGCGCCTGATCGCGTAAGCGATATCGGCGTTGATGTGGTACTGGGCGGTGCCCTGCTGGAAGTTGGACGAAGCCTCCTCGCCGTTGATGGTCCGCCACGGGAAGAGCGCCCCCCGCTGGCTCATCTCGGCCGCCCGCTCCCGCGCGCGGGGCAGCATGCTATGCCGGAACCGGAGCAGGTTCCGGGCGATCCGCGGCTCGGTGTACGACAGGAACGGCAGGACGTAGATCTCGGTGTCCCAGAAGTAGTGGCCCTCGTAGGCTTGCCCGGTCAGCCCCTTCGCCGGAACGCCGGTCCCTTCGGCGTGCCACGTCCCCTGCGCGACCTGGTAGAGGTTCCACCGGACCGCCTGCTGCTGCCGCACCGGATTGAGCCGGGTTTGCACCCGGACGTCGGCGCGGTCCCAGAACCGGGCCAGCTGCGCGCGCTGGGTCTCGAGGAGCGTGTCGAGCCCGTTCCGGACCGCGCGGTCCAGCGTCCGCCGGCACCGGTTGACGAGCTCGGGCACCGGGATGCTCCGGGAGGTCTGGTAGGTCGCGTACTTGGTGACCCGGATCGGCACGCCGGGCTCCGCGTCGGCCGTGAGGAGTACCTCGCCCGTCTGGTCGTCATCGAGGGAGCCCACCACCTGGAACGGGCACGCCGTCTCAATCACGTGGTCAACGCCAATACCGAGTGTCATCCCGCTGTTGGTCGTCTGGTAGCCCATAAGGATGCGCTGGTCAGCCAGCTCGGTAGCCCGCACGTTGAGCACCCGGTGCGGCAGCATGGTCGCCAGGCGGGGATCTCCCGGCCGGTGCTCGGGCAGGTCGCCGGTCAGGTGGGCGTCCTGGCGGTTGAGCACCAGTGAGGAAATCACGACGGGCGCCGGCTCATCCAGCATCGTGACCTCGTAGGCCATCGCGACCAGGTGGCGGTGCTCTAGCGAGACGATCCGGCGTGAGCGGACCCGGACGTGCTTCCCGCCGCCAGTGGCCCACACCAGCTCTCGGGTCAGCGTCCCGGCCCGCATGTCCAGGATCCGCCCGTAGTCCTGCACGCGCGCCGCGGGCAGGAAGAACGGCTCGTCGTCCACGTAGAGCTTGAGGATCGTCGTGTCGGGCACGTTCACGATCGTCTGGCCGGTCCTGGCCAGCGCATGCGCCCCCTCGGCGTGGGTGATCGGCCAGGTCTCATGGAACCCGTTGACGAACGTCCCAGGGACCAGCGCCGGGCGCCCCTCCTCGCAGCTGCCGCGCACGCCGACGAAACCGTTGCCCAGCGAAAAGACGGTCTCGGTGAGACCGACGAACTCATCCGAGTATCGCGCCTCCACGATGCGCCATTCGTCGGCTGGGTAGAGGTGTTCCGGCGGGAGCTCTATTTTTCGCTTGAGCACGATCTGACGGTAATCCCACGGGCGCGATACCGATAGTGGCGCCCCACCGCGATCACCGCTATCAGCTGTCCTGCCGGTCCATCCGCGCCGCCGCAAGAACACCAGACGGCACTACCCGGGCCGGGAGACCATGCATGTGGCCGCCGCCCATCGAGCGGCGCTACAGCTCGGGCCAGCGCACGAGCGGACCCCAGGTGGGCAGCGGAATCCGGCTAGCCCCCGTTCGCGTCCTGAGGTTCCCTTACCTGGGCGCGACCTGGGACCTTTGACCGCCGCCGCACCGGCAGCACCTTCGCGGCGGCCGGTGGCGCGGGCACCCGGGCCAGTGAAACAGGTGGGTGCTGGTCACGGTCCACCCGAAGCGCGGGAAGGACGGCATCGAGGCCGCCGGGGTACTGCCTTGCCGGGATCGCGTCCACGACGCGTGGAAGCCCTGCGGCTCCTTCGCCGGCGTAGCCTGGAGGACCTGGCGCGGGCCTGAAGGGCGGCCCCAACCGCGAAGTCGCCTGGCGTGGCGCGCATCGGCGCGCTGCCTTAGGGTTTGGGCATGGCGGGCCCACAATCCAGCAGCGGCGGCCAGAGCGATCTGCCTGCCAGCGTCGCGGGCGAGGAACTCCGCGCATCACACGCGGACCGGGATCAGGTGGTGGAACTGCTGCGGGTAGCCGCCGGGGACGGCCGGCTCTCCGCGGAAGAACTGGACGACCGCCTGGAACGCGCACTGACCGCCAGGACTTACGTCGAGCTCGCGGCGCTGACTGCCGACCTGCCGGCCACGCTGGGCGCCATTGTCGTGCCGCCCGGCCCGGGCGCGGTGAGCGCCACGCCGAAGGATCTGGTACGGATCCACGTCCACGGCAGCAGCGCCCTGAGGGATGGCCGGTGGGTAGTGCCGAAGGAACTGGACGTCAAGGTGAGAGGCGGCGCCGTGACGCTGGACTTCACCGAGGCGGCGATCACGCAGCCGCTGCTGCGCATCACCGCCGAGGTGAGAGGCGGCGGGCTCAGGCTGATCACCAGGCCGGGCATCGTGGTGGACGCCGATGACATATCACAGCACGGCGGGAGCGTCGCGCTGCCCGAGCCGCCCGGCCCCGGCGACCCCGTCCTGCTGCGCGTCGAGATTTCGGGCTCGGTTCATGGCGGAGGCATCACCGCCGGGCCGCCGCCTCCGCCCCGCCGGCCGCGACGCACGTTCTGGCAATGGCTGCGCCGCGCCCCGCGACTGAGCCGTCTGACGTCTATGAGATAGCTCTTGCGCCGCCAGCGCGGCGAGCTATCACGAGCAAGCTTCCGCCAGACGTTGCGGCTGTCGCCGTCGACTTCATAACGGGAGACCACTGATCGGCAATCCGAAACGGCTGGGGAAGCCGCTACGCGCGCCGCTGGATGGCACCTGGAGCTCCCGGTGACGGCGCGGCTGATCGCCTCGTCTAGTTCGGCGGCGAGCCCAGTCATGTCGGCGAAGGCGTCAACATCACCGGCTGGCACTCGCCGGACGTAGGCACGGATCACGTGGCAGATGAATGAGGCGTACTCGTTGTTCTCGACGGGCCGTCGCTGCCGGTTCGGTGTCAACCCGTTCTTGACGCCGGATAGCTCGGGGACGGTCGCCTGCACCGGATGGACGGTTTGCCGCGGTGGCGCTCATGTGCCTGCTCCTTCCGCCCCGGCCGGGAGAGGGAGAACGGCCTGGGCTCTTCACCCGGTAGGTGCCGAAGTTGTGGAGCCGGGAGTGGAGGTCAAGGCTCAGGAACTGCGCGGTTAGCTGAGAGAATGGGTCGCTAGCCTTGCTGGCGCGGGGCAGTCCGCAGACGCCTGCGGGCATCCGTGAGGACTTGGGCCTTCGAAATCGGCTCGCTTCGCTCGAGCCAGGTACTTGCTAGTTCGGCAGCCCGGCCCCTGCGCTGGGCTGCCGAGCTAGCAGCCATCCCACAAATGAACGGCATGGGGAACTAAGCGGGTTGACCGATAGTGGTTGGCGAAGGTCCGTTGCGCCGCGCCGGGTCGGCGCCGTAGGTGCCGCAGGCCCAGCGCGAAGCGCAGCGGACCCGCCAGGGCTCAGCGGCACCGCCTTGATCTTCGTATGGCCGTATTCGGCAACGCCTTGATGCGTGGCGTACGCCGAGGAGTACTCAGCGTGCATGGCGTCCGTGCCGCAGTGGCCAAGGTGCGCCACCGTAGGGTTGCCTTCGTGATCGGTGCGGTTGTTTTCGACGTTGGCGAGTGCTTGGTGGACGAGTCGCGGGAGTACGGGACGTGGGCTGATTGGCTGGGTGTGCCGCGTCATACGTTCTCGGCGGTTTTCGGTGCGGTGATCGCGAAGGGCCTGGGTTACCGGGAGACGTTCCAAGTGTTCCAGCCGGGGTTTGATCTGGACAAAGCGCGGCAGGAGCGGGCTGATGCCGGTCAGCCAGAGTGGTTCGGTGAGGATGATCTGTACCCGGACGTGCGGCCCGCGCTGGCTCAGCTCCGGGCCGATGGCTTGTGGGTGGGTATCGCCGGGAATCAGACTGTCCGCGCGGGTAGCATCCTGCAGGAGCTGGATCTGCCAGCCGACATGATCGCTACGTCTGATGACTGGGGTGTGTCTAAGCCGGACCCGGGATTCTTCCGGCGGATGTTCGAAGTGACGCCGGGCGGCGTGGGCGAGATCTTGTATGTGGGTGATCGGCTGGATAACGACATCCGGCCTGCGGCCGACCTCGGGTTGCGGACGGCGCTGATCCGGCGTGGTCCGTGGGGGATAATCCAGCAGGGTGACCCGGAGGCGGACCGGGTGCCGACGATGCGGATTGATTCGCTGGCTGAGCTGCCGGGCCGGATTGCGGCGTTTAGCGCTGCAACGTGCTGAGGGTGGCCTGCCAGCCGTAGAGCTGGTCATCGAGGGCTTGGACGCAGTCCTGCTCGGCCCACGGCTGGAGGGCCTTGCGGACTTCGAGTACCCGGTGCATGCCGGTGGCGTACCAGGTGATGGCGAGCTGCTGGAGGGCCTGTTCGGCGTAGCCGCAGGCGGCCTCGGGGTGGTGCTGGGCGGCTTCGACGGCGGCTAGGTCGCCGAGGATGACGGTGCGTTGCTTGTCATCGGCGGTGGTCGCGTTGGTGAGCGCGGCGGTCAGGGTCTCCTGGGCCTGGGGGAGGTGCCCGGCCTTGAGCTGGGTGTTGCCTTTGAAGGCGGCCAGGCGTACGGGGGAGAACCAGGTGAACCAGTCCGGGGAGGCATGGTCCCCGCCCGCTGCGAGGACCGATTCGGCGTGCTCGATCAGGCGCAACGCCTCGCGGGGTTGGCCGCTGATCGTCTCGCACTCGGCCTCGACGGCATCGAGCCAGGCGAGGAACTCTGCGGAGGTGGGAGCACGGCGGGCGTAGGTGCGGGCGGCGCGCATCCGGTCCGCGTACTCGTCCCGTCGGCCCGCCCATCCCGGGACGAACGCCGCATGCGCCAGGATCGCCGAGCCCAGCAGGGCGTCGTCGGCTTCACCGGCCGCTTGCAGAGCCCGGACGAACGTCGCGTCGGCGTCGTCGGGCTGGCGCAGGTCGAAGAACTCGATGCGCCCGGCCAGCAGCAGGGCCTCGGCCAGGGCGGTGGCGACGATGGTGTGGCCCACGCCTTCGGTTTCGCCGAGCAGGTGGGCGCCGAGGCGGGTGTGCTCGCTGACCGCGGGGTGCAGGTGGGTGGGCAGCACGCTGGCGTAGAGGCGTCGGTAGGGGACGGTGATTGCCGCGTAGTCACCGGCCACGGTCGATGGCTGGATGACCCCCCGGGCCTTGGCCAGCGGGAGCGGGGTCCGGCCGGTGTTCCTTGGCATCGGGGCCTGGGCGGCGGCTGCGGCACTGGGACCGGCCACGGACACGTCCCAGGGCGGGGTGAAGCCGAGTTCTTCGATCGGGAGCTGGAGTACGTGGACCAGGAGCCGCTGATGATCGGCTCGCGGCCATGGGGGAGTGGCGGACTCCCAGCGCCGTATTTGCCGGTCGCTGATCTCCAGATGCCCGAGCCCGAGCTGCGGCGCGGCGCGGGTGAGGGCGTCGGCCAAAGCTTGCTGTGACCCGTACCCGGCGTGCTGGCGGGCGGCCTTGAGCCGGACGTTGCCGATGGGCTGAGTCAAGGGGACCTCCGCGCGTCTTGCGCCCTGATACAACATCGCAGGACTTTAAGAGGACAAACATATCCCTATCAAAGGTATGCATCCTCATAAAGACCTTTTAAGGTCCTATACGTGTCCTACCTGAGTCCGGCCTTTCTTGGCATCCTGTAGGTGTGAGGGCAGGGAGGCGACCGTTCTCGTGAGGGACAACGGCGGGGAGTTGCTCCAGTACCGACTGGTAGTCGAGCCGCGGGCTGCCCGGCGGGCGCGGCACGTCGTCGGGTCGCTGCTGGAGGGCTGGCGGCTCGGCGGTCTGGCCGATGATGTGGTGAGCTGCGTTTCCGAGCTGGTGGCCAATGTCTACGAGCACACCGCGAAGTCGGCGACCGCCCAGCTGTCCGTCTCCTGGTTGCCGGGCCGCTCGCTGACCGTGGAGGTCCGGGATCAGGACTCGCGGCTGCCGCGCCGCCGCAGGACCGCCGAGCTTGGGGTGCTGCCGTTTGCCTTAACCGACTCTGACTCCGACTCCGACTCTGACTCCGACTCTGACTCCGACTCCGACTCCGACTCCGACTCCGGCAACTGGCGGATCATGCAGCTCGCCGAGGCGGGCCGAGGGCTCGCGCTGGTGGACGCGCTGTGCGACCGCCTGAACTGGCAACCCAACAGCGGCGGCAAGGTCGTCCGCTGCCATTGGCGGCTCAAGGCTGCCACCGACACCGCCCGTAGCAATCCTCAGCCCTCGGACCGTCCAGAAGGCTGACCGCATATCCGCTTCACCGCCTCAGCGCTCGCAGCTCGGACGGCCCTGCCGTAGCTGGTACTACCCGAGGCGATTTCACTGGGCCACCGGTGCCGAATCTCGGCCGGAGCTGGCCGCTCTGTCTCCCGGCTATCACCCGCCGGGGCTCTGTCATCGCTGCTTCTTTAGCCATTGGGTGACCTTTCGCGCTGCTCCATTCATCCCCGTCGAAGGAGATTGTGGCCGGAAACCTCGATCGTCCGCTTCGCCGGGACGAGCTGCCGGTCCGGGATGAGGCCGCGGGCACCTACCTTGACCCGGCCACGGGTGAAGTGCTGCTGACGTGGGATGACGCGCTCGATGCCATTGGCGACCAGGACGAGCCGTTGCACGTGGCCCGGTTCGGGGAGCGGTTCGACGCCCAGGGCGTGCTGGCTGGATCGAAGGACGCGGCCCGGTGCATCGGCTACCTGACCAAGTACCTCACCAAGCAAGTCACGACTGCCACCAGGCCCAGACCGACGCCCAGCTGATCCACGTCGAGCGGCTGGCCGAAGCGCTGCGATTCGAGCCGTCCTCGCCGCGCTGCGCCAATTGGCTCCGCTACGGCATCCAGCCCAAGAACGCCCGGCCCGGCCTGGTCCCTGGCGTGTGCAAGGGCCTATGCCGATACCGGGACTATGCCGATCCAGGATCCCGGTGCCCTGCCGGGCGGCTGCCCGGGCGGGCTCCGGCTGGCGGAGGGTGTCGGCATAGTTACAGGTTTTCGAGGAAGGCGAGGATGGCGTCTGGCGGCTGGTATCGGCCGGCTTGGACGGCGGCGGGGGTCGTTGCGGCGAGGGCTCTTTCTTTTGATGGTCATGTCGGCATGTACGTAGGCGTCGGTGGAGCGGATGTCGGCGTGCCCGAGCCACAGGGCGATGACGGCGGTGTCCACCCTTGCCCGGAGCACGTCCATGGCGCAGGTGTGGCGGAGCTCGTGGTTAGGCCGATATCGGCCTAACCACGATCTCAGGCGCACGGGCGGCACCCTGTCGGCCGTGACCGGTGCCACGCTCAAGGAGCTGATGGCCCGGCTCGGGCACTCCAGTGTCCGCGCGGCGATGATCTACCAGCACGCCACCCGCGACCGTGACCAGGCCATCGCCAAGGCGCTCGGCACTTTTGTCCGCGACGCGCGCGGCCCCACAACGGAGCCGCCTGACAACGCGGAACGAGGGGAGCAAGGCGCGTGAGGCGAGCACCCGTGTGGCGCGCATGTGGCACGCCGGGCCCGCGAGTATCACGGCCGATGGCAACCGGGAGTGAGGAGACCGCCCCTGACCTGGGTTGGAGCAAGAGAGCGGGCGACCGGGATCGAACCGGCATGACCAGCTTGGAAGGCTGGGGCTCTACCATTGAGCTACGCCCGCGCGACGGCGGCTGGACAAGCCGACCCGGCCGGGCCGTCACGGGGTAGCGTACCGGCTCTGGCGAGCCCGACGTAGCCCGGCCTCGGCAGCTGTCCTCTTGACCCAGCCGTCAGAAGGGCGGAACGGGCCCGACCGGACCAGTGAGCAGAACGGGCCCGACCGGACCAGTGAGCAGAACGGGCCCGACCGGACCAGTGACAGGTAGCACCGGCACGCAGGGCACGGACACACGGCTGGCAAGATTGAGGGCGTTGAGCATGTCGGCCATCGCCACCGGGTCGTAGACCAGCTCCAGGTGATCACTCTGGTCGAGCGGGCACTGGTTCTGCACCGTGATGTCAGTGACGCCGGGACTCATTAGGAACGCCGAGGTGTACGGGGTCACCACCTCGTCGTCCCGGCTCTCGATGACCATGTAGCTGACGCCCGACACCGTATCGCCGCCCGCGTTGAGCTGGGCCAGGAAGCCCGAGCCCGCGCCCGGGCCACCGGGCCACCGGGCCCCCGGGCCCCCGGGCCCCCGGCCCCAGGCCCCAGGCCCCAGGCCCCAGGCCCGCCACCGCCGGCAGCACTTGGTGCGCTGCGACGAGCACCTGTCCACCTTGCTCATCTTCTCCGACGAGGAGCTGGCTGGCGCCTTGCGGGCGGCCCGGCTCGCCCCGCTGCAGCGCCTTCGCCCCGCCCAGCAGGATCGGCTGGCCGAGACGTTGCTGGCCTGGCTCCAGCACGGCGGCAACGCCAACGAGGTGGCGTAGCATGCGCACGTGCACCCGCAGACGGCCCGGTACCGGCTGCGCCAGGTGGAGGATCTGTTCGGCGACCAGCTGCGCGATCCCGACCGCGGCTTCGAGCTCGAGATCGCGTTGCGGGCGCGACATATGCTCCGCCGGCCAGGGTCCTGACCGTCTCCCGTCCCCGAGCCGCCACCGGTTCCCGCCCCGGACAGCGTGGACAGCATTTCCTAGCGGCGTGGTCACTTGAATCCAGTTTTAGAACAACCAATCCTGACTCTGCACCGTCTTTGCTGGTGTGTACCGGTAAGACCCGTACGCGCGGATAGGGGCCTGGATGACAAGCGACCACCGGCCGGGGAAGGCCACGGTTTCCCGTCGCGTCCTGCTGGCCGCGGGCGGACTGGCCCTGCTCGGTGAGTTCGCTGCCGGCAAGGGCCGGGGCGGTCCGCTAAGAGATCGCGCCGCCTCGCCGAAGCCGTCGGGCCCGGCCGCTCCTCCCAGGCCAGACAGGGCCGCCAGCGCGGACGCCCGCGCCGCGGCCGCCAGGTCGCAGAACGAGCGCGCGGCGGCCCGCGCATCAGCCGCCAGCCCCGCGCCCGACGCGGCTCACGGCTCCGGTCCGGGCTACACCCCGACCGCCAGCGGCCAGCCCATGTACTACCTCGACGACGGGCCGATGGTCATCGCGCTCACCATCGACGATGGGCCGAGCCCCGTCTACACCCCGCAGATCCTCAGCCTGCTGCGC
>Ga0187883_10002941_pt1 | contig 10188 bp, 8 predicted proteins | sample June2016WEW_20_1_2_FD_132966 | JGI IMG/M metagenome (GOLD analysis project Ga0187883, IMG submission 132966) | Peatland microbial communities from SPRUCE experiment site at the Marcell Experimental Forest, Minnesota, USA - June2016WEW_20_10 | ecosystem: Environmental > Terrestrial > Soil >...
GGGGGGGGGGGGGGGGGGGGGGGGGGGGGGGGGGGGGGGGGGGGGGGGGGGGGGGGGGGGGGGCGGGGGGGGGGGGGGGGGGGGGGGGGGGGGGGGGGGGGGGCCGGGGCGGGCGGGTTGGGTGCGGGCGGGCGGAGTGGACCTGGGCCGACGGGGTGGACGCGGGTCAGCCGGGTCGGGCAGGCTGCCGGTTATGGATCAGGAATTCACGCTTGAGCAGGCGCGGAGGCTCATGCCCGCGGTGCTCGCGCATGCAGCGGAGCTGATCACGGTCCGGGCCGACCTCATTGACGTGCAGGCAGCGCTGGCCGTCGGCGAGAGCTCGGCGCTCGGCGGCCTGCCGGAGGCCAAGGGACTCCAGGCCCGGCTCAGCGAGCTGCTCGGCTGGTTCCCGGCCCAGGGCCTTGACGTCAAGGGAATAGCTCCGCTGCTGCTTGACTTCCCCGCGCAGCTGGACGGGGAACCTGTGCTGCTGTGCTGGCTGGAAGGCGAACCGGAACTCGGCTGGTACCACAAGGCTCAGCATGGTTTCGCTGGCCGCCGCGCGATCGGCTCGCAAGCTCGTTAGCGGGAAGGAGGAATTGATGGCCGATCCCGGCGGCCGGACATTCCTGGTGACCGGGGGTAACACGGGGATCGGCCGGGCGACCGCCGCCGAGCTTGCTGGCCGTGGTGGCCGGGTCTACGTCGCCTGCCGATCGGAGGAAAAGGGCCGGGCTGCAGTGGCCGGCATCATCGGCGAGACCGGTAACGGCGCGGTCGGGTTCCTACGGCTCGACCTGGCTGATCTGGCGTCGGTGCGGAGCTGCGCGGAGGCGTTCCTCGCCCTGGGCGAGCCGCTGCACGTACTGGTCAATAATGCGGGCGTCGGCGGCCAGCGCGGCCTGACCAGAGACGGGTTCGAGCTTACGTTCGGGGTCAACCACCTTGGTCATTTCGCGCTGACCACGGCTCTCCTTGAGTGCCTGACCGCCAGTGCGCCGGCCCGGGTCGTGACCGTGTCTAGTAATGCTCACTACCAGGCCAAGGGCATCGACTTCGAGACCTTGCGGCGTCCCACCCGCAGCCGCACCGGCTTGCGGGAGTACCAGGTATCGAAGCTATGCAACGTGCTGTTCACCCAGGAACTCGCCCGTCGCGTCGATGGCGGCAGCGGTGGCGGCGTGACGGCATGCGCGCTGCACCCCGGCGTGGTCGCATCCGACATCTGGCGCCGGGTGCCCTGGCCGGTGCGCATGCTGATGAAGCGCCGGATGCTCAGCACGCAGCAAGGCGCCAGGACATCCCTCTACTGCGGCACCGCTCCGGAGGTCGCCGCGACAACCGGCCGCTTCTACGACGACTGCCGTGAGCGACAGCCGAGCCCGGCCGCTAGCGCGGAACTCGGCCGGCTCCTCTGGCAGCACAGCGAGGCGTGGACGAAGCCCTGATCACCGGTTCTGGGCGGCGACTGGCCCACTTTGCCGTCGCGATGCGGTACATTTCGTATTCGCACGATATCTGAGGGCATTGGCGAATGGCTGCCATACCGCACCGCGGCGGGATGAGCAGCAACGTGGGCAGATACGCGCCGCATGCCCGGCGAATTGGCCGTCAAGGTTGGTGCAGTTACCGGTGGAGTCACAGATCCGGGGGGATAAGCCCGTAGCGGCGCGCCCGCATGGGCCGGACCTGGCTGGGCTCGCCGCGTTCACCCTGGATCCCAAAGGGCTGGTGGGTTCGTGGTCGGTAACAGCGGAGCGGCTATTCGGCCGCACAGCGAGCGCGGCCGTCGGGAGCGACGTGTGCGATGTGGTGATGGCCGGCCCTGACGAGGGCCTGCTGTTACGCCGAGCGCTCGCCGAGGTGGCTGCGGGCCGGGTCTGGACCGGAATGCTGGCATTACCCGCCGCTGGCGGGCAGGTCGCCATCCGCTGCGAGCCAATCACCGGATCAGCCGCCGGATCGCTCGTGATCGCCCAGCGCGCTTCGCCCCAGCCAGGCCCGAGACTGCTGAGCGACGCGGTCGCCAGGATCGGCAGCACGCTTGACCTGGCCCAGACTGCCCGGGAGGTCGTAGACGTGGCGGTTCCCCGGTTCGCCGACTCGGCCGCCATTTACGTGCCGGAACGGCTGCTCGCCGCCGACGACATTTCTTCGTACCGGGCCCGGCCAACGACCATAGTGCGGCGGCTCGCTGCCCGCCTCGGTGATCTGCCGGGCGACATGGCGGACAGGCTGCTGCCGCCGGATGAGGTGCTGGTGCTCGGCGAGGACATGCCCTGCTTCCGCGCGATGGCGGCGAGCGGCCCGGTGTTTTCCGACCACCTCGACGGCGCGATCGCCGAACGGATCGGCCGCAATCCCGGCGGTCCGGAGCTCATCGCCAGCTACAGCTCGTGCCTGGCCGTTCCCCTCGCTGCCCGCGGGGCCGTGGTGGGGTGCGCGGTATTCGGGCGCACCGCAGCCAGTCCTGTCTTCGGGCCGGATGACCTGGGAGCCGCCGCCGAGCTTGCCGCCCGAGCCGCGCTCTGCATCGACAACGCCCGGCTGTATGACCGGGAGCGGCGGACCGCGCGTGCGCTGCAACGCAGCTTGCTGCCGGGCAGGCCGCACGTCCCGGCCGGCCTGGAAGTCGCGCACCGCTACCTGCCGGTCGGCGCCAGCATGGTCGGCGGTGACTGGCATGACATCGTCCCGTTGCCAGGCGGCCGGGCGGCGCTGATCGTCGGCGACGCGATGGGCCACGGCCCGGAGGCGGCAGCCGTCATGGTGCAGCTGCGGACCGCGGCACATACCCTGGCCGACCTTGAGCTGCCGCCCGAGCAGATCCTGCACAGGCTCGACAAGATGGCGGCGGGACTGGCCGCTGCGCCGTTCGCCACCTGTGTCTATACGGTCATCAACCCATTGGCGAGTTCATGCGTGATCGCCCAGGCCGGTCACCTGCCGCCCGTCCTCGCGCTCGCGGACGGCACGACGCGAGTGCTCGATCTGCCGCCCGGGCTGCCCCTCGGCCTGCGGGCCGGTGCCTTCCACGCCACCGAGATCAGCCTGCCGTCAGGCGCCACGCTCGCCCTGTACACCGATGGGCTGGTGGAGAGCCGCACCCGGGCATTCGACGACGGCGTGACCGCGCTGCGCGAAGCTCTTGGCGCAGCACTCGCGGAGCCCGCGACGGCACTGACTACCGTCTGCGAGTCGGTCAGTGAGGCGCTGCGCGAGCACGGCGAGGACGACATCACCCTCGTGCTCGCGCGCATCCGGCAGCGCTGAGCGCGCGGGCGGCGCGCGGCCGTCGCCCTGCCGGAGACGTTGATCACCGCGCTACGGGATTGGCCGCAGTGTCAATTGCGGCGGCCGGGTCCGTGGCGGGCTGGGAGGGCACCGGCCGGCTTTTCCTGGCACGGACGGGATCAGCGGCGCCCGGTGGGATTACGGCCAAGAATCGTTATGCATTATTGCCGTCCAGCGCGAAACGGAGGTAACGCTCCGCCGATCGCCGCACAACCGCGGCGCCGTCGGCAGCAACGACACGGCGCCACCAGGCTCCGTAGACACGGTCGAAGCGGAACGGCCCGATCAGGGCCAGCGCTCGGCGGATCGAGTTCGGGCGCTCCGGGATGAGGTTGGGATAGCTGTACATAAAGCTGACCCAGCGGCGATCCTGGACCACCGTGAAGATGTCGCCGGAGAACAGTGCGCCAGTGCCGTCCGGCGCCCCTGCCCAGTGCAGTACCTGACCGCCGTCGAAATGCACTCCGGCATTGATCAGCGTCAGGCCGTCACCGATCTCGCGGGTGTCGCCGTCCCAGAAGACGACCGCGTTGTCGGGCCGGGCGACCCACTCGCGGTCCTTGCGGTGAATGTAGACCGGGGCGCCGAAGGCGTGCGCCCAATCGATCATCGACCCGTAGAAGTGCGGGTGGCTGACCGCGATGGCGCTGACCCCGCCCAGCTCCCTGACGCGGGCGATCAGGTCGTCGTCGATGTAGGTAATCATGTCCCAGAGCACGTTGCCGCCCGGCGCGCGGGCCAGCAGGGCCCGCTGGCCGATCGCGGTCGGCGGGTCGGCGCCGATGCCGACGACGCCAGGGCCCTCGTCCGCCAGCCGGCCTCGGTGGCCAGCCGCCTGCAATTCGGCGAGCGTCGTCCATTGCTGGCCGTCCCAGCCGACGTACTGGCGCTCGTCCAGGCAGACCGGGCAGTCATCGCGCGGGCGTGAATACTGAACGCCGCAAGTACTGCAGATGGGCAGGGCGAGTTCCATGCACCCATATAACCAAGGGCAGCGGAAGGCACGCGCCGCTGGGGAGCAGCACCAGCCTTATCTGGAACAGCCGGCGACGATCGCGGAACTCATCACCGACGCGGTGCGGGGCCCTGAAGAACGTCGGGTGCGTTAGCGACCCGTCGGCCAGCGCGCCAGGAAAACCCTGGGAGGGCGGGAATTCTGGGGCCGCGCGGTAGTGGGCCACAGCGGCAGCGCATAGCGTAGGGGCGAGGGCCACGATGCCGTGCGAGCACGCTCGGCCGCGGAACGGCTCCCATCGCGACACAGCACGGAGGTAGGCATGGACAGGATGAGCACGGCTGATGCCGGATTCTTCTTTGCCGAGCATAAGAACGTTCCCATGCATGTCGGCATGCTCTCCGTGTTCGAGGGCCCGGCTCCGTCCTACGAGGACTTCGTCGAGCTGATCGCGGCGAAACTGCCGCGTGCGCCGCGGTACCGCCAGGTGGTGCGCACCGCGCCGCTGCATGTCTTCCGCCCGATCTGGGTGGACGACGCGCAATTCGACATCAGCTATCACGTGCAGAACGTCGCAGTGCCCGCGCCCGGGGGGACTGAGGAACTGCGCAAGCTGGCTGCCAAGCTCTTCGTCCATCGCCTTGACCAGGCCAGGCCGCTGTGGGAGTACTGGCTCATCGATGGCCTGGAAGGCGACCGCTGGGCCGTCCTGTCAAAGACGCACCACTGCATGGTGGACGGCAAGGGCGCCACGGATCTCATGTCGGACATCTTTGACCGAGAGCCCGACGCGGAGCTGCCCGCGCTCGTCCCATGGAAGCCGAAGCCCGCGCCGTCCGCCGTCTCCCAGGCGGCGAATGGGCTGTGGAGCACGGTCACCGAACCGGTCGGCGGGCTTGTCACCGTCCCGGCTACGGTCGCGAAGCAACTGCGCACCCCGCGGGACATGCTGGGATTTACCGTGGGCATGGCCCACAGCACCCAGCGCCTCACCAGTACCCCGGTAACCTCGCTAAACGGCCCGATCGGGCCGCATCGGCGGTGGACATGGGCGAGCGCGGGCCTGGGCGAGGTCAAGGAGATCGGCCGCGCTACCGGGAGCACCGTCAACGACGTGATGCTCGCCGCGATCACTAATGGGTTCCGTGACCTGCTCCAGTCCCGCGGCGAGCTGAAGAATGGAGTGGTGGTACGGGCGCTGGTACCCGTTTCCGTCCGCGCCGAGGGGGACGACGATGGGAAAACCAACCAGGTTACGGGAGTGCTCGTCAACCTGCCGGTCAGCGAGCCCGATCCACGGCAACGGCTAGCGGATGTGCACGGCCAGATGGACGAGATCAAGCGGACGCACCAGGCGGTCGGCGCCGATGTCATGGGCAAGATGATGGGCTTTGCCCCGCCGACGCTCCTCGCGCTTGGTACCAAGGCCTCGTTCCAGGCACCGCAGTACATGCTCCAGACGGTCGCCACCAATGTGCCGGGGCCACGGGTCCCGCTGTACGTCCTCGGACGCCGGATGCTCGAGGCTTACCCCTACGCGGGGATCGGCAACGGCATACGGATCACAATCGCGATCTTCTCCTACCTGGACCGCTTCTCCTTCGGGATCACCGCAGAATCGCGGGCCGCGTCCGATCTCGATGTGCTGATCGACGGGATCCATGCCGGTATCGCTGAGCTCAGGCAGTCCGTGGCAGGTGCCAAATCGGCGCACGTCTCATAGGTTCGTCTTAGCAGCGCCTCTGGCGCGACTGCGCCCCCCCGGGACCTCAGGCGCGGGCGGCGGTCGGCGGTCGGCCAAGCGGCTCAGGCCCCGCACCAGCCTGCCGGACGGCAGGCGCAGAACACCCGGCAAGACGGGATCCCAGGTCTCCGTCATAAGCCGCATCGTAGCCATCTGCCGATCTTGGCGTCTGGCGCGCATCTTGCAGCGCAGGCCGACGCTGTGGCGCACGTCCTGGGCCCGCCGGACAGTGCAGCGCTGCGCTCCCGAGCAACGCCCGCCGGGGCTGAATGTCGCACTTGACATTGATACCGTTGGTATTCAAATATCGATGGTATGAGCCCGCGCCTGTCACGTGCCGAGCAGAACGACCGCAATCGCGGCGTGCTGCTGGCTGCCGCCATGCGCGTGTTCCTGGCCCGCGGGTATCACGCCGCGACGCTGGAGCAGATAGCTGACGAGGCGGGGTTCTCGAAGGGCGCGGTCTACTCCCGGTTCGACAGCAAGGCCGACATGTTCCTGGCGCTGCTGACGGACCAGATCGCCGAGCGCGCAGCGCAGAACGCGTCGGCTGCCGGCCGGCTAGCGCATTCGGGAGGTCTTCCCGCCGTGCTTGAGCTGGCGCGGCAGGCCGAACGCGCCGCGCCGGGCTGGCGGCTGCTCGTCACCGAGTTCCGGGTGCATGCGGCCAGGGATCCAGAGCTCAGGCGCCGGTACGCGGCTGCCCATGCCAGGACGGTCGACGGGCTGGCCGGCGTGGTTGCCTCCGTCGCTGAGCGCAGCGGTCATGCCCTCTCGGTCCCGGCGCGGCAGGTGGCGGAGGTGCTGCTGGCCATCGAGACGGGCATCGCGGTCGAACAGCTAGCTGACCGGCACGCCGTCGGCCTCGCGCAGCTGCCGTCTGTGCTCGGCCAGCTCGCCGCGTTGTTCGCCGGATCACCCGCAGCCGGCGAGATTCACGAAATGAGGCAATCATGACCATGACTACCGGCGCAGATCTTGAAATGCTCCGCACCCGGATGGCTGCGGCCATCGGCGCACGGATGGCCGGCCACATCGAGCGCCTCGGCTGGAGTACCGAACAGCTGGCCGGGGAGCAGCGCACCCGGCTGCGGGCGCTGCTGGCCCGTGCCATCGAGCGCTCGCCGTTCCATGCGGCCCGGCTCGCCGGAATCGACGCTGGCCGGTTCGAGCTGGCTGACCTGGCCCTGCTGCCCGTCATGACCAAGGCGCAGATGATGGAGAGCTTCGACGCGGTCGTCACCGACCGGCGGCTGACGCGAGACCTTGTGGGGCAGCACTTCGCCGCGTCGGCAGCCGAGCCCGCCCTGGTTCTCGGCGACTATGTGTGCCTGGTCTCGGGTGGCAGCTCCGGACTGCGCGGCGTCTTCGTCCAGACGGCCGAGGAGTATGCCGAGTTCGCCGCCTCGGTCATGCGCAGGGCGATGGCCGCGTTCATGGCGGGCGGCGGGCGGCTGGCCGACGGCATGGTGATCGGGATCGTGGGCGCTGCATCGCCCGTGCATTCCAGCGGCCTGGCAGCCGCGACGGCCACCGGCCCGCCGCTGCGGATGGTGTCCGCCCCGGCTACCCTGCCGACCGCCAGGATCGTCGCGCGCCTCAATGCGGCCCAGCCGCCCGCTCTGATCGGGCACGCGTCCAGGCTGGCCGAACTCGCCAGGGAGCAGAGCGCGGGCCGGCTGCGGCTGCAGCTGAGAGCCGTCACATCGATTTCCGAGATGCTCACCGCGGAGGATCGCGCGGCCATCAGCGGTGCGTTCGGCGTCCCGGTGATCAACATGTTCGTTTCCACCGAGGGGCTTGTCGGCCACAGCGAACCCGGCGACGCGGTGTTTACCTTCGCGAGCGACACCTGCATCGCCGAGTGCGTCGACGAAGCGGGCCGCCCGGTCCCCGACGGCACCGCATCCGCACGCGTGCTTGTCACCAACCTGCATAACCTCACCCAGCCGCTGATCCGCTACGAGCTCGCCGACCGCTTCACCCCGGCCGGGATAAGCGCGGGCGGTTTCCTGCGCGCGAGCGTCGAGGGGCGCGCCGACGACGTCTTCCGCTATGGCGCCACCCTCGTGCACCCGTACGCGCTGACCACCGTGCTGCTGGCAGCTGCTGAGGTGCGCGAGTACCAGGTCCGCCAGACGGCGCGCGGCGCTGACATCGTGGTGGTCGCCGACCCCGGCTTTGACGATACTGCGCTGGCAGCTGCGGTTGAACAGAGCCTGCGCCGGGCCGGCGTCGCCGGGCCGCACGTCACGATCACGTCCGCCGGCGCGATCGCTCGTGATCGGAGGACGGGCAAGGTCAGGCGATTCATACCTCTGGACGGCAGCGCGCCCGCCTCGCGGTGATGACGGCCGGGCCGGGTCAACATTCACCCGGAACCGACAGGTGAGATGCTTACCGGATGCTTCTGGAGACTCCCAGGCTGTGCCTGCGTCGCTTTCAGCCAGAGGACACGGCGGCATTCGCTGCGTATCGTTCGGACCCGGTGATCGCCCGCTATCAGAGCTGGACGGCACCGCTGTCGGTTGAGTCCGCGGCGTCCCTCGTCCGTAGGCTCGCCGGTGGCGAGCCGGGGCAGCCCGGATGGTTCCAGTACGCGGTCGAACTCAAGGCCGATAGGTGTCTGGCGGGCGATGTGGGCGTGAACCTGCACGAGAATCGGATGCAGGCGGAGATAGGATTCACCCTTGCAGCAGGGCGGCAGGGGCACGGGTATGCCACCGAGGCGGTGTGCGCCCTGCTGCGGGACCTGCTCGAGCGGCGTGGCCTGCATCGCGTTTCTGCCGAATGCGATGCCCGCAACCGCAACTCGGCGCGGCTCCTGGAACGGGTGGGCTTCCTGCAGGAGGGGCGGCGCCGCGATTTCACCTGGATCAAGGGCGAGTGGACTGACGACCTGCTCTTCGGGCTGCTCGCCGACCGCTGGCGTCAACTGGCCGCGCAGGCGCATCAGGCTTCCGGTTCATAATCACGAGCGGCTCGCGTTTACGGAAATGGCCAGCCGGTAAGCTCCACTGCGCAGCGGACCTATTTGGCGACCAGATCAACGGCTTTCCCCGTCCAGCCACGGTCAGGCCGCGAGATCCAGCGGACCGGCGGGCGAGGGTGAGGTCTCCTGGAAGCCATCACCCCGTACCTCTGGCATCATCGATGCGTGACCAGCATCGGCCTCGAACACCTCGCACGAACCGCCTACGAAGCACACCGTGGCGCCCACCCTGGATCCCTCCCGCCGTGGGAAGACACCGCCGAGCAGGAGCAGCAAGCCTGGAAGGCCGCCGTGTCCGCCGTCGCTGGCCAGACCGGCGTCACCCTCACCGATGTCGATGCCGTCCCCACCCAAACGCTTCTCATCCAGGCCGGAGACCAGCGCCACACCTTCCATACTGATTTCATCGCGGGCCGCCAAGGCGCACTGGCCGTCAGCGACGAATTTGCCTCCAACCACCACGCCCGTTTCCAGATCGCCCACGGCCTCTGGTACGTCAAAGACCTCGGCTCAACCAACGGCACCTGGCTCAACGGGCGCCGCATCCACGCACCTCAGCGGCTGAAGAAAGGCGACAAGATCAAGATCGGGCACACCGTCGTGACCGTGGTATCTGCATGAGCGGGGATGCTGACAGCAGCGATGACAGCAGCGCCAGCATCCATCAGGTCGACCGCACGCGCGCAGCCCGAGGCGTATAGAGCCACTGGTCGCTAAGGCAGCTCGAGGCAGGCGGATCCGGAGCGGCAAGCGCTCGCGCCTGCGTCACGTGTCGTGACGAAATCGGCCGCTTCCATAGTCGCTGGCGCGCATGTCTATGCGGCACTGCACAGGAAAGACCAGGGCGAGTGCGCTTCGATCGTGTTCGCCATCGACGCAATCGTTATCGCCCGTGCGATGGGTGATCCAGTGACCGACCGCCCTGGGTGCCGGGACCAAGGTCACCTCGTAATCGTGCGCGCGAGCTACATACTGGAAGTGAGAGGCGGCCGTGCATGACGGCTTCGAGCTCGGCCCGGGCAATGCGCGCACCGGGTAGTGGGGGCGCGGTCATTGTCGCGGTCGTCTCTCCGTCGTTGCTCTTCGGTCGGACGGGTCGCCTCGACCGGGCTGGCCGGGCAGCTCACTGGTGAACCGCGCCGCAGCGGCGGCCGTGGACACGGATAGAGAAACCATCTGTCATGCCCACGAGGAGGAACCGCGATGCTCCGCTCGACGTTA
>Ga0187883_10002942_pt1 | contig 10187 bp, 6 predicted proteins | sample June2016WEW_20_1_2_FD_132966 | JGI IMG/M metagenome (GOLD analysis project Ga0187883, IMG submission 132966) | Peatland microbial communities from SPRUCE experiment site at the Marcell Experimental Forest, Minnesota, USA - June2016WEW_20_10 | ecosystem: Environmental > Terrestrial > Soil >...
ATTCTTGAAGACTTGTTCGAACGCCAGGAATTTCAGAATGCCGAGGTTCACCGAGGGATGGAAGCGCAGTCCACCTTTGTAGGGGCCGATGGCGCTGTTCATCTCGATGCGGAAGCCGCGATTGACTTGCACTTTGCCTTGGTCGTCGAACCAGGGCACGCGGAACATCAGGACTCGTTCGGGCTCCGTAATACGCTCTAGAATCTTGGCTTCACGATATTCAGGGTGGCGTTCCAACACGGGCCTCAAGGACTCGAACACTTCCATGACGGCTTGGTGGAACTCGGGTTCGGCTGGGTTTTTGGCTTTGACGAGGTTAAGAATTTGATTGGTGTAGTCCGCCCCGGCTTTCTTGGGCGGTTCCATCACTGTACTCATAGGCTTGCCTCCGAATTTTATGTGGTAAACGGATTGTCAAACACAGGACACCGCAGGAATTGCGGCTGTAATAATTAGATGCCTCGAGGAGAAGTTCTGCCGTGATTGGCATCACCTCATTTCGTGACAATTAGGTCAAGGCTCTGTGCCCGGAACACAGCGCGCGGGAAAGGGGAAACCCCGTGGAATGTGTCCGTTAGAGATTATGACGAGTTTACTTCCCGGAACCATGTTTTACAACCGTCACTTTTCTCGTGTACGGACGGGCGCCCTCGCCCGTCCAGGCTGAGCGCAGCTCGGCAGTGGCCTGTGGTGTCAGGAACTCCCGATTCACCGGAACATGCGTCAAAACAACATGCGTCAGAACCATGTGCGCTGGCGGTATTCGCGATAGGCGTCGCCGAACTTCGCTTCCAGAACGGCGGCTTCGCGGCGCGCGCGGATGATCTGCAACGGAATCAGCACCGCCAGAATGACCAGCAAGCGAGGCCGCCCCACCATGAGAACCATCCCGACCACGGCAAACATTCCGAAAACATAAATAGGATTGCGGATCCGCGAGTAGATGCCACCGGTAACCAGTGCTGTCGCCTTAGGAGCGATGGAGAAGGACCGGCCCAGCGTGTAGCGGGCGAAAATCACGCCGCCGAGGCCGATCAAACCGAGCAACAGACCGATCCAGCGTGCCAGCCCGCGCGGCCCCGGTGCGGACTGAAATATAACGCCGAAAGCCCACAGGCCCACAAGCAGCGGCAGCCAGACGCGCCATATCGTTCCACGATCCATCGTCATGAATGTACATGAAGAACCGCGGTGAAAATCCGGTTCGGGATGACAAAATCTGGAGCGCGCATCTGCAAAGCGATCCCATTTACATTCCATTCACATTCCCGTTTTATGCTAGCTTCTTTACAGATACTAGCTGGTCTCGAATGACGCGAGTTTCCATGACTCGAAAACAACCGTCCGCAGCTCGACGAGTGAAGCGGCGCTTGACTTCGACGCGATCCCGAGCGGCGGAAGCTCGCACCCGTCCCGCTGCCACCCGCAACCCGGACTTTGCGGAAGATGAACTCCCGTCCATGGTCGTCCGGGGCTGCCTGATCGCCCGCGACGCGCTCTTCAATGTCAGGGATTATCTCGCGGACGGTTCGCGTCTGGCATTTCTCGCGATCAAAGATTGCGAGAAAGAACTCGATCAGATCGAACGCCAGATTGACGAGCAACTGCCCGAAGCCATCACGCGCGTAGGGGAAACCAAGGCGCGCGAGTTGCTGGCATGTTTGAAGTTCATCACCGACCTCGAACGCATCGGAGACCTCGCCTACAATGCGGTCATGCAGCTGCAATCGCGCCGCGAAAAATTACCGGCGGCGGATTCCCGTCAGCTCATGGAGATGGCTTCTCTGCTGTGCGCAATGCTGGAGCAGGTTCATCAAGGCTTCATTAAGCGGGACTTGTCGTACGCGCAAAGCGTCCTGCAATCCGATCCGGAAGTGGACCGCTTGTGCCATTCCTTGTTTCATCGCCATCTGGCCGAGCCCAACAGTCCGAGCGGCCAGAAGAATTTTGACATCCTGCTCGCCGCCCAGGCGCTGGAGCGCGTCGGCGACCACGCCAAAAATCTGGCGGAAGAACTCTACAGTTTGTCGGAAGGCCGATCGCTGCGGCACAATCTCAGAAAGCTTTCGACGGCCTAAGGGCTGGGCTTTCCCGCTTCAATGAAAATCGTGCGACACCGTTTCTGCTCGCGTGACGCGGAGCGGCGAAACTTTTTCCGCACGGATATGAATCACGTTATCCTGATTCTGCAGAATTCCCTCGATCATCAGAAAGCGCTCGGAAATCAGCAGCGCTCGATTCTTGTGCAGCAGATCGGGAGCGACAATCGCATTGGCGATCCCTGTCTCATCTTCCAGACTCATGAACATCATCCCCTTGGCCGTCCCCGGACGTTGGCGGGCAATCACGCATCCGCCGATTCGCAAGCGGCGTCCATTCGGCAGGTGCGCCAGATCGGCTGCACTATAGATGCCCATCTTTTTCATCTCTGCCCGGCGGTACTGCATGGGATGAGGCCCAACCGTCAGCCCGGTAGCGCGAAAATCCGCCACCAGCCGCTCTTCCTGCGTCATGGCCGCCAGCGGAGATTTCCCGTCGATTTCCGGCAGTTCATCCAGCAACGGTCCCGACCAGCGCACCGCCCGCTCCACCTGCCAAAGTGCATCGCGGCGATGAAAGACGCTTTCACCACCGAGACACAGAGACACAGAGAAATTCTTTCCATTGCTCTTCTCTGTGTCCCTGTGACTCTGTGGTGAATTCCCGATTGCATTCAGCGCCCCAATCTCCGCCAGCGTCGCCAACTCATCCTTGCGCAGTTCGGGCACGCGACGAGCCAGATCCTGAATCGAAGCAAACGGCGCCAGGCTGCGCTCCCGAACCAGCGCCCGCCCCGCCGGCTCCCGCAATCCGCGCGCATATTTCAATCCAAGACGCACAGCAAGATTTCCGCAGTCCGGCAAGGCATTGCTCTTACTAGCTACTGGCCGCTGGCAACTGGCAACTGTTTCTAAACTGCACTTCCAATCCGACCTCGTTACATCCATGGGCAGCACCTTCAATCCGTGGCGCTGCGCATCTTTCACAATTGTCGCGGGATGGTAGAAACCCATCGGCTGATTATTCAGAAGCGCCGCTGTGAACGCGGCCAGGTAATGGCATTTCAAATACGCGCTGGCATACGCAATCAGGGCAAAGCTGGCGGCATGCGATTCCGGAAATCCATAAAGCGCAAACGAAGTAATCGACTGGATGATCTGCTCCTGCGTCTCGCCGTGGATTCCGTTGCGGGTCATGCCGGCGCGCAGTTTTTCTTCGATCACTTTCATCCTTGCCTCGGAACGTTTGAAGCCCATGGCGCGGCGCAACTCCTCCGCTTCGCCGCCCGTAAAGTTGGCGGTGATCATGGCCATGCGCAGCAACTGCTCCTGAAACAGCGGCACGCCCAGCGTGCGGCCGAGCACCGTTTCGAGCGACGGATGCGGATACGTGATTGCCTCTCTGCCTTGCCGCCGCTTGAGAAATGGATTGACCATATTCCCCACGATCGGTCCCGGCCGTATGATCGCCACTTGCACGACGATGTCGTAAAATTTCTGCGGTTTCAGACGCGGCAGGCACGCCATCTGCGCCCGGCTTTCGACCTGGAACATCCCTACTGTGTCGGCTTTTTGCAGCGTGGAATATACGAGGGGATCGTCCGCTGGAAGGTGCGCCAGGTCCACTTCTTCGTTTTTGTCAGGATCGCGGTAATGATTGCGGATCAGTTCGAGAGAATCTTTCAGCGCCGCCATCATGCCGAGACCCAGCAGATCGACTTTGATGATGCCCATGTCGGCGCAGTCTTCTTTATCCCACTGCACGACCACACGGCCCGGCATGGAAGCGGGTTCCAGCGGGACGACGGAATCGAGACGGCCTTCGCAAATGACCATGCCGCCCGAGTGCTGCCCTAAATGACGCGGCAGATCCTGCGCCGCGAGACACAACTCAAAATATTTGCGCATCCGCGGATGCGTAAGATCGAGCCCGGCATCGCGCAGACGGCGGTCGAGCGCATCATTTTCGTCCTTGAATTCCCAGGTGGCTACTGCCGCTGAAATTCGCTTCAGCGTGTCTTCGTCGAATCCCATCGCCTTGCCCATTTCGCGCGCGGCCATGCGATTGCGATACGTGATCACGTTGGCGGTCATGGCCGCTCCGCGCTGTCCATAACGTTGATAGACATACTGGATCACGCGTTCGCGCTCGTCGCCACTGGGCAAGTCGAGATCGATGTCGGGCCACTCGCCACGCTCTTCGGAGAGAAACCGTTCAAACAATAATTCCATGCTGATCGGATCCACCGCCGTGATGCCGAGTGAATAACAAACTGCGCTGTTGGCGGCCGATCCTCGGCCCTGCGCCAGAATGTTCTGTTCGCGGCAGAAGCGCACCAGGTCCCAGAGAATCAGGAAGTATCCGGCGAGATTCAGCTTTTCGATCAAGCTCAACTCGCGTTCGATCTGCCGCCGCGCGCGTTTCTTCAACTCCGCATCCGCCCGCCCATACCGGCTCTGCATTCCTTCCCGCGTGCGCTCGCGCAGAAACGACATCATTGTTTCTCCCTCCGGCACGGGATACCGCGGGAACTCGTAGCCCAAATCGTTCAGCGTGAATTCTAGCCGTGAGGAAAGTTCAACTGTGTTTGCGAGGGCCTGCGGAACATCCGCGAAAAGCGCTCGCATGGCTGCGGGAGACTTGAGATAGCGCTCGGCGTTCGGCGCCAGCAGGCGTCCGGCAGTGGCCAACGTGCGATGATGCTGGAGCGCGGTGAACGCATCCGCCAATTCGCGCTCCCGAGGCGTGGCATAGTTCACGCCATTGGTCGCGAGTAGCGGCACGTGCAAAGACTCCGCGATCTCGATCGCAACCCGGTTTCTGTACTCTTCTTCGCGATGAAAATGGCGTTGCAATTCGACGTAAACATTAGACTGGCCAAGGCTGGCCCGGCCAAAAATTTCCGTCAACCGCTTCACCGCATCGAATGCAGCTTGCGGTCCACCTTGCGTGAGCGCCGCAGCCAACGGTCCTTCTTCTCCGCCGGTGAGGCAAATCAAACCGTCGGTATGCTCGATAAAATCGAGATCTGACGCGCAGGCTCCTTCTTTGCGCCCAACCCGCAATTTCATTTTTGTAAGCAGGCGGCAGAGATTTTGATATCCAGCGCGCGAAGCAACCAGCAGCGGAAGACGAAATCCGCCACGAGGCTGCGAGCTACGAGCCGCGAGTTGCGGGCAACCAGTTTGCTCGAAGCTCGCAGCTCGCAGCTCGCAGCCTGAAGGGTGTCTCCGTGGTGAAAACGAAGTGCACGTCACTTCTGCCCCGATGTGCGCCTTGATCCCCGCCCTTTTTGCGGCGAGATGGAAGCGCGGCGAGCCGTACACTCCGTCGCGATCGAGTAACGCCATTGCCGGCATTCCCAGGTTCGCACACACGGCGATCAGTTCCTCGGGAATCGAAGCTCCTTCGAGGAAGCTGAACGCGGAGCGCGAATGGAGTTCAACGTACATCAGCCTCTCAGCTCGCAGCTATCAGCTCGCAGTCTTACAAGAACCAACTGAGAGCTGACAGCTGAGAGCTGAGAGCTTTTTTCAGTCATACATTCCTTCTACGAACCAGTTTCCACTTAGCTTGTCCTGCACTAAGCGATACAACACGAGTCCCGTTGCCGGTTGCCGGTTGCCAGTTGTCGGTTCTCTTTCATCAGACTGGCAACTGGACACTGGCAACTGGCAACTGCTGACGGCGATTTCCCACTCCTCGCGCGACCAGCCTTCCTGTTCCGACCAGTCGCCGGAAGAGCGCCAGGGGCCGGCGGTCCAGACGATCTCGCCGGCAATGTCCTCGCGCTCGAGGCATCGCATGCGCACCGGCTTCGCTTCGCGCAAAGTGACACTCGCGCCGAGCGGCGGACGAAACAGACGCAGAGCGATTACGGCGCTCATTGTTTCCTTTGCGTTTTCCTCAAGCTTTTCTCCGACTTGGCATGCGCTGTCATTTTCTTGCATGGACTTATCCTGCTTTCGATTTCCAGACTGGTTCACTTCATGCTTAGTTTCAGGTTCTGCGGGCGAGGGCTCTCCGGGCGCGAAGTGCCGCAACGCAAACGCGCCTTCGCGATGTGTATCCAGCAACTCCACCGACCCCACTCTTCCCTCGCCGACTATGCCTGCAATGCGCGCCAGCGTTAGCTCCAGTTTTTCGGGCTCGGGAAAAACCGGCTGAAACAATCCACTCTGCAAGGCCCGCGGGCGCGCCGGATCGGCTGACAAATGAATCTTCACGATGGGCGCTCCCGGTGGATGCGCCTGCAAGTCGAGCTGCAATAATTTAAGAAATATTTTCACGTCCAGCATGGGTGCCGGCAACCGCAACGTGCGAGTGAACGTTTTGGTGCGTGCCCTGGTGAACGATGCGCAACCGTTCGGCTGTGTCGCCGCGAGTTCCAGATTCAGACGCAACTCCTGCGCCGCAAGTGCGCGCGCGCGCAATCGCGCGCACACTTGCTCCAGCATGCGGTTCAGCAGAAACGCCAGCGGTTCCAGCAGCACGATGGGATATTCCAGTTCCACACTCTCGGCAAAAATCAGGCGGGGTTCCAACACGCGCAAGTTGCGCGACGCCGCGCCCCGCGCCAGTTGTTGCAGACGGATTCCCTGCTGCCCCAGGCGCTCGCTGACCGGAACTTCGGGAAGAGCCGCCAGCGCCCGCAGCTTGCGGATTCCCCAGCGATCAAACGTTTCTGCCCAGCGTGCAGCCTCCTGTGCATCGGAAGAAAAACCGGAAGAAAAACTTTCCAGCAACACATCCACCGGAAGATCTCCGAGCCGCTCTGCTTCGCGCCCTTCAGGAATCAAAGTCATGCCGGGAAAACCGCGGGCTGCGAGTAAGGCGGCATCCGGATTCGCGGCCGCAGCAATGTTCGCCTCAAGTCTCATCTGAGAAACCCGCTGCGCCAAATCGCGGGCAATCTTCGGCAGCGGACCTAGCAACGGTTCGAGCCCGGCCAGGTTCAGAAGCACGATGCCGGGTGCGGTGTCTTCCACTTCCGGGGAAAACGATTGCGCACAATCGAGCAGCGCAGCGTGTGCCGACGTCTCCTGCGACTCCGAACGTGTGCGCAGCACCAGGTTTTCCCATGTTTCGAGTTGCGATTTGGTCGCGCCTATCTCCACGGCGGTTTGCCGCGCGCTTTCGTTGAGCGCCACCACCTTCTCCAGCGGAGGCCGTCCGGTGAGCACCGCGACTGAGCGGGCGCGCAACTCTGGTTCAAAGCGAATGATCGCTTGCACAGAAAAATCGGGGATGAAGATGCAGGCAAACATGGTAGTGCAGCTCTCAGCTCTCAGTTGTCAGCTCTCAGACGCGATCTTCTTATCGTGAATTCCTTTACTGAGAGCTGAATGATTATCCGGCCCATGCGGCTCGACTGCTGAAATTCGCTACCGATTGCGTCGGCTTTCGTTCCAACGTCCCTTCCAACCGTGAGCGCATCAATTCCGCTCTGATCTCGAACTGATCCAACAATTCCACGTGCGCCGGTTGATTTCCTGAGAGCTGAGAGCTGACAGCTGACAGCTTTTTGCCCGACACCTTCACCAGCATCGACGAGCAACTTCCTGCAATCGGCTGCTGTTCCAGAACCAGCAGTGCCGTTGGCGTGTGCTCGATCGCGCGGCGGAAGCGGAACCAGGAGGCCAATGGAATTCGCCGCGCGTTCCGCACCGGAACATCTCCGAGATCGAGAGCGATCATTCCGAAACCGTTGCTCTGCAGCAGCAGATCGGTAACTTTCAACATTTGCTCCAGTTGCGATTCCCAGCGCCGGGTTTGTGGATTTTTCCCTCTCGACAATTTTCCGCGTTGCAGACTTCGATGCTTACGCGATGGATATTTTTCTCCGCAGCGCACCCACAGCAAACGGCTCATCTCCATGCCCGCCGCCGCCGCTGATGCCGGATCGAAGGCATCGCTCGAATCCACCAGCGCGCAAACTTCTCCGCGCTCGGTGGCGCGGGCCAGCGCGAAAAGCAACACGCTGGTTCTTCCCGATGAGGCCGCGCCGCAGATTTCCGTGAGGCAACCGCGAGCGAGGCCGCCGGTCAGCGCGTCCAGTTGCGGAATGCCGCTCGACACCATTTCCGGCGCCGGACGCACATCGAGGCGCGAAGCGGGAACGACCGCAGCCAGCTTTGGGAGGGCGCCGACCTGGGCCAAAATCTCCGTGGTCTTCTGTGCGGCCTTCTCGGCGATCGAGCGCGGAGAAGACCGCGGAGAAAAAATAAAAGGGCGGCTCATGGCCGCCGATGAAAAAACCGGAAAGGCAGACATACTTTCTCACATTGTCAGGGAACACGAGGGCAGGATCAGCCCGGGCGAGATTTTTGTGTATTCGCTTTTTATTCGCCTAATAAAAGTATTCACCCTCGGCCTGCCGTTGTCAAGGAGGTTTGTTCAGAATCACGAACCGGCGCTGCAACTTGAAGATTAACAATGCTTTGCGGAGAAATTCTCGCGAGCGAAGTCGCCCCGCGAAACGGTGGTTCGCTTCAAACCCACCGGACTGTACTCGAATGAGCTTTTGTTATAATCGGATTTCATCGCGATCCACCCGAGTGGCGCTATCGTCTAGGGGTTAGGACGGAAGATTCTCAATCTTCAAACCCGGGTTCGATTCCCGGTAGCGCTACCAGTTCTGCTGCAATCACTTACGCCCAACTGCTGAGTCCGGCGCCGACAAAAGTCAGCCCGCGAGCGGAGCCACATAGCTCGGGTCGCTCGCGGACCGGGAAGGTAATTTGCGGGGAACTATTTGTACGTAGCGCTGGTGCGGGCCAGAAAATCGCGGTGCTCGGTGAAGTCCACCATGGAATCAAATGCCGGGCCGTGCAGCGGGTTCGACTTGAAGGCCTCCCGCACCGCCGCGTTGACCTTGTCCAGGCCTTCCGCATTCGCCGCGAGGTAAAAAATCCAAAACGTGCCGGGCGCTTGGGTGTGGATGGCTTCGGTGTCGACTTCGTATTCGTAAATCGTGCCGTCGGCGAGCAGTTTCTCCAGCAGCGGCACGAGTAAGCTCTTGCTGAGCGTCTCCACCGCGTCGTCAGGCGCATTGGGCTTCAATTTATAGGACGCCCCGTGGGTGTACAGATCTTTCCACGATCCGGAATGCCAGTTGTAATACCGGCTGACGAAAATGCCATCCCAGTGTTTTGTGGCGCTCACCAGGACGGGAGAAGTGGTACCGCCGGACTTGTAGAACTGGTCCAGCACGTTGAGCACCCCGGCCATGGACATCGCCGACCACCAGTCGTCGTGAGTTGGGCCGTCGGCCTCGTGAACCAAATTCACGTCATTGCCGAACGCCACGAGGGTCCCGCTGGCGACGGCCTTATCCAGAATTTTCTGGTCAGCCGCGTCCGCCTTTGCCATCTCTGCCCACTGGGCGCGCGGAATGTTCCAGAACGAGACGTACGAGTACATCGGCGGTTTTTCTTTAACCTCAGACATCTGCGCTTGCGCCGGCGACGCCCAGACAGCGGACATCGCGATGGCGCACAGCCCTGCAAAAACCCTCCACAGTTTCCTGTTCATTAAATTCATCCTCCGTGATTTAGCCCAGGAAGTCCTGGTCGGACCCGGGGCCACGGTAGTGTACACCAATCATCTAATACTCTCGCGAGAAGTCTCGTTAGTGCGTCGCGTCCGCATACTTCACCGAACAGCCGTAGGGACGCGTCGCCGATGTTTCCACCTGCTTCCCGGCCATCGCCTGCTGCAGCGCGAGACTGACGTAATTGGTCGCGCCCGGGACGTCGTTCAGGTCGGTTGTCGGTTTGTCGTCAATCGCTCCATCGTAGATCACCACGCCTTGGGGGCTGATGACGACCATCTGCGGAGATGTCTTGGCGTCGTAAAGATGCCCAATCTCACCGTTTGGGTCGAGCAGCGCGGCGGTCGGCGCAGCCTGCGTCTTCGCCAGGTAGTCGTTCTCTTCTTGCGCGGTCGCATAGCCTTGCTTGCCCGGCGCGGAAGACAGAATTGTGAACCAGACTACGCCCTGGCTGGTCCACTGCTTTTGCAACTGCTGCATGTTGCCGCTGTTGTACTGCTTGCGTACGAAGGGGCAGCCGTTGTTGTGCCATTCGAGGACCACATACTTTCCGCGATAGTCCGATAGGCGAAAGGTCTTGCCGGTGCTCGCCGTA
>Ga0187883_10002952_pt1 | contig 10161 bp, 6 predicted proteins | sample June2016WEW_20_1_2_FD_132966 | JGI IMG/M metagenome (GOLD analysis project Ga0187883, IMG submission 132966) | Peatland microbial communities from SPRUCE experiment site at the Marcell Experimental Forest, Minnesota, USA - June2016WEW_20_10 | ecosystem: Environmental > Terrestrial > Soil >...
GAGCTCGGTCTGTACCTGGATGTGAGCCACCTTGAGTTGGTGGTCGAGCAACGCCAGCGTATCCCCGATCACCTTATTCAGACTGATTTCCGTCAATTCCGTACCCGTGGTGCGGGAAAAGTTCAGCAGATTATTGACAATCTCCGAAGCGCGGAACGTCTGCTTGGTGATCTTCTCGAGCAGCCCCGCCTTCTGCGGATCCGACTTCAACTGCTTGGCCAGCATCTGGGTGTAGGAGGAGATGACGGCCAACGGCGTATTCACTTCGTGCGCCACGCCGGCGGCCAGCAGTCCGATCGAAGAAAGCTTGTCGGCTTGGGTGAGCTGGACTTCCAGTTCGATCCTCTCCGAGATGTCGTCCATGATCACCAGCCGTCCCACCACGTTGAACTTGCGGGTTACCAGCGGCGCCATCGCAACATTCACAATGCGCGCTTCGCCGGTGGGAGTCGCCAGCCGGAACTTATAAAGATTGTGGATGCCCGGATTCTGCCGAACGCGGTAGAACTCCTCGACGAAGGCCGCCGGAAAAACCTCGCTCAAGGAACGCCCCACCACCTGCCAACGCGGCTGGGCATACATGACTTCCATCTGCGAGTTCCAGGACTCGATGCGGTCCTGCAAGTCCACGGCCATCACGCCGACGTTGATGGATTCAACAATATTCTCGTTGAAATCCTTGAGCCGCTCGTACTCGCTGACCTTTTGCTCGAGCGAGGCATAGAGCCGCCCGTTCTGGATGGCGATGCCGATGTAGCCCGCCAGAACCTCGAGCAACTCCACATCTTCGCTGGAGAGGAAGTCGCCTTGCATAGTCTTCCCCAGCCCGAGGAAGGCGATGGTTTTGTGCCGCGCGTGGCAGGGAATGTAGTAGTTCAGATCCAGGCGTGCGATGGCTTCTTGCGCGGCGGCATTTTCACGAGGCAGCTGGTGCGTATTTTCGAAGAAGATATGCCCGGCAGCATCCTCGATTCGCGGCTTGGCGAGGAACGACAAGTCGAGGCCGGTGACGTGCGCGATGCCAAACGACTTTGACAGTTCAAAGCGCGAAGAGTCGCCGTTGCCGAGGAAGATTGCGATGCGGTCCACCAACAGCGTGCGTGCTACCCGGTCGACCAGCGAGGAAAGCATCTTGTCGAGGTCGGTCTCCGAACTCAATTCGCGTCCGAACTCGATCAGCGTACGCCGGTAGTCGTAGCCTGTGCGGAAGAAGAACTGGTCAAGCTTCTCTTGAATCCATTTCCGTACCGGATCAAACAGCAGCGCGGTGACCACGACGGCCACTATCAACCCGTAAGGTCCGGAACTGGGCACACGGGTATGCACCAGCTCTGCCACGGCAGCCACGCCGGCGAAGTAAACTCCCACGATGGCCGCCGCCGCCAGCGTATATGCCATGCCGCGCTTGAAGATCAGGTCCACGTCCATCAAGCGGTAGCGGAAAATGGCGTATCCAAAGGTCAGCGGCAGTAATCCAAGCGACAGCACCGATACCTTCATGAGTGGTGAAGGCATCACTCCGAGCAGAAACGGCAGGACATAGAAAACGGTAAATGGTGTTATGGCGACGATGGTGCCACGCGTAATCCACTTGAGTTGCTGTCGCAAGATCGGAGTGGTGGCCTGGCGGTAGTTTTTGAACAGAATCCCCGCCGCTGAGAAGAAGAAAATCGTCAGATAGGCCCAGTGCACCCGGTTCAGATTGAAGAGCAGCGAGTTGCTCGCTTTCAAATACTGAAGAACCAGTAATTGGATTCCGAGCAGTACCGCTCCCGGCAGGTAGAGCAGCGGAATCGACGAGCGATGCTTGCTGACGAACTCTCGCCGTTCCGGGAAGGTCAATGCGAAGTGCAGAAACAACGCCGGCTGCAGCAGCCACGCCACTTCATTGGCCCACAGGACGATCCAGTCAAAAGCGTTGAACTTGCCGGTATAGTGCAGCGCGTAGAAAACGAACGATACCAGGCAGAAAATATAAAAGTGCGTGGAACCGACCGCCGTCCAGCGGCGCAGCAAGACATAAAGCCCTATGCCCAGGTAAATGAGCGCGATCAGCCGCAGCCAATCGTTCATCGAACGCTCAGCCGGAGCCAGCACCAGTTGCACGTCTAGCGGAACCGAGCCGCGGATCAGTGAGTAGGTTGCCTTCGACCAGACGCCGGAATAGTAGATCTGCCGCGTAATCGCCGCTGATGTGTCAACCGCGTGCCCGTTGACGCTGACGACCGTGTCCCCACGGCGGATTCCGGCCCGCTCTGCCGGACCGTTCGGCTCCAGTCGGTCGGCCACTAGGCGGCCGTTCCTCTCCATCCACCATGCGCCGTCGTCGGGAACCGCAAACTGGTGCTCGATCTTGTAGTTGAAACCGGCGAACAGTACGGCTGCGACTGTGAGCAAAGTCAGCAGTATGGCGGTAAACCGGGCCTCAAATTCGCGGTTCATATTTCGCGACTCAGTTCGCGATTCACAGACTGGGACGGTGGCGGCGACGCCGCGGCCAAACATTCGACGCCCATCCGATATAAGCAACTTCACTGCCACCCTCTAATCTCACCCGGCGCTATAAGTCGCTTACTTAGAGCGACTTCCATAATTATAGAGAGGATTCGGAATGTCAGCTATGAATTATGGAAGGTAGCGTCTGCTTTTTGGAATGCCGAGCGCAAGCAACTTGGCCGCATAGAGAGGGGTCTGGGTGCCGGGTAAAGCTCCAGGGCGTTAGTTTCCGACTAAGAATGCGATGGCCCGACTGAGAAACTGAAAACTGATAGCTGATAGCCCACTCCCGCCCTCGGTTCGTTCTACAATGAACCATGTCCCGCCTCGATCAGGTTGCCGATCTTGAAAAGCGCTTTCTTCTCCCGACCTACAACCGCTATCCCGTGGGCTTTGAGCGCGGCAGAGGTGTCTTTCTCTACGACTTCGAGGGCAAAAAGTATCTCGACTTCGTGGCCGGGCTGGGGGTGAACGCTCTCGGGCATGCCCATCCTCGCATCGTGAAGACCATCCGCGAGCAGGCGGCCCGGGTCATTCACCTTTCGAATCTCTATTACAACGAATACCAGGGACAACTGGCCGAGCGCCTCTGCCAGCTCTCGGGCTTTAATTTTGACCGCGTCTTCTTTTCGAACAGTGGAACCGAGGCGATGGAAGGCGCCATCAAGCTGGCGCGGCTTGCCGGACATAAGGCAGGCGGCGAGGCCAAGTGTCAACTGGTGGCACTCGAGGGTTCATATCACGGCCGCACGTTTGGCGCCATGTCCCTGACAGGCCAGGAAAAGTACCGCAAAGGTTTTGAGCCTCTGCTCGAAAACGTAAGCTTTGTGGCGCAGAACAACGTCGGAGCGCTGCACGCTGCCGTCAATGTCAACACTTGCGCCATTGTGCTGGAGCCCATCTTTGGCGAAGGCGGCATCCTCGAATGTTCGGAAGAATTCCTGCTTGCATGCCGGACCCTTGCCGATCATTATCAGGCCGCGCTCATCTTCGACGAGATCCAGTGCGGCCTCGGCCGCACCGGCAAGATCTTCGCCTTCCAGAGTTTCGGTGTTGTTCCCGACATCGTCACCATCGCCAAGCCAATCGCCGCGGGAGTGCCGCTCGGCGCATTCCTGTCCAAGGAACACTTCGCCTCCGCGATTTCGCCCGGACAGCACGGCACCACCTTTGGCGGCGGTCCGCTGGCGTGCCGCGTCGGACTCGAATATCTGGCGATCGTCGAAGAAGAGCATCTGCTCGAAAACGTCGTGAAAGTTGGCGGATACCTGCATCAACAACTCCAGGCACTGGTCGACAAGTACGCCGCGACGCGCGAAGCGCGCGGCCGCGGACTCATTCAGGGCCTCGCGCTCGATATTCCCGCGCGGCCATTGGTGGAGCAGGCTCTGGCGGAGGGCGTGCTCTTCAACTCGACCCAGGACACGGTCCTGCGCTTCCTGCCGCCATTCCTGCTGCAAGAAAAGCACGTGGATAAAGGCATCAAAGTGCTGAAGAAGCTGCTGGGCAAGAAACGCAAGAAAGCGCAGAGCGCGGCTTCAGTAGGCGCATGAGAACTGGTTTTCGGGCAGCCCGGTGGAACGAAGCGCAGCTGCGGGGCTCGGAGCAAAAAAGGAGGGGAGCCAGGAGGCAGCTCCCCGAAAGCGATAGAGGCGATATCACTTATTAAGACGCAGCCTGCGAGGATTTCGTTGCCCATCGAAACGAAAAATTCCGGAGAAAAACTCATCCCCGCCGCCGAGCACCCAACGAGCCCGGCCTCGGCGGGGTTTGGGGTTGCAACTGGAGAGCATTGGCTGGAACTGGCCGATGGTCGCATGCGCTACCTCAAGGCCGGGTCGGGCCCGGCGCTCATCCTTATTCATGGGCTGATGGGATATTCGTTTTCCTGGAGATTCACCATCCCCGCGCTGGCGCCCCATGCGACCGTTTATGCCATCGACAATCTGGGCGCCGGGCTGTCGACCGCGACTGAGGGCATGGACCGCACCGTACGGGCCACCGCCGAGCGCGTCCTCGAGTTCGCGGACGCTCTCGGCATCAAAGATTTCGACCTGCTGGGCACCTCGCACGGCGGTGGCGTCGCCATCATGGTGGCAGCGGTTTGTGCGGAAACAAACAATCCCCGCCTGCGGCGCCTGGTGCTGGTGGCGCCCGTCAATCCCTGGTCGCCCCATGGAAAGCGGTTCGCGCCGTTTCTGGGCAGTTCTTTTGGCTCCCTGCTCTTCCGCAACACCATCGAGCGCTGGCGCTCCCTCGACTCCCTATGGCTGCGCCGTCTCTTCGGCGACGGCGCAAAAATTCCGCCCGATTCGCTCGCTGGCTATCGCATACCCGTACAGAAGAATCACGGCTTCCGTCATGCTTCGCACATCGTCAGGAATTGGACGGCAGACCTTGCGGAACTGGAAAAAGCGCTCCCCAAGATTCGCGATTACCCCACGCTCCTCCTCTGGGGAACGAAGGATCGCGCCGTTGATTTTCATTCCGCCGAACCGTTGCGCCGGAATTTCCGCGATGCTCGTCTGGTGGCATTCGAGGGCGTAGGCCACCTGCCTTACGAAGAAGCGCCCGAGGACTTCAACCGCGCGCTGATTGATTTCCTAACCAGTTCTCAGTTCCCAGTTCTCAGTTCGCAGAAGACCGGTTTTGACTGAGAACTGGGAACCGGCAACTGGTTTCTTCATGCACCCCACGACTTTTCATTCGCTGCGCGCATTCGTTGCCGACTACGGCTACTGGGCCGTGGCTCTGGCCTTGCTGTCGGAGAGCGCCGGCATCCCAGTTCCCGGTGAGATCACGCTCCTGGTGGCTAGTTTTCTGGCCTATTCCGAACACCAACTCACTCTCGGCGGGATCATCGTAGTTGCCACCGTTGCCGCCACCCTCGGCGGTGATCTCGGTTACGCTCTCGGCCACTATGGCGGACGTCCGCTGCTCGATCGCTATCAAAGCGTTTTTCGGATTCCGCCGCCCACGCTGCAACGCGGCGAGGAAATGTTTGCCCGCTACGGGGCAGCCGCCATTTTCTTTGCCCGCTTCATCTTCGGCATGCGGACTTTCGCCGGGCCGCTGGCCGGAGTGCTGCGCATGCGCTGGCGAACATTTGCGCTTTTCAACTTTCTGGGTGCGGCGGTTTGGGTCAGCTTCATGGCCAGTACCGGATATCTGTTCGGTCATCATTGGCACACCCTGCTGCGAACCCTGCAGCGCTTCAATATCGCGGTATTGATCGTCGCCGGGGCCATAATCCTATATTGGTGGTGGAGACATCGCCGCCAGTTCCCAGCGGACAATGATTGAAACCTATCGCTGCATAGAGCGCCCCATTTCAGCACTCGTCGGCAACAATCTCGTGGAATTGAGAATGAATGCCATCTCCGAGCTAACGTGAATGAAGGCCGCCAGCAGCGGGTTCAGAAAACCGCAAGCCGCCATTCCTACCCCTATGCTGTCCACCACGAGAGTGCCCACGAAGTTCTGCATGATGATGCCGCGACAGCGTCGCGCGATCTTCAAGGTTTCGACAAGTTTGGAGAGATCGCTTCCAATCAAGATGACATCGGCGCTCTCCCTGGCAACGTCAGTTCCCGAGCCCATCGCAATTCCAACGGTTGCCTGCACCAGAGCTGGAGCATCGTTGATACCATCCCCGACCATCGCGACTTTCCGATTCTTCTCGCGAAGCTCGCTGACCCATCGCGCTTTCTGATCGGGCAAGAGTTCTCCCACGGCTTCGTCGACGCCGAGCTCACGCCCCACCATAGCAGTGACTCCTTGCGCGTCTCCGCTTAGCAGAACCGTTTTCAGGCCCATCTCTCGCATGGCCGCAACCGCACTCCTCGCTTCGGGACGCAGCACGTCCGCAATGCGGATCGTGCCCAGCATCTGCCCACCGCGAGCGACATGAACTTCCGAAACCCCGCCTTGACCATTGCCATGGGCAGGCACCCTCCCCCTCACGCCATGATCTTTCAAAAGCGTGCGGCTGCCGACCAGAATCTCCTCGCCCCGGTACGTCACTCGGACTCCTCTTCCGGGCGTGTAGAAGAACTCGTCGGGTTCGACGGCAGGAACCGCGAGCTCGGCAGCCCGCGCAACAATTGCCTTGGCGATGGGGTGTTCGGACTTGCATTCGGCAATGCTGGCAACGGCGATGATTTCCCGCAGGGCGAAACCATCGCTTGAGACGATCTCCCGAATTTGAGGAGTTCCGAAGGTCGAAGTGCCAGTCTTATCCAATAGCACGGTGTCAACGGCCGCCAGTGCTTCCAGGTAAAGACCGCCTTTGACGATCGCCCCCAGACGCGCGGCGCGGCCAATCGCGCCGAGAATCGCTAGAGGAGTTCCGGCAGCTATGCCACACGCCCCAGCCACGATCACGACCGATATCGTTGACCGCACATTGTGAGTGACGATGAAGGTGAGAACTGCGGCCCCCAAGGCGAAATAAACCAGATAGCCGGCCAAGCGATCCGCCGTTTTCTGAATGGGAGCCCGCGATCTCTCTGCCCGCTCAACCGCTTCGATGATCCTTCCGAAGGTCGTGTCGCGGCCTAGTTTCTGCGCTTCGACTTCCAGGGCTCCCGATTGATTGATGGTTCCTGCGTAAACCGCATCTCCGGGCGACTTCTCAACCGGCATGGCCTCGCCTGTAATAGCTGCCTGCTCCACAAAGGATCGCCCGCTGAGCACGAGGCCATCCACGGGGATACGTCCACCCGGTTTCACAATTACCGCGTCACCGAGTTCTAGATTCTCAGCGGTTATTTCGACCACTTCGTGATTACGCCGGACGGAGACAGTTCGAGGAAGGAAATCGATCAGGTCCTGGATGGCACGCCGGCCGCGTCCGACCGTGAGGCCTTCCAAAACCTCGGCGGCCAGCACGAAAGCCGTGATCACCAGCGCGGTAAAGAATTCACCAATGGCCAGGGCGGAAAAAAGCGCGATGGTCATCGACAGTTCCATTGTCATTTTTCGTTCGACAATATTCTCGAAGGCTTCCTTGAAGATGGGATAGCCACCGACCAGGGCAGCCGCGAGACCAATTACACTGAGGCGCGGAAATGGCTCCCACACGCGAAACCAGACCGCGGCCGCGGCCAACGCCACGAACCCAATGCGGACGAGTTCAACCCATTCGAACCCATGCTCATGTTCGGCGCCATGCTCCCGCTCTCCGATTGGAGACAGCGGAGAAGTGGGTTCATCGTTTCTTTCAAGGAAACCGGAAGCGCTCATGCCTTTGCCCTTTCCCGCCAGTTGCAGCTTTGCTACTTCAGGTAAGACTTGACCATGTCGATGACTTCGTCGGCGGCAGCCACTTGTCCTAACGTTGGACGATGCTTTCCGTTGAGCACGTGACTGCGGACGTGGCCTTCCAGAAGCTCGGCCATCAAACTGTTCATCGCTCCTCTGGCAGCGCTCATGACTTGCAGAACTTCGGAACAATCGCGCTCTTCGGTAAGGGCTCGAACTAGAGCTTCGACCTGGCCCTGAATGCGTTTGGCCCGCAGAATCAGTTTTTGCTTGTCCTTGACAGTGTGGCTCATGATAAGGTACCTACTCCAAATATACCATACCGGGTATGGTATATTTGAGGTTCGGATGGCTTGTGATGACCGGCTGCCCTGACTTCCTCAAGGTTGCGGAGAGACTGCGCAGAAGGTGCGATCAAAGTATCTTCGGTCACTTCCACTCGCCCCCCCGCCGTCATATGCTGGCAGAGGCATCGACCAGCACCGGAGAACAGCCTGACTAACGACGTGATTTCCGAACGCACGCCAACCAGCCCGCAGAAGCCAGATGCGCCCCGCTTTCCGCGGCTGGGACTTTCGCAGGTCTGGGTGCGATTCCTGCTGGCCATCTTCGGCCTGATGCTGGCTTTCGCTGCGGCACTGTTTTCCACGGTCGCGGGCGAGGCGGGCAACATCTGGGGAATGATCATTCTGGCCTCGGGGGCGCTGTTGCTGGCCACCTTCGTCGGCCTTACCACCGTGCCCTACCTGGCGCGGCGGGTCGTCGCGACCCGTGTCCGCGAAGCCATGGACTACGACGTCACGCGCGCCGGCCTGATCTACATCCTGATCAGCGTCGTGATCGGAATCGCCGCCATCAACACCGGGAACAACCTGCTTTACGTCATCGTCGCCGCGCTGCTCTCTGCCATTGTGGTTTCCGGCATCGCCTCGGCGCTGGTGCTCCGTAGTCTCACGCTCGATGTCCATTTGCCCGAACACGTTTTTGCCTCGCGGCCAATGCTGGCGCGCCTCCTCCTGGGCAACGCCAGTTCGTGGCTGCCATCCTTTTCCGTGCGCGTGGTTCCCGCCAAACGCAAAAAGAAAGACGGCTGGCGCTGGGAAGCCTCGACCTTCGGCTGGCCCCGCAACCGCGCGCCTCAGGACCAGTGGCTCCGCCTGCCCGACCGGCGCTTGCGGCGCGTGCGCGAGGAAGCAGAGAAGCCCATTCTGCAAGAATCCGTTTATTTTCCTTTTCTCGCTCCCGAACAGGAACTCCGCGCCGACCTGGAAATAAGCTTCCCAGCTCGCGGACGCTATTGCGAAAAAAACTTCGGCCTGGCCACACGCTTTCCTTTTGCCTTCCTGATGAAAACCCGGCGGATTAGCCTTTCCCGCGAAGTGATCGTCTATCCCGCCGTCGAGCCCACCGAACAGTTCCGCGAAGTTCTTCCCATGGTCACCGGCGAGTTCGAAGCTTTTGTGAGGGGACGCGGCAACGATCTTTATCTCATCCGCGACTACATGCCGGACGATTCCGCCCGCCACGTGGACTGGAAAGCCACGGCTCGCACGGGGGCGCTCAAAGTGCGCGAGTTCAGCCGCGAAGATGAGCGCAAGCTCCGCATCGTGTTTGACAATCCCGCACCCGGAGTCCTGCAGCCCGCGGTGTACGAGCAAGCGGTGCGCCTGGCGGCCTCTCTCGGATGGCACTTCCACCACGAAGATGTCGAAGTCTCTTTCGTCGCACCGGGGTTGGCGCCTACCGAAGACGTCTTCACCTTCCTGCGATACCTGGCGCTGGTCGAACCGCAGGAGGCGACCCCCGTGTTCAGCCGTCTTCGAGCCAGCGAAGATTACAACCTGATCGTCACCGCCCGCGACGCCGCCGAAATGCCCGCCGCTCTGGCCGCCAGATCCTACGTCATAAGCAGTTGCCAGTTCCCAGTTGCCAGTTCTCAGTGAGACTGAGGACGGTCTTAACGCTTTTTCTTAGAACTGAGAACTGGCAACTGCCTTTTGCATTTTTTTCTTCCCCCCAGACGGTTTTCGACATATACTGCGCCGCGCGGGTCCAGGCATAGAGCAGTTTTGCTTCCTTCGTCCACGATAAATTTGACGCTGTTCGCCGGGCACGTCGCTTTCCGGCACAAGTCCAATTGGAGGTGCAAATGTTGATCTGTGATCTGCTCGGAAATCAGGTCCCTATATCCGCTGAGGCCCACCAGACCGTGCTCGAAGTCGCCACCCTGATGGCGCAACACAACATCGGTGCCGTACCCGTTCTGCAAGAAGGCCGACTCAAAGGCATTTTCTCCGAGCGCGACCTGATGAGCCGGGTGGTGGTCGCAGGCAAGGATCCCGCCCGCACCCTGGTCAATCAGGTCATGACCGAAGATCCTCTGACCGTCGCTCCGAACGATCC
>Ga0187883_10002956_pt1 | contig 10155 bp, 9 predicted proteins | sample June2016WEW_20_1_2_FD_132966 | JGI IMG/M metagenome (GOLD analysis project Ga0187883, IMG submission 132966) | Peatland microbial communities from SPRUCE experiment site at the Marcell Experimental Forest, Minnesota, USA - June2016WEW_20_10 | ecosystem: Environmental > Terrestrial > Soil >...
CCCTAGCCGTAAACTCGCTCGGAAATGTCAGACCCGCCGGGTAGTGTCGCGGGCGTGTGCGCTCCCGACGTGCTGATTCATGCTCGTGGCCTGGCGAAGAGCTTCGGTGGCGCGGTAGCCGTCGACGGGATCGACTTCGACCTGCGCCGGGGCGAGGCTTTCGGATTCCTCGGCCCGAACGGCGCTGGCAAGTCCTCCACGATGCGGATGATCGGCTGCGTCTCGCCGCCCAGCTCCGGCGAGCTGACCATATTCGGCATGGACCCGGTCGCTGACGGCGCCACGATCCGGGCCCGGCTCGGCGTCGTCCCGCAGGAAGACACCCTCGACGTCGAGCTGACAGTCCGGGAGAACCTGCTCATATACGGACGTTATTTCGGGCTGCCACGGGATGTGATCAGTGCGCGTACCGCCCGGCTGCTCGACTTCGTGCAGCTGTCCGACCGTGCGAACGATCAGGTCGAGCCGCTGTCCGGCGGGATGAAACGGCGGCTCACCATCGCCCGCTCACTGATCAACGAGCCGGAGATCCTGCTCCTTGACGAGCCCACGACCGGCCTGGACCCGCAGGCCAGGCACGTGGTCTGGGACCGGCTCTTCCGGCTCAAGCGCCGTGGCGTCACCCTCGTCCTGACCACGCACTACATGGACGAGGCCGAGCAGCTGTGCGACCGCCTCGTGGTGATGGACCGCGGCAAGATCGCGGCGGAGGGTTCGCCCAGGGATCTGATCGGGCAGTACTCCACCCCCGAGGTGCTTGAGCTCCGGTTCGACCCGGCTGAGCATGAGCAGGCGGGGGAGAAGCTCGCGGACGCTCCCGCCGACCGGATGGAGATTCTCGCCGACCGGATACTGCTTTACGTTCTTAACGGGGACCGCGCGCTGGCCACCGTCCGTTCCCTCGGTCTCGAGCCGCTGACATCCCTGGTTCGCCGTAGCACGCTGGAGGATGTCTTCCTGCGGCTCACCGGCAGGCGGCTGGAGGACTGATGGCGGCCTCGGCTTCGCCACCTGCGGCGTCGGCCGTCCGGGCGCCGGTGGCCGCGGCTACCCAGTGGTCGCTGGCCGTCCGGGCACTCCGGGCCTGGCTGACCAACTACCGGCGCACCTGGCAGGGCTCGATCTACTCCAGCGTGCTGAACCCGCTGCTCTACCTCGGCGCTATGGGCCTCGGCCTAGGCGCGCTCGTCGACGCTCATGGCCAAGGGCGCCTCGGCGGCGTCAGCTACCTGGCGTACCTGGCCCCGGGATTGCTGGCGGCGGCGGCGATGCAGACAGCTATGGGGGAGTCGACCTACCCGATTCTCGGGTCGATCAAGTGGCTGAAGACCTACCAGGCCGCCGTGGCGTCACCGCTGCGTCCCGCCGATCTCTTCCACGGGCACCTGCTGTTCACTACATTGCGGCTGATCATGAATTCCTCGATCTTCCTCGTGGTCATGGCCGCCTTCGGCGCGCCGCGCTCCTACTGGGTCCTGGCGGCGGTACCCGTCGCCGTGCTCACCGGCCTAGCGTTCGCCGCCCCGATCGAAGCCTGGGCGGTGACGCGGACCAAGGACCAGTCGTTCGCGGTCATTTTCAGGTTCGGGATGATCCCGCTTTTCCTGTTCTCAGGGACTTTCTTTCCCATCGCCCAGCTGCCCGCCTGGATCAGGCCGGTGGCCTACGCTACGCCGCTCTGGCACGGTGTCGCCCTCTGCCGCGCGCTCAGCCTCGGGACGGCCGACCTGGCCGGCGCGCTGGTGCACGTTGCCTACCTGGCCGTGTTCGCCGCCGCCGGGATCGCGGTCGGGCGGCGCACCTACCGGCGGCGGCTCTATGTCTGAGCGGATCGCGTCTATGTCTGAGCGGACCGTGTCCATGTCCGAGCGGACCGTGTCTATGTCTGAGCGGATCGTCTATGTCTGAGCGGACCGTGCAGTCGCTGCGGGAGATCCCGCTCCGCGTGCTGCCTGCCCCGATGCTGGCCAGTGCCCGGGCCCTGGGCGGCCGCGGCAGCGTGCACCTGATCGAGCGGCACGCGCGGGCCTACCAGCATGCGTGGCTGACGCTGCTGTCTGGCGTCTTCGAACCGCTGTTCTACCTGCTGTCGATCGGGGTCGGCATCGGCGCGCTGGTCGGCCAGGTGACCGGGCCAGGCGGCCAGCCAGTCAGCTACACGAGCTTCGTGGCCCCGGCGCTGCTCGCCACCTCGTCGATGAACGGCGCCGTCTTCGACTCGACCTTTAACGTGTTCTTCAGGCTGAAGTACGCGAAGTTCTACGACGCCGCGCTGGCCACGCCGATGCGCTCCGGCGATATCGCGCTCGGCGAGATCGGCTGGGCGCTGCTGCGGGGCGGGCTGTATGCGGCCGCGTTCATGGTGGTCATGCTCGCCATGGGCCTGGTGTACTCGGCATGGGGAATCGCGGCGCTGCCCGCGGCGCTGCTGATCGCCTTCGGCTTCGCCGCCGCCGGGATGGCCGCCACCACCTACATGACCAGCTGGCAGCATTTCGAGTTCGTCACCCTGGCCACGCTCCCGATGTTCCTGTTCTCGACGACGTTCTACCCGCTGAGCGTCTATCCGCGGCCGGTCCAGATCATCGTCGAATGGACGCCGCTCTACCAGGGCGTGGCGCTGCTGCGCGGCCTGACCCTCGGCGTTGTCGGCCCAGGACTGCTCTTGCACGTGCTCTACCTGGCCTTGATGGGCCTGGTCGGCCTGTACGTCTCCGGCCGCCGGATCAGCCGCCTGCTGCTCGGGTAGGGGCCTGCTGCGCAGGGACGGGCCCGCTGCTCAGGTAGGGGCCTGCTGCGGAGGCGGGACCCGCTGCTGGCGCAGGCCGCCCGGCTAGCTCGGCAGCTCACCGGCCTGCCGGCCCGGCCACGCCAGCGATTGGAGCGCCCGCAGCACCTGCGAGGTCATCACCGGATCCGTGCGGCATCGTCGGCTTGGCGTCAATTGCTTGCTTGATCGTCTCGACCTGCGCTATGCAGAGCGTAGCGTGGGATCAAACCGGGCAGTAGATAGTCTTGTCCGGACTCGTGGAGGCGGCAGATGGACTTCGGGTACGACGCGCGCACAGAAGAACTTCGCGGCCAGCTGCTGGCCTTCATGGATGCCTTCGTCTACCCGGCCGAGAAAGTCTTCGCCGAGCAGGTGGCCGAGGCAGCCGCGGCCGGCCAGATCTGGCAGCGGCCTGCGGTGATCGACGAGCTCAAGGCCGAGGCGCGCAGCCGCGGCCTGTGGAACCTGTTCCTGACCAGGAAGCCAGGGGAAGCGGAGGAGGCACCGCGCTTCGGGGCCGGCCTGACCAATTTGCAGTACGCGCCGCTGGCCGAGATAACCGGGCACAGCCCCCGCCTTGCGCCTGAAGCACTCAACTGCGCGGCACCGGACACCGGCAATATGGAACTGCTGGCCGAGTTCGGCACCGCCGAACAGCAGGAAGGCTGGCTCCGGCCGTTGCTGGACGCCAGGATCAGGTCCGCCTTCTGCATGACCGAGCCCGACGTCGCCTCGTCGGACGCCAACAACATCGCCACCAGGATCGAGCGCGTTGGCGGCCACTACGTGATCAACGGCCGCAAATGGTGGTCGACGGGCGCGATGGACCCGCGCTGCGAGATCCTCATCGTGATGGGCAAGACCGCGCCGGACGGCGAGCGGCACCGGCAGCAGTCGATGATCTTGGTGCCGACCCAGACTCCTGGTGTGACGGTCAAGCGCGGCCTTCAGGTATTCGGATTCCTCGACCCGACCCACGGCGGCCACGCCGAGGTTGAGTTCCGCGACGTCCGGGTTCCGGTGGAGAACCTGCTCGGCGCCGAGGGCGAGGGCTTCGCGATCGCCCAGGCCAGGCTCGGTCCTGGCCGGATCCATCACTGCATGCGCGAGATCGGGGCGGCGGAGCGGGCACTCGAGCTGATGTGCCGGCGGGTCACCGACCGGGTCGCGTTCGGCAGCCCGCTGGCCACCCAGGGCGTGATCCAGGACTGGATTGCCGAGGCCAGGGTGCGGATCGAGTCGGCCAGGCTGCTGGTGCTGAAGACCGCATGGCTGATGGACACGGTGGGCAACAAGGGCGCCCACACCGAAATCCAGGCCATCAAGATCGCGACCCCGGCGATGACCGGGTGGGTGATCGACAAGGCCATCCAGGCCCACGGGGCCGCCGGCATCAGCCAGGACTTCCCGCTAGCCCAGTTCTGGGCGGGATCAAGGAGCCTGCGGCTCGCCGACGGGCCCGACGAGGTGCACAAGCGCTCGCTGGCCCGGCGGGAGTTGCGGAAGTATAGCTAGCGAACACTGGAGTTACGGCTGGCGCGCTGCTGGAGCGCAGCTGGCGGGCCGACGATAACACCGACAAGCAAACCGAGGACAAACACCCACCAGGAGGACAAATGTCAAACGGAACACAGCGGGTCGCCATTGTTACCGGCGGAGCGCGCGGCATCGGTGCAGCAGTTGCCGCTCAGCTCGCCGCAGACGGGATGGCGGTAGGCGTGCTCGACCTGAAGGAGTCCGACTGCGCCGCCACCGTGGACGCGATCACCGCCGCCGGCGGGCGCGCGGTCGCGGTCGGCGCCGACGTGGCCAACGCCGATCAGGTCGGCGCGGCGGTCGAGGCCGTGGCCAGCCAGCTCGGGCCGGTGGTCGTCCTGGTCAACAACGCCGGGGTGACCAGGGACGCCATGCTGTTCAAGATGACCGAGGACGACTGGGACATGGTGTTGGGCGTGCACCTGCGCGGTGCGTTCCTGATGACCCGGGCGTGTCAGAAGTACATGGTGGACCAGAAGTTCGGCCGGGTCATCAACCTGTCGTCAAGCTCGGCACTGGGTAACCGCGGCCAGGTCAACTACTCCGCGGCCAAGGCCGGCGTGCAGGGCTTCACCAAGACCCTCGCGATCGAGCTCGGCAAGTTCGGCGTCACCGCCAACTGTGTCGCGCCCGGATTCATCGCCACCGACATGACCGCCGCCACCGCGGCCAAGCTCGGGATGGAGTTCGCCGACTTCCAGAAGGCGGCCGCCTCCCAGATCCCGGTCGCCAGGGTCGGCCAGCCGGAGGACATCGCGAGACTGATCTCGTACCTGGCCAGCGAGGGCGCTGGCTATGTCTCTGGCCAGGTGATCTACGCCGCGGGCGGCCCGCTGTGCTAATGGGCGTCGGCGCTGACGAGCTGCGTGGCCAGGTACGCGAATTCCTGGCCACGCGCGACCCGGCGACGATGGACCGGCTGGAGTTCCTGCGCGCGAGGTTCGACGCCGGGCTTGCCTGGGTGCACTACCCGGCCGGCCTCGGCGGGCAGGGCCTGTCACGGTCGCTGCAGCAAGTGGTCGACGCGGAATTCGCCACCGCGGGCGCGCCGACCAACAACCCGCGGCGGATCGGGATCGGCCTGGGCATGGCCGCGCCTACGATCCTCGCGTTCGGCACCGACGAGCAGCGGCGGCGCTGGCTGCGGCCGCTGTGGACGGGCGAGGAGGTCTGGTGCCAGCTGTTCAGCGAGCCTGGCGCAGGCTCCGACCTGGCCAGCCTGGCCACCAGGGCGGTCCGCAGCACGGACGGCGGCAGCTGGGCGGTGACCGGCCAGAAAGTCTGGACGTCCGCCGCGCATCGGGCCAGGCGTGCGCTGCTGCTCGCCCGGTCCGACCCGGACCTGCCCAAGCACCAGGGCATGACCTATTTCTCCCTCGATATAACAGCGCCGGGGGTCGAGGTCAGGCCGTTGCGCCAGCTCACCGGAGAGGCCGAGTTCAATGAGGTCTTCCTGACCGATGCGACGATCCCGGATGCCGACCGGATCGGGGCCGTCGGCGAGGGCTGGAGGGTTGCCACCGGGACGCTGATGAACGAGCGGGTGTCCATCGGCGGCGGGATCGCAGTGCTCAGGGAGGGCGGCATGATCGGCTCGGCGGCCCGGACCTGGCGGGAGCGGCCCGAGCTGCGCACCCCCGGCCTGCATGACACGCTGCTGCGGCTGTGGGCGGCAGCCGAGGTGGCCAGGCTCGCCGGGGTGCGGCTGCGCCAGCAGCTCGCCGCTGGCCATCCGGGTCCCGAAGGGTCCGCGGCCAAGCTGGTCTTCGCGCGGCTCAATCAGGAGATTTCCGGGTTCGAGGTCGAGCTGACCGGAGCTGACGGGCTGCGCTACGGGGACTGGACGATGCGCAGGCCGGACGCGACCGACTTCTACGGCCGCGACGCCGGATACCGGTACCTGCGGGCACGGGGCAACTCGATCGAGGGCGGAACCTCGGAGATCCTCAGGAATATCATCGCCGAGCGAGTGCTGGGCCTGCCGCCCGAGACACGGGCGGATGTCGGCGTGCCGTGGAAGGACCTGCCGCGTTGAGCCAGACTGCCGAGCCTGACGTCGCCGCCGGGCACATACTCGACCTGCTGTACAGCGAACACGAGACGGACCTGCGGGCTGCTGTCCGCGCGCTGCTCGAGGACCGGTGCACCTGGCCTGACGTGCTGGCCAGGACCGAGACGATCGAGCCCTATGACACCGGCCTGTGGCGGGTGCTCGGCGCCGACCTGGGCTGCGCCGGGCTGCTCGTGCCCGAGGAGCACGGCGGCGCCGGGGCGTCCTACCGCGAGGCGGCAGTAGTGGCGGAGGAGCTAGGCCGGGCGGTGGCCCCCGTTCCCTACCTTGGTAGTGCCGTCGTGGCGACCACGGCGGTGCTGTCGGCGGCCGACGCCAACCTCCTCGCCGTCCTCGGCGACGGCAGCGTCACGGCGGCGCTCGCCGTTCCGTTCGCGTCCGCGCCGGGCGCCAGGCCAGCGGTGACCGTCCGGCTCGGCGCGCCGGATCCGGCCGGAACGTCAGGGGCGTATCGCCTGACCGGGTCGGTGTCCTGCGTTGCCGACGCGCTGCCGGCCGATGTCCTGCTGGTACCCGCCGACGGCGTGCCGTTCGGGCTGTACGAGGTGTCCGCGGGAGACGCCGGCGTGTTTAGGGCCCCGGTGACGTCGCTCGACTCGACCAGGCAGCTGGCCGACATCGGCTTCGACAATGCCAGCGGCCAGCTCGTCGCCTCGGGCGAGGCGGCTGAGCGCGCGATCGCGGCGGCGCTGACCGCCGGGGCCGCGGTACTGGCCGCCGAGCAGCTGGGCGTCGCCGAGCGGTGCCTGGACATGACCGTCGCCTATGTCAAGGAGCGGCATCAGTTTGCCCGCCCGGTCGGATCCTTCCAGGCGCTCAAGCACCGGCTCGCTGACATCTGGGTGCTGGTGACGCAGGCCAGGGCCGCGTCCAGGTACGCGGCGGCCTGCCTGGCCGCCGGCGATCCCGACAGCCCGGTCGCCGTCGCGCTGGCGAAAGCCGCCTGCTCCGACGCCGCGGTGTCCGCCGCGCAGGAATGCGTGCAGCTGCATGGCGGCATCGGCTTCACCTGGGAGCATCCGGCGCATCTCTACCTAAAAAGGGCTAAGAGCTCGTCGATCGGTTTCGGCACCCCGGACTGGCACCGAGGGTCGCTGGCAGGTCTCGCTGACTTGCCAGCCGCCACTGCGAGCAGGGCGCGATGAAGTCCGTCGCCGGGGCCGGAGTCGTGGTGACCGGCGCGGGCAGCGGCATCGGCGCGGCACTGGCACGCAGGCTCGCGGCCGAGGGCGCGCGCGTGGTGGTCAACGACATCGCCGCCACCGCCGCCGGCCAGGTCGCCGAATCCTGCGGCGCGACCGCGATCGGGGCCGACGCCGCCAGTGAGGACGGTGTCGCCGCGCTGATCTCCGGCGCGCGCTCGCGGCTCGGCGAGATCGACCTGTTCTGCGCGAACGCGGGCGTCGCCCGGGGGACCGGCGTTGACTCGGCCGAGGCGGACTGGGACGCGTGCTGGCAGGTCAACGTGATGGCGCACGTCCGCGCGGCGCGGCTGCTCATCGGGCCCTGGCTGGAGCGCGGCAGCGGGCACCTGATCTGTACGGTGTCGGCGGCCGGGCTGCTGTCCATGCCGGGGTCGGCGCCGTATTCGGCTACCAAGCACGCGGCACTCGCCTTCGCCGAATGGCTGGCACTCAGCTATTCGCACCGCGGCCTCACCGTGCAGGCCATCTGCCCGCAGGGGGTGCGGACCCCGATGCTGGCGAGTAGCGGCGCGCCCGGGGAGGTGCTGCTGTTCGACAGCGCTATCGAGCCGGACGCGGTCGCCGACGCCACCATCGCGGGCATCGCCGACGGGCGTTTCCTGATCCTGCCGCATCCCGAGGTTGCCCAGCTGTACGCGGGCCGGGCGGCCGAGACCGACCGCTGGCTGCGCGGCATGAACCGGCTTCAGCAGGGCCTGGAGGCCGCGCAGTAAGGCCTGCCTACTGGTCCGCGCCGCGCGCCGGACTGCCTACTGGTCCGCGACGTCACCCTGGTCCTGGGGGGCAGTCGGCCCGGCGCACGTCGCGGTCGGCTCTTCGGTGCGGCCGGCCATCCGCACCTGGTTCCGTCCGGCATGCTTGGCGCGGTACAGGGCGACGTCCGCTGCCGCCAGCAGGTCGGTGAGCTCGCTGGTGCTGGCGTCCATGGTCGCCAGGCCTACCGAGACAGTCAGCGTGATGGTCTCTGCGCGGGATTTGTCGCCGACCTCGATGGGTACCTCGGCCACCTGCGCGCGCATGCGCTCGGCGATACGCCACGCATCCAGTTCGCTGGTCTGCGGGAGCAGCACGGCGAATTCCTCGCCGCCGAAGCGGCCGACCAGGTCATATTCCCGCAGGAAGATCTTGACGGTACTGGCCACCGCAGTCAGGGCGCGGTCGCCGGCCAGATGACCGTAACTGTCATTGACCATCTTGAAGTTGTCGATGTCGATCAGGGCCACGGCCAGAGCGGATCTGGTGCGCAGCGCGCGGGCGACTTCGGCGCCTGCCTCCCGGTCCCAGGTACCAGCGTTGAGCAGGCCGGTCTTGCCGTCGATCCGCGAGTCGTTGACTAGCTGAGCGTGCCGGAAGGACCGCTGCAGCAGGGTGACGAGGGGAAGCGCGAACGCGAGGGTGACCACGCTGATCGCCACGCCTATCGTGACCAGGACGGCCACGCAGAGCTCGGTGATGTCGTTGTGGAGCGGCTCACGGCCGAAAAGCATGTCGCGGACCCGGACCGTCGGATGCGCGCCCTTGACGGCGGGCAGTACCAGGCTGTTGTTGACCGCCCATTGGATCGCGCCGCAGGCCGCCACCGCTAGGATCAGCTTCGCGGTCTGCCCGCCCTGGATTGCCACCGGGGCGATGGCTGTCCGGAGGCCTGAGTGGAAGACCCACGAGGCGCAGCCGTAGGACAGGCCGATCGAGGCGCCGGTGAACACCCTGCGGTAGGTGGGCACCCGCCGGACGCGCAATTGTGACAATACAACCCGTGGGATGGGCGCGATCAGCGCGTATACCGGCGGGAGCAGGATCGCGACGGGCAGCTCCCACACCCCGTAGACGTCCTTGACCAGGCCCACGTTCTCGCCCGCCCGCCGGGTCATCTCCACCGTCGTGGCGCTGCAGGCCAGCAGGAGGCAGAACAAGCCGATATCGCCAAGGTGCAGCACTGTGCCATTGGCGGCGCGGCCGATGGCTGCCACATAGAGCGCTACGACCAGCACGACGAAGGCGGCCAGCCACCGGGGCATGTCCCAGATCTCCCAGGTCCTGGGAGCAAGTCTGCGCCCGTGCAGAGCACTGCGCCGGGCGACGTTCATACACTCCTCCAGGGCGAGCCGGCTGGGTCCGGGCGAAGCTGCCTGAGGCAGGATCTGCGAATGTTTAGGGCGCATTCTTGCAGATTCAGTGTACTCGCTGTCAATAGTGCGTCACTCGATGCTGTCAATCTGTACTTGTTACCCTAAATTACCTAACGTACTCTTCTGCCAGTATCGACTGTTAGAACCCAGTTCGTGAAGTATTGATGGCTGGAAACTGTCTCACACGTTGCAATTGGGAAAGTGTCATCAGCAACATGCAGGTTATGTAAGGATGCGTCACGCAGCGGAGGGAGGCGCAGATGAAGACCACCGGCTGGAGCTGATCACGAAGGCGCGGCACGGCCGCGGGGCTGCACATGATCCGGGACGTGGCGGAGGGAGGCGGAGATGAGGACCACCGGCTGGAGCTAATCACGAAGGCGCGGCACGGCCGCGGCGCTGCACATGATCCGGGACGTGGCGGAGGGAGGCGGAGATGAGGAC
>Ga0187883_10002959_pt1 | contig 10149 bp, 11 predicted proteins | sample June2016WEW_20_1_2_FD_132966 | JGI IMG/M metagenome (GOLD analysis project Ga0187883, IMG submission 132966) | Peatland microbial communities from SPRUCE experiment site at the Marcell Experimental Forest, Minnesota, USA - June2016WEW_20_10 | ecosystem: Environmental > Terrestrial > Soil >...
AGCGCGTCCGCGCGCACCGCAAAATTCAAGTTCTCGGCGTTGGGATCTCCGTGCTTGTCGACCATTGAAGTAACAATCGCCACCAGGTTTCCTCGGTCATCGAACACCGGCCCGCCACTATTGCCTGGACTCACGGGCGCCGACATCTGAATCATGCTGTCATGCATGCGCGAAATGATCCCAGTACTCAACGTGAACCTGAGGCCCTCCGGATGCCCGATCACAAAAACATTCTCCCCTTCGCTCGGAGGCGTCGCCTTCGCCACGGGCTGCACGAATGTCGCATTCCCCTTCTCCCGTGGCACCCAAAGCAGGAGTAGATCCAAACTCCGGTGGCGCGCCACTACATCCGCTGTTCCCCACGTTCCCGAAGCCATCGCGATCAGCGCACGCGACCCTGCTTTTGACACGTTCCAAGCGGGACCATCCAGCACGTGTCGCGCCGTGACGAACAAATATCCTTCCGCGTTAGCCTGCAACAGCGTACCTGCCCCCAAACTCGCGGTAGGCATCTCCTGATGCGTAAGCCATGATCGCTGTGCCGGTGAAATCACAGCCACCAGAGGCTTCAGTTTCTCCGAAACATCCTTGGCTGACATCAGCGCCACCGCCGGCAAACTCGGAAATGTCTGCTCATCTAGTTCGCTCAATCCTGCCCCTGCAACCGACGGCAGTGGAGCGAAGGAGAACACCAGCACCGTTGCGAGCGAGGTCACCATCCCGCTCACGATGAGTAGTGTGGCCAACAACGAAGTCCATTCATGGCGCGTGCGTGGCGGTAGCCCACGCATCGCCACACGCAACACGATCGCGACCAGGCATAGCAGCGGCAAGAGCAGGACGAGCGGAGCCAGAGCCCATTTCGCCCATCGCGGCACGGCACGTGCCAACTTCGGCTCCAGCCGAGCAGGCTGGTCCGCTGGAGACTGAGTTTCTGCCAATTCCGCAGGACTGATAACTATCTTTTCCATGTAAATGGCACTAGACGCGCCACGGCGGCCAAGAGGGGAAGTACCACATTCTGTTGTATTTTCCCGCAAATTGCAAGACGAGACTTGTCATCCCGCTGCGGGTAGGGGAAGGGCAGTACCCCGTACTGTCGCACGCCGGAGTCGGACTGTACTCGCACCCGGACGTGTTGCTCGTACATGTAGGTGCCATCGGATTGGAAGACTACCTTCGTCGTCATCCGCTCGATGACCGCACCTTCCTTCGAAAAATCGTGACCGGCTGCGTCCTTTTTGGGGAATGTTTGAGCGAAGGCGGGTACACAAATAAGAAAACCAGACCGAGGTGAGCTCTAAGCAAAACGCGGTTAGACATAAGTGGCGCTGGTATTTTACCCCTCTTGGCAAATATCATTGCGCTCGTGTGGAACGGAATTGCATCAAGTCTGGCAGCGCTTCCAAACATTCCAGTGAGACCCAGATGAATCCTTGAGGCTCGATTCCCGAGTCAAGTTTTATGATTGCACTCGGTAGCCCGAGCCAGTAAGGATCCGTGTATGCGTTCTATGAATTTCGTAATCCTGCCCGTCTTGCCCGCGTGCGGATGCGGCTTGCCGTCAGGTCGAGTCGGTCCAACCTTGACGTGCATTCCTTGACGAACGCCTCCTCTTGGCGACTCCTTGATTACAGGTTCCCTACGCGGTTCGTCGCGGGCTTCGTGCAGTGCTTGAGCTTCCAGTGGCTGAGGTCGGTTCGAGATTTGTCCGGGCTCCCTAATCCGGTGAACATTGATGGCCTTGACACATTTGGCCAGGGCGGTTTTCACCCACGCGCTGAATCTTGAAAGGATCCTGGCGTTCGGCACTCTGACCGTTGTGTTCAGGTGTGGTCTGCGCTTTTCAACTCGGCGAACCGGGATGGTCCTACCATTGAAGGTCCCACCATAGTAAGTAACCGTGTCCGAGCGTTGTCGGTGCCTCCTTACCCGGCGAACCCCGAGGGTTATACCACAGCCGGTACAGGTCACCGTCCTTTCGCCCGTTATCGTGGTTGCGCCACAAGAGCAGTGAAAATGGAATTGTCGCTCGACGGAGATTTCCGATGTCATTTGCTCCCCCAACCTCAGCCCGCGGCTGACTCCTAGACGCAGGCTAAGTCGTACAACCAGCACAGCAACAAAAGCAAAAGGGTGATGAACACGACCGGCCGTCCAACTAGTTCCAGTACATCTTGAACTCCGATGGACTGAGCTGTGTTCACGCGCCAGTGGGTGCGCTTCCCAACCCGGCGAATCTCGAAGGTCCGACCACAATTGGTACAGGTCACCGTCTTCTCAGTCGTTACGATGGAAGTGCCACAGAAACATCGAAAATCGTATTCGACAACGGTTTCCGATGGTATTCCCCGCGTCATTTCCTACTCCAACCGGTTTGCTGACGACTTCATAACATACGCTCGCTTCAAACCTCTTGGCTGTGTTTCATATAGACGCCGATGATCTCACCGATCTGAGCATACGTGCTCCCGTCGGTGACGAGTTGTGGCTACCTTGAGTTCCTTGTCTGTTAGGTTCATCGCTTCCCTATTGCCTGCAAAGCCTTCGCCTGCGCTCTAACTAGCAGGTCCGGGGCCTGTGTAACCGCAACACGCGTCCTCAAGCTCCATACGCCATGCTCGACATATTTCTCGACTGCGATGCGCATCGCTTCCTGTGCTTCGTGCCGCTCGATGCGCCGATAATTGTGCATGCGACGCTCTGGGTGTTCATCTCCTGGGCATTCTTGGCTCATCACTTTCTCCGCTTCTGTAGATAGATCAGCGCCAGCAAGCTACCCAAGATGTCCATCCGCCTCACGATGCAGACGGGCTGCGACTTCCCAAAGTTCATCGGAAACTTCTCCATCCTTCGGAACCTTGATTTCCAGGCGAGCCCCCGTACCGGGATTTGATTCTGTCGTGAGTTCGCCCGCAATTAAACGGACTCGTTCCTTGATGATCATCGGCCCTTTCCCCGTCCGGTCCAGTTCCTCCTGTGTGAGGCGGCCAGAGAAGGGGAAGCCTTTGCCGTCATCTTCCAGCGTCAGGATCCACTGGCTGGGACTCGACCCCAACCGCACCAGTGCATGACGTGCGCCACTGTGCTTGCGTATATTCACCAGGCCCTCCTGCACGATCCGTAACAGTTCCCGGCAAACCTTATCCGGCATTTCCAGCTTTTCAATATCAGTGACAAAACGCGCGGAAATCCCGGTCTCGCGTTCAAACCGTTCCACCGTGTCGGTTACCACGCGCAGGAATCTTCGCGCGTCCACGTCGATCGACTTCATTTGCTGCATCAGTTCCCGCAGCTTCAGAACTTCGTCGCGCAGCAAGCCCTGGATGCGGCCCAGTTCGCCGCTCACCACTTCCGGCGTGGTCTCCGCCTGACGCTTGAGAACATCCACCTGCATCTCCACCGCGATCAGCGACTGCACTGCTCCATCGTGCAGTTCTCTGGCAAAGCGCGCCCGCTCCGCCGCTCCTGCTCTGCGCCGCAGCCGATGTAGTAGGTAAACGTTGTAAACTGCCGGCCCCACCTGGCGAAGCAAATCCAGCAGAGAGCGCAGCTCTTCTTGCGTGTCCCCCTTCCACGACGGTTCAAATACGAAGACTCGCCCCCGCCATTCACTTCCGAAGACGAAAGAAACCGCAATCACAGACCGGAAGGGCTGCCGCTGCTTCAATTGGACCAGCGACTCGGTGGGCGGCGAAGGCACCTGGTTACCCTCAGCATCCAACGCGATCACAGACCAGCGATCTCTTTCGTTCGCTGCATAACACACCTCACCCGGAAAATCCTCCAGGTAAATCTTGGCCTCCCGCGGACGAGAATCCAACCACGCGAAATCGGAGAGCTCTCCGTTGTTGTTGCTTAGTTCGCCCAGAAACCTTCTTTGGCTGTGAATCTCCTGCGCAGCCATCAGCAGCCGCGCCGCACCGTACATGCCGATGACTTCCCGGCTGATCTGCTGCAGCGTTCCCGTCAGTCCCGCTTCCACCCGCACTTTAGCCAGCATGCGGGTTACCCCTGCCTTTTCCGCCCGCAGATGTTTCTGCTGTTCCGACAGGTAGCCCAGCAGCAATCCCATCACCAGCAAGTAAACCGACATCATGAACAGCCGCTTCGGCTCGAACTCGTCCACATTGATTTCGAGACCCGCCAAAGCATGCCAGGGCAGGCTTCCCCCGCGCGTTGCCCACACGTGTAGCAGCAGGAAGCTTTCTGCCCACAGCAACACCACTTCCGCCGCCGCCGTGCTCAAGGTTTCCCACAAGCCCCAGCGGTAGGCGGCTGCCGTCAGCACGAAAACAAAGAACAGCAAAAACGGGCTTCTAGGACCTTCCGCAAATACTGAGATGAATGCCGGCCACAGAATGTCAGCCGCGTGCACCAGGATACGAAACCGAGCGGTCGACGCCTTCCGCCGCCGCAGCAGCATCAACACCAGGATGCTATTCCCCATGTAGAACCCCAACAGCCCATAGGCCGCCGGGGAATGACCCAGTTGTGTTGGGTCCATGCGGATCGCGACCAGAGCCGAAACCGCCAGAAATACGCGCGCGGTCGCCAGCCATCGCTCGGTGCGGCGAACCTCGCTCGGGTCGGCCGAAGCTTGCGGTCTGCCAAAAAAACGGCGGTTGGCTTCAGAGTGCAATCTAGTCACTTGCCGCCGGAGCGCGGACCTGTCGGGCGAAATCGGCACCCGCATCGAGGGCCTGAAGAGCGCGCAAAATGGGCGCTTTCTCTCCCACCTACTCGATGCAGTCGTCTGCCTTGTCTCGCAAGTTCGTGCTCTCGCTTCTTCCGGCGATTCCAGGCTCGCCACGCGGCGCAACGCCATCCCGATCTGTCCGTATTCCTTCAGGCGCGCTTGGCAGGTTTCGCACGTACCAACGTGCTCCGCCTCCTCGGGTGAAATGCTTTCACCGTCGTAAAGTGCAGACACAACCTCTGCTACTTTGTCGCACTTGATTTGCCTGGTACTACTCGACATGCACCCCTCCTTCGAGCTTACCTCTTGTTCAGCCAGATCCTTCGCAACGCCTCGCGTGCCGCAACCAATCGTGACCTCACGGTTCCGATAGGTATTTCTAGGATCACTGCGAGTTCCTCGTAGGATTTCCCTTCTACTTCTCGTAACCACAGCAAGGTTTGTTGCTTCTCTGGGAGCCGCCGGAATGCGTCAGCCACGATCGAAACCGTTTCGGTCTGGCAAACGCTCACTTGGTTCTCACTCGCCCGATCCAAACGCCCTTGCTTTCGCCACCAATCCGCGGCACGCTTCGTTGCAATCCCGTAGAGATAGGTTCGAAGACTCCCGCGCTCCGGATGAAACCCGTTCCGCCGATTCCATATCTGAGTAAACATTTCTTGCACAATATCTTCGGCTGCCTGAGGATCGCCAGTAACCCGCCACACAAACACCAGTAGCCGGGGCGCATTCTCCCGGTAAAGTGCGTCGAACGCATCGGCGTCTCCCTGCGAGATCCTCTTCCAAATCTCTGGGTCGTCGGCCAATCGGCTTTCTCCACTCTGTTATTCGGGCATGCCGGTCAAAAAGTTCATCCGCGGATAAGAAAAATCGAAAGTGACGCTCTCGACTGCCAGTTTCACTTGATACGCTGATGGCCACGGACTAGACGATGATTCCAGCCGGCGCCTTGCCTATATGTCATCGCTGATGAAGCCGGAACCGCGGGCCTTGCCCGCAAAGCACACCCGTGGCAGATTACGTCCGATCAGTTCTTCACCGCTCGGAAGTCGGTGCGTTCGGATTGGTTTCCTCTCTCTCGCGTCGATTTAGGACGGGAGCCGGAACTGCAACCCTGAGGGCCCAGGCAGGATCAGCTCAGTCCGCCTCATCCCGCACTCTACAAAAAACGGCAAGCTTAGATTGCCAAAGCCATCGCGCTAGGGCCAGGCGTGCGAGGAAGTCTGCCCCGAGGCGAATAGACGGGGACGGCTGGTGGGGGAAGCGGTCCACCTGGAGATCCTGTTCCACCCGGCGGGAATGCCCCGCCCTTCCAGCACCCTTTCATGCGCTTCACCGAGAGACGTATGTAGGCAGCCTGAACATCAAACCTGCCGTCGCGGGCGAGGTAAGCGTCCGGTGCGACCGGTGTGGAGCGCATTGCGGCAATAGCGTCCATCGGGTCCATCTCGGCTCTGGCGGCTCTGGCGAAAACGAGGAGTTGATTGTTTGCCTCACGAATCGCACGAATGACATGCCTCGCGAGCCTGATAGTGTCGGGGATCAGGTCGATGACGACCACCTTGGCTTGCGGCTCCTGGATTTGGCGAATGATCGAGTCCGTCTCGTTCAGCGGAAGTCGTAAGGCGTTGAACACGATCTCGGCGGAGTGTCGGGCCGGCACGCCATTCTGAAGGAGGGTCCCACTTCCGTCTGTTGTCAGGACCGCAATGGAGACGACGGCTGCAAGTTGCTGAGTAAGAAGGTAGTCGAGCCCTGACGAGTCATACCCTGACTTCTTCGTCCAGAGGACGATATTTTCCCTACCGTCATCGATCAAGATGTCTGCGCCATAGGCGGTGAGACCCTTGAGCCGCTCAATCACTTCGTTCATTCCGATCGGAACTATCTCAAATGGCAAGACAAGAGTCTTAGGATAGGCAAATTGCGCACGCCATCCAAATCTATGCTCCACGATGGTTCCCCACAAATTTACCTCGCCACAAATTCCGCGTCGGTCGTAGCCCATCCATCGCAACTGGTCGAAGCTCTTGGCTGCGTAGATGCCGCACATACAACCGATTTGCGGAGCATTGTGATTGTTACGAACGGTCGGGGAGCGTCTCGCAACGGACGCGCCACATTTCGCCGAAAGCGGACGCCCTGGAAACCACCATTCCCCGTTCAAAGACTTGAGCGGCGGTGTAGACGTCCAAGAGCGAGCAAAGTCCCACTGCCAGGCGCGATAGGCAACGATCGGCGAAATGTAGTCGGGCACGTTCATACCGTGGCTGGTACTTGCTCAGGTTCAGGTTCCAGAGGCTCGGGCTTCGGCTCAAAGCTCGGTTCGCTCACCGGGAGTTCTAGCGGCTCGACAATGATGGTTCTGAGCGGTTCCCCGATCTGCATAACACACCCTCTTCTTCAGTGAAGTCTCGACAGCCACCACGGCCAATCTAATGAATCCATCAGCCTAAGGGCGACGAGGACGAAGCCACTCGTTCCGAAGACAGCCGTGCCGCAATTCCAATGGCTCTCACGTCCGTCCTCCCCGTTCATCGGACCGAAGCTGCCCCTGTGCGTTAACTCGTCGCGCAAATGCCCGGCAACGGCACGGACTGGTTCACGGCAAACAACGCCAGCTCCAGTCGGGTCGAAACCCCCAGCTTGTCGAAAGTGTTGCTCAGATGGTGTTTCACCGTGTCTTCGCTGATCTTGAAGTACTCCGCAATCTCTTTATTGGAATATCCGGCCACGACCGCGGACACGATCTCCAGCTCGCGCGGGGTCAGCCCGAATTTCTTCTGCCGCGCTTCGTCCCTGGACGACTGCACCAGCGTCCGCAAATATTGCACCAGGTTCGAGACACTCTCCCGTCCCACCCAGTACTCGCCTGACATGACCGTCCGGATCGCTTTCAGCAGCAGTTGAGTGGCAGAATCTTTCAGCACTACTCCCCGCGCACCCAACTGCAGAGCCTCCACAATCTGACTCTTTTCTGCTGCCGCCGTCAGCAGAATCACGCGCACGGGCTTTGAAGTGACACCAACGCTCAGGTCGCGCAAGGCTTCCAGGCCCGGATGCTTGGGCATTGCCAGATCCAGCAATAGAATGTCGGGCTTCAACTGCCGGGAGACCTTGACGGCCTCGGCCCCGTCGCTGGCCTCGCCGATCACCTTCAGTCCAGGCTCGGCTTCGAGCAAGCGCCGCAGACCGTCCCGGAAGATCGGGTGGTCATCGGCAATCACAATGTGGACAATAAGGGGTGACCTGCCGGGGATTGTAAGACGGCTGTTCGGCGCACAACCGGCTTTTTCGCCCTCCCCCAGTTTCATCTCTGGGAAAGTCTGTGCTGCGTCGTCGGGCTCAGGAACGGCCATTGCGCCACCTGAACGCAGATGCGGCTTCAAAGGAGCACAGACACACGAATTGGGATCGGTGGAACCAAGCGAATCTCCGGGGGACTGGTTCACCGCGAACATCGCCAACTCCTCACGTGAGGACAGTCGCAGCTTGTCGAAAATTCTGAACAAATAGTTCTTGACTGAGTGTTGACTCAGTTGGAGGCGTTCCGCGATCTCGCGGTCGGTAAGACCCTCGGCCAGCCAGCCAACCACCTGGAGTTCACGTTTCGAAAGCAAGCTCATGCCGCGCGCATTCACCGCTCGGATGTTCGGAGCGCTGGCCAGCGTTTCTGCGGCTAACGCCATCTCCGGGCTGTTGGCCCATATCTGTCCCTGGTATACGCAGCGCACACACTTGCTGAGCACGTTCAGAGGCTGGCTCTTGCCAAGTATTCCTCTTGCACCCGCGCGAAAAGCATTCAAAATAGTGTCGTCCTTTAAGGAGTCCAGCAAGACGACAGCTTGAATGTCAGGACGTCCTGCGCGCACTTCGCGCAGGACTTCAAACCCGCGAGAAGGCTCCTCATCCAGATCCGCGCTGATCACCAGCAAATCGATGTTCAGGCGCATCGCTGCCGAAGCCAGACTGCGGGAATCGGAGTCGAAAGCCATAACCTCAAACAGAGGATCGCGCCCCAAGACTTCCGCGAGCAGTTGACTGCGTATGCGAGAACTGTCGGCAACGAGCACTCGGATTTTGTCTTTAAGAGTCTCCGGATCTTTCAACATGGGCACCCTAAGACGGCTGTTCGGCGCACGCTCTGGTTTCTTAGAGTTGAGGAGTACGGCAAGTACGTATGCGGCCCCCTCCGTTGGATCGGCTCCGGCTTCGATCTCCTCGGCAAGGACTTCCTCCTCCGAAAGCTCAAGTACCGAATCGGCGAGCCGGTTCATGACCTCCTCTAGACGCTCAGTGGCATTTTTCACATCCGTCAAGCTCTCCACCTCCTCCCCCGGAATCTCTTCGATCCCAGAGTTCCGTCCCGTTCACGCAGGCGAAGTCTAATTCGCTTCACAGCCTGCTGATACTCCCATTTCGTAAGTTTAAAGTCCTGCATGATTTCAGAGGATGTCATTCCTCGTAACCAGCCCTTAAGTACTCGCCTCGCGGAGAGGTCGTCGTGGCAGCGCGTTTCGATCAGACCCAATTCCTGGCGTGCAGCCACATCACGATCTTGGGACGGATCGTCGGACACGGCATTGTCGAGCGGAGAAATCCAACCTTCTTCGCCACTACGCGTTCCGACTTCTGATTCCAGGAGAACCTCCTCCTCCTCGACAGAATCCCGCCTCCAGTGACTGGAGATGCTGCGCATCGCGCCACAGAGGAGCGTTACAAGATCCACATTCCTGTTCCAGAGCCTGCCACTGCCGTTATTCGCCGTTCCTTCCAAAATCTTAAGCATCGCTTCGCTCAGCAGATCCTCCCAAGTCCGCCCACAAGCTGACCTTCCTAGACCTCGCACCCTATAAGCGGCGAAGTTGTTGAGCTTCAATAGCTCACCAGGCGTCAATGCTTCGACCGCCTGATAAAACTCGTCCCTCGTCGCACCCGCTCGGTCCGGCATCCCGCTCGTCCTGTGGGTCCCTCTAATTTGCTTATGCCCAAAATTCAACAGGGTCGCCGGGAAAATCTTCGCGGGCAATCATGGGAATTTGAGCAGTGTTGTCTAACCATAAACTAAATCGGCGTCTCGACTGCGAGATCCTCTTCCAAATCTCTCGGTCGTCAGCCAATCGCCTTCTCCATTCTGTTATTCGGGTTTGCCGGTCAAAAAGTTCATCCGCCGATAAGAAAAATGCTGCAACTATTTCGGTTGCGGCTGCCTCAGCGGTGCGGGAAATAAGTATCCTCAAACTTCGGTTCTCGATTCAAATAAGGCGGGACGGATTCGCACCCCGAAAGTGGCCAGCCGATCGGCAAACTGGGGACGGACGCCGGTGGCGTGAAATGCTCCCCGCACTTTTCCGGTTTCGTCGACGGCGCGGCGTTCGAACACGAAAATATCCTGCATGGTGATGGATTGGTCATCCATGCCGGTGACCTCGGAAATCGAGATGACCTTG
>Ga0187883_10002960_pt1 | contig 10146 bp, 14 predicted proteins | sample June2016WEW_20_1_2_FD_132966 | JGI IMG/M metagenome (GOLD analysis project Ga0187883, IMG submission 132966) | Peatland microbial communities from SPRUCE experiment site at the Marcell Experimental Forest, Minnesota, USA - June2016WEW_20_10 | ecosystem: Environmental > Terrestrial > Soil >...
CGGCTTGAGAGAGACCTTCGCCAAACCGAAGTCGAGAATCTTGGCATGCCCACGCTTGGTGACAAAGATATTTGCGGGCTTGATGTCCCTATGAACAATGCCAGCGGAGTGCGCGGCATCGAGGGCGTCGGCAATCTCGATGCCCAGCGACAGTAATTCCTCAACATCCATCGGCTTGCCACCGATGCGATGCTTCAGCGTCATGCCGTCCAGAAATTCCATGGCGATGAACGCTAGACCATGCTGGTCGTCAATTTCGTAGATCGTGCAAATATTGGGATGATTCAATGCCGACGCAGCCTTGGCTTCGCGCTGAAAGCGGCTGAGTGCCTGCGGGTCTTTGGCTACGTCGTCGGGCAGGAACTTGAGGGCGACGAAGCGACTGAGCTTCACATCCTCAGCCTTGTAGACAACTCCCATCCCACCACCACCAAGCTTCTCGATGATGCGGTAGTGCGAGATGGTTTGACCGATCATGGTGGGCGCAGGAAGCTGGATTGCAATATTAAGGATGTGAGGAAGCCGAGTCAACGAGGGGCGCACCGATGGACGCTGGGAAGGGCAAATCCCGTGATTTCAGGCTTTCCCAAGTCCTCGCCTACCCGGTGGTACGGAAGGGGTCAAATTTTGAGTCCGTTTTATGCGGCCTTTCGCCCCCTGTTTTCGGGGTCGGGCCTTTGGCCTGCATCTATAGGTTCGGGCCAGTTTCGGCGATGTCTTCCTTACCTCTTCCTAGATGGTCTTGGACAGGTGCAGTTCTTCGTGACTTTCTCAAACCCGATTCGCGCCATCACTTCTTCAGCGTTGTTCACGTGTATTTGGTTTTGTTCCGAGAAAAGTTAGCGTTCCGGGAACGTAATTCTATGATGATGGGCACCAAACAGGAAGTGAGCGTGGTTGACTCCACAGGCTGGATAGCCACAGCAATCAGTTCGGCGAAGGCGGTGTCGTGCCTAATGGCGAAACCCTCGGAGCAGTCGCGAGCCGGGATAGACCGATGATATTAGTCAGCAGGAATCGCTGACGATAGCCGTCCCAGATCAAGTTTGCCAAAACCCATGCTCAGCATGCTAATCCCCACAGGATTCCCTGCCAAAGCCAGACCCCTTTATGCTGAATCTCATGCCTTGCTCCTTTTCTTTATTTTAGGGCGTCAACGGTTTTCTGCTACCCTTGTATACCAATCGAAAAGGGGAACCCATGCGAAAGCTTCTGCCCATAATTCTGCTGTGTCTTCTTGCCCTACCCGCCTTTTCTGAAAAGCAGCCCTCCGACAATCCCTTCAGCGGCATCAATAAGCGCGGCTATGAAAGAACCAAGGGAATCCTGCTCCGTTCCGCCGAAAAAATGCCCGAGGAGAATTACAGCTTCAAGCCCGTCGATACGGTACGCACTTATGGACAGATCATCGGACATCTCGCCGATGCCCAGTATCTTTTCTGCTCCACGGCTTCCGGCGAGAAAAATCCTGACCTGAAAATCGAGAAGACCAAAACGTCGAAAGCCGATCTCGTCGCGGCACTCAAAGACGGATTCGCATATTGCGACAAGGTTTACGATGCCATGACCGACGCCGCAGCTACCCAGACCGTAAAGTTTTTCGGAAACGATGTGCCAAAATTTTCCGTGCTGAGCGTCAACATCGGTCACAATATGGAGCACTACGGAAACCTCGTCACCTACATGAGGATCAAGGGCATCGTTCCCCCTACCAGCGAGCAGGGGCAAATTCCCGCACCAAAGCAGGAGAAACCCGAATCGCAGCCAAAGAAGTAAAGCGAGTGTGGGCGAGCACTTTCCCCGCCCGCGCCCCCCTCATTATTCGCGTGATGGCAGCTTCTCAATGTCTCCGTTGGCTTTACTGTGAACTCTTTCCAGTAGTCATCCAAAACAATCCGAACAGTGAAAAGTTGCGTACCGAACAGGCACACCACTCTCGCTTTCCCGGTGCTGCTTGGCAAATGACTGGAACTGCAACGAAGCTCGCCTTGCTCCATTGTTCCGTAATTTAGCCGGGTTCTTACACACTCTCGTCGTAGCAGACTAGCTCCACTTGATTACCCTCCGGATCGTCCACATAAAGAGAGCGCCAATGCACCCATGCGTGTTCGGTGGTCTCGACATGGAGCCCCAAAGACTCCAGTCTCTTCCGTTCGTCTGCGAAATCAGCGAGCGGTATCTCGAAGGCGATGTGGTCAACGGTCGAAGTTGCTGCGTCCGTCCCGCGACAACCGGGGCTCTGGGAGCGGTCGAACAAGGCGAGCACCCGCTTAAATCAGCGGGTATGGCAAAGGAATCTGATCCCGATCAAAGTGACCTCGGTTATCTAGCAAAGGGCATGATCACATTCAAGAGCCACACCTTTCCCACACAATGCTCTTGGAGGTATTTCATCTGTGTTGCGGCTTGATTACGTGTCTTGTGTGTTAACCATCGCGTCCACAATTCTGGTTGGGCGGCGATGCTGGGAAGGCTGGGCGCTGGCTGCCCTCAATAGTGTGATTGTGTGCTTTATCGGGCTCAAAACAGATCAGTTAGGCTTCATTCCTGCGAATGTTTTCTGCATGGTCATGAGCGGAGTGAACTTGCGTGCATGGCTGAAGTTAGGAAGTCACCCTCCTGCCCTTGTTCGGTCACCCTTGTCGAGGTTGCGGCTGCGGGGGCATTCACCATCATCGCTTGGCCGCAATTCCAGTCCACGGTCAGGGTCTGCGCCGAGGGAATGGCTCCTGCGTGGCGCTGCACAAACCCCGCAAGGTCCTTGTGTGCGCTAACGTATTGACATAGCTATCGCCCGCTCGCTAGACTCTTTTCCAATCTGGGGGTCTGCCCTTATGTCAACCGCTCGTTTTTCCTCTGGGGAGCCCACTGCCCCGCTGTGGCAGGTGCTCTACCAAGACGCGATTCTGGAATTTGATAACGCCAAATTGCCCAAGCGGATTTTGCGAGCCCGTAGTGCGATTGCGAACGGGCGCAAGAAAATCTCTCCGATCCGTCCGAGCGCCAAGTTCTCGATGATGCGCTCCAGTCCTTGCACGTGCTTGAGGAAATAGGGGCAAGAAAACAGTCCGCATAGTTTATCGAGGTCGGGAATGTTCTATTCCATTTGGCTACTTGTCGCAGCACTGGCGGGTTGGGCGGGTGGCAAGATCGCGGCGGACGACGGATTCGGGACAGGGGCGGACATTCTCCTCGGAATCACAGGCGCTTTCGTGGTTCGTTGGTCCCTTGAAAACATCGGTATTTCCGTGCACGAGGTTTACGTGCTGCTGTTCTCGGTCTGGGGAGCAGCCGCATTCCCGGCCGCTCTGAGGTTTGGGATTAGACGCCACAATCGGTCAAAGACTCGATCCCGATTCCAAGGCGATTAGCCCAATCCTGCTCGCATCCAGTTATCATAACTTCCAAGTCTGGGATGGATGCGCTCTGGCGTGTGAAAAGGCGCAAACCATCTAGGTGAGGCGCGAGATTCAGGAGGTTAGCTTTATGCCTAGGGAAGCAAAGCTATTTACGTCAAGCGCAGGTTCCGTCGTTCGCGGCTACTTGAAGTTCCGAGCGAATATCCCGCCTCGCTGGATAGGAAATGCGCGGCGTTCGCGCAAGCGGATGGAGCCAGAGATTGCCGAGGGCCTCCGTTCACTCAAACGTTTGCGGATTGGCAGACCAAGGGCGCGAGTTGCGATTCGGAACGCGCAGAGGGAATTGCGTGTGATCTTAGATCGTTGGGGAACAGCCTACCGCAAGGAGAATTTTTATCGTGGGATACGACTCCTCTTGGAATTGCAACGGGATGGCTCATCCAGTTTGTAACGCTAAAGCAACGCGACCTGAGGCGCTTCGGTTTGCGGTCGCCATATCGCATATGGATAATTAGCGTTCGTCATACAGCGGAGGGTTCAAATGCAAGTAACACAGCTTAGATACGTTATCAAATTCGTGGCTGACATGGGCAAAGCGGTGACGTTCTACCGCGATGTGCTCGGTCTTGAACTCAAGTTCGAGTCGCCGGGCTGGAGTGAGTTTGTAACGGGAGAAACCACTCTCGCGCTGCACCCGGCTTCAGAAAAGAATCCGGCTGGAAAGGTCGAATTAGGTTTCACCGTTGCCGATGTCGAGGCTTTTTACCGGGAAATGAGCGCCAAGGGTGTGCTCTTCACCATGCCCCCGAAAAAGCAGGATTTCGGCGGGGTGCTGGCGCAGTTCGTGGATTCGGAAGGCGCACATTGCAGCGTGGGCGCGGAGGCGGCATAGTAGTCGAAGTCGGGAGGTGGTAGAGTTTGAATCCTCTCACCTTACTATCGCAATGGAGGCATGGAAACCTGCTTCGCTGAAAGCAATGCTGCCGCAATCAAACACACTGTAATCAGGGCTGAGAAAACGATGGGGGTGGTGAAGGCGTATCTCCAACTCAAAGCCGTGACTCCGACAAAGCAAATGGCGAGCGCCCAAGCAATGCTGCGCACCCGGGCCAAGGTCTCTGCCGGAAGTCCCCCCAGCAGCCACGCTAATACCGCAGCGAACAAGAGAAACACGGAGAAAAAAAGCCCGAACGCGCTGAAGAAATCCCAATAAGTCCGGGTAAACCCTTGCGCGTCGAAGTGGACGGAGCGCATTAATTCAAGAACCGCGTCCGCTCCCCATTCCGGGTTATTCTGGCGAAACCCAAACGTATGTCCGGCGGCAAATAGCAGCAGAAGAACGGAAGCGATTCGATAAAACATAGATGCCTTCATTCTTGCCTCCAGAGATCACGGCAGCGGGCACCACTATCCTGCCGCGTAGGTTCAAACTGTACCACTACCAGATGCCGTTTCGTTTGACCGTTGCCGTGCTTATGTTAGATATTGTGACGGATTGATGCTGAACAGACCATCGCCGAAATCGAGCGACTGGAGCGCATCTTCGCCGTGCCGGACACCAGACCGCTGAGCGCAAGCGACCTCGCGGCTGTGAATCGGCGGCACGACGATTTGCTCGCGCACAGCCCGTGGTTTCGGCTCTGGCAGCGGTATGGTGTTTGCTGCCGAGACGAGTCCCCCGTGATCCGACCTGATGCGTAATGTTCCAATGAGCGCCAAGATCGAGACTTTGTTTGCATGTCTGATTGCGTTGCAGTTTGCAGTCGTGGTGTCCCACGATTGGCTTGACATTCCGGGGTGGACACATGGTCGGCAGGTGCACGCCGTAGTTGGGCGTGGCAAGCTGGCGTTAGCGACTGCCATCAACGCTGTATTTCCCGCTCTAGCGGTCGGCTCTGCGCTGTGGTTCTGGGGCAGGTCGGAACCCAAGATCGTTGGCGATTACCGGGTGATCTATTGCGGACTCACGCTGCTTTCAGCAATCACCATGTGGTACGTGCCATATTTCTTCGGAGCCGACGAAAAGAAGAAAGGCGAGTACTCGCGAATGTATGCCGGGACACGTCACATATTTCCAGCACGGGGCGACAATCCGCGTCCGAACCTTCTGCACGTGTTATTTCACTTGCTCTTCGTGGTCAACTTCACGCTAGCATTGGTTGTTCGATTTCATGCATCGTGAGTCGAATCGAAAGCAACGAGTAAGAAATTCCACAACCAAGCCACAAACTCAGATCAAAGCCGCCAGCAATCGTTAAGAGGTGTGCGATGCCGACTCCCTCGCAACCTGAAATACTTTTGGAAAGAGCAGTCCGGTTCGACTCTTATATTCGGCGAAACCCGCGTGGCGGGCGAGACTTTTGTCCTTCCTCTCTCGAGGAATTGACGCCCAAGGTGGACATGATCGCATACGAAAGATAGATGAGGATTTCGCCGAGGTGAAGAGTCCGTCTTCAATCAAGCCCTTCACCTCACGCAATGTAAAAAACCTCTGCGCGTCACTCACGTAATGGAAGAAGATGCCGATGATGCTAGGCCGGGTCGGGCGTCGGAGTGTTCGTCATGGCGCTCAGGACGCCTTTCGTCGTTCCACGGCTGCCATCAATCTCCACTTGCCGTCTTTTATCCTGACCTCATCCCGCTTCAGCATCTCGTAGAGGGCGGTGTGAACGTTGGTGCTGCTGGCTCCGCGCTCTAGGACTCGGAAGTAGACCTCGGAAAAGTGACTGTCGGGCCGCTCTCGCAGGTCTGCACGAACGCACTCCATGACCCGCTTCATATCCATCGTACCCCACTCCCTTCCTCAGGTGCTGAAGAGGAGGCGATGCAGCCCAGTGTTATTCGGAGTGACTTGGATCGCTGCATCGCCACAGGGACGACCCCTATCGTCCACCCATGTCCACAGGGGGAGGAGGGAAGTACTCGACAGGTCGTCCCCTTTTCATCTGCACCTTGCATGGATACGCCACAAGTTAGCGCAGTCGACGCACCCTTGTCTGTGATCGAGTTTACAGACAATTCGCCGCTCTACTGGTAAACTGTGGGGTTCGATAAGAAATGTGCGGCGAGTTGATCTTGCGCTCGATTAACTGGGACTTACACCTCACAGCATTTCGATCTCAAACCGAGCCCGACTTTCGCTTCCAACAGAAATAACTTCGCGAAACCACCCCTACGGACTGCCCCTTTCATTCCTCCTCGTCATACAAGCACACCGCCATGACACATCCGGCCAAGGGTAGCCAGATCGCCAGCAGCACTTCAGGCGGTATCGTCGGGAACATGTTTCTCTTAGATGAGTGAAGCCGATGTGAGGTTGCTGAATCGAGCGATCACGCTTAGGCATCGAAAAAAGGAAACAAATAAAAGAACCCACTTGACTCCTACCGGCCTTCTCATGGAAGGCGATTTCACTCATTGACGTTCCCAAGGGGATGTTTTTGCACCAAAAGCGGGTCAATGAGTGTAATCGCGATTTTACGGCAACTATCCGACAGTCAGCGCCGATTGGGAAAAACCGCAAGTCGCCGTAAGCAGATTCAAGCAGTCATGCGCCTTGACAATGGCTCGTGTTGGGCGCACTATTGCGCCCACGTTTGTGGGGGGAGCCTCTTCAGGCTCTGGCTTTCGAAGCCATTTTCGGCACGTACTTCCATCCCTGGGTTTCTTGCAAGCACAAGGTTGTGTGCGGCACAACACGCGGCCTTGAGGAGGCATCATGAAAAGGCTCGTGCGAGCTCTGTTTGTCCTCTCTGGATTGTGTCTCCTCCACGGTTGCGGCGGTGGTAGCGCACCAATGACACCGCCTCCTCCTCCCGCCACTCACTTCTCCGTCGTCCCCGGTCAGGCCAATGCCACCGCAGGGACGGCCTTCAACTTTACCGTGACTGCGCTTGACGCCTCGAAAAACGTGGCCACCGGCTACTCCGGGACTGTGCATTTCACGAGCAGCGATGCCCAAGCCGTCTTCTCACCAGCCAGTTCGACGCTGACGAATGGGACAGGAACCTTTTCCGCAACGTTGAAGACCGCAGGCGCTCAAACCATCAATGCTACCGACACCATCAACGCTTCGATAAGCGGCACAAGTTCGATCAACGTTGGTGCTGGAGCGGCCACTAGCTTCTCCGTCATTCCCGCTCAGGCCACCGCTCCCGCCGGGACTCCTTTCAACTTTACCGTGACTGCACTCGACCCTTGGAACAATGTGGCCACCGGCTACTCCGGGACTGTGCATTTCACGAGCACGGATACGCAAGCGGCGCTGCCGGCCAACTCGATGTTGACGAGCGGAACCGCGACTTTTTCGGCCACGCTGAACACGGCGGGCAACTGGACCATCACCGCCACCGACACGGCCACGGCTTCGATCAGCGGAACTTCCAGCGCGATCCTCGTCAGCGGGCCAGCGACGCACTTCTCCGTCACCGCTCCTACCGCTACCACCGCCGGGACTTCTTTCGACTTTACCGTGACTGTACTCGACGCTTTGAACAACGTGGCCACCGGCTACTCCGGGACTGTGCACTTCACGAGCAGTGACGCCAAGGCTGACCTGCCTCCCGATCAGTTGATGACCAGCGGGAATGCGACGACTTTCCCGGCGGGTCTGAAGACCACCGGCCCTCAGGAAATCACGGCGACCGACACCGTCACAGCCATCACCGGCACTTCGAAACTAATCGCCGTCAGCGCCGCTGCCGCGGCGAACCCGGTTCCTTTTATTAGCCAGCCGTTGAGTCCGGAGACCGTGGAGCCGGGCGGGGGAGGCTTCCTGCTGACGGTAGATGGCTCGGGCTTCGTCTCGGGTGCGAAGGTGCAGTGGAACGGCAACGCGCTCGCCACCAACTTCGTCAGCAATTCAAAGCTCACGGCCACCGTTCCAGCCTCGGATATCTCTACCCCGAACACGGCTTCGGTGACCGTGGTCAATCCCGCCCCGGGCGGCGGCGTCTCCAACGTGGTTTTCTTCGAGGCTACTGTCCCGACTGCCGCCATCGCATTAAGTGCATTACCGCTCAGTGCTGGTTCCTTCTCAACGACCGGTGACTTCAACCACGATGGCAAGCTCGATCTGGCGAACACCGGCAGCAACAACGTCAGCGTATTCCTGGGCAACGGCGACGGCACGTTCCAGCCCGCCGCAAACTATGCCGTCGGTTCCAATCCCACCGCTGTGGCCGCAGGAGATTTGAACCACGATGGGAAGCTGGACCTGGTCGTGGCAAACAATCAGAGCTACAACGTCAGCATCCTTCTGGGCAACGGCGACGGGACTTTTCAGCCAGCTGTGAACTACGGTATCCCATCGTGCTGCCCCACGATGGTGGCGCTGGGGGACTTCAACGGCGATGGGAAGCTCGACCTGGTCGTGACCATCGGAAACCCCGGTGCTTTGGGCCCAGGCACCGTCAGCATTTTCTTGGGCAACGGGGATGGGACGTTTCAGGCCGCCCTGAACTACGCCGCTGGTTCCGATCCCTACGGCGTAGCTGTGGGAGATTTTAACGGGGACGGAAAGCTCGACTTGGCCGTGACGGATGTCTTTGGCAACGACGTCGGCGTGCTCCTGGGCAATGGGGATGGGACGTTCCAACCCGCTCTGGATTACCCGGTCGGAAACCAACCCTTCACGGTCGTAGCCGGAGATTTCAACGGGGACGGAATCTTGGACTTGGCCGTGGCCACTGGCAACGGCGTCAGCGTATTGTTGGGCAACGGCAACGGCACATTCCAAAGCGCCGTGAACTACGGCACTGGACTGCTTCCGGGGCTAGTGGCAGGAGATTTTAACGGCGACGGCAAAGTGGACCTGGCCGAAAGCGTCGGCATCCTCTTGGGCAACGGTGACGGTACATTCCAACCAGTCATCTACTCCGGCACCGGGTCGTACGGGGACCCGCTGGCGGTGGGAGATTTCAACGGCCAGGGCAGGCTTGACCTTGTCGTTCCTAATTCTCTGTTGCTGCAGTCCACTCTGGTGCCCTCCGCGACCAGCTTCACCTTTCCCCTTCAGGTGCTCCAGAGCGGCAGCGTGGGGCAGATCCTGACGCTCACCAACGTCAGTGCGCAAACTCTAAGCGTCAGCGGCATCCTGCTGACTGGAGCGAACGCGGCTGATTTCAGCGAAAACGACACCTGCAGCTCGCCCCTTGTCCTGGGAGCGACTTGCACGGTCACTGTCACCTTTACGCCCACTCAACTCGGTCCGCGGAACGCCTCGCTCACCATCAGCAGCAACGGGGTGGGCAGCCCGCTGTCGGTTGCCTTGAACGGGATCGGAGTAGTTTCAGGGCCGAACGCTACTTTGTCGACCACCAGCCTGTCCATTTCCTGCGCGATACAGTGCCGCCCTATGCCTCCCAACTGTGACTGCGTCTGCACGTCTACCCCGCCGCAGCCCATAACCTTGAGCGACTTCGGCAGTAACGACCTGAGCATCACCGGCATCACGACCGCGTCGCCGTTTAGTGAGACAAACACCTGTGACTCGAGCCTGGGAGCGGGGAACTCTTGCACTGTTGGGGTAGGGTTCAGGTCGACTACCACAGGAACGTTCACCGGTACGCTGGACATCAACGACAATGCCCCTGGCAGCCCGCAGGTGGTGAATCTGACGGGAAAAATGCAATGCGCTGAGCGGTGACTAGACCGTGCGCTCAACGTAACTGTTGCAACCAGGCGTACCTGTTGAAAAAGTCCCTGAGTTGATGCTTGTGGTGAAGCAAGGTTCCGGTTATAAGCAGGCGAGAGTTCTTGATGCTGCTGTTCATCGCCATGCTCGGAG
>Ga0187883_10002965_pt1 | contig 10133 bp, 6 predicted proteins | sample June2016WEW_20_1_2_FD_132966 | JGI IMG/M metagenome (GOLD analysis project Ga0187883, IMG submission 132966) | Peatland microbial communities from SPRUCE experiment site at the Marcell Experimental Forest, Minnesota, USA - June2016WEW_20_10 | ecosystem: Environmental > Terrestrial > Soil >...
CTCGACCGCCTCGCGGATGCCCGTCGAGGCGCCGGACGGGACGATGGCGCGCCCCCGGGCGCCTGAATCGAGCACCACCTCCGCCTCGACGGTCGGGTTGCCGCGGGAGTCGAGGACCTCGCGTCCGATCACGTGCTCGATGGTGCTCAACGACATCACTCCTTGGGTGCCCTGCCCTGGTGGGACACCGGTACACAAGGTTAGCGGTTGCCAATCTCCTGGTCGGGGACGCCTTCGGCCGCGAGGATGGCCGCGCGCAACGCCAATGCGCGATCGCGCAGCGCCTGTTCCGCGTCCACGCCGAGACGCTGGGCGAGGTTCGCCACCGCGAAGAGGAGCTCGCCCACCTGCGTGTTCAGCTCGTCCGTCTCTCCCTCCAGCGGATCGTCGGGAACTGGAGCGGCGTCGGCGGCCCGCTGTACCAGCGACTCCAGTACGGCCGGTGCCTCACTCGCCGCGCCGGCGTCGTTCGGCTCCACACCGACCGAGTGTGCCTTGCGCACCAGTTTGGTGGTCAGCATCAGCGCCGGCAGCGCCGCCGGGATCCCCTCGGTGACGCTGCTCCGGCCCTTCTCGCTCTTCTTGATCGCCTCCCAGTTCGACACGACCTGGTCCGCGCTCTCGGCGTCGACATCGCCGAAGACGTGGGGATGGCGGTGCACGAGCTTGTCGTGGACCCCGCGCGCGACGTCCGCCAGGTCGAACTGCCCCTCCTCGTCGGCCAGGCGGGCGTGGAACACGATCTGGAACAGGAGGTCGCCCAGCTCCTCCTGCAGGTGCGCTGAGGTGGCGACGGTCCCGTCCAGGCCCGAGAGCGCGTCCAGGACCTCATAGCACTCCTCGACGAGATGCGGCATCAGCGACGCATGGGTCTGCACCCGGTCCCAGGGGCAGCGCTCGCGCAGTGCGTCCATGAGCGCGACCAGCCGCGCCACCTCGTCACCGGGCGACACGCCGCCGGGGCCCGGCGACGCCGGGAGGTAGAGCGAGGTGAGATGGTCCGGCTCCACCGTCCGGTCGAGCTCCCACCAGTCGACCGTGGTGACCACCTCGTCAGGGAGCCCGAGGTGGTGCAGGATCACCGGGCGCGGCAGCTCCGGCCCGGCCTCGTCCGGGGCGCTCAGCTTCACCTCGGACAGGAGATGCCGCGACCAGCACTGCGCGACCAGGAAGGGGCCGCGCTCGTGTGCCGCGACGTCCCCGAAGGCGGCGGCGTCGACCAGCCGCACCCCCTCGGCCAGGGGGTCGATGCCGAGCGCGGCCCAGGCCAGGTCCAGGAACGAGAGGGCGGGCAGCAGCGTCACCTCGACCCGGTCGTCGGCGCGCAGCAGCTCGACGCTGCGCTCGGCCACCAGGGGTGATCCCGGCACCGCGTAGACCACCGGCTCGGGCGCCACCTCCGACGCCGCCGCGACGAGCTCCTCCACGATGGCGGCGTACACCTCGTCGAAGGTCGCCGAGGACTCGTACAGGTCGTCGAAGGAACGGGCCCCCTCCACGCGCGCCGCCGCGGGGTGGCGCGCCGTCCGCAGGAAGGCGCGGCCGGGGACTACCAGGAGCGCGGCGGCTGCGTCGCCGAAGAGGTCGGCGCCGGCGGGCCCGAGGCCCACCACCGTGATGTGGGGGCGGAGCCGCGCCACGGTCAGCCGCTGGACGCGCTGGACGATGCCGAGGTGACGGCGGCTTCGTTCGCCGACGGGTTCAACACGTCCGAGGTGGCGGGCGTCAGCGGCGTGAACACGGTCGCCTGCTCGGGGAGCCACACGCCGTAGCGCGGGTCGATGCTCACCGAGGAGTGGCGCTCGGCCGCGGTGATGGCCGCCTGGGTCGCCTTCGCCCCCGCCTCCTGCACCACCTCGGCGACCACCGGCGCGGCCTTGGCGTACGACGTCGGGGTCCGCGACGTGATCTGCGCGAGGAGGTAGGTCCCGTTGTCATCGATGGGTGCCGAGACGGTGCCCGTCGGTAGCGACGCAACCTTGAAAGTCGACGGGAGCTCAGACGCGATGATCGGCAGCATCTCGCACGTCTGCGGCCCGCCCTGCGTACCCTTCGCCGCCACCTGGGAGAACGGCGTCCCGAAGGCCACCTCCGCCGCCGCCGCCTGGGCGGCCGATTGGCTGGAGTACACCCCCACCGTCCAGCACGCCGTGTCGAACTCGGCCTGGTGCCGCAGGAAGTAGCCCTCCAGGTCGGCCGCGCGGGAGCCGACGCCGGCGAGGTCCTCCTGCAGCGCGCTGGCGGTGGCGACGAACTGCACCTGCTGGTCGACGAACGACGCCGGCATGGTGCTCAGCACCTCCTCGCCGGTAAGGGGCTGGCCAGTCACGCTGCAGCTGTCGTGGACGTTCTGGCCCTGTGCCGTCTGGAGCACCTCGGACATGACCTGTGAGATCTGCCCGCTCAGGCTGGCCCGCGCGTCCGCCAGCTGGGCGGGCGTCACGGTGACGTGGCGCGCGTCCGCCAGCTGCAGCACGAGCTGATGGCCGACCTCGGTGTCGAGGTACGTGGCGACGAACGCGCTGGTGGCCGTGGGGTGGTCCCCTGCCCCGTCCTGGCCCTTGCCCGCGCCGGTGACGGGCGGCAGCTGCTCACTCCCGCTCGACGAGAGGTAGGCCTGGGAGTTCAGGTAGCACTGGTAGTAGGCGCTGCCGGCGATCGCGCTCACGTCGGAATTGAGCGACGCCTGGCTGATGCTGGTGCCGTTGACGTCGGCCGCGTTGGTGGGCACGGTCAGCGCGGCCGCGGCAACGCCGCCGGCGAGAACGATGAGGAGGACGAGGAGCCGCTTCACGCGCCGCGCATGCTACAAGCTGTCCCCGTCGGGTCACGCATCGCCCAGCGGGACCAGCTCCTCAATGACGCTGCGGATGGCGTCGGCGGTCGGCGCCCCCGCGGCAATCGGCACCAGGAGCTGGGCCAGGTCCTCGCGGTAGGTGGCACCGGGTGCCAGCCGCCGCAGCCGCACCTGGGCACTGGCGGGCAGCGTGACGGGCGACACCCGCACCGTGGGTTGGCGGGTGCCACCCGGCCGGACGGAGCTCATGGTGACTTCACCGATCCCGCGCTCCATCGCGCTGGCGCGCAGCCGGGCCACCGCGAGGAGGCCCTGGGCCGGGGCGGGCAGCGGGCCGTAACGGTCGGCCCACTCCACGCCGATGTCGTCCACGTCCGCCGCCGTGCCGGCCGACGCCAGCCGGCGGTAGGCCTCGAGGCGGGCGTCCTCGGCCGCCACGTACTCCTTGGGCAGGTGCGCGTCGCCCGGGACGTCGATGGAGACCGTCGGGGGTGCGGGCCTGGCCTCGCCGCGGGCCTCCGCCACCGCCTCCGCCACCAGCTGGACGTAGAGGTCGTAGCCCACCGCCGCGATGTGACCGGACTGGTCCGAGCCGAGCAGGTTCCCGGCCCCCCGGATCTCGAGGTCGCGCATGGCGATCTTGAAGCCGGAGCCGAGCTCGGTGTGCTCGCCGATGGTGCGCAGGCGCTCGTAGGCCTGCTCGGACAGGACGCGGTCGGCCGGGTGGAAGAGGTAGGCGTAGGCGCGCTGGCCGGCGCGGCCCACCCGGCCGCGGATCTGGTGGAGCTGACCCAGGCCGAGGAGGTCCGCCCGGTCCACGATCAGCGTGTTGACCGACGGCATGTCGATGCCCGACTCAATGATGGTCGTGCACACGAGCACGTCGTAGCGCCGCTCCCAGAAGTCGAGCACTACGGTCTCGAGGCTCCCCTCGTCCATCTGCCCGTGGGCGATCGCCACCCTGGCCTCGGGAACGAGGCCGCGGACCTCGCGGGCGACGCGGTCGATGTCGGACACGCGGTTGTGCACGTAGAAGGCCTGGCCCTCACGCAGCAGCTCGCGCCGCAGCGCCTCGCTCACCGCGGACGGGTCCTGCTCGCCGACGTAGGTGAGGATGGGGCGGCGGTCGGCCGGCGGCGTGTTCACCATGGACAGGTCCCGGATCCCCGTCAGCGCCATCTCCAGCGTGCGCGGGATCGGGCTCGCCGTGAGCGTCAACACGTCGACACCCTCGGCCATGCGCTTTACCGTCTCCTTGTGCGACACCCCGAAGCGCTGCTCCTCGTCGACCACGAGCAGCCCGAGGTCCTTGAACTGCACGTCCTGTGCCAGCAGCCGGTGCGTGCCGATCACCACGTCGACGCTCCCGTCGGCCAGCCCCTGCACGACGGCCTTCTGCTGCGCCGGGGACAAGAAGCGGCTCAGCATCTCGACCCGTACCGGGTATGGCGCGTACCGGTCCGCGAAGGTCTGCGCGTGCTGGCTCGCCAGCAACGTCGTCGGGGCCAGCACCGCGGCCTGCGCGCCCTCCTGCACCGCCTTGAAGACGGCCCGCATCGCCACCTCGGTCTTGCCGAACCCGACGTCGCCGCACACCAGGCGGTCCATCGGCCGTGGCTCCTCCATGTCGCGCTTGACGTCGGCGATGGCCTTCAGCTGGTCCTCGGTCTCGACGAACGGGAACGAGGACTCCATCTCCGTCTGCCACGGCGTGTCGGGGCCGAAGGCACGCCCCTCGACGGCCAGGCGGCGCCGGTACAGCGCCACCAGGTCGGCCGCGACCTCGGCGGCGGCCGCACGGACCCGGGCCCGGGTGCGCTGCCAGTCCGCACCACCCATTTTCGAGAGCGTCGGGGACTCGCCGCCGCTGTAGGGGGTGATCGCCTCGATCTGTTCCACCGGGAGGTAGAGGCGGTCGGAGCCCCGGTACTGCAGGATCAGGTAGTCGCGCGTCGTCCCGCCCATGGTCCGGGTCGTCACGCCCTCGAAGCGGGCCACGCCGTGCTGGCGGTGGACGACGAAGCTGCCGGACTCGAGGTCGTCGAAGAACCCGTCCGCCGCCCGGGCCCGCGGGCGGGCGCGCCGGTGCGGCATCCGGCGGCCGGTGACGTCGGTCTCCGAGAGGACGGCCGCCTTGGCCTCGGGGAGGATGAAGCCGCTGGTGACGGGTGCCGCCACCACGACGGCGCCCGGCCTACCCGTCGCTGCCTCCACCACCGGAACGTGCACGCCCTCCTCGGCCAGGGCGGCCGACAGCCTGGCGGCGCCGGCAGCCGTAGCGGCGCACAGCGTCACCGAGTACCCATCGCCCACCAGCCGGGTCACCCCAGCCGCGAGCCGGGCCGGGTCCCCCGCCACCGGGTCGAAGCGGCGCACCGTGAGCGCGCTGGTCGACGGCCCTTCGGGGACGTTGGGCAGGGCGACGACGCCGGCCGCGCAGTCGCGCAGCAGGCGGTCGAAGTTGACGTGGAGGCGCGGGAAGGTGTCCTCCTCCCCCTCCTTGGCCCCCCACGTCGCAGCGAGCGTCTCGGCCAACGCGGCCTCCTCGTCGAGGAGCTGGGTGCCCCGGTCCCTGATCCGGCGCGGCTCGGCGAGGACCACCTGGCCGCCCGCCGGAAGCAGGTCGGGGAGCACCCGCTCGGTGCGCTCGAGGAACGGGAGCCACGACTCCATGCCGTCGAACTGCTCGCCGCGCGCCAGACGCTCCCACACCGACGCCCCCCAGGGCCGCCGCGTCGTCAGCGACTCCGCCGCGGCCTGGATCTCGGAGGTGGCGAGGAGCTCGCGGCACCCGAAGAGGGCGACGGCGCCGATGTCGTGCAGCGAGCGCTGGTCGCTGACGGCGAACGCGGTGAGGCGGTCGACCTCGTCGCCCCACAGGTCGATGCGGACCGGCACGTCCGCCGTGGGGGGGAACACGTCGACGATCCCGCCGCGCACGGCGAACTCGCCGCGGTGCTCGACCTGATGCTCGCGGCGGTACCCCCGGGCCACCAGCTCGGGGAGGAGCGCGCCGACGTCGACCTGCTGGCCCGGCCGGATGACGACCGGCGCGGTCCCGCCGGGGGGCCCCAGCCGCTGGAGCAGCGCGCGGACCGGCGCGACGATCACCCGCGGGGGCGCCGGCAGCGTGCCGTCGGGTGTGTGCGTCAGCGCGTGCAGCACGGCCAGGCGCCGCCCCATCGTCTCGATCTCGGGGCTGACACGCTCGAAGGGCAGGGTCTCCCACGCCGGCAGGACGGTGACCGGTCCGGAGAGGGCACCGACGACCTCGCCGGCCGCCGGGTCGCCCTCCGGCGCGAGAAGGCAGGCCAGGTCGTCCCCCAGGCGCTCGGCGTCGAGGCCCGTCGCGGTGACCACGAGCAGCGGGGACCGCTCCGTGAACGTCGCCAGCGCCGCGACCACCACGCCCTGCGCCGCCTCCGGGACGGCCACCGTGGCATCGGCGGCCCCGAGGACCGCACCGATCACCGGGTCGGTGCGCAGCAGGTGCGGAACGGCGGCCAGGCTGCCGCCGGCCGGCATCGGCGAAGGCGGCGAAGGGATAGGAGCGGGCGCGGTCATCGGTCAGGTGGGCAGCGAGTGGCACCACGCCATGGCGGCGTCGATGCCGTCGGCCACGATGCGCTCGACCGCGTCAGCGGCGATCTGGACCGAGGCGGCCAGGAGCTCCCTGACCGCCTTGGGCGGGCGCTTGAGCACGTGGGCCGCGCCCTGGGCCGCGCTGGGGGGCTTGCCCACGCCGATGCGGACGCGGAGGAAGTCGTTCGTGTGGAGGTGGTCCGCTATGGAGCGCAGACCGTTGTGACCGGCGAGGCCGCCGCCCGCCTTGAGGCGGACCGTCCCGGGCGGGAGGTCGAGCTCGTCGTGCACGATGACGACGGACGCCGGTTCGGTGACCCCGAAGCGCTTCGCCAGGGCGCGCACGGCGAGGCCGGACTCGTTCATGTAGGTGTTCGGCACCGCCAGGGCGACCCGCCGGCCGGCGACGGTCGCCAGCCCGACCCGGGCCGGCACGCCCTTCTCCGCCCGCAGCGAGGCACCGTGGCGCTCCGCCAGCAGCGTGACCGCATCGGACCCCGCGTTGTGCAGGCTCCCCGCGAACTCCGCGCCGGGATTGCCGAGCCCGACGACCAGCAGGTCCGCCGGGGTCCCCCGGCGCTCCGACCGGGCGAAAGGGCGGCGCAGGGCCTAGCCCTCTCCGCCCGTGGTCTCGGATGCCTCCCCGGTCGGCTCGGCGGTCTCCCCCGCTGCCCCTTCCTCGGCCTCGCCCTCGGCGCCTTCCTCCTCGGCCGTGACGACGCGGGGAGGTTGTCCGATGGCGATCGCCGTCTCGGCGTCGACCTCGGTGGTGACACCCTCGGGCAGCGAGATGTCCGACACCCGCACCTGCCCGCCGATGGTCAGCCCGGTGATGTCGACCTCGAGCACCGTCGGGATGGCTCCCGGCAGCGCCCGGATGGGGAGGGTGAACATCTGCTGCTCCACGAGCCCGTCGCCGTGGTGCACCTCGAGCGCCTCGCCCACGAGGGTGATCGGCACGTCGGCGCTGATGACCTCGTCGCGCCGGACGATCACGAAGTCGATGTGGGTCACCGTCTGGGCGACCGGGTGGCGCTGCATCTCGCGGGCGATGGTCAGGAACGTACCCGACCCCGTGTCGAGGGACAGCAGCTGGTTGGCGCCGGCGTCGGTGTTGAGGGCAGCCCGCAGCTCCCGGGCCACCACGGCGACTGGCACGGCGTCGGTCCCGTGCCCGTAGATGACGCCAGGGATCTTCCCCTCGCGCCGCAAGCGGCGCACGGCGCGCGAGCCGAGGGGGCGCCCGACTTGGGCGGCGAGTACGACTTCGGCCATAACGGATCTCCTCAGGTGGCGAGAGCGGCGTGCGCGGACGGGCTCGGGGCCTCCGGCGAACGGCCTACCAGCGTAGCCGCCCGGCCGGGCGGCCGACCAGCGGCCTCAGCCTGTGCGCTGGAGCAGGACGGCCCTGGCCCTGGCCGCGGCGATCGTGGTGACCGGGTGCCAGCCCGCGGCCACCAGGGCGGCGTAGCTCGGGTTGAGTCTGAGCGGCCTGGCGTACACGTACCAGAGGCGGTGATACGGCCGCAGCTGCCGGGCCCACCGGGACGGATCCGATCCTCCCTCGTAGTACTCCGAGGGGACGATGAACGTGTCGGACCGGGTGCTCAGCACCGTGAACCCGGTGCTCCAGTCCGAACCGAACTCCAGGTGGGGCGGCCGGTCCTCGTAGAGGGCCCAGGGGTAGCGCATGAGCTCAGCCACGACGATGTGGTCGCCGGGCCGCGCGTCGTGATGGAGAGTGGCGGCCAGCCCCTTCACGTCGGTGCCCGGGTAGACGGGCAGGTTGTCGGCCGCGTGCCCCACGAGCGCAGCCCCGGCGAGGAGAACGACCACGGCGGCGACCCAGCGCAGCTGGACGGCCAGGCCGCTCAGTGCGCGGTCGAGCGCGCGGCAGGCACGGGTGGCACCGGTGGCCAGCAGCAGGAGGAGCACCGGGTAGAGGTATTCGTCCACCCGCCCCGCGCCGAGCGGCGCCAGCTGCAGTGCGGCGGCGACCACCGCAGCCACCAGCACCAGGACCGGTCCGAGCATGGCGGCGGTGCGCCAGGCCCCGGCGACGAGGAGGGCGACCAGGCCGGCGAGCACGACCACGCGTGCGGCCGGCTGGACGACGGTGAAGCCGAGGAGGCCGGTGAACAAGTTCCACGCCGAGTCGTACAACGAGGTGGCGAACGCCCACGCCGACGCGTGGTCCAGGTAGTACCCGTCCCAGAAGCGCTGCAGGGCCGGTGACAGGTGCCGGTAGAAGAGGTCCGCGACCACGGCGCAGGCCACGGCGACGCAGCCTCCCGCCACGACGATCCCCACGAGGACCGGCCGGGAGCGGCGGTGGAGGACGAGGAGGGCCACCCACAGGGCGACGACGACCAGCCCCATGGTGGCGGACACGGCGAAGGTCGCCACGGACGCCAGGGCGAGCAGCGTGAGTGGGCGCCGGTCCGGCTGCCGCCGGGCCGCCTCCGCCAGGGCCAGGAGAAGGCAGGTGAGGAGGAAGTCGGCCCCGTACTCCTTGAGCCTGGTCGAGTAGGCGGCGGCGATCGGGCTGACGCAGACCAGCAGGGCCAGGCCGAGCCCGGCCACCCGGCCCAGCCGGAAGTAGCGGGCGACGGCGTACATGGCCGGGATGGCGGCCACGCCCAGGACGAGAGGTGGCAGCTGCGCCCACCAGGTGGTGCCGGGATCGAGCAGGAGGAACGTCCGCTCGAAGAGGTAGAAGCCCGGTGCCGTCACCCACATGTGCCAAGCGGTGCCGATGCCCACCTGCGACGACAGCGCGGCCCAGGCGTCGTCCCGCCACAACCCGAGGCTGGTCAGCCCGTGCGCCCGGATGGTGGCACCGACGCCCATGACCGCCGCGAGCGCGAGCCAGGCGCCCAGGGTCCTGCGCCAGGCCGGAAAAGGCGCCACCGCTCCCTCGGCGGGCGGCTCGCTCACGGCGTGCGCCGGCGCGGGTTCCTCCAGCCCCGTCGCATCGAAGGCGGTCATTCCGTGGGCGGCATCAGGTGGCGACGGGGTCGGGCCGCACCCGGCACGGCTAGACCAGGTTGTCCCCGCCGAAGAGCTCGGAGACCGAGGTGTCCTCGAAGACGGCGTCAATGGCGTCGGCGATGATCTTGGCCACCGAGAGGACCTCAAGCTTGTCGAACGTGCGGTCCTCGGCCACCGGCAGGGTGTCGGTCACGACGACCCGCGAGATCGGCGCCGCCTTCAGGCGGTCGACGGCAGGGTCGGACAGGACGGCGTGCGTGGCCATGGCCGAGATGTCCGAGGCGCCGGCGTCGGCCAACAGCTCGGCCGCGGCGCAGATGGTCCCGGCGGTGTCGATCATGTCGTCGATCAGGACGCAGTGGCGGCCCTCCACGTCACCGACCACGTGGCGCGCCTTGACCTCGTTGTAGGTGCCCCGGGGCCGCGTCTTGTGGATCAGGGCCAGGTCGAAGCCGAGATGCTGGCTGTAGCGCTCGGCCACCTTTACCCGGCCGGCGTCGGGCGCCACCACCACGACGTCGTTGCCGAAGTTCTCCCGCATGTACCCCTCGAGCACGGGCGTCGCCACCAGGTGGTCGAAGGGCACGTCGAAGAAGCCCTGGATCTGCCCCGAGTGCAGGTCCACGCTGATGACGCGGTCGGCACCCGCGGCGCAGAGCATGTCCGCCACGAGCTTGGCGGTGATCGGCTCGCGCCCGGTCGACTTGCGGTCCTGGCGCGAGTACCCGTAGTAGGGGCAGACCGCGGTGATCCGCTTGGCCGA
>Ga0187883_10002969_pt1 | contig 10124 bp, 12 predicted proteins | sample June2016WEW_20_1_2_FD_132966 | JGI IMG/M metagenome (GOLD analysis project Ga0187883, IMG submission 132966) | Peatland microbial communities from SPRUCE experiment site at the Marcell Experimental Forest, Minnesota, USA - June2016WEW_20_10 | ecosystem: Environmental > Terrestrial > Soil >...
CCCTACGTAACCGAAAAGGAAATCGCAGCCGTGGTGGAATTCTGGAAGGCCCAGGGCGTGGCGCAATACCAGGAGAAATTCCTCGAAGCCCCCAAAGAAGATCCCGAGTCGTCACCCGGCGCCAACGACGATTCCGGAGAAATTTCCGCCGGCGACAATGATAATGATAACGATCCCCTTTTCAACGATGCCGTTCGCCTGGTAGTCGAGTTCGGCAAAGCCTCCACCAGCCTCCTGCAGCGCCGCCTGCGCATAGGCTACGGCCGAGCCGCCCACCTGATCGACCTGATGGAGCGCGACGGAATAGTAGGAGCCGCCGACGGCCCCAAGCCAAGAGAAGTCCTAAAACGCCCCAACTGGATCTCCGAAATAGAAGAATCAATGCGCTAAGTAAGCGCGTGTGGTGACGGGGCTTTGCCCCGTCCCAGCCGAGCGAAGCTCGGCACCCGCCCGTGGTCACAGCAACCGTCTAAATTCCGTCAAGATAAACCGGACACAAAATGCTCCTGCAAAGGCGAGTGGCCGACGCCTTTGATCTCGCTCGCACAACCAGCGCTGGGGGTGCCCCATTCTTGCGCGTTCTTTGCGCAAGAGCCTGCCCTGAGCGGAGTCGAAGGGGTGGGAGCCAGACCGATCGCACCATGGCTTCGCCTTTCACGGCGGATCCCGGGCCATCGCAATCATTTGAACTCAAGTGGGTGCCCCGTCCAAGCTCTGCTTGGGCGGGCACGCCCTTCAAGTTCTCTAACCCAGCCCTGCATGAATCCCAAGCCCCTCTGCGGCCTTGCGGAGTCGCCTATCTCTTGTCCACAAAAGGGTGGACGGATTGATGAAGACTGAGGCTATCAGGTGGGCGTCGGTCAGACCGATGCCGAGGCTGTCCAAGCGACGAGCCTCAATCATCCGCCGCACTTCGCTCAGTTGCGCCACTCGGACCTGAACCTCGACCGAATCAATCAGGGGATGCACCAGTTCTCGCGCTTCGAGAATTGGCCTCCACCGACCCTCAACCGGGACGCCCGCCCACTAAATAATCAGTTTTGTAATAATTACCGTGTAACAACTACCCGCCAGTGTCTATTTAACCACACCCGAACCCCAGCATTATCAACGACTTGCAAACCGCCGAGCGTAACAATGGCCATCCAATTGCGCTATGTATGTACACGGATATACGTACATTATAACCTGCATAGTGTTCCACGTGGAACATTGTACGTACAATCGAACCCTGCGAGTCGGAGACGCGACAACTTTTCCTCCCCCGCCAAACCCCTCCCCGTGGTAGATGTGGAAGCATGAAATTCCATACCGAGTAGGCGCGCTTGGTTTTGGTGTGCAGGGTCAGGTACATCCACCTGACCCCGCAGGTCGAGAGCGCCCTGCAGAAGTCCGGAATCAAAGACGGCATGATCCTGGTCTCCGCCATGCACATCACTGCCGGGGTCTACGTCAATGACAACGAGAGCGGCCTCATCCAAGACATCGACCAGTGGCTGGAAACGCTCGCCCCCTTCCGCCAGAACTACCAGCATCACCAGACCGGAGAAGACAACGGAGACGCGCACCTGAAATCGCTCATCATCCACCACGAAGTCATAGTCCCGGTCACCAACGGCAAGCTAGACTTCGGCCCCTGGCAGCAGATCTTCTACGCCGAATTCGACGGCCAGCGCGACAAAAGAGTCATCATTAAAGTGATGGGAGAATAGCCAACTTGGTTTATCCTCTTAGCCCATAGGAGCACGACAACATGACCGAAGAAATCACCGAACTGCACGAAAACGCCGAACACGCCCGGGAGCATCCCGATCTCGCCCCCATCACGCTGACCATGGCGGTGCTGGCCGTGCTGGTAGCAACCGTGTCGCTGCTCGGCCATCGTACCCATACCGAAGAAATCATTTTGCAGAACAAGGTCACCGACCAGTGGGCCTACTACCAGGCCAAAAACATCCGCCTTCACACCGACGAGTTATTCGCCGATCTGGCCGGCGTGGTCACCTCCAAGGACGCCGCAGCCGCCGACAAGCTTGAGGGAAAAGTCCGCGCCGAAGCCGACCGCTACAAAGACGAGAAGAAAGAGCTCGAGGCCAAAGCCCGCGAATTCGAGCAAGAATTCGCCCTCACCCACCGCAAAGCCGACCGCTTCGATCTCGGCGAAGTCTTCCTCGAGATCGCCCTGGTGGTCACCTCGATCACCCTGCTCTCCGGCCGCCGAATATTCTGGTACTTCGGCCTGTTGATGGCGACCGCAGGAGTCCTCGTCGCCGCCTCGACCTGGATGGTGCGTTAGTGACCCACTGACCTGTGATCCCCATCACAGCTGGGATGTTCGCAATCAATGACGGCCATTCGGCGGACGCGACCGCTCTCCGTCGGCGCCGCACGGCGCACCGTGATCCATATCACTTTTCCACGATCTAACTCACAGTAACCACGGATTAATTGCTTCTCATGTGGTGGCCACGTGTTCGGCCTCTCAAGTGCACTGTGCTTAGAGCTCTCTGGCAAAAACTCACTGAAGAGAAGATCGGATCCAGTCATGCTGCATAAGTGCGCCAACCCCACATGCACGATTCCGTTCCGTTCCCTACGCGAAGGCAAACTGTTCCTGGCGGAAACTTGTCCTACGGACCTCAGCTCTGCGTTCAATAGCAACCGGCGGAAACTCCGCCGGCGTGAGCATTTCTGGCTCTGCGACGCCTGCTCCGCCCACTTCACGCTCCGCTTCGACACCACCTTGGGGATGCTGACGGTCCCCCTCAGCGAGCGCGTGGGTCCACGATTCCTCACCCGCGCCGCTGGCAGCGCTTGCTGATTTTCAAAGGGCCCCGATGGATTACGCAATCACAAGACGCTCGCCTTGCTCCGTTTGTGGCATCGACACGTTTCGCCGCACAGGATGGTTCCTGGTGGTCGAGAACCGCTGGCTCGACCGCTTGAAGATCCTCTCCTGGCATTCCTCGCTCGCCTCGCAGAAAGATATGAAAAGCGCCTGCTGCCGTGAGCATCTCAGAGCGCTAATCGCCCACTGGTTAACCCGCGCCAGCCTCCGTCTGCCTCCAGCACACTACCCTCCGCTACCCATCGGCAGCGACCTGACTCTGGCCGACTTCGATCTCGGCTCCCACGCGGTCGGCCGCCTGATCGGCGAATTAGCGGTTCATCGCGAGTCTTTTTCCCGCGTCTGGTCAGGTTCCGCCGCAGCCCTCGAATGCATCCTCGACGCTCTCATCAGCATCGGGGACGAAAACAAAAACCACTCACTGGAGTTCCAACTCTGCGACCTTCCACAACAGTCCTCACACGCACTTCCTCTCCAATAAAGCGCTGGCAGAGTCTGACTCTGCCAGCGCTCCTTCCACCCTCTCTCTTTGGCAGCGTATGGCGCACTGCTGGCCCACGTCATCGAAGAGACTCTGACCTCTGCCTGACCGCCCGATCTCAGCGTTTTCTGGCGCTCAGCTTCTCCCCGGTGGGGCTGGCGGCGAACCGGAGCGCGTACAGAATCGCATCCTCCGCCGGATCCCTGTAATACGCCCGGCGGCGGCCCACCTCGCGGAAGCCCTGTTTTTCGTACAGCCGGCGGGCGGGCACATTCGATTCGCGGACTTCGAGCAGAATCGCCGACGTAGCCTCACTCTCCGCACTCTTAATCAACTCGCGTACCAATTCATTGGCGATGCCGCGGCGGAGGAATTCGGCGGCCACCACCACGTTCTCCACTTCCCATTCGCCCGCGCCCGCCTGCGCGCAAATAAATCCGCAAAGCTTGCCTGCTTCGTCGGCCACCAGAACGACTCCGCCCTCCACCAACTTGTTGTACTGCTCTGTGGTCCAGTGGGCTGCAGTCGGCGCTTGCTGTTCGATGGCGAGAATCGCCGGGACGTCATTCAACGCGGCAGATCGAATGTCCACAGGCATGGAAAGGTGTTTCGTATCAAGGTGTTTCGTATCAGGGTATCGCTTCAGCGATACCGCAAATTCTTCGCCATAACATGCCCCTTTAGGGGATGCGCAACGAGCGCCGACTCAGCTTCTCACGGCGCCGGCTTCGAGAAAATCTCAGCGTCAGAATGGCGGATGTAGTTGGCTTCCAGTTCTTCGGGACGAACCGTCTGGCCCCGCTCGAGATGCTCCCAACCCAGCCGGGCAATCGCCCCGCTGTTCGGATAGTCAATCAGTTCAACAAGAGTTCCGGCAGCGGTTCCCGCAGCTCGAACCGTCTCCGCCAACCCGGCATCGGGCGTGACGACCGCCTTCCCCCTGGCGTCGGCCAGAAACTCTTCCCAGCTCAGCAGGCGTTCGCTGTGCATGCGGCAGCGGCGCACCTGAGGCTCGAGTTCGTAGTCGCCGACATACACGTCGCCCCGGCCCGCATCCAGCGCTGCGAGAACCCGGCCACGCGCTGCACTGCTCCACGCAACCGCCTCCAGCAATGAAATTGCGACGATTGGCTTCTGCAGCGCCTCGGCCAGAGCCTTAATAGCAGCCAAGCCCACGCGCAGCCCCGTAAACGACCCGGGACCGCTGGTGACCGCAAAGGCGCCCAGATCGCTCTTACTATATCCGTGCTTTTTCAGCAGCGCGGAAATCTGCGGCACCAGTTGCGCCGAAAACGCGCCGCCGCCAAGCGGCACAACTTCAAGCACACTGATTTCGCTCTCGTGCGGACCCGGCATCAGGCGGGCCAGCGCCAGACTGCCGTTCTTCCCGGAAGTATCCACGGCGAGCAGAAGCTGAAACATTTGTAATTGGTAATTTGTAATTGGTAATTGGTAATTTGCAATTGCAAAACCTTCGCGTCAACCTGCGCTTTTTCAAATCGCAAATTACCAATTACAAATTGCAAATTACAAATGACCACTCTCCACCAATTCGAGCAACACGCCCCCCGTGCTCTGCGGATGCACGAACACATACCGGTGCCCGCCCGCCCCCGTCTTGATTTCCTCCGATACGAGGCGCACGCCGTCGCCCTTCAATTTTGCAACCGCCGCCGCCAGGTCCGGAACGCGCATGCAAACATGGTGCAGCCCCTCGCCGTGCTTGGCGATAAACTTGGCGATCGTCGAATCGTCTGAAGTCGCTTCCAGCAACTCGAGCCGGCTCTCGCCCACGGGCACCATCACCAGCCGAACTTTTTCCTGCTCGACGGTTTCTTCCGGAGAAACGCTCAGCCCAAGCTTCTCGTAAATGGACTTCGCCGCCGCCAGCGACTTCACCGCGATACCGAGATGATCAATGCTGAATTCCATAATGCCTGCCCGTTGTCGATCAATACTCGCGGGTGGAGCGCCGGGCGCCCCCTCCCGGCCCCAAGCCTGCGCCGACCGTGGACAGGCGAGACGCCCGTCTCTCCATCCAATCTACGTACGGCCGACGCTGCGCACAATCTCCTCCACCAGCGAATACGGGTCGCGCTTGTGCTCAGCGATCTCCGCCGCATAACGCTCGAGGCTGCCGCCGTCCATATGCGCGCGCGCTTTTTCCAGCATGGCATCGCGCAGCATCTCGACCAGTCGTTCCTGCCAGTTCTCGACGTTCTTCTTAAGGACGAGGTTCCCTTTCTTAAGGTACGCCTCGTAGCCTGCGATCGCTTCCGCCACCTCTTTGGTTCCCACGCCCTCGCTGGCGACCGTCTTCACGATCGGCGGCGTCCATCCGTCGTTGCGCGTGGCCAGCGACTGCATGGCGCGAATCTCGCACTCCACCCGCTCAGCTCCCTCGCGGTCGCTTTTGTTGATCACGAAGATGTCGGCGATTTCCATGATCCCGGCCTTGATCGTCTGCACATCATCGCCCATGCCGGGGACAAGAATCACAATGGTGACATCCGCCAGCCGTACAATGTCGACTTCATCCTGCCCGACGCCAACCGTTTCGATCATGACCAGGTCGCGGCCCGAGGCATCGAGCACAGTGGCGGCATCTGCCGTAGCGCGCGCCAGCCCTCCGAGCGATCCGCGCGTGGCCATGCTGCGGATGAAAATTCCCGGGTCGCTATAGTGATCCTGCATGCGGATGCGGTCGCCCAGAATCGCTCCGCCTGTGTAAGGGCTGGTCGGATCGACGGCGATAATGCCGACGGTTTGATTTTCTTTGCGATAGTGCTTAGCGAGCTGATCGACCAGCGTGCTCTTGCCCGATCCGGGTGCGCCAGTCAGCCCGATGACGCGCGCCTTGCCGGTATGCGGAAAGAGCGCCTTGAGGAGGTCCGACCAGCCAGCAGCGCGGTTCTCGACCGTGGAGATGGCGCGCGCCAGCGCGCGGGGATCGCCGGAGCGGAGATGGTCGACAGCGGTTGCACTCTTAGGAGTCAAGCAGAATAGTGTAACAACCCGCGCGAATCCGCGTTGATCCAATCTCAACGCCCGACCATAGTCGGATGCTTAGGCTGGTAGAGCCCCACCTTCCCGCCGCCGGGGAGAAGGATCGTGGTCAGACTGCCCCAGCGCACCTCTTTCACCGCGCTACACTTCACTTTCTTCCCTTTCAACGATTCCATCGTTGCCTTCAGGTCGTCGCACATGAAGTACAGCTCGTGCAGGTCGTTCTTCTCGGAAGGATGAAACGCCGCCTCCGCCGGCGGCAGCGCAAAAATCAGCCAGCCGTGGCCGGCGTCCACCGCGGGAAACTTGAGGACATCGCGAAAGAAAGCGCGGTCGCTTTCCGGGTCCTTGCTGTAAACGACGACATGAGCTCCGTTGATCATCGCAGCTCCCTTCTCGCTTCGCTAAGTGCTGAGCATCTTAATCCTTGAGCGACTGCCGTGCAATCACCGGGCCAGCAACAGCTCAGTTGGGCAACGCTACCGTTGGGTTATGATTCCAATTCGTGCGCGGAGGCGAGTTGAAAGCGGTCCTGTTTGTCTTGCTTCTTTATCTGACTTACGATTTGTCGAGCGCAGGTGAGGCGGATGCGCAGGAAACTCCTTGCCCGCAAGTTGCACAATCCCAGGCAGGACAATCCCCAGCAGAGCAATCGGCCCAGTCATCGAATGCCGCCACTACGAATTGCGGCAACGGAAAAATTCCAGCCCGGAAAGAAACCGTCGCCGTCACGGGAACGTTCATACCGGCGCCAGTGCAGAACATCGACCGTTCTATCACAGTGATCGACACGCGAGAGCAACCGTTGCTCTACACGCACTGGGTCGATTACCTGCAACTGATTCCCTCGATCGATTTGCAGGAGCGCGCCCCAAATGGCGTACAAGCCGACCTTACCATTCGCGGTTCCACCTTTGAACAAACGCTGGTCCTGTTGAATGGCATACGCATGGATGACGTCCAGACCAGCCACCATGATCTCGACCTGCCCTTGCCCACCGGCGCACTCGCGCGAATTGAAGTTCTGCCGGGGGCGGGCTCCATGCTTTATGGATCGGATGCCATGGCCGGAACCGTCAATTCCATCACCGGGCCCCCGCAGTACTCGGAAGCCCAGGCGGGCGCCGCGATTGGCAATTTCGGAACCAACCAGGAAAGTTTGTCGGCCGGTTTTGTGGCCCGCCGGCTGGACGAAGAATTAGACGTGGCGCGGGATTTTTCCACGGGCTTCATGCCGGACCGCGACTATCGCAGGCTGACAATTTTCTCGAACAGCGGAGCGCAGACCGCGCTGGGCCGCAGCCTGGTCATGCTGGGATTGGGTGACAAGCCTTTTGGCGCCAACGATTTTTATGGCGACTACCCTGAATGGGAAAGGACGAAGTCCTGGTTCGCCGGGTTGAAGCAGGACCTGGGCAAAAAGACGGAGTTCGACTTCGGCTATCGCCGCCATACGGACGAGTTCATCCTTGAGCGAGACGATCCTTCCGTCTACGAAAACAACCACATCGATCAAAGCTGGCAAGGGGCGGTTCGCCGCACAGAACAGCTGGGACAGAACACGAGCTTGTTCTACGGCGGCGAAGGATTCTACGAATCCATCCACAGCAACAACCTGGGCGACCATCGGCGCACACACAGCGCCGGATACATTGACTACGATGTCAGGGCGTTGCGCCGCTTCTCGTTTTCGGTGGGTGCGCGGGAAGAGGTCTTCGACACCAACAGATCGGAATTCAGTCCGTACTTGACCGGCGGGGTGTGGCTGAAGCCGGGTTGGAAGTTGAAAGCGAGCGCCAGTCGCGCCTTCCGGCTGCCCAGCTACACCGACCTCTATTATTCCGATCCAGTCAATAAGAGCAACCCGAACCTGCTCCCGGAAACCTCCTGGGGCTACGAAGGCGGCCTGCTGTGGGACCTGGGAGGGCGCTATAAGGCGGAGGTCACAGTCTTCGAACGGCGCGATAAGAACGACATCGACTGCGTGGCGTTTTCGTCAAGCCCGGTTTCGCCAGACAATCCCTACCAAGCGGAAAACATCGCACACCTGAACTTCACTGGAGTGGAAGCGTCGTTCGGATTGCGGCTGCGAGGCCAGCAGGTCAATGTGGCCTACACCGGCGTGTACACCGCACAGGGTCCGCTCCCCGGGTACACATCCGAATACGCCTTCAACTATCCGTCGAACAATGCGGTCGTGAGATGGCAAGGAACGCTGCCGGGGAAAGTCGTCGCCCGCAGCCGGATCGGCGTGGTCAAGCGATATGGGAGCGATCCCTATGTGCTCTGGGATGCGAGCGTCGGGCGCGAATTTAAGAACGTAAGCGCGCACCTGGCATTCTCAAATCTGACAAACACGGCATACCAGGAGATTCCAGGCGTGGCCATGCCGGGTCGCAGCGTGATTTTTGGCATGGATGTGTTTGTGCGGGGGAAGAAGCGCTGATGCCAAAGGCAGTCGAGTTTAGTCCTTCAGCAACTGCCGCGCGATCACCAGCCGCTGGATCTCGCTCGTCCCTTCGCCAATCGTGCACAGCTTCACGTCGCGATAAAACTTTTCCGCCGGATAGTCTTTGATGAACCCGTAGCCGCCGTGGATCTGCACGCCTTCATTCGCGCACCTGACGGCCACTTCACTCGCATAAAGCTTGGCCATTGACGATTCGAGCGTGGTCTTCATCCCGGCATCTTTCATGGCGGCAGCCCGCAAGGTCAGAAGCTTTGCCGCCTCGATTTCCGTCGCCATGTCGGCCAGCTTCCACTGGATCGCCTGAAATTCCGAGATCGCTTTGCCAAACTGCTGCCGCTCTTTCGAATACTTCAGCGCCGCCCCGTATGCGCCCTCAGCCATGCCGAGCGAGAGCGCGGCGATCGAGATGCGCCCGCCGTCAAGAACGCGCATGGCGTCTCTAAATCCGTTCCCTTCCCCACCCAGCATGTTTTCCGCCGGTACAAAGCAGTCTTCGAAGATTAGCTCCGCCGTATCGCTGGCGCGCAGGCCGAGCTTGTTTTCTTTTTTCCCGGCGCGGAATCCCTTGCTGCCTTTCTCGACAATGAACGCCGAAAGCCCGTGCGTGTGCGCCGCGCGATCGGTTACCGCCAGCACGACTACCACGTCGGCATAGCGGCCATTGGTGATGAAAGTCTTAGTGCCGTTGAGCACCCACCCGCCCTTCACGCGCGCCGCTGCCATCCGCGCGCTGCCCGCGTCCGACCCTGCCGAGGGTTCTGTCAGCCCCCATGCTCCGATGTACTCGCCGGTGGCTAGCTTCGGCACATACTTCTTTTTCTGCGCCTCGTTTCCCGCCACATAAATGTGGTTCGAACAGAGGGACGTGTGCGCCGCCACAATGATCCCCACCGAACCGTCCACGCGTGCGAGTTCTTCGATGGCCGTGACGTACTCCACATAGCCCATACCCGCGCCGCCGTATTCGGGCGGGAAGATCATGCCCATCAGGCCGAGCTTGCCTAGTTCCTTGATCGTCGCCAGCGGGAATTCGCAGGCTTCATCCCACTTCATGACGTTCGGTGCAATCTCGCGTTCCGCAAACTCGCGCACGCTCTTTCTAAGGTGCAGTTGCTCTTCGTTCAACTGGAAGTCCAAAGTTCCTCCATCGGATCTCCCGCCTCCGCTTAAGATTCGTCATGTAAAAGCCTGACATTCCTCTCTAAGACTTGTCATCCCGAGCGGAGCGAGGGATCTGCAGTTCGTCTTGAAATTGTGATCGGATGCCGTGCGCGGGGATGACACAAAAATCGGCGCCCAACTTTTCATTTAAGCACGGC
>Ga0187883_10002971_pt1 | contig 10119 bp, 9 predicted proteins | sample June2016WEW_20_1_2_FD_132966 | JGI IMG/M metagenome (GOLD analysis project Ga0187883, IMG submission 132966) | Peatland microbial communities from SPRUCE experiment site at the Marcell Experimental Forest, Minnesota, USA - June2016WEW_20_10 | ecosystem: Environmental > Terrestrial > Soil >...
AGGTCTTGAGCGAAAAGATTGAGCGTGGGGACTTGACGATGGAAGAAGCTCGGCGGATCGGAAGGCAAATCATGCGTGAAAACGCCCTCGCTGTATTCCCACAACTTAAAGGGAAACTCTGGAAGAATTAATTCCATCTTTCTCCGTCTGGGAGAGAGCGCGCAAGCCCGCATCCCGAATCGGAATTACCAGGTTGATAGGGCAAGGAAGCAAGAGAGTCAGCCATTTCCTCACTCGAACCCGAATTCCGAAGTTGAATTTGGCACTCCCGGGCCAGCTCTTTGAACCTGAATTGCCTGCCTTGATAATCTCGAGAACGGAACGGGTGTCTGGATTCTTCGGAAGCAACCCCTCACCCGCCCCGCACCGGCTGACGACTACGCCGGCTGCGGGCCACCCTCTCCCCAAGGGAGAGGGCCGCCAACGATGATGGATTTCAGCCCTCTCCCCTGGGGAGAGGGTGGCGAGGGTAGCGAGCCGGGAGAGGGGTTTCTTCCCACAGAGCCTCGCAACTGCGGAATTCGGGTTGACCTGTTCGGAGACCTATAGATCTGTGCCGCGGGCCGGTACTGTGCAAACCCGCCTGCCTCAAGGTTTTGGTGGAATTAGGTCTAGCGTCGAGGGTACCCCCCGCGACCGCGGTCGCGGGGGGCCAGAACCGTGTCCAAGTCAGAACGTATACTTCATCGCAAACTGCAGGATGCGCGGAGAGAAGTCGCTTAGGATCGCACCAAATGTGGCGTCCGTTTCGGTGCCATCCGGAACCTGAAAATTCGGATGGTTGAGGATGTTGAAGAACTCGAAGCGCAGTTCCACTCGCTGATGCTCCGAAATCTTGAAATATCGAGTTACTCCCGCGTCGATATCAAAATAGCTGGGCCCCTGCAGCGAATCCGATCCTGAGTTGCCAAACGTGCCGATCGCGTTTTGAGCAAAGGCATTGGGATTAAGCCACTGAAGGGTACTCATATTCCTGAGGTAGGGATTTCCTCCGAGAGCGTTGGCACGATCGTTCCCAACCCCGGTCAGAGAATTATCCACGGCAGTAAACACTGAATACCAGTTTCCAGTATGGTAGGAGAGGAGCGGCGCGATCTGCCAGTTGCCGATCAACCGGTTCGTCCACGGATTGGCAAATTGCGGCATTTCGGCAACGAGCGTCAAGTTGACGTTATGCCGCTGGTCGAATCCGCAGTTGCCGCGGTCGGCATTTCGATTGTACGGATTCTGGGTGTAACCTTGACCGGTATTAAGATCGCCCTCGAAATCCCCCTCACTGATACAGTGGGACCAGGTTTCATTCGCCACGATCGTATAATGTTTGGCGAGACGATGCTGAGCGGAAAGCAGGAGGCCCTGATACTCCCCATTTGCTCCGTCGTCTGCCTGTCCAATGGTGCCGTAGAGGATGCCAGCGACGGGATTGATCTGAGAGAGGAGCCGCCTCTGTTGTAAATTGTCTTCCGTCGAACAGGGCGACCCGCCGCACGTTCCCGGAATATATACGCCGGGGTTCAACTGATATCCGGTCCAGATGTGGCTTGTCTTGTTGCCAAGGTAATTTGCCGAAATCAGCCAATTGCTCGTTAATTGGAGCTGGTAGCTGAGATTCCATTGATCTACGTACGTAGGGTGCGCATTCAGGGGATAAAAGGTGTAAGTGCCCTCTTGGGGGAAAGCAAAGTCCTTGGGGGGAGGTTGAGATTGCGGGAAGGGGTTACCTCCCGGGTATCCTTGCCACGGATTGGTCAGACCTCCCACGGGGGCGGTTAAAGTAATTGTGCTTCCCCAGGGAGCATCGGCTGTCTGATCTTGAAAATAGGCTGTGGGCATCTGCTCCTCGAAGCCACCCAAGCCCGCTCGAATCGTCTGACGCCCGCTCCCGGTCGGATCCCACGTCAGCCCCACGCGGGGCTCGAATTCACTGAGTCTGCTGTTGGTATAACCACGGGGCATACCGGGATCGCCGACGAAAGATAATCCCGGCGGACCATCAGTGTATTGTGAAGTTGTAGCGCCGGCACGGTAGGCCGCTGTATTAAAGAATTGAATCCGGTTGAACTGTTCGCGGACGGGCAGGTAAGGTTCCCACCGTAAACCAAACACCAGGTTCAATCGCTTACTAAGCCGAAGATTATCATCGAAGTAAAATCCCAGATAGTCCTGCCGGCCGTTCATATACCCCGTATTTCCCTGTTGAAACGAGTCGTCCAGCCCGAGCATGAAATCCACTAGAGCATCATTGGTGAATTGGCCGGTAAAATTCACATTGCCGCTGTTTAGGGCCCCGCCAATTTGGTTATACTGCCGATGAACCCAATCCGCGCCGACGGAGAGGTGATTCCGGCCACGGATCAGGTCCACGTCATCCGCAGCCTGTATGGCGTTGTTTACGAAATTAGATTCACTACAAAACCCACACCCAACGTTGAAATACCCGGTAATCGACAGATTAGTCACATTCGGAGACTGGGCATACATATTGACGCCGAAATCCGGAAGATTCTTCATGTCAGCCGCAGGTCCGCGCTCAATGGCAAGCCGTGACCAGGTTAAATGTGCGCTGTTAAGAGTGTTCGAATTGATCGAATAAGTGTCGCCCAGTACAACCGACTGGACGCGGTCATGAACGCCGCGTAACTGGGCAAGCAGCAGATCGTTGTCAAAAATGGCCGGACTCTTGTAATCGGTGTAAAAGTAGCGCCCAAACAGAGTGTGCTTGGATGACTGGATCCAGTCCAGTCGCCCGATATATTGATTCTCGCCCTGCGGTTCAGGAATCGCATAGGTCAATTCTCCGCAAGGATCGCTCGAGACGGGCACGTATTTCAACATGTTGAGAGCTACTTGATTGAACGTGGAGGGATCGACAAAACTGTTTTGGAAGGGCTGCGACGTCGCGGGGTTAATGATGGTCTTTGGCGTACCGCCGGACTGGCACGCGGCGGATTCAAGCTGGCTAAAGTCCCCATTGAGCGCAGCCTGTGTAGGAACGTGGGAAATGTAGGAACCCGGCGCGGTCCGGATGCGGGTTCCCTGGTACCCGAAAAAGCCGAACAACTTGTCCTTAAGAACTGGCCCCCCAATCGTCCCGCCAAACTGGTTCCTTTTCAGGGAGTCCTGACTTGCAGCGAAGAAATCGCGGGCATTGAAGTCCCCATTTCGCACGAATTCGAACGCATCCCCATGGAACTGATTGGTGCCGGATTTGGTCAGGACGTTGACCACCGCGCCGCCATGAACTCCATAGCGCGCCGAAAGGGTGCTGGTCTGGACGCTGAATTCCTGAAGGGCATCCGGAAAGGGGAAGGGGAGATTAATGTCGGAGAAGGCGTCCATATGCACACCGCCATCCAGCAAATAGTTCGTCCCATTGGCCTGTCCGCCCGCAACCGAAATGTTCACCGCGCTAAAATAGTTTTTGCTGGATTGGAGGTCATTAAAATAGGCGCCATTTGCCGGGCCATTATTCGATGCTGCGCCCGCCAATAGAATCAAATCCGTTGCTTGGCGGCCGTTCAAGGGCAGTTCAAGAATGCGTGTTTGATCCATGACTTGTGCAACGGAAGTCGTCTGGGTCTGCACCATGTTGGCGTTGGCGGTTACCTCGACTTGCTGCATGACCTCTCCAACCTTCAGCGCGATGTTGATGGAGATGTTGTTGCTGACCTCCAGAAGGATTCCATTTTGAACGTAACCGTTGAAACCGCTAAGTTGTGCCTCGAGCTTGTAAGGCCCAACGGGCAGGTCGGGGAACACGTAGGTTCCATCCGGGCCACTAACCGTCGTCCGGACCTGTCCGGTGTCAGTCTGCGTTGCGTTTATCTTCACATTCGGCACTGCTGCGCCGCTTGAGTCGGTCACGATGCCGGAAATCTGGGCGTTCGCCACCGCCTGACCCCACAGCGGCGCCGAACTCGCCGTTAGCAGAATTAACCCGAGTGTCAGTATAGCGCCTGAAATGCCCTTCTTCATGTGGCCTCCGGTTCTCGCAAAATAGACTCGATAGGCGTTCCGCCCTCGAGTCTAGCTTAGTAATCGATTACGTAACCCTAATGCACACGGTGAGAGTTGTCAAGGAATTCTTTCCGAGACCCGCGTTTGTTGCTTCCATCGTACCGTATCGTCTAAATAACTGTAGATTAGCCCTGTCATTCCGGGGAAGCGGCTTTGGGGTAACCGTGTCGTGGGTTGCCCACGTAAACACGCGATAGTTGTTGTACAGGGAGAATTCAGGTAATCGATTCCTGATGCAGGCTTCGGCCGGGAGCCCTATGGATACCCTTGTGTTTCGCTCCTGGCGCCCACCAGAGCCCCTTCGCAGTGGCTCTTTCACTCACTTCAGGCCCTTCCGCTGGTCAACCGGCTGAGGCGCGCGTTACTGGCTACTTCCTCGAAACGCGGAAGCCCGTGCTTGACTCGACGCGGTCAAACTCGTAAGGTGCTCTAGGACAAATGAATTCACACTTCTCCGAGTCGTCACCACGGAATTCACGACGGAGCTTTCTCTCCACCGTCGGCGCAATTCTCTTTTCGGCGATATGTGCCTTTCGAAAGCCCTTGCGATTTTGGGCTGAGGTGTTCCAAACGAAATCTCCCCACCCCCTTTCATTGACGCAGGGAGCTTCGGACCTGCATGACATTTTCAAGGATGAGATCCGTGCCAACTTCAAAGACAACGTGTACGCCGCGCTGGGAAACAAGCTGCAACTTGACGGAGAGGCCTATATCCGGGTCTCGAGGGCTTTGGCGACCTCCGATTTTCTCGACATCATTCGATCCAGTCCGATGGATGAAAGGGAACGCCAGCGATTGATCGTCGAGCAGACCGCGAAGGCTGAAGCGGCTTTCGTATCCGCTGTCGATAGCCTCGATTGGCCGAAGTACGCGGTGGATTTGGGGAACCAACAAATCCGCGTCTCGGGGCCCGAGCACCTGAATCTGTTTGCCAGGAAGAACCAGTCACTGCTTTTGATCTTGAGGAATGGGAATCCGTCGGCGCTGAGTGTTCGCATTGCGAGTCGCGACCTTCATGTCCCATTAGCTGAAGCGACCGTTGAAGCACATTCGAGCCGATACTTACTGGCCTCGATCACACCGCAGGAAGCAGGCAAGCGGGAGATAAGTGCCACTTTCACAACCGACGAGTGCGCACGCGAGTTTCTCGCGATGGCGGAGGTGGTTGAGACTGCGCTCCTTGAGGGCGTCTTGCTGACCGAACCGCCGGAGACGGAGCCGCCCATTGCCCGGGTTCGAGTTACCGATCTCGAAGGGAGATATTTCCCACCGGAGTTCCAGCCCTCAGGAATTATCCGGATGCCTGCCGCGCCGAATGACTCGAGGGCCGAGCGCTGGGCTTACGCGGAGGGCAAATTCCAAGTGCGCGTGCCGCTGGGGAAGGTGCGCGTGAGCATTCGCCGCGGACTCGAGTACCGGAGTCTGGACGTGGAAATTGATCTCGCTGGCGGCGGACCGTTCCGTCGGGAGTTCATCTTACAGCGCTGGACCCAGATGGAAAAAGAGGGCTTTTATCCGGGCGACATGCACTGTCACATGCTCGACCCTCAAACCGCTTTGTTCGAGAGCCGCGCGGAAGGCCTGGCCTTGGTCAACGTGATGGTGTTCAAGCATCTCGAGAGCACATATGCGAGGGAACATTTCACGGGCGCCCTCGACACCGCATCCGACGCCAGCCACTTCATCTATTACAACGAAGAGTACCGCAACGAGCCGCTCGGGCATATCGGACTCGTGAATCTGAAGAAGATCGTCGAGCCCATTGCCACGGGCCGCCTCGGCCTCCATTGGCCAACGATTATGCGCTTCGACAGCCTGAACATGCCGTTGCCGTTTCATGGGGACGCCAGTTCGCCGGACTTCCCTCTGCTGTTGCAAGCCATGCGCGAGACTCACCGGCAAGGCGGTCTGGTGGATTGGGCGCATCTCCGGTCGAGTCAATGGGAGTTTCCGCTTGACGCCGAAGAAGGGCAGATCGACTTTGCCGATATCATGACCCACACCGAAATTCCACAGGACCTGGCGCTTTGGTATGCGCTCTTGAATTGTGGATTTCGCATTCCGGCGTGCGCCGGGACCGACAGGATTGAGCCTACCGAACCAGTTGGGCACCAGAGGACCTATGTTCACCTGGATGCGGCGTTGAGTTATGAGGCTTGGATGAAGGGGCTCAAGGCCGGTTGCTCATTCGTCACCAACGGACCGATGTTGCAACTCGACGTAAACGGCAGAAAGCCGGGGGGAGCAATCTCCCTTTCCTCACCGGAAACGCTGCGCATCTCCTCACAGGCTCGCTCGCAGCTACCTTTTGAGCGGCTCGAAATCATCGTGAATGGGGAAGTGGTGCAGACTGCCGCCGCGCGAGAGAACGGTAGATCGAGCGCGATCGCGTTTGCGCTGCCCATCAAGGAGAGTTGTTGGGTTGCGTCCCGTTGTATGGGCAAATGGAATAAGGAACTCTTTTACAGCCACCCCGTGTTCGCTCATACTAATCCTGTCTATCTTCGCGTTCGGGAGGCGCGGATCGAAAAAGGCGAAAGCGCGCGATATCTTCTCGGCTTCCTTGAGAAGCTTGATCGCTGGGCCGCAACGGAAGCACATTTCGACACCATCCAACAAAAGGAAGAGGTGTTAAGGACGATCCGCTCCAGCATCGGATATTTCAAGAGGGTGTCACTCCGCACATGACGGCACCCGCTGCGGCCAATCCGTCTTGCCTGAAGCGTTATCGCGTTTGCTTGGCCAATGCTATGCGCAATCCTTTGAGGCGCCAAACGGCGAAGACGAGATAGGTATTTGTATTCCGAAGCTGAACACCGCACCCACTTTGGGAACACTCCAAATCCCTCTCTTCGCCGCCGGCCGTCTCGCCAACCAGATCGGGTCTGGCGGATATTCTGCCGACCGATTCTTTCGACGCAAACTCACCCGCTGGCTTGCCGAGGTAAAGGCGTTCTGGCCTCATTGCCCTGCTCAAATCTCGCCAGACGGCCAAACCCGCATCGTCAACTCATCCAGAAAGAGGGTAGTGTCCTAATTTGGGCAATAATATATATGACTAACCACGCTGGATTATTTGGGATTACCCGATTCAAGGCCCGCAATTTCTGTATAGTCCTCGCACTCTTCATCTATGCAATTGTGGTGGGTGCAGTTTTCCGCGAGAATATCGACATTTTCGGTGACCGGATCGATTCTTGCATGGTTTATGTGAAGGCAGTATTCGGTAACGTGCACGCGCGTGTTGAGGAAAACATCTCTGTAGGCTATCCAGCCCCACATGAAGACATTCTGCTGCACCTTGAAGGACTTGAGATGTTTAATATCCTCCAAGGAGGCATCAAAAATTTGTGTCTCCGACAAGCCTATTGGTTGAACCTCCTTGACGCCTTTAGGGCCGATGGTACCGAAGGCCAGCGCCTCTCCTCTAATATCTTTGAATCGCTCTTCGTCAGGCTCTCCAGGTATTACGCCGATTTCAGAGTGACCTATCGTCCATTTTGCTGGAGTCAATCCGTTGTTTTCGTATTTGCTATTAAAGGTCCAACGCACCGAGTTTTTCAGTGGATCGGATTCCACCCTTTCAACACCTCGATGTGGTGTAAATCCTTCATAAGTAACGAAGGCTCTTTGGACGGATTCCAAGGCTTCTCTCGATATGTGATTAGACTTGCTAAGTTCAATCAGTTGCCAGACAGATGCGAATGCATAAACTACGGTAGCGAGGGCGGCCACCCCGGCGAATACTGCCGTGAGCCTGGCAACAGGGCCGGAGGATTTCCAACTTCTTCGCAAGGACTTTTGTTGATCGGATTCGGGTTCTTTGGAACTATGCTCTTTGGCGTATTGGTTTTCCTTCATATGTGTTATCGCAACCTCACCAAATTGAAAGCGGTTATCGCAGCAATCGCTCTTTTAATTTCGCTAGCTCTATTGAATGCAGGGTTTGTAATCATTGTAAATACATGAAATAAAAGCAAATACAGTACTTGACAAACCGAGATATTTAAGGTACTACGCTAACCATGATGAACACCAATGATACACCCAAAACGCTCTTGGAGGCGGTGAAGTTTTTCAGCGACTACGAGAACTGCCGTAGCTTCATGGTAGAGGCTAGGTGGCCAGACGGCAAAGTCAAGTGCCCGACGTGCGGTTCGGACCACGTCACTTACATGGCCAAGACACGCCGTTGGAAGTGTTACGAAAAGCATCCTCGCGCACAGTTCACCTTGAAGGTCGGTACGGTGTTTGAGGATTCTCCGATTGGCCTTGAGAAGTGGCTTCCCACGCTCTGGCTGATCGTGAACTGCAAGAACGGCATTAGCTCCTATGAGGTTGCGCGTGGGCTCGGCATCACGCAGAAAACCGCATGGTTCATGCTTCACCGTCTTCGGCTCGCTGTGCAGGAAGGCTCATTGACGAAGCTCAATGGCGAGATCGAAGTTGACGAAACCTTCATCGGTGGCAAGGCTCGCAACATGCACCTCACAAAGCGTGACGAGAAGATCACCGGGACGGGCGGTAAAGACAAGGCCGCGGTCCTCGGTTTTCTGTGCCGTGGTGGTGAGGTGAGAGCCGAAGTAATTCCCAACCGGAAGAAGAAGACGCTGCACGCGATGGTGCACGATCAAATCACGCCGGGGGCTGCGGTGTACACTGATGCGCTGGCTTCCTACGAAGGACTGGAGAATTGCTTCACGCATCAAGTTGTGGACCACGCAGTTGAATACGTCAAGGGCCGAGTTCACACGAACGGGCTTGAGAACTTCTGGAGCCTTCTGAAACGCGGCATCAAGGGCACCTACGTTAGTGTCGAGCCATTCCACCTTTTCCGATATCTTGACGAGCAAAGCTTCCGATACAACACCCGGAAGGATGAGGATGGCGATGCAGGTCGATTTCGGCTTGCTTTGTCGAAGGTCGTAGGCAAGAGACTTACTTACGATGAACTGATCGGCAAGGCAGAAATGGAGAAGCAAAAGCATTTACTCAACTAAACGCCAACACCGAGGTAAACTTACCGCGTGAGAATGAAAATCGAGGATGTCGAGGTAGCCAATCCGAAAGAGGCTATGCGGAAATTCAAGGCTGCGCTTGCTCGCGTTGTTAAGGTTCCGAAGATCACAACGAGACGAGAGCACACTGAGGCACATGCTAAGAAGAAAATAAAACGCTAGGATCCTTCTGAAGTAGGGGAATCCTCGTTTTCGAAGGGATTGTCATTTTCAAAGAAGTCAAGCTCGGCATGCCAAACATGCCTGAGTAGTGCGTCAACTTCGGACTTGGAAATGTCATCTTGCCCAGGAGAGATTACAAGGGTGTACCAAACATTGCTCCTTCCGAATGGGAAAGACGGCAAGTGGGTAACGAAAATAAGTACGCGGCTCCCGTCTGGGAAGCGTCTATCTTCGGCTAGTTTAATATGGTGCTTACTAAGCCGAGACAGCAATGCGTCTATCGGCATGCGCTTCATGGCACGTAGTGGCTCTATATACCAGCATCTTTTGAGCCATGATCTGTATTGGCTCGCCCATCACGATGATGTCTGCATTGGCGATTTGCTGCCAATACTCATCTGGTGCTGGAAACAGAATGTCCTCCGACCAATCGTTAGTAAGGCCAAATTCAATGTAGTTCTTAATCGCCAATCTTATTTTCCTGTTGGCTTCTGCCTCATCATCGGCAACGCACACAAGGTCGAAGTCCAACGCATGCATCGTGACCTTTCCAGTGTCGCGATTTGTGCACATCCTGACGGTCAGCGCCATTGGCAACTCAAATGGTCTCCGTCTTGGCATCATTTTTTGTTTCCCCCAGTATTTGATTCAATAAAAGAGCGCAGTGTTGCATCCACCAGTGCTAGCAGGACAGGCGAGACGATAGCACACGGCAGTTCGCTTTGCAACCTCCATCGGTACTAATCGGAAGGAGTGACCCTTTGCATTAAAGTGTTTCAGATAGGAGAGTAACAGCGCGGAGACTAAAAGTCAATGGCCGAGCAATCGGCGGACGAACTTCTGGCATGGTTAGCCAAATATGTTATTGCCCTAATTTGGCCCGTAACGCCGGCTTCCAGCCGGCAATGGAGCCGCCAAGATG
>Ga0187883_10002979_pt1 | contig 10104 bp, 8 predicted proteins | sample June2016WEW_20_1_2_FD_132966 | JGI IMG/M metagenome (GOLD analysis project Ga0187883, IMG submission 132966) | Peatland microbial communities from SPRUCE experiment site at the Marcell Experimental Forest, Minnesota, USA - June2016WEW_20_10 | ecosystem: Environmental > Terrestrial > Soil >...
ACGACTTTGCTGGTGAAGGTCATTTAGTGCTGAGCTTGATCACACAGCCAGTGGATTTTCGCGAAGGAGTGTCACGCTTGCTTCCAATGGTCGGGATCTGAATATGTGGACCGAGCCATTAGCGTTGATAAACTGACATTGCACCGTCAATTTGCAGTTAGTGTAATCGCTGGTTACAACAGTCATTAACTCCAGCGGCCATGACTCGGAGATAATTCTCAAGAGTATCTGTACGTTCGAAAACATGGATAGCACAACTCCCGAGAAGTATTGGTTGCTATGGGCAAGCCTGAAGGCGATCACGTTGGGAGTTGGCTGCTTTTTTTTAGCGCTCTTTCTTTCCCCTTCCGGTCACGATCCCATGGTCGAAGCACTATTGGGCCGGAGATGGGCAAGCCGTGCTTGGCGGCATGGGAGTTAGTTTCATGTTCGGGATTGCTTCCGCAGCTGCCGCTGCTAGCTACATGATGCGGCGGGCGACACAAAGGAATCGAGCACATGGTTCCCGCCAGCAGGGTAAATAAGCGCAGTCACCTTCGCGTCGCTACATTGAGCTTGAGTACATGAACCGCCTTGTGAGTGTCCTGCTAAAACCGCATTGGGTTTTCATCTTGCCGCCCCTCCATTTGGCTGGATGCATTGCGACCGCGATCTCTGGCCACGAGTGGATGCCAGTAATCTTGAGCGAACTACCCTTTGGCATTCTCCTCACCGGCATTGCTTGGCGTTTCGATCATCCACTCTTTTGGTTCGGAGTCTTTGGCACAACGTGGTGGTCTTGGCTCAGCCGGATATTCTTCGACTACCTATACGGCCCGACTGACTCCACAGCCGATTGGCGAAATATCCCGCATAGCACTAACTGAGAAACTTTCTTGCGGGCTTTGTCGATGCGCACGCTGACCCGCCCCCAATCTGGTCGTCCGCGCCGGATTCCATCTCCTTCGTGTTATTCTTCTCGCCGATTCCCAATTCCGGAGAACTCGTGTCCACAAGCCGTCGCAATTTTCTCGGTTCCGCTATCGCCGCATCTGTAGTCACTAGTCTGAAGGCCCAGGAATCTCAACGAAAGGGTGATACTTCCCATGCGACCGGGTACTTCGGCTCCGGCAAGCGCCCGATTATTGTTTGCGCTAATAATGGTCGCAACTATCTGGACGACGCGTTCGTTTTCCTGAAAGGTGGAGGCGACACGCTGGACGCTGCCCTCCGCGTAGTCAAAGGCCCCGAAGACGATCCGAATGACGATAGCGTCGGCCTCGGCGGCCTTCCCAACGAAGAAGGAGTGGTCGAACTCGATGCCTGCTGCATGCACGGACCCACGCGCCGCGCCGGATCGGTCGGCGGTGTCCGCAACATCAAGAACGTTGCGCTTGTTTCCAAGGCTGTGATGGAGCACACCGGCCATGTCATGCTGGTCGGCGAAGGCGCGGAACGATTCGCGGTCGCCATGGGGCACCCGCGCGAAAATCTGCTCACCGAACGCTCGCGCAAGATCTGGCTGCTGTGGAAGGAGTATCACTCCTCCGATGACTGGTGGGGCCCCGGTTTGGCCGACCCGCAATGGAAGCCGCCGGTATCTCCAACAGCATCGCCCCAGTCCGAACTCTGGCAAGATCGCATCCAGCGCCTCGAAGAGCACGCCGCCAATCTCGGCATCGAACCGGAATTCCGCATGGCTGCCGTGCGCCGCGTTCTGGTTCCGCCCACCGGAACCATCCATTGTTCCGCGCTCAACGACAAGGGCGAAATTTCCGGCGTCACCACCACCAGCGGGCTCGCGTTCAAGCTTCCCGGCCGCTGCGGCGATTCTCCCATCATCGGCGCGGGCTGCTACACCGATCAGGACGTGGGTTCGGCAGGCGCGACCGGCAGCGGGGAAGAGAACATCAAAGTCGCCGGCGCGCACACCATCGTCGAAAATATGCGGCGCGGCATGTCTCCGCTGGAAGCGGGCGTGGACGCACTCAAGCGCATCGCCCGCAACTACAACAACGACATGAACAAGCTCAAGTTCGTCGACATGACTTATTACATCCTGCGCAAAGACGGAGCCTACGCCGGCGTGTCGCTATGGGAGGGCTATTCCGAACACGAGCCGCACAAGATCGCGGTCCACGATGGTACGCGGCGCTCGGAAGTGACGGTGGCGTTATTCAAAGGCGCTTCGCACGATTTCCCGCCGTTCCCGGTCAACATGCCGAAGGAATTGACGCAGGATTCGGTCTATGTGAAATAGCGTTGTCTCGCCGAACGCTTTTGTGCTATCAAGTGAAGCATGCTGGAGTTGCTGAAACGCCCTGGCGGCTTCATCCCCCTGTTGATTTCCGCCGGGTTTCTCGCCGCGTTCCTTATCATGTTTTTCCAGGGTGAGCTGGTGCCTCAGCCCGACGAGGGCACCGCAGCGCACCTCTTCCAGATACTGATGCCCACTCAGTTCCTGATCATCGCTCTCTTCGCGGTCAAGTGGTTGCCCCAAAGGACGAAGGCTGCGTTGAAGGTGCTGGCTCTGCAAGCCAGCGTGGCCCTGGCGGTTCTCGCTGTAGTTTACGTTCGGCACCTCTAGGCGCTTCGTTTTTCCGCCGGGTGTACAATTGTCTTGTAAAAGGACCGCAGCTTCACGGGAAATCTTCTCCCGCGTCCGAGGCTCGACAATGAACGTGCACGTCAGTTACAAGGTCCACAAAACTCCCGACATCGAAAAAGAAGTCAACCACCAGATTGAGAAAATCCAGAAGCGGCTCCAGGTTTTCCGACCCGACTTGCTGCACCTCAGAGCCGTGGTCGAGGAGAATTCCGCTCGCGAAGGAACCATCGTCTCGTTGAATCTGCGCTTGCCTTCCGGGCAACTGACGGCCGAGGCAAAGGCGTCCAGTCCAACGGCGGCGATTAAGGCGTCCTTCGACGAACTGATTCAGCAGATCGGCCGGCATAAGGAGGTGCTCCGCTCCAGCCACAAATGGCGTCGCTGGCGAGGCGGAGCGCAGGAATCGCCAGAGCCCGGCGTTCCTTTTGAGCAGACTCTGGCAGTGGTGCGCCCGCCCACGATTTCCGCCGAAGACATCGGCTCTTATGTGAATGCGAATCTCGCGCGCCTCGAACGTTTCGTGGATCGCGAACTCCACTTTCGCCGCGCCGACAACGAGATCCCATTTTCCGAGGATGAAGATGGCCTCTCCACTTCCGAGGTGGTGAATGAAGTGATCGCCCGCGCCCTCAGCGACCACGACCGTCCGGAAAAGCTGACGCTGGAACCGTGGCTTTACCACCTCGCGCTGCAGGCGATGAACGAAATGACGGCGCGTCTCGATGAATTGGGGTCTTCCATTCACCTCGAAGACAGTCGCCGCGCACAGAATGTCGAGGCTTCCGACGAAGCCGGATTGCAATTCCATCAACCCGACGAAAGCTGGACGGGCGAAAGCGCCATCCCCGATCGCCGCGTCTCCACGCCCGAACAGGCTGCGTATTCCGACGAAATGATTGCCCTGATGCAAGCTGCCCTCGCCGGTGCCGACCGCACCGATCGCGAAGCTTTTCTCCTCTATGGCATCGAGGGCTTCTCCCTCAATGAAATTGCCGCCATCACCGGCCGGCATCCGGAGGCCGTTCGCGAGTCCGTGCAGCGTGCGCGCGATTGTGTGCGCAGCGCTCCCTCCATCGCCAGCCAGTTCCGTGAGGAACTCCTAGTCAAGCAACGCAGCTAGGAACTAGACCAAACAACCTACGATTACCAGCATCTCAGTCTTTGATTAAGGAGCGTGGAGATGGTGACCCGAGACGAAATCCGTGAGTTGGCGTATTTTCAAGCAGACGAATCCAAAGGCGAATGCGCTCTGAGTTGTTACTTTCAGCCCGATCCGCCCCAGGATCGTTCCCACCGCCGCGAGGCGATCGTCGCCAAGGATGTCGTGAAGCAAGCCCTCAAAGGCGCCGCCGCGCAGGGCAAGAACGGATCGCTCCACGCCGACGTCGATCGCGTTCTCGAACTGGCCGCTAATCTTCGTGGCAATAGCCGTGGCAAGGCAGTCTTCGCCTGCTCCGCGAAGAATTTCTGGAGAGAGTACGAACTCCCGCCGCGTCTGGGAGGCACGCACATCTATCTCGAGCCGCGCTTCCATCTGAAACCGCTGGCTGCCTTGCTCGGAGCCCAACCTGCGCTGTGCGTGGCCATGGTCGATCGCCAGCGCGCCCGCGTCTTCGATCTTCGCCTCGACGACCTCCGCGAGCGCGGAGCCATTGTCCACATGCTCTCACGCAGCGGTTCGAACTACGGTTACAACGGCTATGAAGCCGGCCATGCCGAGCGCCGCGTGGCCGAGGAAGCGCTCCAGCATTTCAAGGCGGTTGCAGAACGGCTGCGCGTCAATTTCGAGAAAGGTATCTTTGAGCGTCTCATCGTCGGTTGTCAGGACGCGAACTGGTCTGAGTTTGAGCCTCATCTTCATCCTTACGTCCGGCAGCGTCTGATCGGCCGATTTTCCGCCGACGTTGCCAGTGTTTCCAATGAGGAAATTCGCGAGCACGCCGGCGCCATCCTCAAGCAATGGATCGCCGAACGCGCCACCACGAAAGTCAGCGAAGCATTGGACCTCGCCAAATCAAACAGCCGCGGCGTCACCGGGTTGCGCCGCGTGCTGCAATCGCTGGAGACCGGTGGAGTACAAACAATCTTCCTCAGCGAAGGCTATTCCGCGCGGGCGTCCGAGTGCTCGCACTGCGGTCATCTCGACGCGCATCTAGTTTCCGTGTGCGCCGCTTGCGGAAACCCTACCCGCGAACTCGCCGACGTCTGCGACGCCATCATCCCCTTCGCCATTCGCCGCGACATCGAACTGTTCTATCTCAAGGAGAACGACGGTCTGGATCGAGCCGGCAACATTGCGGCGCTGTTGCGCTTCCGGTCCGATCAGAGGACAGGGCAGATGGCCGCGGCATCATAAAGGTAAGTCCTAAGAAAAGTAAGTAAGAAAACCCGAATTCGGTTCTTTTGGAGAGTGTGCACTATTGCACAGACACGCCTTCCGCGAAATGCCACCATGTAGCGTAGTGGGTATCAGGCTATTGCGCTATTGCGGGCCGCGTAATAGGCTGGCGGCCACCGAGAGGGAGTGCGCCGTGACGAGACGCGATACAAAGACGCCAACAATTCTCCATTTTTGCTGTGACGTCACCGGTTTGATGTCGCGTGCAAAGCTCCTGACCAGTTCGGGCTATCGGGTGCTCAACTCAAGCAATGGATTTGAAGCAATCGAATTGTGCAACCGCGAACCGGTGGATGCCGTGGTTCTGGAGTTGGATCGCAATCGCGCTGAAATCGCGCTCATTGCCCGGCAGATTAAACAATTCCGTCCAAAGGTCCCAACGATTGTGTTGACGGAAGCGGCGGCGCCGTTCGACGGCGCGAATGACTTGGCGGATGCGCTGGTGCCGAAGGAGAATCACCCAGAACTGGTGAAATCGCTGGCACAGTTGCTCGCGCCGCCTGCAGTCTCCGCCGTGTAGCTTCCCAGTGCCGCGGTCGCTTCGGCGGCCGCTCGATCTACCGCGGCAGCCGCCAAACGATCAACTGCGCCCGCAGCTGCACTTTGCCTTCTCTTTCCCGCGGAGTCAAAGAGAAGACCTTGAACCTGCAAAAACCCAAGGAGAAAGGCTTTGCCAGGCAGTTTGGATTTCTCCCGTCCGGACAGGTGGTTTATTGTCGCTTCCTGAGCGAAAATGAACGCATGATCCACAAGGTACTTCCCGTCGGTCCGCTGCAATGTAACTGCTCGATCATCGGCGACGAGACGACGCACGAAGCCATGATCATCGATCCGGGCGACGACATCGAAGACATTCTTGCCATCGTCCGCGAAAAAAAGCTGAAGGTGAAGCAGATCGTCATCACCCACGCCCACATCGACCACGTCGGCGGAGCGATGAAGTTGCGCGCGGCGACGGGCGCACCCATTCTGCTCAATCAAAACGACTACGCACTGTTGAAGATGCTCGACGTGCAGGCGTCATGGCTTGGTATGGCCGCGCCGGGCGGAGTCGCCATCGAAGCCAGCATCGCTGACGGCGAATCGTTGCAGACGGGAGGTCTTCAGGCCAACGTGCTCCATACTCCTGGCCACACCGAAGGCAGCGTGTGTCTCTATTTCCCCGCGCAGAAATTACTCATCGCCGGCGACACCCTGTTTGCCCGCAGCATCGGACGCACCGATCTTCCCGGAGGATCGTTCGAGAAGATCATCCGCTCCCTGCACGATCGCGTCCTCACCCTGCCCGACGACACACTTGTAATTCCAGGCCACGGCCCAACCACAACCATCGGGGAGGAAAGGGAAGAGAATCCGTTCCTGGTGTCCTGACCGCGCGATATGTCAGATTATGGAGCGAGGGGCTCCCGCGAGCCTGCCCTGAGCAAAGTCGAAGGGTTCTGCACACAGTCGCATGGCCGGGCGAGGACGCCCGGCTCTACCGCAAATTATTTCTGCGTCGGTGCCTGGTTTTGCGGAACGGCTGGAGCTGGGGTTGTCGGCTGTGACTTCGTCTGCGAGGTCTTCACGCCCGAAAGGACCGACGTCGGTCCGGTTCGTCGCGCGGCAAAAATCGAAAGCGTAATCGACGTAAGCATGAAAATGACCGCCGACCAGGTGGTGGCGCGAGAGAGAACCGAGGCCGCTCCCCGCGGACCAAACGCGGTCTGACTACCTTGGCCGCCGAAAGCAGCGGCTAGGTCGCCGCTCTTGCCGCTCTGCAGCAATACGACGGCAATCAGGAAAAAACAAACAATTACGTGAATGACGGTGATCAGAACACTTAGCAACATGCGAAAAACTCCAAGGGAGCCGAAGCTCGACGGTTCAATGTGAAATCAAGGCGCGCGATCCCCGCTGCGCCGTTTCGGAAGGGGGAATGGGAACTACCTTGCTACATTGATTACACGTTCCTTACTTCTCTTGTACCGGCCCAAAGGCGCGATACCCCACAATCCCGACTTCATTGTACGTTCTGAGGTAATTACGAATACTGCGGAAGAGAAAACCGCGCCAAAGTCTTCTTTATCCAGACCATAGTTTGACATCCGCCCCTCCCATCGGTCAAGGCCGCCGTGCTGCCGCCGAGATTGACGCGTTTCACTCGCCGGTTCCGCGGACAGCGAAGCTCCGACACGTCCTTTTGGAGACGTTGCTTGGTTTCCTTGGAGGAGAACGTGCTCGGTTTCGATCGTGATTGGAGCCCACACATGAAGCGGTTCCGAATGACCTCGCAAGCTTCGGAGGCCAACTGCTCTGATGCGGGGACGGTGGGACGGCCTTCGACTCAAGTCTCACGCCGCAGGACCGATAGACAGCTAGGCAACGGGTAGCCGGGAAGGGAGCGCAGAGTGAGTGTTGAGGGTTTTCAGCGATGAGCGATTTGGAAATCGTTAAGGAATTCTTAGTCGAGAGTTACGAGAACCTCGATCGCCTCGACCGCGACCTGATCGCGCTGGAAAAAGATCCCGGCAACCCGGAGATCCTGGCCAGCGTGTTTCGCACCATTCACACCATCAAAGGAACCTCGGGCTTTCTGGCGTTTCACCAGTTGGGGGCCGTGACCCATGTAGGGGAAAACCTGCTGGCGCGGCTGCGCGACGGCCTGCTCACGCTGAATGCGGAGATCACGACCGCCTTGCTGGCCATGGTGGATGCGGTGCGGCAGATGCTGGGAAGCATCGAAGCGACGGGCGTCGAGGGGGAACGCAACGATCAGGAACTGATCGCGCGCCTGACGCGGCTGCTGCAGCCGAAGGCGGAAGCGGACCTGGCTCCTCCCGGCGCGGCGCCCGCCCCGCCGGAAGCCCAGCGCACCGATCCGCCGCCGCCCGCACCGAACGTTGGCGACATCCTCATCAAGGGGGGCGCAGCGAAGGTGAGCGAAGTGTATGAAGCGGTGGAGCAGCAAAAAGCCGGAGACCCGCGGCACGTTGGCGAGATACTGGTCGAGAAGGGAGCGGTGAAGCCGCAGGATGTGCTCGACGCTCTGAACCTGCAGCAGCAGGCGCGCGGGCCGAGCGCCAGCGACAGCACCATTCGCGTCGACGTTGCCCAGCTCGACCGGCTGATGAATCGGATGGGAGAACTGGTCCTGCTGCGCAACCAGATCGTGCAGTTCACCAACGCCAGCGAAGACAGTGGCCTGCTGGCCACCAGCCAGCGGCTCAACCTGCTGACCACCGAACTGCAAGAGGGCGTCATGAAGACCCGCATGCAGCCCATCGGCAACATCTGGAGCAAGTTTCCGCGCACCGTGCGGGATGTGGCGCTCGGCTGCGGCAAACAGGTGCGCATCGAGATGGAGGGCAAGGAAACCGAACTGGACAAGACCATCATCGAGGCCATCAAGGACCCGCTGACCCACATCGTGCGCAACTCCGTGGACCACGGCATCGAAAGTCCCGCGGCGCGGGCGGCGGCGGGCAAGAACCTGGAGGGACGGTTGTTCCTGCGGGCGTTTCACGAGGGCGGGCAGGTCAACATCGAAATCTCGGACGACGGCGCCGGGCTGGACTTCGACAAGATCCGCAACAAAGCCATCCAGAAGGGTATGATCACCGCCGACCAGGCGGCGCGCATGACCGAGCGCGAGATCACCAACCTCATCTGGCTGCCGGGCTTTTCCACGGCGGAGAAAGTCACCAACGTCTCCGGCCGGGGCGTGGGCATGGACGTGGTCAAGACCAACATCGAAAAGATCGGCGGCACCGTCGACCTGCAGTCGAAGCCGGGGCAGGGCTCGACGGTGCGCATGAAGATCCCGCTCACGCTGGCGATCATCCCCGCGTTGATCGTGACCACCGCCGGGGACCGCTACGCCATTCCGCAGGTCAGTCTGCTCGAACTGGTGCGACTGGAAGGAGAGCAGGCGCGCAAGGGCATTGAACGGGTCAATGGAGCGCCGGTGTACCGACTGCGGGGGCATCTACTGCCCCTGGTGTACTTGAACCGGGAACTGAAGGTAGACGGTAAACCGCAGGGTGCGCCGACGAACCAGAGCGCGACGGCGGGCGATCTGGATTTTTCCGCCGTCCGCGACAAGCACCGGCAGTGGATCGACACCCTGCAACTGGTTCTTGACGGAAAGCTCGCCATGACGCCGCAGCAGGCCGGATCGCACGAAACCTGCGCCCTCGGAAAGTGGGTCTACGCGAAGGGCTTGAAAGAGTACGGCGCGGTTGACGAGATGCACGTGCTGGAGAAAACGCATAAGGAGTTCCACAACAGTGTCCGCAATGTCCTGCTGCACAAGAGCCAGGGCGAGGAGAGTCTTGCCCTCCAGGAACTGGACGCGGTCACGCGCATTTCTCATCGCGTCATGGAGCTGACTACCAGCATGGAAAGGAAGGTTCTTGAATCCCAGAACGCCAACATCGTCGTGCTGCGCGCCGACGACCAGCAGTTTGGGCTGGTGGTGGACGAAATCAACGACACCGAGGAAATCGTGGTCAAGCCGCTCAGCAAGCAGTTGAAGAGCATCAACACCTACGCCGGGGCCACCATCATGGGGGACGGCCGCGTGGCCCTGATTTTGGATGTGCTGGGCCTGGCGCAGCGCGCCCACGTGGTCAGCGAAGCCCGGGATCGGGCGGTGGCCGAAAAAGGGAGCCAGACGCTCGGGGCGGGCGACGGCAATCAACGCAATGCCGTGCTGCTGTTCCAGTATGGGGAAAACGGGCGCATGGCCATCGACCTCTCCCTGGTGGCTCGTCTGGAGGAATTTCCCCGCGACTCGATCGAAGTCGCCGGCGACCACGAGGTGGTGCAGTACCGCGGGCAGATCATGCCTCTGATCCGGGTTTCGGAAGTGCTCGAGAGCAAGCGCCGGAGGGCGGCGGAGGCCGGCGAGGAATCGCTGCACGTGGTGGTCTATGCCGATAAAGGGCGAAGCGTGGGGCTGGTGGTGGACCGCATTCTGGACATCGTCGAGGAATCGTTTGTCATGCAACCGCAACCCGAACGGAAAGGCTTGCTGGGCTCGGCTGTGATCCAGAAACGCGTGACCGACATTCTGGACGTACACGGTCTGATCGCGGCGGCCGCGGGCAGTCCGTTGTCAGTCGGGGTTTCGGCGTCC